>JYMV01046125.1_pt1 | contig 64208 bp, 38 predicted proteins | sample 338911 | NCBI WGS metagenome assembly JYMV01 (sample SAMN03354496, study PRJNA234377) | hydrothermal vent metagenome | biome: Deep sea; feature: Hydrothermal plumes at the Eastern Lau Spreading Center, Western Pacific Ocean; material: Seawater | place: Tonga | collected 2009 | depth 2000 m m | reverse complement strand
TTACTTTTGGACATTGCTGCCAGATGGGAATTTACAATGTGACTTTTGAGGCGATCAACAACAATTCCACCAATGGCAGCGTGAGTTATGAGGATTTCTCATGTGGATCGGTGGCTAATGTGACCATGAACTCAACCTATGCAATATCGGTAGAAACAGGGCCAACCTTTGAGGAAAATGTTGAAGTGTGGATCGACTATAACAATGATGGCGTGTTCTCAGGTGGGGAACAGGTATTTACGTCGTCACAGGTCGTAGGGGTGCATACCGGTTTTGTGACAATTCCTGGTAATCCAGTGTCATATACCGGTCTTAGAATGCGGGTAGGCTCCGATTGGTGGCAGAATGCTGCGCCTTCGCCTTGCGTGGATGTGCAGTACGGTCAGTTTGAGGATTATTCTGTCATTATTCAGCCAGACACAATTCCTCCAGTAGCTGACCTTATCGCGGATGCAACACTCACCTGTAGTGGTACCGTCAACTTTACAGACCTTTCTTCCCCTGCTGCCACGTCCTGGCTTTGGGACTTTGGTGATGGATTCACCGATACCACGCAAAACCCAACGCATACCTACACCATAGACGGTATATATACGGTAACACTCATTGCCACCAATCAATACGGCAGCGATACGGTGGTGTTCACCAACTATATTCAGGTTAATGTGTCAGGAGGAGGACCCATCTTGCCCTCATGCACACCAGCCTCATTAAACTATTGTTGCGGGTTCGGTATTACACAATTCAGCTTCAACACCATCTCCAGCACCACCCTTGATGGAGCAGCAGGATATGAAGATTTGACCTGCTCCTTTGGAACAAATGTAGTGGAAGGGCAGACCTACAATTTCTTCGCAGACATGAGTAGCTCTGCCCCAGGATTACACAATATCAGGGCCTGGATAGACCATAACAATGACGGCTCATTTGACAATGTTTCAGAGCTTGTTTACGCTGATGACAATGTGGCCACCACCAGTGGAACAATCACTATTGCTTCAGGTGGGGTACTCAATACTGCCCTGCGCATGCGTGTTGCCGCAGATTATGATTTTGAAGCGGCGCCACTCCCTTGCGCAGATCTGGAACGAGGTCAGGCTGAGGATTATGCGATCACTGTATTGGCAAATACCAATCCTCCAATTGCCGGCTTCTCGGCCCAAAGTACTATTAGCTGTGATGGGATTGTATCATTCATTGATGAATCAAATATGGTGCCCACATATTGGCTCTGGGATTTTGGGGACGGGCAGACCAGCAACCTACAAAACCCGGTGTACTCCTACCAGGCCGATGGAGATTATACCGTTACATTGATAGTGGCCAACTCCAACGGTAGCGATACAGTTGAGATTGTAGATTATATAAGTGTGGTTCTTGGAACCGGACCTGTGCCTGCCTCGTGCACTCCAAGCACCCTTCAATATTGTTGCGGTTATGGGATATACAATGTAACGTTGGCAACGATAGCGAATAGCACAGGAGGTGGGGCAGACGGTTATGAGGACTTTAGCTGTACTCAAAAAGCCTATTTGGTGGCCGGGCAGAGTTATGGTTTATCGGTAACAACGGGCGTCAGCAACCCACAAGACACACGGGCCTGGATCGATTTTAACAATGATGGGATACTGGATGACTTAACGGAACGCGTATTTATGGAAGATGATGATTTCAGTCCATCCGCCACAATATCCATCCCGCTTGGCGCCGTTCAGGACACCGCACTTCGCATGAGGATCTCTTCTGACTATTCTGGAAGTGCTCCCACTCCTTGCAGCGATGTTTGGTATGCGCAGGTAGAGGACTATTCTATAGTGATTGGCGTACCTCCTATCTCTGACTTTTCTTCTTCTGACTCTACGTTTTGTGAGAGTACCTGCGTTTCATTTAACGATCTGAGCACCAACAATCCTAATTCGTGGTTGTGGAACTTCCCAGGAGCATCACCCTCCTTTTCAACTGATCAGAATCCTGTTAATATATGCTATGCTAATCCAGGCACTTATAACGTATCCCTTATAGCTACCAATAATTTTGGGGGCAACTTCAACAATATCACTGGAATGATCACTGTGCTGTCATGTCCAACTCCGGTTGCGGATTTTTCTACCAGTGCCAGCACAATTTGTATTGGAGAATGCCTGAACTTCACCGATATTACCACAAATACCCCTGATACATGGGCCTGGTATTTCCCCGGTGCTGATTCAACAAGTTCTTCAGTACAAAATCCGACAGGTATCTGCTATTCGACCCCTGGAACCTATGATGTTACGCTGGTTGTGTCCAACGCAAATGGTACTGACTCAATTACTAAAAGTGGGTTAGTCACTGTGAATCTATGTGTTCCAACTGCTGGATTTACTGCTAGTACAAATTCAGTTTGTGAGACAGCATGTGCAGGCTTTACTGATCAGAGCACAAATAATCCAACGTCCTGGGCGTGGTCATTTCCCGGCGCATCACCTGATACATCAAATGTGCAAAACCCTTTGGGAGTCTGCTATTCCATCCCTGGAACTTATGACGTTACCCTGGTAGTCTCTAACCTAAGCGGAAGCGACACTATCGTGATGACGGACTATATGGCCGTTTTAGCCTGCCCAATTCCTGTGGCTGACTTCGCCCCCAGCGATTCTGAAATATGTTCGGGAGACTGCATCACTTTTACTGACCTCAGCCAAAATGTGGTCAACTGGATCTGGTCATTTGAGAATGGCACCCCCAGCTCTTCATTCATTTCCAATCCTGGGACAATTTGCTTTTCGGGACCTCCGGGCTACTACAATGTCAGGCTTATTGCAATCAATGCCATAGGCTCAGATACAATGAACAGATCAATTTTAATCGACTCTGCTGTTGCAGATATTATGGTTGACGATACACTGTTTCAGAATTTACCGGCTACCTTCAATGATAATAGTGTTTCAGCGGTAGACTGGTATTGGAACTTTGGAGATGGTAATTCAACCGGTTTCCAAAACCCTATCTACACTTATTCCAATATAGGCACGTATACCGTGACGCTCATTATCACCAATGACAACGGATGTGTGGACACTGCCACAAAAGATATTGTTGTTGTTAAATACATCGGGATGGAGAAACTCCATGATATATCTGCTATGTCAATATATCCCAATCCGGCATCGAGTAATATTTATATTCAATTCAATCTGCCACCAGGAGAATCTTCGTGGCTGGAAATCGAAAATACGCTGGGGGAGTTGGTTTACACTGACAGGGATTTATCCACCGGCTCTAATAGTATCGAGCTGAATATTGCATTCTTACCAACAGGAATTTACTACGTAAACGTCGGCAACAGCAGGGGCATTGCCGTGAATAAGTTCATAAGGCATTAACAATTCGATGAGGATATCAATCGCAAGAATATTGTTTATTCTCACTGCTTCCTTCCTAATTCTACAGGAAGCACGTTCGACTCACCTGATGGGTGGTAACCTGATCTATGAGTACCTGGGGGACACGGATTCCGATGGGGACTACAACTATAACATAATATTTAAGACCTATATCAATTGCAACTCCCCATTTTGGGGTGGGGCATTTCCAGAACCAAGTCTTTCAGTGGGCATTTATGAGGGTGTTGCCACACCTACCGGATCTTTGCCGCTCATCACAGCTATTACAATGCCCCTCACCGACAGTATCAAGATCGAACTGAATTTGCCTGATACTTGTGCGGTGGGAGACACTGTATGTATTTATGAAGTGGTGTACGAACTCGAGGTTGATTTGCCTTTGACTTTCTCAGGGTATCATCTTTATTATAGCAGGTGCTGTAGAAATTGGGATATCATCAATGTATTTGATCCAGGTACACAAGGCATGATCTTTCACGCATACATTCCTCCTAGCCTTGTAAACAACAGTGCTCCGGTGTTCTCCGATCTTCCTGTTCCTTTTCTCTGCGTAGGCGACACGCAAAGTATTATTAATACGGCTTTCGATGTAGACGGTGATCAGCTGATCTTCTCATTTGTGCATCCCTACGATAATCTCTCGAACAATCCGGATCCCTTACCCTTTCCCCTACCCTTAATAACATACAATCCGGGCTATGATAAAAACACTCCCTTCGGCACAGGGGGATATGCATACATCAATGGGGCAACAGGGTACTCGGAATATGTTTCTCCAAATACGGGGCAGTACGTAGTGGCGGTAGAGATTCGCGAATTTCGAAACAGCCAGCTCATAGGCATTACAAGGAGAGATATGCAATTACAGATTATCAACTGCCCTTTCAATCCCGCGCCTGGCTTGTCAAATACAAATGGTAGTGGTCAAACACAATACGCTATAGATGAGGGGGATAGTTTGTGCTTCCCGATAATATTCACAGACCAATTTGGCGACAGTTTAATCATGGAAATTGTAAGCCCGATTTTCGATACCGCTTTAACTAATCCCGCAGCAACCATTCAAAACCCGGTTGTTGGGGACAGCGTGGTACAGTCTGATTTCTGCTGGAACACAGCCTGTGGTCAGGGGCAAAGCATCCCATACCTCTTTACTGTTTCTGTTAGGGACAATGGTTGTCCACCTAAAACAAAGGACATAGTATATGAAATAACGGTGAACCCATTCGATGGCCCGGCTGCGATTACAGGAGTGACCAGTGTTTGTCCATTCGAAGCAGGCCTCACATATAGCGTTCCCCTGATAACAGGAGCTACCTACGACTGGGCCATAACAGGTGGAACCCAGGTATCCGGAGGAAATACGGAATCGATTGTGGTAGACTGGGACAGTACGGGATTGGGAATAGTACAGGTCACAACAACTAGCTATCTCGGGTGCATAGATGGACCGATAACGTTAAATGTCACTGTCAACCCCTATCCTGCTACCGATGCCGGGCCCGATCAGTTCATGTGTTCTGCGGACACTACTCAATTAGGAACAGCAACAACAATCAATTACGATTATCTGTGGAATCCCTCCACAGGTATGGACGATGCAACCATTTCAGATCCTCTTATAATATTATCCAATACTTCCAGTACAAATGACACAATTTTTTATGTGGTGACTACTACAGACAATCTTACCAGCTGCATAATGACAGATACCGTCATGGTAGTTGTATCTCCAGCTCCTTTCGCAGACGCAGGTACTGATGTGAGCTTTTGTTCCGGTGATGTAGTGGCCATTGGATCAGCGGCCCTTCCTGGATATACATACATGTGGATGCCTGGCACTGGACTGAGCGACTCTACAGTCGCCGATCCAACAATTACGCTCATCAACCTGACCACTTCGCCAGATACATTTGAATATATTGTCACAGCCACAGACACGGCTCCGAATTGCTATACCCGGGATACGATACAGGTAATTGTACGCCCTTACCCCATACCCAATGCTGGATCAGATCAGAGTTTTTGTTCTGGTGCAAGTGTCACCCTCGGAACAACAGCTACCAGCGGTTACACTTATCAATGGACTCCCTCTAACGGATTGAGTTCTGATACACTATCAGATCCCGTTCTGACTTTGATCAACACAGATACTATAATTGACACGATAGAATATGTGGTGGCCACCACCGTCTTTGGATGTACAATCAATGATTCGGCTATGGTCTATGTGCACCCAACGCCTCTTGTTGATGCTGGCCCCGATCGCTATCTGTGCTCAGGAGATTCGGATACAATCGGCACCCAGGGATTTGGAGGGTATTCATACAATTGGACACCGACTACCGGCCTTTCTGATTCTACGATTGCGACCCCAGTAGTAACACTTACCAATCCTTTCATTCCAAACGACACAAGCATTTACACAGTAGTCGTGACTACGGCATTTGGATGTCAGGATTCAGATAATGTTGAGGTAGTCGTGAATCACCTTCCTGTTTCAGACGCAGGTGTTGACCGTGCCTTTTGCTCTGGTGACACCGTAGATCTGGGCGCACCACCTGTTGGAGGATATCTTTATGTTTGGTCGCCCTTCAATGGCATTTCAAATGTGTCGAGCTCCGAACCATGGCTTACGCTGATCAATGCCGATACGATCATTGATACGATCACTTATGTAGTGACGACCACGGTAGGCAGCTGTAGCACGACAGATTCCGTTGAGGTTTTGGTGCACCCCAGCCCTATCGTTGATGCCGGCCCTGACAGGTATATTTGCTCAGGAGATACCGTCACTATCGGAACGGCCGCTCTTGGATCTTATGGCTATTTGTGGACGCCATCTGCCGGATTGTCAGATTCTACTGCTGCCGATCCGGATGTGAGCCTCACCAACCCAGCATTGGCCAATGACACAACGGAGTACATAGTTTTGGTTACGACAACCTTCGGTTGTTCAGACATGGACTCTACCCTGGTGATTGTCAATCATTTGCCACCTTCCAACGCAGGTAATGATACAGCTTTCTGTTCCCGTGACACTGTTGATCTCGGAGCGCCTACAACTGTTGGCTATTCATACGCATGGCTACCTATTGCGGGTGTATCTGATATAACTATCTCCGATCCACAGCTTACCCTGATCAATACCGATACGATCATTGACACAATTCTGTATTACGTGACTACTACTGTGGGACTTTGCAGCACCATGGATTCAGTGGAAGTCATTGTTCACCCCACCCCAATTGTCGATGCCGGACCAGATGTGTACATGTGTTCCGGTGATGCGGATACCATTGGATCGATCGCTTTGGGGGGATATTCCTACCTCTGGAATCCAACTTTCGGACTTACTGACCCAACGGTTTCAAACCCCGTGGTCAGCCTAACCAATCCGGGCATTCCAAATGATACCACTGAGTTCATTGTAACGGTCACTACAGGATTTGGATGTATAGACGGTGATTCTGTGCTGGTTATTGTCAATCACTTACCTGTTTCAGAAGCGGGAAATGATGTCACATTCTGCTCAGGGAACAGTGACAGCCTGGGCATCGATTCTACCGTTGGCTATACCTATCTCTGGTTTCCTGGCACCGGCTTGTCAGATTCGACAGCAGCTGATCCAAGTATCACCTTGCTCAATGCGGATACCATTGCAGATAGCATAATGTACTACGTCACTACTACGGTGGACAGCTGTAGTACCGTAGATTCGGTTCGGGTGATCGTCCTGCCTTTACCACAGCTCAATGCTGGTGCTGACACCGGATTCTGCTCCGGTGATACCATTGCAATAGGATCTCCTCCCCGGACTGATTATACGTATTCCTGGTCGCCGGTTACTGGTTTGAGTGACACAACAATTTCAGACCCTACAGTGACACTGCTCAATGGCGATACCTTAATTGACACGACGTATTATGTGCTAACAGCGGTTGATACCATCAGCAACTGTGTGTCGTCTGACACGGTTCGCATCCTGGCTTATCCATTGCCAAGGACTCCGGATATTCTCGGATCAATTTCGATTTGTCCAGGTGCCGATAGCCTCGTTTATTATGTGAATGGCGATGCAGGTTCTACCTTTGACTGGTCGCTTACTGGAGCGGGCAGCATCATTTTCGGTCAAGGCAGCGACTCCATATTGGTCAATTGGGATACAACTACTATCTGGCAAATTATAACTATTGAAACAGATTCAAATACGTGTCTGGGTGACACTTCAGCAATTGACGGGAGCACTAACCCAGATCTGGAGCCGCCTGTACCAACTGGTCCGGATACGTTGTGTGGCAACAGTATAAACGGCGTAATTTACACAACGCCTTTTGCTAATGGGTCAGTGTATGACTGGTATATCAGTGGTGGTACCATCAACAGCGGAAACGGCACCAATGCGGTTAATGTGGATTGGGATAGTTTGGGTACCGGGTATATCTGGTATGATGAAACCAGCACCACCATTGATACAGTTTGTACAGGAACATCTGATAGTTTAGCCGTGCAGGTATTCACGGTACCTGTAGGTGTCCCTATCATGGGAGACTTTGTCATCTGCCAATACGATACTGCATCAGAGTATTCCATGGCAGGATTCCCCGCATCCAACTATACCTGGATAGTGGGTAGTGATACCATTGGTGATGGTATTGGACTAGACAGTCTTTTCATCGCATGGGACAGCGCAGGAACTTTTGTTTTGAGCATAGTCGAAACTGCACCAGGTAACTGTGTCAATACTGTGAGTGATACAGTAACGGTATATGTGAAGCCGGTTGTAGATTCCATTGTGGGTGACACCGCCATCTGCTTTGACATCAACGATACATACAACTATCATATCAATGGATTCCCCGGCTCAACATATCAGTGGACAATAGTGGGCGGCACTATTGTAAGCCTGCCCCTTGATAACGACACCGTCACGATAAGATGGGACTCCGTGGTCAATGGAAATCTTTCGGTCATCGAAACTTCGGCAGATACCTGTGCCGGTGTGGTAGTATTGCTCAACGTTTACGTGTACCCCATGCCCGCAGACAGTACTATTGACGGCAGTTTCACCTTTTGTGAGGACAGCCTCTCCTTCATGTACTCCATCAATGGACTGCCCGGATCTTCTTTTATATGGCTATTGGATACCGATACTGTTGCCTCAGGTGTTGGCGCCGATACTATAAACCTGGTGTGGGACTCAGCAGGCACTTATATCATTACACTTATTGAAAACACGATCAATTCATGCAGCGATACGCTGGCTGAGACGGTAACTGTGTACGCTAAACCGATTACCTCGATCCTCAGTGGCGACACGGCTATTTGCTTCGATACTGCAGATACATACCTGTATTACGTATCTGGATTTGGTGGTTCCACCTATGACTGGACAGTGGTCGGAGGAACTATAGTCGATACTGCACAATTGCAGAATGACAGTGTAACTGTATCGTGGGATTCTGTTGTCTCTGGCACAATTTCCGTTGTAGAGACCTCCGCTGATTCTTGCGCTGGAGATACGGTGCGCCTGGACGTGTCGGTTTTCCAACCTCCGGTAGATTCAACTATTGATGGAGGATTCGTATTCTGTGAAGACACCCTGGCATTTTCATATACGTTTACAGCCTTACCTGGGTCAGATATCACCTGGACACTGGATGGTGATACTATTTTGGCAGGTGTTGATGAAGACACGGTCACCATTATCTGGGACACCGCAGGGACTTATGCCCTCATGGTCGTGGAAGTGACAGCGAATAACTGCTCTGATACTTTGACCGACAGCATTACCGTATTCCCCAAGCCTACCATTGACTCGATATATGGAGATACCATGATATGTCATGATACCAGCGACACGGTGCTTTACTATGTCAATGGTTTTGGAGGATCGTCTTACGCATGGAGTATTGGCAATGGCACCTTTATCAGTCTTTCGCTCGACAACGACAGTATCCTGGTGATGTGGGATACTTTAGGGATGGGTGATCTGACGGTGGTGGAAATATCCCAGGACTCATGCTGGGGAGATACTGTACGTCTCAATATAATGCTAAACGAAATCCCCTCTGCAGATTCCATCCTGGGGATGTTTGAAATGTGTCAGTACACTAGCGGAGAAACGTATTCTGTAATCGGACTTTCAGGGTCATCATATATCTGGAATGTCCCCGGATCAACTAATATCATTGATGACAGCAGCAGCAGTATTACGGTGGATTGGGACAGTGCAGGAAGCTTTATCTTGACGGTTGTGGAAATAAGTGCGGAAGGTTGTGTAGGCGATACGCTAGATTCCATCGTGGTGATCAATCCCTTCCCCCAAACAATGCTGTTGACGGGAGATACCAATGTTTGTCCCCCTAATAATTTGGGCGAGATTTATACGGTATTGGGATATGACAGCTCTACTTATGTGTGGACAGTTAATGGTGGAGTGATTGACACAGGGCAAGGGACTAATTCGATATTGGTAGATTGGGACACTACAGGTATGGGTTCCGTAAGTGTAGTTGAGATCACCAATGATTCATGTGTAGGTGACACCATTGGATGGCCAGAGATTATCCTGGATTCTCCCGGCATTACAATGAGGGTGGTATCTGATGGGGAATTAGAGGACACCGAAGTTGAGATTAAATGGGACATGTTCAATAGTATAGGATTCCCAGACACCATTACCCTCCTGCGCCGGTTGAATTTCACTTCCAATATGTGGACGATTGAAGCTATGGTGGATGCATCAGATTTGGTATATGTAGATGATGGACGACTGACCAGCGATTACAGTTTTGAATATCAAATCGTCGGCTTGAATGCTTGTTTGGATACGGTCGCATCGCGAATTCACAATACAGTTTTACTTAATGGTACGAACGAAGAAAGTGACAATACGGTAGACCTAATTTGGAACAGGTATTGGGACTGGGATAATGGGGTGGACCATTATGAGATTTGGAGAAAGCTGGATGATGAGCCATATTTCACGTTTTATGAAGATGCAGGTATCGATACGAGTTACCGCCTGACTACCGGTGCAGATGGCTTCTTTCATTGTTATCGCATACTGGCCGTTGAAAATGGTGGCAATTCTGAAGAGTCATGGTCAAATGAAATCTGTTTAGAGTTTTTGCATCTACTGGATATCCCCACGGTTATCTCACCAAATGGCAATGGCCTGAACGATGTTTGGAAGATTGGAAATATTGAATATTATCCTGCTGTTACGGTTGAAATATTCAATAGGTGGGGACAGCGGCTATATTATTCTGTAGGATATCCTGAATTATGGGATGGCACCTATAACGGCAAAGAGCTACCAGTTGGGGTGTATTACTATATTATTGATATTAAGAGAGAGGGAATTGAACCATATACGGGGAGCATTAGTATTTTACATAGGGAATGAAGTGAAAAGTTGGAAGTTGAAAGTAAAAAGGGTAAGGGTTTAGTAATTAGTAATTGATTAGTAATTAGTAATTGAAGGGAACTTGAAACGTATCGTTGTCATAATGTGCTTTTTTGGATTTCTGCTGTCAGATGCATATTCACAGCAATTACCTCAGTACAGCCAATACCTGCTGAATGACTTTGTCATTAACCCGGCAATGGCGGGGAGAAATGATTATAGTCTCATTCAGTCTAACGTGCGCTACCAATGGCTCGGCTTCAACGATGCCCCCAGGACGTTTACCGTCAGTGTGAACCTGCCCTATAAACCTGACAAGGTAGGCCTGGGTGGTTATATGTACACAGATATCGCGGGGCCGCTGATCAGATCAGGTGCCAGCATGGTCTATGCCTACCACGTTGAGTTGGGAGAGGAACTAAGGTTGTCCATGGGCATGTTTGGGGGATTCATGCAATATAGGATTGATGGCCAAAACATTGTATTAGCGGATGAAGATGAGCGTTACCTTTTCGAAGGTTTCGAAACTGCTCTTGTACCAGATGCCAGCTTCGGAGTAAATGTTTATAGCGATCGTGGATTTGCCGGGTTTTCCTTCAATCACCTGTTCCACAACCGGCTCAATACAAAACTGCTGAGTTCTACGTCGCCGAGCTTCGGCTATTTGAAGAATCACCTGTTTGTAACAGCGGGCTATCGATTTGAAATGACGTCTGATCTGGAGATGGAGCCCTCCCTGCTCCTGAAGGTTGTCAATCCCCTACCCGCTCAGCTGGATATTAGCGCCCGGTTTATCTACCAGGGAGAGGTCTGGCTGGGACTCCAATATCGCCTCAACGATGCTTTCGTGGTGACTGCGGGCTATGAGTACAAGGAGCGCATACAGTTGGGCTATTCCTATGACTTCACCATGTCAAATATCAAGCACTACAGCACCGGCAGCCATGAGGTGATGTTGGGTTATCGATTCAACAACCAACTGAAGGGCCCTACTGGATCGGCACCAATATATTAGATAAGATAAAGCTGTGCATTTTGGCCAAGTAGCTAAAACTGTAATTCACTAGAATATGATACGATTTATCTTCATTTTCAGCTTTCTTCCATTTGTTATCAATGCTCAGGAGATAATAACGCTAAAACCCAACAACCATTATTTGCTAGAGCTCAGTCTTAAAGGACAAATAGAATACCTGCAATATGAAGAAAAGTGTGAAGATTTCTGGAGAAGGTCTGGTGAAGACGTGTATTCACGCTACGAAAAACTCTCAAAGAAGGATCAGGCCCTTTACGACTACTGCTTGCTTGACAAAGGAGGATACTGGGATATTGGTGAGATAGGTTGCAGCTGGTATTGCGGCGGCGGACCCGATTCTGTAACAGCCTCATCAGCACTCAAGCCTTATAAAGGTCTGAAATACGACGGCCAAAATGCCCATGACTTGAGCTACAAAACCGCCTGGGTAGAGGGAGACGACGGAGATGGTATTGGAGAATATCTATTGTATCACTTCTCAGCAGCATCTCCCCGCATTACAAAGATCATTGTGGTAAATGGGTACGTTAAGAGCTCTTCGGCATGGAAAAACAATTCCAGGGTGAAGAAATTGAAGATGTATATTGATGACAAGGCGCTAGCAATCCTATACCTAAGCGACACGAGAGGGGAACAATCGTTTGACTTTGAACCCATTGGCTTGAGTGACCGTGAGAATTGGGAAAAGGTAAAAGGGCTTCCCCCCTGGACCATGAAATTTGAAATCTTGGAGATATACCCAGGTGCAAAATACAAGGATGTTGCTATTACGGAAATCTATTTTGACGGTATTGACGTGCACTGTTTGGCCAAAGGAACGGAGATCGCCATGGCTGATAACACTATAAAGAACGTAGAAGAACTGGAACTTGGCGAATCTGTTCTATCTTTCAATCCAGAATCTAACTTGTTTGAACCATCCCGAATTCTGGAATTGGCAAGTCCAACACATGACAACCTGGTTGAGGTAAAATTCTCCAATGGGAATTCTATTGTCTGCACCAAGGACCATCCCATTATGGGGGCGAAAGGCCAGTGGTTATCGTCAGATCCCACGAAGACACAGCAAGCCTATGAATACAAGGGAGTCTCTACACTTATGGTTGGGAGCGAAATAATTTCCTCAAATCAGGCAAATAGGGTTTATGTGACCGAAATAGCCGACGTTATCGAGGCACAACAAACATATACGATAGTAAAACTCGAAAAAAACAATTCATTTATAGCAAATGGAATAATTGTGGGTACAGAAGAACTGAGACCGTCGTTGAGCCAATACCTGGACCGTATTGAGAAGCGCTTACCTACAATCCTGCGATAATGTTAAAGTGGCTTGGAAATCTCATCAATAAATTCAGGGGGGAGGCAGAGCATTTTCATCCTGAAGATTTAAATGATCCCATTGCACTAAAAACTGAATGGAAGCCAGCGAAAGGTGGAGGAGCCAGCTTTCAAACACATAAGCTTGTCAAGAAATCCAGTAACCGAATTGAATTTCAAACATCGATTGGGTTCAAACTATTCTGCTTGAGCTTCTTTCTAGCAGGAGCAATCTGCTCCATCGTATTTGGATATCCAATGTGTGCAGAGACGATTGGATGCCTCATGCCTGTAATAATAGGAATGTTATTTATGGGTGCAGGAGGAGGAATGTACTACTTCGGAGCGGCACCTAGGATATTTGACAAGCAGGTGGGGTATTACTGGAAGGGAAGACAAGACCCTTCCAAGGTAGCCCGAAAAAAGGAACTGAAGCATTGGACCAGGTTAGATCGAATTCATGCACTGCAGCTTATATCTGAATACGTAAAAAGTGACAAAAGCAGCTACCTGAGCTATGAAATCAATTTAGTGCTTTCTGATGGGGGTAGGATAAATGTGGTTGACCACGGCAAAAAAAGCAAGGTGCTGGAAGATGCAGATATCCTGGCTGAATTCCTGGACGTACCTGTGTGGAACGCGATATAGAAACGGGAATGAATAGACATGGTAATCTGGACTGTCCTTATAGTCTTGTTCATCAGCCTTTCAACATTGTTTTCTCCAGTATTTGTAATTCATGGTAAAATCTTAATTGGCACCTCTTCGTTGCGTTAGCGGGTATTGGTATGATGCTCGCATTTTTCTGAATCCAGGCTAAAATGTAGGTTGGTGAAACCGACCTGACAATAGCCGGAGTGCTTTAACTCAACGGCAGAAATACCATTGTGGATTGCTAAAGCAAGCAGTACAATCCACACACCTGCATTCACCCTTTTTGGTAACTTCGTAAACCAAGTGATGACATTCTGCGTATATTGGGAACTATGAATATTAAGGGGGTATTCATCATGATCTGCCTGTCTTTGGCACTTCAAGCCAGAGGACAGGATCTGTACAATATCGACACGGTTCGTACAGGGTATCTTACGTTTTATGATTCCAATTGGCAGAGCATTCTGGATAGTTTCAAAACCAATGATCTGGAGGACAGGGTACTTGCTGATTTGTCAGTTGATGGTATCTTTCTGGATAGTGTAGGTGTTCGGTTTAAGGGCAATAGCTCGTATAACAGCGGCTTTGTAAAAAAGCCATTTAACATCGATCTGAACTATACCAAAAACCAGGATCTCTATGGGTTTACCAAGCTAAAGCTGAATAATATGTTCAAGGACCCATCCTGTGTTAGAGAGGTACTTTCCTATGAAATGCTGCGCAATTATATGCCAGCCTCAGAAGCGAATTTCATGCAGCTATATATAGATGGGAACTTGCACGGCTTGTACACATCGGTTCAATCTGTCAATGATGACTTTAATCTGGATCATTTGGGTTCGGATAATAGCAGTTTCTTCAAATGCGATCCCATCTTTGGCGCCCCTCCAATTGGAGGTTGTCCCGGTGGCCCTGGACAAGCTGCTTTAGTTGACAAAGGCCCAGATACGGCCTGCTATAAAACCTCCTACGACATTAAATCTGATTCGGGATGGCTAGAACTTGTAAACCTGATTCAGATCTTGAATAACAATGTCTCACAAATTGAGCAAGTACTCAATGTAGACAGAGCGCTCTGGATGCTTGCCTTCAATAATATACTGGTCAGTTTTGACAGTTACACTGGGTCAGGACATAACTATTACGTCTACGAAAACGAGTACGGTAGATTTAATACAATTATCTGGGATTTGAATGAATGCTTTGGCGTCTTCAAGAGCGGAGGAGGTCAGCCACCAACCAATCTAACCGTGACGCAAATGCAAAATCTCTCTCCACTGTGGAACGACCAAAGTAATGCACATCCACTCATCAGGCAATTGATCGCTGATCCTGATTACAAGAAACGTTATATGGCTCACTTCCGAACGATTATGGAAGAGTTCCTTGCAAACAATTCGATGAAAAATCGCGCATCACAAATTCAAACTATCATTGATGCCTTTGTACTGGCAGATCCCAATTCCAACTACGGTTATATGGGGTTTCAGGATGGCCTCGACCAGAGTCCTTATAATATTGTGGGAGTCAATGTATTGATGGACGCCAGGTACTCGTATCTTACTACCAATGCAGAAGTGGTAAAAGTCGGACCGACAATATCAAGTGTACAGCAATCTAACTCCTCTCCTACTGCCTTGGATTCTGTTTGGGTCACCGCCAGTACAGACGCCACACAGATCTGGCTTCATTATAAAACGGCGGAGCATGCTCCATTTGATAAAGAACAAATGTTTGATGACGGGATGCATGGAGATGGTCCATCTGGGGATGGTATTTATGGAGCTTTGATCCCTGCTCAAAGTCCGGCTGCGACCGTGTACTACTACATTTACGCTGAGAATAATAGCGCTGGAATGTTCTCCCCCGTTAGGGCAGAATATGAATTCTATTCTTATATCGTTGAGGGAGTTCAACTTGCTGCCGGGGACCTGGTCATCAATGAATTCATGGCCTCAAACTCAAGTGCAGTAGCGGACCAAAATGGTGAATTTGATGACTGGATAGAATTGTATAACAACACCTCCAGCGATATTTCTCTTCATAATATGTTCTTATCTGATGATCTCACGGATCCACTTGATTGGCGCTTTCCCGACACAACAATTGGGGCCAACGACTTCATTATCGTTTGGGCAGACAATGATGCTCAAACAGGCTTACACGCCAGCTTTAAGCTGTCGTCATTGGGCGAGGACGTGGTCCTTTCGAATTCAGATGGATCACTTTTGGATAGCATTTCTTTTAGCCAGCAAATAACTGACCTGACAACCGGCAGATATCCAAACGGTACTGGCAGTTTTCAAACGCTGTTTCCCACATTTGGTACTGTAAATTCAGTGCTGGGCATCAACAACTTACCTGATGATCTGGCCGGTTTTGCAGTCTATCCAAATCCTGCCTCAGATATTCTCACGGTCACTTTTGATAATGGAGCTTTAGGCTACGAAGGGGTAATGGAAATTTACAATATGCTGTTGCAAAAAATTAACGCCCTCCCTGTACAAAACGATAAAGCATTTACCATTTCGACAACCAATCTATCTGATGGTATTTACTTTCTAAAGTTACAGGGTCATGTTCAAAAGGTGGTAATAGCCAGATAGCCTGGTTTACCCAAAGGGGTTAATCTCCTTTTCTTTACGCTCATAGCGCTCTTCCTGTTCTTTAAGCTCCTCTTTGAGATTCTCAACCTGCCTTTCCAGGCTGTTCACGCGCATCACGAGCACTTTCTCCCGCCCTTTCATCAGAAGATAGATCGTGCCGATGCCTGCTACTACGCATAGAATATAGAACCACCAGGTCCTCCAGAACGGCGGAACAATAGTGATGTGAATAGATGTTTCCGACTCTTGCCATTGCCCATCATTATTGGAGCCCTTAACTGAGAATATGTACTCTCCCGGATTTAGATTGGTGAAGGTCGCATTGCGCCTTGTCCCAACATATTGCCACCCTCCTCTAGTGGAAGCACTTTCACTTCCCAAGCCTACCATTCTATAAGCATACTGGTTCTTACTGGGATTGGAATAGTGCAATGCCGCGAAATCAAAAGAGAAAATATTGTCCTTATAGGAGAGTACAATTGAATCTGTTATGGTAATGGACTGCTTTAGCTGGGTGGTCTCCTCATCGGTAATCTGTATCTCTTGATTAAATACTTGGAAACCGGTGATGACAACATTCGGTGCATGTGGATTGGTCCTTATGCTATCCGGAAAAAAGGAATTACATCCATTGATACCTCCAAAAAACATTTCGCCATTTTCGCTCAGGTAGTAAGCTCCTGAACTGAACTCGTTACTCTGCAGTCCATCTGAAATATCATAGTTCTGAAATCTGTTATTTTCATCGTCCAACATGGAAATACCTCTGTTAGTACTCACCCAGATATTGTCATGTACATCCCCTAGCACACCATACACCACATCGTTCGGTAAGCCATCTTGCAGGCGCCAGTGTTCGAATTCCCCATTGCGCTTTGTAAACCTGTTTAAGCCACCTCGCAACGTTCCTATCCAAAGGAACCCTTTACTGTCCTCATAAATAGATCGTATACTATTATCAGAGAGGGTGGTCATGCTTTTGGGGTCGTGCTTGTAGTGGATAAACTCCTCCTTTACAGGATCAAACTTGCTCAATACATCATTGGCAATCCACAGAACACCATCGCTGCCCTCGTGTATTGCGCGCACCCTATTCGTATGTAGTGATGATGGATCCTCTGAATTGGCGCGGTAGTGGGTAAATGTTCGTTTCCAACGATCCATCTTGCTTAGTCCGCCACCATGAGTCCCAATCCACAAGTTACCGTCCCTGTCTTCATGTATAACGCGTACAATATTGTGTGAAAGACTTGTTTCATCTTCAGGATCATTGACATATTGAAGGAATGTGTTCGTCTCTTTATCAAAATTCACCAGGCCTCCTCCGCTTGTACCTAACCAAAATTCATCATGGCTGTCCTCCAGGATAGCTGTCACCCGGGAATGCGGGAATGACTTTGGGTTATTAGGATCGTTGACATACTGTGTATAGATGCCGGTTTCCCTATCAATTCTGCTAAATCCACCACCGGCTGTGCCGATCCATAGTATCCCGTCCTTATCCACAAAGATGGCCGACACCCCCTCTCCCGGCAAGCTATTCGAGTTTTGTGGGTTGTGCTTATAATAAGAGAACTTTGGCTTTTGTTTATCGAATTTGTTGAGCGCGCCTCCGAATGTACCCACCCACAAAATCCCGTACCTGTCTTCGTACAAGACACCAACTGAGTTGTTCGCCAGGCTTTCTTCATCTGTAGGATCGTTTACAAAGTGTTCGAAAGTATATCCTATTTTACCATCATCCAGGTGCCACGCACGTAAACGCTCCAAGCCTCCACCGTAGGTTCCCATCCAGATATTCCCAGATCTATCTCCATAAATAGTCAAGACGATGTCATGCGAAACACCTCGCGGATCATCATCGCTGTGTCTGAATCGCTCAAACTTCCTTGTCTCTTCATTAAAACGATTTACTCCTCCACCATAGGTTCCTACCCAGATATTCCCTCTGCCATCTTCGTATAACGACAATACAGCGTCATTGGATAGGCTTTCCGGATCATTCTCATCGTGTTGGTAGTGAACAAATACCGGTTGAGACGATTCATCCTCATAATCATAAATTAACTTATTGAGCCCACCACCCTGAGTACCAAACCACATATGACCGTGTTTATCCTGAATGATGGCGCGAACGCGGTTGTAAGAAATGCTGTATCGGTCATTTTCCTGAGCTCTCAAATGATAAAAACTGATGTTGCCCAGCTCACTGACCTTATCATGGGTTCCTTCATCCTCAAATACGATCTTATCCAAGCCGGCGTCGGTACCTATCCAAATGCTCCCTTTGTCATCCTGAAAGATGGTGAACACCTTGTTTCCGGCGATACTTCTATCATCCTCTACGTCATTCTTGAAGGATCTAAACTTGTCGTGCTCCCTATCATAGACGTTGAGTCCCCCATCATTTGTTCCGATCCATAGCAGGCCATCTCTATCTTCGAATAGGCACAATATAGTATTGTTGGAAAGGCTGCGTTCGTCAAGTGAGAAATTGGAATAGACGGTAAAATTATAACCATCGTATTTGTTGAGCCCGTCTTCGGTGCCAAACCACATAAAACCCTGACGATCCTGAATAATGGAGAACACGGTGGTCTGTGAGAGACCATCCTCCATAGTAATGTTTGTAAACCTGATATCCTGCGCCTGAAGCCATGGTGCTCCAAGCAGCAATAATACTAGTTGCAGTATAAGTAATGTGCGGTTCACTATTGTACGGAGGTAAGTCCTAAACAATATTAACGATAATTATCCGAGGTTCAAAGGGGTAAGGCCTCTCGGTGAAAGCAGGCTTATACTCTAATTCCAATAACCAGTAAATCGTCCACTTGTTCTCCTTCTCCTATCCAGTCAACCAACGTCTGTTCCAGTATCTCCTGCTGCCTGCCCATGCTCTCACGCTGCATGCTTAGGAACAGTTTTCTCAGCCGCTTGATCATAAATTTTTTACCCTTTTCACCTCCAAATTGATCAGGATAGCCATCTGAGAAAATGTACATGGTATCTCCTTCCTCCAAATCTATCGAGTCCGCCCTGAACTCAAAACCTGCCTCCGTAGATCCACCAATTGGTGTTCTGTCACCTCCCCAAACTCCCATATCCTCTTCATAAGGTTTGAACCCATTCTTCTCTGCAATACCAGAACTTACCATACCTTTTCTGACAAACAGTAACGGATTACCTGCACCGGAGTACTGTACTGATTTCAGTGTCTTATCCCGTTCGCCCAATTCAAATTGCAAAAGTGCCATGTCCATACCATCTTGAGCTTCCTGCTCCTCATCGCGGGTAAAAATCTTTTTTACTCCATCGTTTAAAAGCGTCAGAATGTGGCCCGTATTGTTGCGGTCCTGCTCTAAAACAATTTGGTTCAGCAAGTTATTCCCAATCATAGATACGAATGCTCCAGGAACCCCATGCCCCGTGCAATCACAAGCGGCTATCAATACTTTATCTCCTTTATTGGCAAACCAGTAGAAATCACCACTCACAATGTCCTTAGGTTTGTAGAACACAAAGTGATCTTTAAAAACAGCATCGATCTCAGATAAATTCGGCAAGACAGCTTCCTGTATGTTCTTCGCATAATTAATACTATCCGTAATGTCTTTGTTTTTCTCTTCAATAATCTCTTTTTGTTCTTCTAAAATCTGATTTGACTCCGCCAAAGCGAGGCGGGCAATAATCTCCTTCTTGGTAAGATTAAATCTCGTTTGAATCAGGAGAATTGAAAATATAGCCACCGTAAATGTGAGCAGCCCTCCATTTATCATGATCTCCTCCAGACCAAGCGGACTGTAGAGGTAAAGGAATATGATATTCGCTATTATCGACAAACCGACGACTATATATGAGTAGATCACCTTCCAAAAGACCACCATGCCTGCACCGATGAACAATGCCACATAAGCGAACGTATGCTTTTGGAATGCCTCTGCATCCATTACCCCATACATGTATGCGTTTTGGAGAGAGATCCCAAGCACTGGAATAAACGCCACCATTTCAACAGATATTTTCTTTCGAAAAGCGAGTCCTAATAAACTGAGAGCAGCCACCACCAGCCTGATTACAAAGAACTCTTCCCAACGGTCTGGCATTACAGAAATATCACTTAGCACCCATAATGGGTCAAGAACCCCAGCTAACCAGCACGCAATAATGTGATACTTGGTAGCTACCTTCTTTAATTCTTCTTCCCAGACTTGCATATCATAACTTTATACCTAATTAGCGATATATTATTTACTTGATCCGGTTCTTCCATCTACTCTATCAGGATCGAGGGTGGAACTGGATGATCTCCGTCCTGAGATAATCCCGATCTAAATGCGTATATATTTCGGTAGTGGTAATGGACTCATGCCCCAACATCTCCTGAACCGCACGAAGGTCAGCTCCACCTTCAATAAGGTGCGTAGCAAATGAGTGCCGGAAAGTGTGAGGAGATATGTTCTTTTTAAGGCCAATTGCCACTGCAAGGGCTTTAATAATCTTGAAAACCATGACTCTGCTCAGTCCTGAGCCGCGTTTGTTGAGGAAGAGCGTATCGACATATTCATCTTTGATGTCCAAATGTGGCCGGACATTCTCCTTGTAGATGGTAATATGCTTTAGTGCCACGGATCCCAAGGGAACCAAGCGTTCTTTATCTCCTTTTCCCACTATCTTTAGAAATCCATCATCTTCAAAGATGTCAGATATCTTCAGCGTGGTAAGTTCCGTAACCCGGAGCCCTGATCCATATAAAGTCTCCAGCATGGCCCTGTTTCTCAGTCCCTCTGGTTTGCTGAGATCAATAGCATCCAGTAACTGGTTAATCTCTTCAATAGACAGCGTTTCAGGAAGTTTGCGCCCAATCTTTGGACCTTCTACCAGCTCAGTAGGATCGTCTGAGATCAAGTCTTCCAGCAGCATGTATTTAAAGAAGGATTTAATTCCTGACAACACGCGGGCCTGGGTACGCTCGTTCATACCGAGATCATTGGCCCAGACCAGGAATTCCTGAAGATGCGCTAGTTCAATTTGAGCAGGTGAAATCTTGAACTTCCTATGCTCTATAAATTGCTGGAGCTTCGCAACATCGCGCATGTAGGCCTCTATTGAATTACCTGAAAGGGACTTTTCTAATTGAAGAAAGGCTTTGAATCCTTTAACGGATGAATTCCAATTCATGCCCTGGTATTTGGAATTTCCACCACCATCATAGTCAACCTGCTCATGCACACCATCTTCCCTTCATCATTGGTGATCTCAATGGACCATACATGACTCTTGCGCCCAATGTGAACAGCCTTGGCTGTGCCATGCACATAACCCTTTGACACAGGTCGGAGGTGATTCGCATTGACTTCCATCCCAACCGCGTATTGCTTGGTCGAATCCACCACTAAATTACTGGCTATGCTACCTAGAGATTCGGCCAACACAACTGAGGCGCCTCCATGGAGAATACCAAGTGGCTGATGGGTGCGATGATCAACAGGCATTTTACCTCTTACGAAGTCATCTCCAATTTCAACTACTTCTATTTCCAGGTGCTCCAGTATATTTCCCTTTTCTAGCTTGCGAACATTTTCCAGGCTCTCCTCTGTGTTCCAAATTGACATATCAGTGTTTTTAACAAATATAAGTATTGGCTGGTGACGTATTGATTCCTATTTTTGGATAATGAAGGTACTCATCATCAACGGACCCAATTTGAATCTGCTTGGTACCAGGGAGAAATCTGTGTATGGCGAGCAGACCTTTGAAGACTATTTCGAGCAGCTGAAATCGAGCTTCCCAGATGTGGAATTGGAGTACTTTCAAAGTAATGTTGAAGGCGAACTGATCAACAAGATCCAGGAAGTCGGGTTTTCCTACGGTGGAATTCTCCTCAATGCCGGAGGTTATACCCATACCTCCGTTGCAATTTCTGACGCAATTGCCGCAGTGAGTACTCCAGTAGTAGAGGTGCACATATCGAACATCTTCGCGCGTGAAGAGTTCAGGCATATTTCCCTGCTCTCCAAAAATTGTGTTGGTATTATTTCCGGGTTTGGACTGGATTCTTACAAGCTTGGGTTGGACAGCTTGCTCTCCACTGAATAAGCTCATTGACCGGCCTCATTACATGAGATAGTAATGAACGGAGCCATGACGAGTTCATTACAGCTGATTGGCGAACGTCTGAAAGGAGGACTTAATATGATCCAGCATCTCTTCAGTCATTCCGTGATGACACCCCAAAAGAANTCGTTCAATTTTATTGAATCCAGGCTGCCTAAGGATATTGCCAGTAAATACCGTTCTGGTTTGGATATTTCTCTTCTCCATGAATATCTGCATTTCCTTTCTGGAAAATGGTGCATCTTCTTTAACCGTCATGGCGAAGGCCAGCCACCCTGTTCGAGAATCGTCAAGCTGCTTTGGAAGAATGAACCAATCTTCATATCCTTTAAAGAATTCTAACAAGCTTTGGAAGTTCTGCTCGCGCAATTCAATGTTCTTATCCAATTTCTTCAGCTGAACCAACCCGAACGCTGCTCCCATTTCTGAAGGCTCCCAGTTATAGCCTATTTCTTCAAAGACAAATTTTGCATCGTATTCTATTCCATCCACATCAATATTGAATCGGTTTTCAATGGCCTCGGATTCTACAAATAGCGATGAACTTCTGCCCCAGCTACGCAGCAGATTGGCCATTCTTTTGTGTTCATCGTCGTTCACGGTGATCATTCCGCCGTTGCCTGCGCAGTTGATCACATGAGAACCGTAGAAACTCGTTGTACTTATATGGGAATGAGTGCCAGTGCTCTTGCCTCGCAGCGTTCCTCCAAGTGTATCTGCCGAGTCTTCAATGAGTAAAAGGTTGTGATTATCTGCAAGCTCCTTTATCATATCCCAATCTGGAATATTACCCAGAAGGTTCGGAATCATCATGGCCCTGGTTTTCGATGTGATGAGATCTTCAATTTTTTTAACGTCAATATTGTAAGTGCCAGGCTCCACATCCACAAAGGCCGGCTTCAATCCGAATTTCAATAATGGTGCAACCGTAGTTGCAAATGTCAATGCCGGGGTAATTACTTCATCACCTTTTTCCAGCTTAAGCAATTCAATTGCCAGATAATTGGCTGATGATCCGGAGTTCAGCATGATGCCATGCTTCTTGGCAAACAGCTCTGCCACCTTTTGCTCCATCTCCCGTACGTGCTTGCCCATCTGGGTTGACGTGCGCAGTACATTGACTACCGCCTCAATCTCTTCCTCTCCATGCACCGTCTGACCGTAAGGTACATGTAGGTATTCCTCTTTAGTTTCCATAAAACGAATATCGGAATTTCAATTTTGAAAAGCTTGAGTCCATTCTCATATATTAGCCTTCTCCTTAAAGTCTCTCAAATAATCATTGACAGTCGAGAAAACGAAGTCGGGATACTCACCCATAAATTTATCCGTTTTCAAGCCGCCCATAAGAGGTCGAGAGGCAGGCTGCCCAAGCTCAGCCGTAGTAACAGACTGAAACGTGATTTTATTGTTGGGAAAGAAGGACAGGATCTTCTCCACCAGCTCCACTCTATTTAAAAAGTCGACACCTGCGATATTGTAGATCCCTGATTTGCCATCTCTGGCAAGAAGAAAAAGCGCCTTAGCCACATCAGCTGCATTGACCGGAGTAGCATATTGATCAACCGGTAGTTTTAGCTCCAGGGTCTCGCCCTTAACACAGGCCTCAGCTATTCTTGTAACAAAGTTTTTATTGCGTTCTTCATCCCCATATACATTGGTGATGCGTATTACTACAGAGCCCGGCACTTTGTTGAGTACCAGTTGCTCGGCTTCCAATTTGTGCTTGCCATAAACACTTAGCGGATTTACTTCGGCATTTTCATCGTAAGGGCCATCTTTCCCGTCGAACACATAATCAGTAGAAACATATAGCATCCTCGCATCATATGCTTTGCAAAGTTCAATGACATTCAATGTAGAACGAACGGTCTTGTCATAGCTCTCCTCTACTTCAGTCTCGCATTTATCTACGTGGGTAAGAGCGCCACAGTGCATGATCACATCGGGGTCAAACGATTCAATATCCGCATTTTCAGGATTGTCAATATTCAGGGTATCAAAGTATTCCGTATTGGAAGCTGGATAGGAAAAGTACGTTCCCATAACTTCCATGCCTGGCTGGGATGCAAAGTGGCTTAAGCAATTGCTGCCTACGAGACCTGAACCACCAATAACGAGGATCTTCATTTGCAAATTAAAACGGAGAATCGAATGCTGCAAGTGCTGCAAAACCCTGATCTCGATCCGACAAAGAAGGATTTTCAACAGGCCAGTCGAATCCAAATGAATTCCACAATACTCCAGTGTCGGACCCCTGATCATAGACCGTACTTGTCATGTAAACAAGCGTTGCGCTTCCTTCCAGAACACAAAATCCATGAGCCACACCCCGTGGAATATACACCGCATTGTGGGCACTCTTGGCCAGCTCAATGGTGCAAAATTCCTTAAATGTTCGTGAATCAGTCCGTAAGTCGAGAATGACATCCAACACATTGCCCTCTACACAATAGACGAGCTTTTCGTGATCGTGTGGTGGAATTTGAAAATGCATTCCGCGAACAACACCCGCCCTGGACGTGGAATAATAGCTCTCGGTAAATTCGGATTTAAGTCCATGCTCCCCGAATTTACCCGCGTGCAATATCTTTACAAAATCACCACGCTCATCCTCGCTAAACGGTAGTGCAATTTCAAATGCACCTGATATGTTTGTCTCCTTAACCTGCATCTATGCAAAATATGCTTTAATCTGATCTTCGCAATACGTCAAAGGCCCCGAACCTGAATTTTTATACCAGTCAACGGTTAGCTCAATGGCCTGCTCCGAGTTCATTTTTGGATACCAGTCGAGCTCCAGCATAGCTTTAGAAATATCCAGTTTTAAGAGTCCAGCTTCATGGGGTTCTCCAGAAGCCTCTGGCGTCTCATAATCCCCACTCCCCCATCTGTCCAAAGCAATCTTTACCAATTCTTCAACTGACAGGTCGTCACCCATATTGGGGCCAAAGTTGAATGACGAGGCAAATTGTTTGGGGTCTTCACTTAATTTTGCGCCCAGCAATAGATATCCTCCAAGTGGCTCAAGTACATGTTGCCATGGACGGATGGCTTCGGGATTTCTAACGGAAAGCGGGCTTTTCACTTCCAGGGCACGGATGATGTCAGGGACAATCCTATCCTCACAATAATCACCTCCGCCTATTACATTACCTGATCTGGCAACCGCAATAGCTGTGCGATGCTGGTGATGATCATCCAAATTAAAAAAGGAAGATCGATACGAAGCAATGACAATTTCTGCGCCCGCTTTGCTGGAACTATATGGATCAAATCCGCCCATCTTATCCTGCTCTTTGTAAGCATAATCTATTTCCATGTTTTCGTATACTTTATCCGTGGTGATAACCACCACATCGCATTTTCCATCCACGCTCTTAACCGCCTCTAATAAATTGGCAGTACCCATGATATTGGTCTGGAATGTCTCAAGAGGTTGCTTGTAGGACCGTCGAACAATTGACTGAGCGGCAAGGTGAAAAACGAAGTCTGGTTGATAGTCCTTCAACTCCTTGGTCAGCCTCTCGAGGTCATTGATGTCTGCAATCACAGACTGACATAGGTCTTCACCGTTTATCTTCTGGTATAGTGATGGATCTTCTGGCTCCAGGGAGTAGCCTCTAACATCGGCGCCCAAATGACGCAGCATCACTAACATCCAGGCTCCTTTAAAACCGGTATGACCGGTTAAAAAGACCTTTTTGTTTTGGTATGTGGATTTTAATAAGTCAATCATGAGTATTGTCATGCACAGCGAAGCCCTGCCTCGGCAGGCAGGGAAGCATCTTTACCAGGATTTCCATTTCGGATCTGATTCCCATAGGGTTTCCAAATCTTCCCGATCACGGATCGTATCCATACACTTCCAAAATCCATTGTACCTGAAAGCGACAATCTCTTTGCTGCTAGAAAGATCTTCGAGTGGTTGTCGCTCCCACATCACGTCATCTGCATCATCTTTCAAATAGTCAAATACGGCGGGTTTGAGTACAAAAAAGCCACCATTGACCCAAGCTCCACTTTCCTTAGGCTTTTCATGGAAGCGAGTGATTGTATTGTCATCGTCAAATTCCATAACCCCGAATCTGCTTCCAGGCTGAATTGCAGTCATTGTAGCGATCTTACCGTGGCCCGCATGATAAGTAACCAATTCATTGATATCGATATCTGAAAGCCCATCACCGTAGGTCAACATGAAATCCTCTCCCTCAACATACTTTTGCACACGCTTCAATCTACCAGCAGTCATCGTGTTAAGGCCTGTATCAACCAGTGTCACTTTGAAGTCCTCAGAATCTGAGCTATGAACTTCGATGTTATTGGTCTTTAGATCCATAGTAATATCAGAGTTCACCAGGAAGTAATTCATAAAGTATTCCCTGATCATATGCCCTTTGTATCCAAGGCAAATAACGAATTCATTGTGCCCAAAAGAAGCATATTGCTTCATGATGTGCCAGAGCAGCGGTTTTCCGCCAATCTCAATCATGGGTTTGGGTTTGAGGTGAGATTCTTCTGATATGCGGGTACCCATTCCCCCGGCAAAAATTACGACTTTCATGTGTATCTAAGTGAGTTTCTAATGGTCACATGAAACTCGTCAACAGGCATCATAAGGTGTGATAAACGGATTGACATGACTCGTTTCATAAGGTTACATTATCGGTAAAGCGAAGGTAAAAAATGATTAATAATAAACGGTTCGCTTTGGATTTAATTATATGAGAGTTGTCAAAACCCTTGTCCCTGTAAAGACATTCTGAGTTCCCGAGGCAATTCCAAGTGTACAACACCTACCATTTGAGATCTGAGAACTTCTTCTTTTGCCTGATGAAATAAGCAAACACCACAGAACCTCCATACATGCCTGCGCGATTGGGATTGGACACCAATCGTTGGGCCTCTCGTCGCTTTTTCAACCATTTTGGCAAATAAATCAAGAAATGAAGATGTGCCTTTACGATGTTTATGTATTCGGTGAAATTGCCGGATAGCAGTGCCTTGATCTCATACACTAGATCCAAAGTCATTCTAGATGGAATCTTCCATAATAATTCTCCTGTTTGCATGTTTTTCAAATTCGCGATCAGGCTGTTCCTAAAGTTCCTGTAAATCTTCAGGGGACTTCCGTAAGCGATGATATGCCCTCCAACATGGTAAACTACCGATTTGGGACAGACCATGATTTTGTAACCCATATTTTTCAGCCTCCAGCAAAGATCAATCTCTTCCATGTGAGCATAGAAATCATTATCCAGACCTCCTGCCCTATGATAGAGATCAGATCTGATAAACAAACATCCGCCTGATGCCCAAAACACCTCTCTTGTATCATCATATTGACCTGTGTCTTCTTCCATAGTGAAGAACATCCTCCCGCGGCAAAAAGGATAACCTAGGGAATCCACATATCCCCCGGCTGATCCAGAGTATTCAAACATATCCTTATCGTCATATAACTTGATCTTAGGCTGACATGCTGCAATGCTCTTATCTGCCTCCATCAGATCAATAACAGGCGTGATCCAATCAGAAGACACTTCAATATCAGAGCTCACAAGCACATAATACTCATGGTCTATCTGGGCCAAGCCCTCCACATATCCGTTGGTGAAGCCTTTGTTCACGGGAATGGAAACTACATTTACCGTAGGAAAATCCCTGGCGAGAAGTTCAGCCGTCTCATCAGTAGATGCATTATCAATCACATATACCTCAAAGTCATCGTACTCAGAGTTGAGTATAGGGGGAATGAACTTACGCAACAGCTCTGCCCCATTGTAGGAGATAACCACTACCGCAACTTTCTTCTTTGATCCTGATTCAGACACGTCTCTTTGCTCGATTTGATCGCAAATATCGGATAAGCGCGCATATTACAACAAGAATAAATGATATTCAATGCTTGCGCCTAAGACGTGAAAAACTCCACTATTCGGTATTTATTATGTGTTTTAGTGGCGTAGAGCAATGCATTTAAATCTGGCTGGCAGAGGTGTTCAAGGATTTTGGTTGCACAAGTTCAATTGTTTCTTATTTATTAATGTTTTATTACCTTTGCACCCCGGAATTTGACTATAAATCAGGTAAAGAAATGGCTAAAAAAGGAAACAGGGTTCAGGTTATTCTTGAGTGCACAGAGCATAAAGACAGCGGCCTGCCCGGAACTTCAAGGTATATCACCACGAAAAACAAATCGAATTCACCTGATAGGATTGAGCTTAAAAAGTTTAATCCAATCATGAAGAAAATGACCGTTCACAAAGAGATCAAGTAAACGGGAAATCAGTACTATTCACAAAACGTCATGGCAAAGAAGGTTAACCCAATCAGAGACACTAAGAAGAGTAAGGACTACGTCAAAGTAATAAAGACTCGCAAGTCTCCTAAAACAGGTGCCTATTCCTTCACGGAGGAGATTGTTCACAAGGACGACGTAAAGGACTTCTTTGCCAAATAACCGAGTGTCTCTTCTCGTATCATTGATATAAGCTTCCCACTACTAGTTGGAAGCTTTTTTTACGCTATTTATTTAATATGGGGTTTTTCAAAAACATATTCTCCAAAGAAAAGAAAGCGGAATTGGATCAGGGCCTGGATAAGTCCAGCGACAACTTCATGACCAAGATCTCACGGGCGGTTGCAGGAAAATCAACGGTTGACGATGCTGTATTAGACGACCTTGAAGATGTACTTATTTCTTCGGACGTAGGTGTGCAGACCACCATCAAGATAATTAAAAGGATCGAGGAGCGTGTTGCCCGAGATAAGTACGTAGGCATTGCAGAGCTCAACAACATGCTGAAGGAAGAAATTGCTGAGTTACTAGAGGAGAACAAATCAACTGACCTTACTGAATTTTCAATCCCCCAGACAGAAGGACCATACGTGGTGATGGTGGTTGGCGTAAACGGAGTTGGAAAGACTACTACAATTGGAAAGATGGCCTATCAATTCAAGAAAGCCGGTAAGAAGGTGGTGCTAGGTGCTGCCGACACCTATAGGGCAGCAGCTGTACAACAGCTGGACATTTGGTCGCAACGCGTGGATGTGCCTATTGTGAAAAAAGAAATGGGATCGGATCCAGCATCGGTGGCATTTGATACCATGAAATCGGGACAGGCCCAAAATGCAGATATCATCATTGTGGACACAGCAGGCAGATTGCACAACCAGGTGAATTTGATGAATGAGCTGAGCAAGATCAAGAATGTAATGCAGAAAGTCATTCCCGATGCACCTCATGAAATTCTGTTGGTGCTCGACGCTTCCATCGGGCAGAATGCTGTGGAACAATGCACACAGTTTACGAAGGCAACAGAGGTGTCTGCCTTGGCCTTGACCAAGCTTGACGGTACAGCAAAAGGCGGTGTGGTAATCGGGATCTCTGACCAGTTTCAAATACCGGTTAAGTACATTGGTATCGGCGAAGGCATGGAGCACCTGCAGGTCTTCAACCGCAAGGAATTCGTAGATTCTCTGTTCAAAAACTGATCTCTTGCCATAAGAACCAAGAGATCACAACGGCCACTGAATCCCGATGTAAAAGTTAGTGTGGTGGTATATAGAAGTGATGGGCAAAAAAGTCTTGGCAACCCACACTATTAGCAATTATCTACAAGACGACCTAAAAGAGGTCGTTAAAGGGGTGTATTCCCTTCTGCTAAGAAGCGGTTCAGGGATATCTACAAAACGGGTAATTGTCCAGTAAACTTACGCCCCCACCTTAGCAGATACCGTCATATTACTGATAATCTCGTCGCCAAACTCTGAGCACTTCAATAAAGTAGCTCCCTCCATCAGCCTTTCGAAATCGTAAGTAACACGTTTCTTGGCAATCGACTTCTCAATTCCATGGATGATCAACTGTCCGGCTTCTTTCCAGCCTATGTGATCCAACATCATCACAGCTGATATGATCTCTGAACTAGGATTAACCTTGTCCAACCCAGCATATTTTGGCGCTGTACCATGCGTAGCTTCAAAAATTGCATGTCCCGAGACGTAATTGATATTTGCTCCTGGTGCAATTCCAATTCCACCAACAGCAGCCGCAAGTGCATCTGAGATATAGTCGCCATTGAGATTCAATGTTGCAATAACATTGTACTCAGCTGGACGTGTTAGAATCTGTTGCAAGAAAGCATCCGCAATAACATCCTTCACCAATACCTTACCAGCAGCCGTTGCCTCATCCTGCGCCTTATTAGCAGCGTCTTTTCCCGACTCCTCTGCAATCCTATCATATTCCATCCAGGTGAACACCTTTTCTCCATACTCTCTCTCAGCTAGCTCATATCCCCACAGCTTAAACTGGCCTTCTGTGAATTTCATAATATTCCCCTTATGGACCAAAGTCATCGTTGGGAGCTTCTGCTCAATGGTGTATTCAAGGGCCGCTCTTACCAATCGCTCTGTTCCTTCTTTTGAAACAGGTTTAACGCCAATTGAAGAAGATTCGGGGAAACGGATATTGGTCACACCCATTTCTTCGATCATGAATTTCTTTATCTTATCGGCCTCAGGTGATCCAGCTAACCATTCAATTCCTGCATAGATGTCTTCGGTGTTTTCCCTAAAGATCACCATGTCTACCAATTCAGGTCGTTTCACCGGTGAAGGAACACCGGTAAACCATCTTACTGGCCGTACACAAGCGTATAGATCCAACTTCTGGCGCAAAGCCACATTCAATGAACGAATGCCACCCCCTACCGGCGTGGTAAGCGGTCCTTTGATAGCAATCAAATACTCTCTAATAGCATCAAGGGTAGCTTCGGGTAGCCATTCACCGGTCTGCTCAAAGGCCTTTTCTCCTGCCAGAATTTCTTTCCAAACAATTTTACGTTCACCGTTATACGCCTTCTCCACAGCAGCGTCAATGACACGTGAAGCAGCTGCCCAGATGTCTACTCCGATTCCATCACCTTCAATAAAGGGGATAATTGGATAGTTAGGGACATTCAATTTGCCATTCTCTGAGACTATCTTGGTACCTTCCATCGTTCTGTTCTTATATTTTTCTGTGCTTGCAGGCCTTGCACACTAAAACTTTAGCGAAAGTGATGCAGGCAGGTAATCAGGCTTCCCTGAAAAAGCACACAAAAGTAAGAAGATTTAGCTTGAAATTTTATGGGAAAAGGGCTTTCTATCCCTTAATAGTGCGCATTTGTCTAATTCGAGCAGGCTAGTAGCCAAAAATCTCCTCCAAAGTCAACTCCCTGAACTCTCCCAGAGTCTGTAGAAACTCCATATCAATATCATCTCTGTTACCTATCACCAGGTACACATAGTGTTCCTTCTTAATGTGACTTTCAATAAACCCCCGCAAATCAGACATGTTTAGCGTCTGTACCTTCTCATAGATATCTTGCCTCACATCGTGGTTGATGCCTCTTCTTTTATTAGCCAGGTACGACCAAAAAATAGAAGTTTTTGTCAACCGCTCAGTTTCAATTTTTTTGAGAATAGATTTCTTAGAAGCATCAAACATGTTCTCCGATTCAGGCATGTCATTTATGATCGCCATCATTGCGGGCACAGCCTCCGACAGTTTGTTGACTTGTGTGCCCACGTAAGCAGTCATATAGTGATGTCTATCTGGTAGAGAAGGAGTTGAATAGGATGAACGAGCCGTGTATGCCAGTCCCTTAGCCTCCCTTATCTCCTGGAACATAATAGAGGATAATCCACTGCCAAAATAAGAGCCATAGAGCCTGGCGTAGGGCATCAACGCTGCATTGAACTGTTCGTCCTTTGCCAACACCATAATCTCCGTCTGCACCATGTCATAGTTCACGAAATACACAAGGTTCTTATCGGTATCAAGGGGTTCATACTTTGTGACAGGTGGGTATTCCAAAAGCTCCTTATTCTCTTTGTGGTGCCTGTTGAGCATTCGCGCAGCATCAGCCATGCTATTTTGCCCATAGTAAAAGAGAAAGTGCTCGTAGTCACATAATCCCTTGATAATTTCGACCAGTTCATTTGGATTCTGAGACCTCAGGTCTTCTTCCGGGATGATGTCTGTAAAGGCCGAGTGTGGCCCGTAGATGCCATATGAACGCATTCCTCTAAACATGATATTCCCTTTGTTCAATTTACTGTCAGCTCTCTTCTTCATTATACCATCGACATAGTCATCATAAGCCTCTTGATCCGCTTTTACATTTTCAAGTATGTGTTCCAACAACTCAACCCCGGCGTCCGCAGATTTTTCCAATCCTTCAATTGACACATACGTGCGATTTGAGGATGCTGAAACATTCATGCGCAGACCTAGCTTATAAAATTCCTCCTGCAATTCCGAGGCACTGTATTTGTCTGTTCCCAGATATGGTAAATACTTTACAGCAAGAGGTAGTTTCTTGTTGTGTTCTCTTCCCATGTCGAGTATATAGTTCAAAGTGAACAGCTCATTCGTTGTATTTTCAATATAGCTGAGCTCAACCCCTGAATTCAAACTGGTTCGCTGAATGGCAGATTTGTAATCTACAAATACCGGCTCAAGACTTGGTTTTGTCATAGCCGTAAACTCCTGCATGAATGCTGATTCGTCTACCCTATTAATGGAAAGGGGGGTTATCGCTGGATTTGAAACTTTGGCAATGGTAGTATCCACCCCTATCCTCTTATAAATTACTACATGGTCATCAGTGTATCGCTCATTGGCAAACGCTATAACTTCTTCTTTGCTGATCTTGGCAATTCTGTCAATTCGCTCCAGGTAATCTACCCAGGAGATATTGTTGATGAAAACATCCAAATACTCATACGCGACGTAATTGCTGGCGGACCCTTCAATGCGACTGAGTTCCATGTCATTGATCACTGCCGGAATTAACCAATCGCCAAACTCTCCTTTCTTGACTTTATCCAAAGCAGAGAGCAGCAAATCTTTGACTTCAGTCAGTGACTGCCCTTCCCTCGGTGCACCCCAGAAAGTGTGGGAGCCATATTCGCTTTGAAAGTTGGGATATGATCCTCCTCGTAAGAGTTTTTGCTGTTGAACGAGGTCCAGGTCGATGATGCCAGCCTGCGCATTATTCAGAAGCAGATCGATCAGCTCAACCATGTAATTGTCATGGGAATTTTTAGGGCCAAATCGAAATCCAATATTTACACTTTCCTGGTCAGGACCCATCACCTCAACTACCTTCGGGCCATTGATGGGACCGGCTTCCGTTGGCTCATGCGCAGGAACCTCTCCCGACCTCATTTTTCCAAAATACTTGTCGATCATTTTGATATCTTCCTTTGGATTGATATCACCTGCCAGACACAGGACCATATTGTTGGCTACATAATAAGTATCAAAATACTCCCTAATCTTGACCATTGAAGGGTTCTTCAGATGCTCAGAAGTTCCAATGGTTGTCTGAGTTCCATAGGTATGGCCCGGGTAGAGCGCTTTTAACAGCTCCCGATATACTTTCCTTCTGTCGTTGTCCTGCCCCCTGTTGAACTCTTCGTAAACGGCTTCCAATTCAGTATGAAATAACCTTAAAACCAAATTTCTAAATCGCTCCTGCTCCAGCATAAGCCATTTCTCAAACTCATTTGAAGGGATGTCATTGATGTATGCCGTCACCTCTGTTGATGTAAATGCATTGGTTCCCTTGGCACCGATAGACGAACTCATTTTATCATATTCATTCGCAATGGCATAGGTAGCTGCGATATTAGACACACTGTCTATTTGTCCATATATTCTCCTTTTCTCATCAACGTCGTCGGTCGCTCTGTGTGCTTCGTATAAGTCTTCAATTTGCTGAATAAGAAGAGACTCTTGCTCCCAATCAAGGGTTCCCATGCGATCTGTTCCTTTGAAAACCATATGCTCCAGGTAATGCGCCAAACCAGTAGTCTCCGCCGGATCGTACGATGACCCCGCTCTTACCCCTATCACAGTTTGAATCCGGGGTTCATCTTTATTTACAGACATATATACCTTGAGACCATTTCCCAGCGTATATATTCTCAGCTGTAAATCGTCGTTGGGTACAATTTCGTAAGTGTAACCATCCTCAGTGATCGTTTGCACCTCGTACTTGGTTAGCGCCTTTTCTTCACCTCCGCATCCAAAGCTCAATCCGATCATCACTATGGACAGGCATGTCAGCATACCATACGCTTGTATCTCCTTTTTCATCTTAATATCGTTTTGTGTTTTTATGGACAGGCATGTCAGCATACCATACGCTTGTATCTCCTTTTTCATCTTAATATCGTTTTGTGTTTTTAAAGACAGGACAGAATGTGTGCAAATTAGTCAATGTCAAGGTTGAGCTGTTTTCTAAACTTCTCAATGCTTGGATTCTTCTCAGCCATGCGCTTAAACTTCTCCATCGACGTATAGGGCTTTCTGTCCTCTTTGGTCTTTAGCACATTCAATTTAACAGTAATAGCAGCATTGTCCAGCTCTTTTCTGAGATATTCATGGATGTCCGGCCGTTCCGAATTCCATTCCGATTCCTGAACAGCATTGTCAACGTCTAAAGTTACTTTGTTATCCTCGAGAAGGACAGGTTTTCGTTTGGTCATTGTACTAAATAAAGAATGCTTACCCTCATCCTTTATTTGTTCAGCATATTTCCCCCATGCTTCATCAAACGCCTCTTGTGTAACGGCTTTATTTCCAAAAGAGCCTTCAATTTCTGCAATCTTTTTCTCCTCTTCCCCACTTGCCTTTACGAGGTCCTTAAGAGATCGGGTCTGCATCTTATACTCGTCAGGGCCATCTGCTCCATCCTGGTTCCCGTCGCCCGCTATCAGGGCAACCTCCTCACCAGTGGGCTGCTTGCCTGGCTCTTCCTCTTTGACTTCCTCTTGGACTTCCTCTTGGACTTCCTCTTTATTGACCGAATTATCCTCTGCCTTTTTACTCTCAAGGTTATTATCTTCCTGAACTTCCTTATTGTTTTCCGATTCTTCTTCCTTGGGTGCCGATTCTTCAATTTCCTCCACTTGTTCTTTTACAGGCTGTGGTGATACTTCATCCTTCACTGAAGCTTCCGGCTCAGCGGTTGCTTCAATGGGCTTGTCGGCAGTCCCCTGTAGCTTCCCCTCTTCTTTTTTATACTCAGCTTTCTGCTCCTCGACCTTACTGCCTCCCTCCTCCTTCGCTAAAGCTTTGGCGGACACGTCAGCAGCTGGCGGAATAATCTTAACCACGGGACCTGGATCAGAAGTGATGCCTTCCAGAGAGCAAAGTTGCATAAACAGAAGCTCCACATGCAAGCGTTTGTTGATACTTGCATTGTAAGAAATATCGTATTTGTTGGTCAACGAGAGTGCATCCAATAACATAGGAGCTGGACAAGACTGTGATTGCTCCTTATACCTCGCTTTGATTTTTCCGCCTACTTGCAAGAGCTGCACTGTTGCCTCATCCTTACAAACCAACAGATTTCTAACGTGTTCTGACAGACCCGTTACATAGTTATGTCCGTCAAAGCCGTTGTTAAGCACCTCATCAAAAAGCAATAATGATCTGGATATGTCTCTTTCAAGTAGTGCATCAATTGCTTTAAAGTAGTAATCGTAATCAAGAATGTTCAAATTCTCAATGACGTCATTGTAGGTAACCTTTTCGCCACCAAAGCTTACCATCTGGTCAAAAATTGACAACGCATCACGTAGCGATCCATCCGCCTTTTGGGCAACTATGTGTAAGGCATCTGGTTCGGCCTTAACTCCTTCCTTTTCTGCAACCATCCCCAGGTGGCAGGCGATATCTTCAACCTGTATTCTCGAGAAATCAAAAATCTGACACCTGGAGAGAATCGTGGGAATAATCTTCTGTTTTGAAGTAGTTGCAAGAATGAACACGGCATAGGGGGGCGGTTCTTCCAGCGTTTTCAGGAATGCATTGAATGCAGACACTGAGAGCATATGTACCTCATCGATGATATAGATACTGTAGTTTCCGACCTGAGGTGCAATTCTTACCTGCTCTATCAGGTGTCGGATGTCATCTACCGAATTGTTAGAAGCGGCATCTAGTTCGTGAATATTAAAAGAGTGTGACTCGTTGAATGAGGTACATGATTCACACTTATTGCAGGCTTCTAAATTCTCGGATACACTTTCACAGTTTATGGTCTTTGCCAGGATTCTCGCGCAAGTAGTCTTCCCGACACCTCTCGGTCCGCAGAACAAGAATGCCTGCGCCAAATGCTTGTTCTTAATCGCATTTTTTAAGGTGTTTGTAATGGATGCCTGGCCAATTACTGTATCGAAAGTTGAGGGCCTGTATTTGCGCGCCGAGACTATGAAATTATCCATTATTTACTCTGTAGAAATTAGAAAGATCAAAGATAATATTTATTTGCATTTGCCCAATTATTATCTATCTTTGCACCCCTTAATTCGAAATAATATTGCGATGAGAAAGGACATACATCCGGAGAACTACAGGTTGGTCGTTTTCAAAGATGTTTCGTGTGATCACACGTTCATGACAAGGTCAACAGCACCTTCGAAAGAAATGATCAAATGGACAGATGGAAAGGAATACCCTCTTATTAAACTGGAAATCTCTGACAAGTCGCACCCATTTTACACCGGTAAAATGAAGCTGGTTGATACTGCAGGTAGGGTAGACAAGTTCAAGACTCGATTCACCAAGGTTAGAGCAGAGCAGGAAAAGGTTAGAGAAGAGCAGGCAACCATTCGTGAGGCGAAGATTGAAGAGCTGAGAGCAGCGCAGGCCAAGGCGCAAGAAGAAGCAGCAGCCAAGAGAGAAGCAGAAGCGATCGCAGCTGAAAAACAAGCAGAAGAAGCGGGCAATACCTCAGAGGAGGCCACTGACGTGTCCGCCGAAGCGCCTGCGGAGGACGAAACAACAACGAAAGAGGAAGCGCCTGGGGAGGACGGAACAACAAAGAAAGAGGAAACTCCGGAAGAGGCGAAGGCGGAAGAAGCAGTGGAAGAAGAAGCTGCTCCTGAAAATGCAGCGGATGCGGACACATCTGGCGAAGAGACTGCTGAGACAGCAGCAGAGGAAACAGAAGAAGAGCCTTCAGATGAGGATACCGCTGAACCAACTCCTGTAGATGAAGAGACTCCTGCAGAGAAAGAAACTCCCGCACAGGAAGGGACTTCTGAAGAGGAAGCTCCGAAGGAGACTGAGGAAGGATCCGGCGACAAGGAAGCAACAACGAAAGAGGAAACTCCGGAAGAAGCGAAGGTGGAAGAAGAAGCTGCTCCTGAAAATGCAGCGGATGCGGACACATCTGGAGAAGATACTGCTGAAGAAGCAGCAGAGGAAACAGAAGAGGAGCCTTCAGATGAGGATACCTCTGAACCAACTCCTGTGGTTGAAGAGACTACTGAAGAGGAAGCAACTCCAGCAAAAGAAGAAACTCCAGCACAAGAAGAGACTTCTGAAGAGGAAGCTCCAAAGGAGAATGAAGAAGGATCCGACGACGAGGAAACAAAGGAGTAGTTTGCGTCAAAAATTTATGTCCCGCACATACCTGATATGTGTGGGATTTTTTTATTTCGTCGCAATTTGAGCGAATCTCTATACTTTTACGTTCTTTAATGGTACCTCATTATGTCAGCAATGAACGTTGTACTTTTTGATGATCAACAGAGAGCCAATCTGTTACCTCTGGCATATACACGGCCGGTAGCTGATATTCGCGTAGGCATCATTACCATCAGGGAGAAATGGGAGGCCTTGTTGGGTAAATCCACCTCATCCAGCACAGAGTCATATCTCTCCGCTAAGTTTCCGCTGGAAGTCGCCTCTGAGAACCTCTTTATTAATGGGTCTGTATTTCCTACAGCCAACCTGGTCCAGTCAATTCAGAATCTTGAACCTGGTAAAGCATTGGTACACGGTGATGTACTGGTGGCTGGGGTGTTGGATGCAGATTCAGCCAATTCATTTGATCCAGCCAAGGATGATTGGAGCGATACAGAAACGTATTCCGGAAATCTATCTAAATTATCCGCATTATGGGATATTTTCTCCATGAATGGAGAGCAGATCCAAGCTGACTTTGATATGATCACTGCGGGAAAGACTTCGCAAAAGGCTTCAAGCACCAATAATATTATCGGAAATAATCTGTTTATTGAGAATGGGGCTATCGTAGAATATGCCACCATCAATACTGAACGGGGAGCTGTCTACATCGGAAAAGACGCTGAAATAATGGAGGGCAGCCTGATCAGAGGGCCATTTGCCCTTTGCGAGGGTGCGCAGGTGAAAATGGGCACCAAAGTGTATGGGCCAACCACTGTTGGACCTGGTTCAAGAATAGGGGGCGAAGTCACCAATTGTGTCATTCAGGCCTATAGCAATAAAGGGCATGATGGATTCCTGGGCAATTCGGTAATTGGGGAGTGGTGTAACTTAGGTGCTGACACGAACAACTCTAATCTCAAAAACAATTATGGGGAGGTGAAAATGTGGAACTACGCCCAGAGGGATTATCAACCCACCGGATTGCAATTTTGCGGATTGGTTATGGGCGACCATTCTAAAGCGGGCATTAATACAATGTTCAACACCGGAACAGTTGTAGGTGTAAATGCCAATGTGTTCGGATCAGGTTTTCCAAATAAATTCATACCCTCCTTCTCTTGGGGAGGAGCACAAGGCTTCTCAACATTTGATGTGGAAAAGGCCAAAGAAGTCGCGGTTAAGATGTACGAGCGGCGCGGTCTTGAGTTTGATAAGAATGATCAGGATATTTTGAACAATATATTCGAAATGACTAAGGAATTCAGGACATAATTAGTGAATACGTCATTATGGCTCGATCTTGTAATTGGCATGGGGATTGAGCAATGGACAACCAGATGTAAGGGTAGCAAATCAGGTATTGATGGAGCATAGTGATAGAATCTGGAGGACACCGTCCTACTGCCTGCCTGTCGGCAGACAGGCGAGGCAGGTCTGACAAATTGACTTAAAGCATGAATGATTTTGATAGAATTTCTTTCGCAAGCCTCGAAGAGGATGCAGAATTCATACCTATACTATCAGCGGAAGATGAAGAAAAACTCTCTAAGGAGCAGGTACCTGACATTCTTCCTATCCTGCCATTGAGAAACACCGTTCTTTTTCCTGGTGTGGTTATCCCTATTACAGTAGGCAGGGACAAATCGGTCAACTTGATAAATGACGCCAACGATTCTAACAAAATCATCGGTGTTGTTGCCCAAAAAGAAGGCAGCGTAGAGAATCCCAAATTTGACCAACTCAATAAAGTTGGTACGGTTGCATATATTATCAAAGTATTGAAAATGCCCGACGGCAACACGACCGTAATTATTCAGGGTAAGCGCAGGTTTGAGATTGAGGAGCTCGTACAGGAGGATCCCTACTTCAAAGCAAAAGTTACGGCATACGGCAAGATACAACCTTTACCTACTGATAATCGTTTTCAAGCGCTAATTGGATCGCTTAAAGATTTGGCACTTCAAATTATCAAGCAGTCGCCGATTATACCCACTGAGGCCGCCTTCGCCATTAAGAATATAGATAACCCATCGTTCCTGGTAAACTTCACCTCGTCCAACATGAACGCTGAGGTTGAGGACAAACAAGAGCTTCTTGAACTTGAGGATCTCTCGGAACGCGCTACGGTGCTGCTTGGTCATTTGACGGAGGAGTTACAAATGTTGGAGCTCAAGAATGACATACAGTCCAAGGTTAAAGTAGACATCGACAAGCAGCAGAAGGAATTTTTCCTTCACCAGCAGATGAAGCAGATACAGGAAGAGCTGGGAGGCAATCCCATTGAGCAAGAGATTGAGGAGATGCGAGAACGCGCAAGTAAGAAGAAATGGAGTGAAGAGGTTGAGAAGATATTTGAAAAGGAGCTGGGGAAAATTCAGCGTATGAACCCGGCTGTTGGCGAGTATGGAGTACAAATGAACTATTTGGAAACGCTTCTCGATTTACCTTGGGACGAATACACAAAAGACAACTTCGACATTAACCGTGCGGAGAAAATTCTTGACGAGGACCACTACGGCCTGGAAAAAGTGAAAGACCGGATTCTCGAGCACCTGGCGGTACTGAAATTGAAAGGAGACCTCAAGTCACCTATTCTCTGTTTCAAGGGACCTCCGGGAGTGGGAAAGACCTCTTTGGGAAAATCAATTGCGCGTGCATTGGGGCGAAAATATATCAGGATGTCATTGGGCGGACTGCGCGACGAAGCAGAGATTCGGGGACACAGAAAGACGTATATCGGAGCATTGCCTGGACGTATTTTGCAAAATATCAAGAAGGCGAAATCCTCAAATCCGGTCTTTGTGCTCGATGAAATTGACAAGGTAGGTTCAGATTTTCATGGCGATCCGTCCTCTGCATTATTGGAGGTTCTAGATCCGGAACAGAACAATACATTTTATGACAACTACGTCGAAATAGACTATGATTTGTCCAAGGTTATGTTCATTGCAACGGCCAACACCATGGCCACGGTTCAACCAGCGCTGATAGACAGAATGGAAATCATTGATATTGGAGGATACATTGTGGAAGAGAAAATTGAAATTGCCAAGAAATATCTGGTTCCAAAGCAATTAGAAAACCATGGTCTTAAGAGGACTCAACTGCGTTTTAGCAAGGAATTTCTTGAGCATATCATAACAGACTACACCCGTGAATCTGGCGTAAGGGCACTGGAAAAGAGGATCGCGAAAATAATTCGTCACACTGCCAAAAAGATTACCATGGGTAAGAAGCACGATCCCAAATTGGTGGTATCGCAACTGGAAAAAATCCTTGGCCCAGCAATGACCAAGGAAAAATACCAGGCCAATGGGCATGCTGGCGTTGTTACCGGTTTAGCCTGGACCTCCGTAGGCGGAGAGATCTTGTTCATTGAGGTAAGTCTCAGTAAAGGAAAAGGGAAACTCACCTTAACAGGGAATCTGGGGGATGTAATGAAGGAGTCAGCAACCATTGCCTTGGAATATTTGAAGGCCCATAGCGAGGATCTAAAGCTAGCCCCCTCAGTTTTCGAAAATTGGAACGTTCACATTCACGTACCTGAAGGAGCAACTCCAAAAGATGGCCCTTCTGCCGGAATAACAATGTTCACGGCTTTAGTTTCAGCATTCACACAACGGAAAGTAAAACCAAGAATTGCGATGACAGGTGAGCTGACGCTGAGAGGAAAAGTATTACCAGTAGGTGGCATCAAAGAGAAGATCCTCGCTGCTAAGCGCGCCAACATAACGGACATTATTCTTTCGGTGGACAACAAGAAAGACATCAAGGAAATCAACAAAGTCTACCTGAAAGGCCTGAAATTCCATTACGTGAAAGATATGATGGATGTAGTTAAGAGTGCCTTGTTGCAAGAAAAGGTTAAAAACCCCGTTAAGATTTGATGCCAATCAAGACGGTATTTGCTTTTCTTCTGTTCCACTTAGCTCTTTCGAATCTTAACCAGGGCTCTGCTCAAGATGTAAAAGACGATCTGCTTCAGTTTTCTGGTATCATTGTTACAGGTGATAGCCTTAAACCCGTTCCTTTCGCAAACATCCTCATTAAAAATACGCATAGAGGGACAATCAGTGATTTTTTTGGATACTTTTCATTCGTAGCCCAAATGGGGGACACGGTGCTCTTTTCGCACGTGGGGTTTAAGCGAAATAGGTTCATCATTCCCGACAGCCTTTCCACCAACCGCTATTCACTAATTCAAGTCCTTATTACAGATACGGTACTACTATCAGAAACATATATCTACCCCTGGCCAACTAAAGAACAGTTCAAGATGGCGTTTATGAATTTAAACATCCCAGACGACGATTTGGAAAGAGCCAAGAAAAACCTACAGTTAATGGAGATGCACGAACGGTTCAAGAGCATGGGTATGGACGGCAGTCAGAATTTCAAAAACTATATGCAGGAACAAACGAGCCGTTTATACTATGCGGGACAATATCCGCCTACCAATCTCCTCAACCCCATTGCATGGTCCAAGTTTATCGAAGCCTGGAAGAATGGGAATCTAACAATTGAGAAATAGTACGAATACGAATCTCCGCTCGCGGAGTACGAACCCGCCTGCGCACCATCGCCAATGGCTTTGGCAGACGGAGATCCGTAGGCAAGTTTATTAATGTGGACTACACTTCCTTCCGAGTGATCTAAACTCATTCTAATTCCATTCGTACATTCGTACCAATTCGTATTAGTGATCAGCAATATAAGCCCTGGCACATCGTTTATCTACCTCATGTTAACCACTATCCCGCATCGGATACTCTTCTTATCATTTTTTCTGATCAGCACGATTGCATGTGTGGCTCAGGATATGGCCACCGTATCAGGCAAACTCACCGATTCCAAGGGCAAGCCGGCTGAAGCTGTAGCGGTATCGGTAATGGGCCTACCAGGAGGCGTCAGCTCCGACCAATCTGGAAAATATGAGCTCAAAGTTCCCGCTGGTGAAGCGATTACCTTAGTATACTCACATATAAGCTTTGAAACAAAAAAGCTCCTGCTAACACTTACTCCCGGCCAGGTCCTCAACCTCGATCATAAGCTTGAAACGTCATCTACCCTACTTGGAGATGTGACCGTTGAGGACAAGCGTACAAGAACCTCCACCCTGGTAAGAATTGATCCCAAGATTGTCTCCATTATGCCTTCAGCTACGGGGGGCGTTGAGGCATTGGTAAAAACCATGCCCGGCGTCATGAGCAATAACGAGCTGAGCTCTCAGTATTCAGTACGAGGTGGGAACTATGATGAAAACCTGGTTTATGTGGATGATGTCCAGATATACCGCCCATTCCTTGTCAGGTCAGGCCAGCAAGAGGGATTGAGCTTTATCAACTCCGATATGGTTTCATCAATATTGTTCTCAGCAGGAGGATTTGATGCTAAATATGGAGATAAATTGTCCTCTGTATTGGATATCAGATACCGGGTTCCCAAAGAATCTGCTGGAACTGCCTCCCTGAGCTTATTGGGTGGATCGCTGCACCTGGAAGGCACATCAGAAGGCTATCGTTTTAGCTATCAGATTGGGCTAAGGCAGAAGTCCACAAGGTATTTATTGAATTCACTCAATACAGAAGGCGACTACCGCCCCTCATTTACAGATATCCAAACGCACCTGACCTACGACCTCACACCAAAATCTGAGTTGAGCTTTATTGGCAATTATGCCAGGAACAAATACCTGTTCATACCACAAAACCGGGAGACACAGTTCGGAACAGTGAACGAAGCGCTTCAGCTTACGATCTACTTTGATGGGCAAGAACTGGATTCCTACGAGACGTTTCAAGGTGCCCTGTCCTCTACTTTCAAGCCCAATGAGAATTTGAAACTGAAATTTATTGCCGCTGGTTTTCGATCCCTTGAATCCGAGACATTCGACATCCAGGGCCAATACTGGCTTGATGAGTTGGAGAAAGACATTGGAAAAGCGGAGTTTGGTGAAGCCAAGCTCAATCGTGGAGTTGGAACCTATCTCACCCATGCGAGGAATTACCTCGATGCTACAGTGGTTAGCTTTGGCCACAAGGGATACCTGAACAAAAAACGCTCTTTCTTTCAATGGGGCGTCAAGGCCCAGCACGAAGAAATTGGTGACAGGCTCAGCGAATGGAATATGATCGATTCTGCGGGGTTTGCCCTCCCTAAAACAACTGATTCTGTTGGTTATGCAGTACCCTCTCTGCAACCATCTCAATCTTTGGAAATCCTGGATGTACTGAAAACTGAAATTTCCGTTAAGTCAAATCGCCTGATGGGATACATTCAAAATAACTGGAGCTGGAAATCACCTGATTCAACTGAATATACCTTCAATGCCGGTATGCGTTTGAACTACTGGGACCTCAATAATCAACTGTTGTGGAGTCCACGGGCATCATTTTCATTGGACCCTAACTGGGAGAAGGATGTAATATTTAGAGCGGCTTTGGGGGTATATCATCAGCCACCATTTTATCGGGAATTAAGAGACCTGAATGGGGTGATAAATACAGACCTAAAAGCGCAACAATCCATTCATCTGGTGTTGGGCAGTGACTATCATTTCAAGGCGTGGAATCGGCCGTTTAAGTTCGTTTCTGAAGTATACTACAAGGACCTTAAGCATCTAATCCCCTATGAAATTGACAATGTGCGCATCAGATATTATGCTGACAATAATGCGGTTGGCTATGCCGCGGGGGTTGACCTAAAAGTCAACGGGGAATTTGTCAAAGGTGTTGATTCCTGGATCAGCATGTCGGTGATGCAGACCAGGGAGGATATCACCGACGACTATTATTACGAGTACTTCAACCAAGCCGGCGAAGAAATTATTGTAGGTTATACCTCTGACCAGATTGTCACCGATAGTGTACTTCATGAGCCTGGCTATATCCCACGTCCTACAGATCAACGCATTACCTTCAATATGTTCTTCCAGGATTACTTACCCAGGAATCCAGCTTTTAAGATGCACCTCAATATGGTGTATGGAACAGGAATCCCTTTTGGGCCTCCCAGTTTCGAACGATACAAGGACACCTTGAGAATTCCAGATTACCGAAGGGTTGATATTGGATTTTCTGCTCAATTGATCAAACCGGACTCGGAACTGAAGGAGAAAAATCCTTTGAAGCATCTGAAGTCGATGTGGGTAAGTTTGGAAGTGTTTAACCTGTTGGGGATCAACAATACCATCTCCTACCTTTGGATAAAGGATGTGACCAACCGGCAATATGCAGTGCCAAACTTCCTGACTTATCGGCTGATCAATTTGAAGCTCGTTACCAAATTTTAATATCGGTTAAAGTTAACCGAGTAATTTATAATTTTACCGAAGCTATCTGGTGGCATCCAACACACCGCTAATTATGAGTAGAAAACGCAAAGAGCTCCCTCAATTATTGAATGTCCCAGTGGTTGACATCAACTCCAAGGGAAAGGCAGTTGCCAAATCGGAGGAACTCGTCGTTTTTGTCGATCATGCTGTGCCGGGTGATGTGATAGACATCCAGATCACCAAGAAGAAAAAGAACTACTCTCAGGGAAGAGTAATAAAGGTCCAAAAAGAATCCACGGACAGAGTAGAGGCCTTCTGCAAGCATTTTGGCATCTGTGGCGGGTGCAAATGGCAAAACCTGGATTACAAAGCCCAGCTTAAGTACAAAGAGTCGTGGATCGTACAGAACTTCAGAAAAATTGGGGGAATTGATGTTCCGGAAATATTGCCAATTTTAGGTTCCGCAAATACAAAGCATTACCGCAACAAGCTGGAATTCACATTCTCCAATAAAAAATGGCTCACGCAATCTCAAATGGAGCACCTAAAAGCAGGTACATTACCGGAGGATCATGAGCAGAATGGCCTTGGTCTGCATTTGACCGGTATGTTTGACAAAGTCCTGGATCTGGAAGAGTGCTTTCTACAACGTGAGCCTTCCAATGCAATTCGCTTGGCGATTAGAGAATTTGCTTTGGAGCACGGTTTATCATTTTTTGATATTCGTCAGCAAAAGGGATTACTGAGAACACTCATCATCCGAACCGCCTCTACAGGTGACCTCATGGTTATTCTTTCATTCTTCAGAGATGACACAAAGAACATTAACGCCTTACTGGAATTTCTGTCTTCCGAATTTCCGGAAATTACCTCATTGATGTATGTAGTGAATTCCAAGAAGAACGATACCATTTCGGATTTGACGATCAAACCATACACCGGCAAGGATCATATTATAGAAGAAATTAACGGGCTAAAATTTAAGGTGGGACCTAAAACGTTCTTCCAAACTAACAGCGAGCAAGCAGCTGAATTATACAAGGTCGTGGCTGATTTTGCGGAAGTGAAGAACACAGAGGTTGTGTATGATCTTTATACCGGTAGCGGAACCATTGCAAACTATCTGGCTAAGTCCGCGCAGAAGGTAGTAGGATTAGAATACATCCCAGAGAGCATCGAAAACGCTAAAGAAAATGCGTTGCTCAACGGAATTGAGAATACCGCTTTTCATGCAGGTGACATCAGGGATCTCATGAGTGATGACTTCCTTAAAGAAAATGGAGCTCCGGATGTAATTGTAACAGATCCACCCCGTTCTGGGATGCATGGAGATGTGGTGAAGAAGATTGCTGAGATCAAGCCAAATAGGGTTGTTTACGTGAGCTGCGACTCAGCCACACAGGCAAGGGATATTGCATTGCTAGAGGATTATAAGGTGGCCAGGATGCAACCTGTGGATATGTTCCCTCATACCTCCCACGTGGAAAATGTCGCTCTTTTAGTACGTGTATAGCGTAAAAGCAACTGTAATTACAATAGAGACAATCACCAGAGGACCGGTGTGTATCTCAAATATAGCAAATCCCTCATTGACATATCACCAACATATCTCTCGGATTATTCGTTAATTCCAAGATAGCGGTAATATATTTGGTACACATTATCGTTAATATGAGAGTTGCAATATTATCTTATAAAAATTCCATTAAACAATGTCTTATTATCCATTTAACCATCTAAATTTCTATACTTTTAATAGCTTAAATTCCAGAAACAGATAACGATGAAAAAAATCACACTAATATTATCTTTTATAGCTTTAGGAACAACGATCAAAGCCCAAAACAACATTGAATTAACTGGTACATATGGCTTGTCTGTAAATGGTTCAATTGATAATTATTATGGCCAAATAGACATGGAAGATGCAGCGACATATGGCGGTAATTTAAGTGTGGAAGCAAAAGATTTAACATGGGTAGAATTTACTTATAATCGATCTGAAACTCAGTTTGCGGGAATTTTATATAAAGTTTTATTTAATGAAGAAATTAGTGGCAATATGGTAATGGAAAATTATCAAATTGGTGGTGTACGGGAATTTAAAGATGGAAAAGTAAAACCTTTTTCTTTCTTTAAGTTAGGAGTAGCTAGGTATTATGGCGAAGGTAAAAATAGGTTTGATTCATGGAGATTTTCTGCTAATTTAGGGTTAGGTGCGAAAATATTTTTTAATGATATAATTGGTATCAGATTACAAACTAGTTTATTAATGCCTATGACGATTGACGGTGTTGGTATTTATGCCGGAGCTGGTTCTGGCGGAGTTTCTTCAGGAGGGGGAGCGACTTTCTATGTACCTATTGTGCACTGGGATTTATCTGGAGGTTTAATCTTTAGAATTTCAAACTAAATCCATTATTCCATTAACAGCTCTATTGTCATAAAAAATATATTCTTACTTGCACTTGCAATTATTTCTTTAAAACGGTACTAGGAGCAAGGAGCAAATGAGGGAAATTGCCCTAAAAGGCTCAGGGCAGTATATCAATATTGAAAGTTACACTGATGCCCGGGAGAATCTTGTAAAAGGCATCAAGGCGTCCAGCGTTAAAGACTGACAGGGCCTACTGTACGATCATATTCTGAGAAAGGGAAAACCCAGGGCTACGTACGGTCACATTATAAACACCGGCATCCCATTTAGAAACATCAAGCGTCAATTCACCTGCACTTAGCTTCACGGACCGCCGCACTACAAGCCTTCCGGCTTCATCTATAATTTCCAAGTGGTAATCAGCATCGCTATCAGCTCCACTGACACTTATCAAAACATGATCGTTGGTCGGATTAGGATAAATGTGCAATTGAGCAGCTTCTAATACAATATCCCCGATATTCAATGGGGTCGGACTGACGTCAACATAGGCTACATCACTGTGTTGAATACCTGCCAGGACACAAAGATTGGCAACTACAGCCTTTACATTATTGCCCATAAAATCAAAGTTCAAGCTGTCCATTACATCATTAGGCGTATGGTAATTAATATTTCTAAAATTGGCTCCATCAGATAGCATCACAGCTTCTATTCCCTCATCCCAAAAATAGGCGTGGTCACTTCTTCGCAAATCTACTGTCGCAGCACCGTTTCCAGGGGCGATTAAGCTGATTATCCTTAGCTCAGGAACATAGATCCTGGAAATACTGTCGTATTGTCCTGTTAGCCACACTGCGCTATCACTGCCTACATTGGTGATAAAGTCACCGGCGCCGTTATGCGCTGCCAATGAATCGGCTGCGTCTGGGAAGATGATATCAAATCCCGGCGGCAACTGCTGTGAGTTAGGCCGCTCCGAATAATAACCAATCATCTCGTAGTTGAATACCCCTGCTATCTCTTCCCATGCCTCAATTCCACCGTTGTAAACGTAGTTGTAACTGCCTATCAAACCGTCCTCTTCCATGTCAAAGCCAATGAAACGAATACTCTTCCTGAAATTATAGGGAGCCAATATGCGGGCTGCCTCCAGGAATCCAACTACTCCGGAACCGTTGTCATCAGCCCCCGGGCCCGCCGGTACACCATCGTAATGTGCATCGTTGATGAAAGTAATCTCATCCTCCACTACCCCAGGTTTGCGCCCAATAACATTGTGGCCACTGTCCCCCGTGAAAAAAAAAGCCTGTATGACCACCTCAAAGCCAAGTGTATTGAAGCGATCTGTAATGCTATCTTTAGTGGCCGTGAGAAGAGACAGGCCGGTAGCGTGATCCCTGACACCCGCAGACATCCATTGCAAATCCTGATACAGGTTCATGGTATCAACCTGATCAACGATCGGTTGAATATCTATCTGGTACCGGTCATCAGCCGTAACCCGAACCTGATAATCCAAGATGTTTGGGTGTGATGTACCATAATCCCAAATAATCTCCTTACCAGCTCCTACTGTAATTGGAAACCCAAGATCTCCAGTTACTCCGCTGGTGCTTACCGAGAACACGGTACCGTTTGAGGAGACCCCCAGAAAAACCTCAACATCTTCCCCTTCGTTATCAGAAACATCATAGTATACATGTAGCATATTGTTTGGCACATCCGCCCAGGCATAGAGACCTGAAATAACTGGTTCTTGATTTTGGGAATAGCCATGTGTTGCAAATAGTAGCATAAGCAGCGCTACAACGAGCTTAAAATTCTTCATATGTCAGATGATGTTTGGGGAAATAAAGATAAGAAAATTGGTTGTTAGCCAAGGACTACCAGTCCTCCGTAACCTTCTCGGTCCTGGCAATTGCTGATTTCAGTTGGTTAATCAGCTTATTGAGCTCCTTATCAACTTGCAAGAGGTAGCTTGCAGTAGCGTAGCTGTACTGTTTTTTGTTATCGTCGATCCACTGTTCTATACCTTGATATGATGTAGCTTTGTAAATTATATTCGTGATCTCATAACGGTATCACCCTTCTTTAAACTGCACATTCAGTACCGAGACGAACAAAAGGATTGCTGTTAACCAGGTATTGAAGAAAGTTCCCATAAGATTGTGCTATGTCTAGTGAGGATCTAAGTTGGGTTTAATTGAGGACTATTAATCTCACTTTTCAGCCGTATGTTCCTCAGGGCAAAATTTATCCATGCGTCTCTCCAGATCAATCACCACCGTAGTCTTGAAGTCCTGGTCACCCTTGGAGCGCATTTCTTCAATATACTGTGAGATATCCAGTTTCTCCGCGTTCATCTTGATCTCACGGAATATCTTAGGTATCCACTGCCCCGGTTTCTGGACGTGATGCAGTCCACCACTGTAGAGAATTACCATTTTTCCCTTATTTACAATTTCAAGAATATCTGCTATTCCACCTCTTACAGTCATCGGCCTATCGTTCTTGTCCAGGCCTGTGGCTCTTTTCATTCGGCCTTCGGGAAGGATAATCACCAATGAATCATCATCGATTTCATTCATAAACTTGTCCCATGTGTCGTCCCGCTTGCGTGATATGGGAACCAATTTAGGACTGAACAGCTTTAAGATAGGACCGATTATTGGCCTGTTCATGGTGACATCTGCTGCAGGAATAACAATCCTGCCAGCGGCACTGTAAAGTAGCCTCCAGGGGACCGCCCCTAAAAACAAGCCCTCATATAAGCTGGTGTGATTGAGAAAAACAATGAGCCTCACCCCGCTCCATGGATCCTCGGTATGTTCGTGGATCCAGTTGTTTTCCACCCAAAAAAAGAAGCGCGACCAGAACTTTATCCACATTAGGACAATCAGATTGAAATAGCGCTTAAAAAACAAATCGGTTGAAGTTAGGAAGGAGATAGAAACTCCGGTAAAAATACAAATTACCCTGAGCCATTATACACCGACATGCTTGGTATGATACACTAACCTGCCTGCATCACTGTTGCTAAAACCTCAGTAAATAAGACTTCAATGCAGATCCAGAATTCGGCTGAGTTCTGAAAGATAACGGGTATCATCATTGATTCCGTTGTGGCCCAGGCCATCAAGAGTGATAAAGGTATCTGTGGATTTAAGATGCCTGGCAAGCTTTTCTGACGAGCCGTAGTAGATGACCTCGTCCTTATTCCCGTGAAAAATTGCAATAGGACTGCTCGTCTCACTGACATATTTATAAGTTTCAAAAGGGTAATTCAGGATAGACACAGGCAGAATGGGATAGGTATTTTTCATCATATCCACAAGACTATAATACGGAGCTTGTAATACCAATTGACCTTGATTGTTATTTGCCGCAAGCATGGCGGCCGCTCCGGTCCCAATGGAATAACCGATAATCACTATACGATCCTCATGGTACAAAGACTTTAGTTTGTCATAAGCGGCTTGCGCATCTGAGAAGAACTGCTCTTCACTATAAATCTCACCTTCACTCTTGCCATAGCCCCTGTAATCCAGAATGAAGATGTCATAGCCGAGGTCGGTGTAATTGTGCGCTATTCCTCCCCATCGATCCATTCCCCCGGCATTGCCATGCAAATAGAAGATCAAGCCTTTAGCACTATCAGCATGAAACAAAAGGCCGTGTAGTTTTACGGAGTCGGCTGTTTGAACGTATATCTCATCAAAGTCAGCATCGTATTGAAAAACATAATCAGGTGCTAACTTGTTGGGGAAAAACAGCAGGGATTCCTGATTGAAAAATAATAAAGTGCAACTGCCAAGATAACCCAGGAGTACCACTGCAATTATCCCCAGGCTTATTTTCTTGAGTATTTTCATTATAAATAGTACCTCAGTCCTATTCCCAGATCAAACCTGGATACATTGTTGTATTCTTTGGTGTCCAGATCTACTGCTTGACTCACGCCTCCTTGCTCTACTTGTACTTCTTTTATGATTCCTATTGTCAATCCAAATCCTATTCCCAGGTGAAAACCACCTTCCAGCTGAAAATCCAGGCCAATATCTCCTGAAAATCCCAGTGTAGAACCCGTGATCCTGAGCTTTTCGATAACGCGTGCATCGTCTACGTAGGTAATGATGCCCAATGAGAGATTTGACACCAACTGGGCACCTCCTCTAGGCAGGGTCTGTCTTATCCCCAATGCAGGGCCCACGAACTGAATCGTAATGTTATCCTCCATCACCCCATAGGTAACCGTTCCAGCTGAGTCAACAATATAGATATTGTTCAACTGATTCTTAGTATTAAAAAGGGAGTACTTTATTCCAAAGCCAATCCTTTCGTTTACATAGAAGGTTACGTCAGCAGCAAAGTGATTTCCTGATTTGAGCTCTTCCGTATAGGGGATGAAATCCGCTGGGATATTGTCAGATGTTTTTCCAAGGAGGTTGCTCAATCCGGCTCCTATGCTGGCTCTGAATTTCGGATATTCTGAAATATTACTAACAGGATTCGGTTCTTCCCATTCATTCTTATAATCAACTGCATAATATGCTATCATATTTCGAGGCAACACTGCCTTTCTCTCAATGCTATCTTTGAGAAACGTGATGTGCACCATGTTGTGCATTATATGAGTGATTTGGCATTCAAGAGAATCCCCACCGGTGGTCACGATGAGATCCTGCGCCTGTATCCGGAACGAACAACATAAAATCGCAATCAATATGGTAATTCTCCTCACCATTGAATAAACAAGATAGGTAGTATCAAGTCTAATAATAATACCTTATATATCGAAACAACCGGCTGTAAATCTATTGAAATGCCTGGTTGATACCTCCCTGAGACGATCAGGCAGATTACTTGCATGCCAAGATGCATAGTACGGAAAGCGGCCTGTTTCTGTTACAAATGGGGCAGTCAGGTCAGCGTTTGCCTGTCAATATGAATGATGAAAAGCAGGTGTATAGATACTGAAGGCAGGTGGGCGGCGGCATAGTAATTGCGAACGCTTTAGGCGATGAACTGCGCCCGGGATATTGCCGCCCATCATAAAGGTGAAGTTGCAATGATAAGATAACCTGGTCTAATTGAGTTCACTTAGCCCTTTCTCCGCCTGGCTGATGGGCTTCCTGAGTACGATCTTATTGTCAAATACGTCAAGTACAAGGTTAGCGTTTTTCTCTATTTCTCCTGATAAAAGTTGCCTTGACAGTTCATTGAGCACTGCCTTTTGAATTACCCTTTTCACAGGACGTGCGCCATATTGTGGATCGTAGCCCATATCGGTTATCCATTCTATTACTTCCTTAGAAGCAGTAAGACGAATCTTCTCCTTTAGCATTTTCTGAATAACCTCCGCTAACTGCAACCTCACGATCTTCTTCACCTCTTTTCGGCTCAACGGAGCGAACATTATGATTTCATCAATTCTGTTTAAAAACTCAGGACGTATGGTGTGGCGTAACATATTATTGACCTCAGTCTTAGTTTTCTCCAGTACTTCCTCTCTATTAGCCTCGGTAAGCTTTTCAAAATTCTCATTGATGATCTCAGATCCTAAATTGGATGTCATGATGATGATGGCATTCTTGAAGTCTGCCGTTCGTCCTTTGTTATCTGTAAGCCTTCCTTCATCCAATACCTGTAACAAAGTATTGAAAACGGTGGGATGGGCTTTTTCTATCTCATCCAGAAGGACTACTGAATAGGGTTTTCTACGGACCGCTTCCGTGAGCTGTCCACCCTCATCATATCCGACATATCCTGGAGGAGCGCCTACCAACCTGGAAACTGAATGTTGTTCCTGGTACTCGCTCATATCAATTCGCGTTATACTCGCATCAGTGTTAAACAGGAATTCCGCCAATGCCTTTGCCAGCTCAGTTTTCCCAACACCAGTTGGCCCCAGGAAAATGAATGAACCGATTGGTCGATTGTCGTCCTGCAATCCAGCTCTACTTCTACGTACAGCGTCTGCAACGGATTGTATGGCCTCATCTTGGCCAACCACACGTCTGTGCAGCTCTTTTTCCAGATTGAGGAGCTTCTCCTTATCACTTTGCAACATCCTGGTGATAGGTACGCCCGTCCACCTTGAAACAACCCCTGCAATATCTTCAGCATCTACCTCTTCCTTGATCATGTAAGAATCGCTGGCTTGCATCTCCGCCAACTTTTTACTGTATTTTTCTACCAGCTTCTCAACCTCTTTGATCTTGCCATAGCGCAGCTCCGCTACCTTTTCGTAGTTCCCATTCCGCTCTTCCTGGTCTGCTTCAAATTTCAGGTTTTCAATATCCTCTTTGGCTTGCTGCATTCCTTCAACCACTTCTTTCTCACTCTCCCATTGTGCTTTAAGGTCAGCGCGCTCATCAGATAAATTGGCAATTTGTTCTGCAAGGTTCGCTAGTTTCTTCTTGTCCTTTTCCCGCTTGATCGCTTCCCTTTCAATTTCCAGCTGACGGATTTTTCTCTCTACTTCGTCCAGTTCTATTGGCATGGAATTGATTTCCATTCTCAGTTTTGATGCTGCTTCGTCCATCAGGTCAATGGCCTTATCTGGCAGCTGCCTATCAGAGATATAGCGCTGTGATAATTCCACTGCAGCTATGATCGCCTCGTCTTTGATCCTCACCTTATGATGGGTCTCGTATTTTTCTTTCAAACCGCGAAGAATAGATATCGCATCTTCTGTATTCGGTTCATCTATCATTACCTTTTGGAAACGTCTTTCAAGCGCCTTGTCTTTCTCGACATATTTTTGGTACTCGTTCAAAGTCGTCGCACCGACTGCCCTAAGATCCCCTCTTGCCAGGGCCGGTTTGAGAATGTTAGCAGCATCCATGGCTCCTTCTCCTCCGCTGCCAGCTCCTACCAAAGTGTGAATCTCATCTATAAAGAGAATTATCTCACCTTCCGCTGCACTTACTTCCTTAATTACCGACTTCAGTCGCTCTTCAAATTCTCCTTTAAACTTGGCTCCGGCTATCAATGCCCCCATATCAAGGGAGTAGATTTGCTTGGACATAAGATTCTCCGGAATATCACCGTTGATGATCCTATGTGCCAGTCCTTCCGCAATCGCTGTCTTACCAACACCTGGCTCACCGATCAATACTGGGTTGTTTTTCGTCCTACGTGATAGAATCTGCAATACACGCCTGATCTCCTCGTCCCGACCAATTACAGGATCAAGCTTGCCATTTCTGGCTAGGTCGTTCAGGTTGATTGCGTATTTATCCAATGAGTTATAAGTATCCTCTGAAGATTGCGAGGTAACATTACTCCCTTTTCTCAGCTCCTTAATTGCAGCCTGCAAGTCCTTTTCATTGATATTGTTATCCTTCATCAAGTTGGAAGCATCATCATTCCCACTCAAAATCGATAATAACAAGTGCTCGATAGAGACATAATCGTCTTTCATCTGTGAAGCGAGCGTTGATGCTCCCTGCACGGTAGTTGTAGCACTTTGTGAAAGAAATTGCGCCCCATCTCCTGAAACTTTAGCATATGATTCCAGGATCTTGTCCAGGGCCTGTGTAAACATATTCATGTTCACCCCTAATTTCTTCAAAAGAAAAGGCGTTACGTTCTCATCTACCAAAAGGATGCCCTTCAGTACATGTGCGTTCTCTATAGCCTGGTGCTGAAAGCCCAAAGCGAGCTCATGGGCCTTTTGTATGGCCTCCTGGGACTTCAGTGTAAAGTTGTTCAAATTCATCTGCATATCTCACATTCTTCTTTCCGCTGAAGATATATCAAAGGCTTTGCCACCGGAACAATTGATGAAATTTCGGTAATTATGGCACAAAAACTGTTGTTTTTCTGACGTTTTGGCTTGTTTTAAACCTCTACACGTATGAACGGATACCGGCTAATTGATGGCTATATTCCTGGTTATCAGAGTTGTATATACCCTTTTCGTCGAGCTTATCTATTCTTACCTTTCCTGAAGCGTGAATAATGCTCAGCCCATCCGCTTCCTGATTGGAAATGATGATACCCACATGGGTAATTCTCCCTTCTTCATTGCGAAAAAAGGCCAGGTCACCTTCTTGCGCTTCTTCCAACAGCTCAACTTCCTCACCTTCCTCGAATTGCTGATGGCTATCTCGTGAAAGTGCGATACCACACATCCTGAATACCATCTGGGTAAAACCCGAGCAATCGATACCGGAAGGTGTCCGCCCACCCCATAAATATGGGGTATTTAAGTAGAGATGAGCGTATTCAGAAACTTCCTCAAAAGACGCTTCATTGTACAGGCTGATCGCCCCGTTGAATTTATATTGAGTGCCCCCTAATGTGAAGCTGCCATTTTCATGCGGTGGCAGCAGGGAACCAAGCACAAGGTTCAGCTCGGTACCATTTGACTTGTCTTCTAGATACGATGATAGCTCATCGACCAGGTATTCGCTATCTTCACCATCCCCATCATCATCCGTAAGAATGACTACCTGCTTTTTGTCCACCCAGCACTCATAGTCGTCGTGATCCAATTTGATCTTGCACCAGTTGTCCGCGTCTTCTAAAATGTCAAAGTGCTCACCGAAGAGTACCTGGTTAGTCATTTCCGACTTATCCGCGGGTTCTGCCCTTGCTGGGATAAATGATAAGTTGCAATAACCAAACATAGTACGAAGTACAAATTTGAATAGGTGCGAATGTACGAAGTACGAATACGAATACGTAGGATTTTACGTATTCGTTTATCCCTGTCTTAACTGAAGAAAGTAAGGTAGATGAGCAGAACCAAACGGAACTAAACTCTCTCGATTACCATGGCTGAGGCACCTCCACCTCCATTGCAGATACCTGCCGCGCCGAGCTTGGCACCATTCTGTTCCAATACATTGATCAGCGTCACGATGATCCGGGCACCTGAACAACCCAGTGGATGTCCTAAAGCGACAGCTCCACCATTCACATTGACCTTAGCAGGATCCAGGTTCATCTCCCTGGTATTGGCGATGCCCACTACCGAGAATGCCTCGTTGAGCTCGAAATAGTCTACATCGTTCATGGCAATTCCAGCCCTTTCAACCGCCTTTGGCAATGCATCCGAAGGAGCAGTAGTGAACCACTCCGGTGCTTTGGCAGTGTCAGCATATCCTCTAATGGTTGCAAGAACTGTGCAGCCCAATGCTTCAGCTTTCTCCCTGCTCATCAATACTAAGGCCGCAGCTCCATCATTTAATGTAGAAGCATTCGCTGCCGTCACTGTTCCTTCTTTCTGAAATACCGGCTTGAGCTGAGGGATCTTCTTCAAATCAGAGTTCTTGTATTCCTCGTCCTCCGAAACCGTAACCGGGTCACCTCTTCTCTGAGGCACTTCTACGGGAACAATTTCATCATTGAACTTGCCCTCAGACCAAGCCCTGGCTGATCGCTCATAGGACTCAATAGCAAAAGCATCCTGTTCCTCACGGGAAATATTGCACTCTTTTGCGCATAGCTCAGCAGCATTGCCCATGTGGTATTCATTGTAAACATCCGTGAGTCCATCGTGTACGAGGCCATCCTGAATTTTACCGTCGCCCAACCGATAGCCTGTCCTTGCCTTAGAAAGATAGTAGGGCACATTAGACATGCTCTCCATACCACCGGCAACCACCACCGCATTTTGCCCAAGTGCGATGCTCTGGGCTCCGAGCATAATTGACTTCATGCCTGATGCACAGACCTTATTAACAGTTGTACAGGGCACCTGGTCACCCAATCCAGCATATATGGATGCCTGACGTGCAGGAGCCTGTCCGATTCCCGCTTGCAGTACGTTACCCATGAACACTTCCTGTACCTCACTGGCATCCATACCAGCTTTAGCGAGGGCACCTTTGATTGCAGTAGCTCCCAGCTGCGTTGCAGACAATGGCGAAAGCACACCCCCAAAACTTCCGATGGGTGTTCTTACCGCCGAGACAATGACTACTTCCTTCATTAATTGTAGCTGGGCAAGAACGAATACTGCTTAGCGTAGTCCAGCATCTGAGATGAAAAGCTCTCTGGATGTGACACCTTAATCTCCACTATTTCACCGTCCTTCATTTCAGGTGTGAGAATTGGATTGATGAATCCACTATAAGGAGCGAGGTTCAGCTTCTCGAAACGCTCAAGGACTTCAGCATGCAGTTCCTTGTCTACTTGCACTCCATAATTCTCTACGAGATTCTTACCTGCCTCAAAGTCACCTTCTGACTTGATTCGCTGGATCTCCTTTAATAACTCACCGAACAATTCCTGGAGTCTCAGATAGTCGTTGATAGTTACATATGATTTACCATCTCTTTTTACAAATTCAATGACATCTTCCTCCCAGAACTTCCACCAACTATGCTGTTTCCCTTTTTCATATGCCCACGAAGCCACTAGCTGACGATTTCTCATATGTGCTTCTTCCAGGTTATCGCCCAGATCCAGCCGAACGAGTTGTTGCATCATGCCATTTCTGATATAGCTGTCGTACTCAGCTTTACCAACATCTGTCGTCTCCATAACACCAATTTCTATCAGCTTTGGATTCAGTAGGTAATACAGTGCTACCAGGTCTGCCCTTGCTTCCTCCAGGCAAGAAGAGTATCCGGGCAATGTCTCCTTTGGAGAACCAATCCCCTCATTGATTTTTCCTGAAGCGTGCCCGATCACCTCGTGCATATCAGTATGCAGGTCACCAGCAAGAGCTGCATACTTCTTAGTCCGCTCTATTTCCTCATCAGAAAATGCAAATTCTTCAAGCATTCCGCCGGACTTCTTGGACTGATTGTAAGCGTAAACAATATTGCCAAGGTTAACCGACTTGGAACCGTATGTGGAACGGATCCAGTTTGCATTTGGCAGGTTAATTCCGATCGGGGTAGAAGGACTTGCATCACCGCTCTCAGTTACAACAGTAATTACCTTAGCAGAGATACCAACTACTGTGTCCTTCTTATGCTCATCCATAATTGAGGAGTTATCTTCGAACCACTGCGCCTCATCAGAGATAGCTTTAATTCTCTTCGTTGCCTCTAAATCCTTGATTGAAACTACCGATTCATAAGCACCTCTATATCCGATGGCATCACCATAAACTTCTATGAATCCGTTAACCACATCAACCCGAGATCCGGTATCTGCGACCCAAGCAATGCAATACTCGTCAAACTTCTTCAAGTCTCCTGTCTCGTAGTATTCGATGAGCAAGTCCAGTGCTTTTTTCTGGTCGGCATTCTCTGTTACCCCACTGGCCAGTTTCAACCAGTAAACTACTTTCTCAATAGCGGCAGTGTACATGCCACCAACTTTCCAGACTCTCTCTTCCAGTCCGGTCTCTCCTATTACAACTTGTGAATTCAAACCATAAGAAATTGGAGTTTCATCACCTTCTACCTTCATAGCCGCATAGAACTCTTTTACCTGGTCCAACGTAACGCCATCATAGAAGTTATTGGCCGACTCAGCGATTGGATCAGCGTTGGGATCTTTATTGACTCGCTTGGCATCCACTGACGGATCAAAAATGACCGGTGTCAATTGCTCAACAAGTTGATCAACAGATTGGCCTTCGCCCACTGGGAATCCAACCTGGTCGGAACCTGCAACGAGCTCGGCAAAGTACTCGCTGGAAAAACCCGGATCCATCTTCTTGGTTGCATAATGGTGATGAATACCATTGGAAAACCAAATGCGCTTTAGATATATCTCAAACGCCTTATATTGATCTGATTCCTTGTCTCCGGAATACGTCAGTATCACATTCTCCAGAGTTCGCCTGATGGCCAGGTTGTGCTTATAATTCTGATCCATGATCATCTCTCTACCCGAGTGAGCTGCCTCATACAAATAGTAACACAGCTTTTTAGTTCTCAGGTCTAATTCCTCAAATCCCGGAATCGTATAGCGCAAGATCTTGACGTCTGCAAACTGCTCTGCATAGTATTCAAAAACATCTTCTACAGCAGTAGTATCTGCAACTTCCACACTGCCTTCATCACCCTTCGGCGCTTGACATGCCATCAGTGTTCCTATAACCAATATCAGTGCAAGCGCTCCTAGTCTATTCATTTTCATGGTAAAGTCTGTTCGTTAACATTTTCAGTCCCACCTGCGTCACTTTCTCTATAGCTTCAGTGAGCCAGGCAGATAGGAGGGCGCAAAGATAATATTTGATTCCAATTTTTCGATTTATTGACAGGAATAAACCCCTGTCTTTTTGGCTTAATAACAAAAGTGCGGGGGCGGGAATTGTATTTCTAAATCAACTGCACACAGCTGTCTGTCAGTACTTTACGCGCAATAATTCATTTGCTGAAAAAATAGTTTATGGAATCTCAGGACCAACAGCATCCAATAGTCAAACAATAACCCATCTTGCTTTGAAGCAAGTATAAAACTCAGAAAAATGAAAAAGGCAAAAATAGCACTGGTTTGTATCGCATTGGGTACAGGAGCGTTCTTTCTATCGAATAATCAGGTTGAGAAGACAGCAAGGCCAGCAAAAATCAAAATTGATCCCATATCAAAGGGATGCGTATTTATGACGGTATTCGGGGAGGAATCTTCAGAATTTCACGCTCACTATAAAACACCGGAAAAGGTTCTGACATCTGTATCAGAAGGCCTGACATGGCTTGCAAAAGCCCAGGCTGACAACGGTGGTTTTGGAGCCGGGCAGCACAGCCGGCAACACATCCGGGATCCCCACGCTGTAAAACAGGATCCTGCAACAACGGCTACTGTAGGCATGGCGTTGATGCGCAGCGGGAGCGACTTCCAATCCGGATTGTACTCAAAGGAGTTGGGTAAGGTACTCGACTATCTTCTGAAGACCGTTGAAGCTTCCTCAGACAACGGCAGCAAGATTACCGACATCACCGGTACACAGATCCAGCGCAAGCTCGGAGCGAATATCGATGCGGTGATGGTCACGCAGTTCTTCACGAATTCCCTGGATTACCTGGATCACGATAAGCAGCTAAAGAAGCGCGTGGAAGAGGCACTGGATAAATGCGTTGCCAAGGTGCAAAATCTGCAGCAAGCTGATGGGAGAACAGGTGGAGCAGGCTGGGCAGGTGTATTGCAATCAGGTTTGGCCAATAGTGCCCTGGAAGCAGCACAATATAAAGGTGCGGAGGTTGACGAGGAGATTCTTCAGAAGTCAAGGGACTACCAGAACGATAACTTTGATGCCGAAACGGGAAATGCCGACGTATCGGCTGGTGCAGGGGTGGTATTATATTCTGTTTCGAGCTCTGTACGTGCAAGTGCCAAAGAAGCGAGGAAGGTCAAGGAGGAGATGAAAAGAGCCAAGGCAGCTGGTGATTTGCCACCAGAAGCAGAACCTACGGTAGCCAATCTCGAGAAAATTGGATATGACAAAGATCAGGCGCTGAAGGCAAACACCTCCTATAATGTGTACAACAAAGCCAAGACGGTTGCGCAAGACGCTCGCACCATTTCCGGCTTTGGCAGCAATGGCGGTGAGGAGTTCCTGAGCTTTTTACAGACCGGTGAATCCATGGTAGTGAACCAGGACAACGACTGGGAGAAGTGGTATGATAATGTTTCGGGGCGTCTGCTGACCATCCAAAATCAGGATGGCAGCTGGAACGGGCACCACTGCATCACCAGCCCGGTATTCTGTACGGCAGTATCGCTCTTGATACTCTCCATAGAGAACGACATTGACAAGTTGGTAGATCTTGGGCAGGGATAGGCCAACACCATTGTCAGTTGAAAGGTCGAGGCGCAATGCTTCGGCCTTTTTTATTTCAATTATTCAGCAAGCTCTCTTTGCCCTTCCCAAACAAAAAAACCCCGCCGAGGCAGGATTTGATTATTGTTGGCGGTCCGAACCTGCCTGACACCAAATTCCTCAATTATCACAGTGGATAAATAAAAAGATAAGGCCGATAGGTTAAAGAGCAATCAAATTATCTAATTTTGCCGGACAATTAAATATGGAGAGATGCCTGAGTGGCCGAAAGGACCAGTTTGCTAAACTGGCGTACGGGAAACTGTACCGCGGGTTCGAATCCCGCTCTCTCCGCCAATAAATCAAAACAATAACGCGGGGTTGGAATCAGAGTTGATCCACAGAAATCCAAAGGTGCATTTATTGATTATTGATTTATATTTGCACGTTCTTAAAATAATGGTCCGGTAGTTCAGTTGGTTAGAATGCCTGCCTGTCACGCAGGAGGTCGCGAGTTCGAGTCTCGTCCGGACCGCCAACAACAATAAAGCCCCGCATCGCGGGGCTTTTTATTTGGTGAGAGTAAGGCCAGAACTTGTTCTAGAAAGAGCTAGAACCAAATAAAAAAATCCAAAGGCTTTATTGTTGTTGATCTCCCCCCAATTTCCATGAGCTACACCACCGGTGGAGCGAATAGTCTCGTCCGGACCGCCAACAACAAAGCCCGGCCCGCTAGGGGCCTGTAAGGTACTGCTAGTAAATCACCACTTTTCTGCGCAGTGTCACATGATCGTTATACAGCTGTATGTAGTAAACACCGGAATCTTCTTGCCGCAGGTCAATTGACTTCAACATATTTCCATTCACTACACCGAGGTTTTCACTCCATATTTCGCTTCCCAGGATATTGAAGATCTTCAGCTTCCAGCTTTCCACTCCAGGTATTCGCATGTCAATTGTAAATGAGCCTCCGTTTGGATTTGGATACAGATCAAACAATGAGTTTACCGCGTCTTCGCCAATTCCCGTCATTTCAGATATGGTTACCGAGGTATTTGCGTTGTCAGACGCAGCATCTGTTACAGTTACTGTGTATGTTGTGTTTCCGCATAAGCCCGTAGCCGTAGCTGTGGTTTGAGCGGGTACAGTATTCCATAAATAGGTGTAAGGGGTTATGCCCCCGGATCCGGTTGCCGTGGCGCTGGCATCACATACGCCAATACTTGCCAACGTAGATGATGTACTTATACTCAAAGGATCGCTTACGACTGCACTGTTGGATTTGGAAGAGTTAAAATTCTTTGCCTTGTCTGCAATGCATACAGATGGTGCCACAACCTCCACAAGATATCTCAGGCTTGCTGTTTGCGGAGGGTTGGGATCAGATAAGGTGTTAATACCAAAAGAGGTTGAATCTATCTTTTCCCAGTTTGATCCGCCCAATCCGGTAGAGTCTCTTAATATTCTGTAAAATGTAAAGCTAAACCCCTCGTAGTCATTCCACGACAGTTCCATGGCAGGAGGCACTCCCGGTACAACCTGGAGATGTATGGACTTGTGAAAACTGCTTAAGGCGCTTTCTACCCCGCAGGTATCCACGGTAGATATTTTGTATTTATATGCCGTTATATTTGGATTGATACCCGATGTGGTGTCTTCATAATAACTGATTACTGAGTATTCCTGGCTCGCAATATGCGTATAGGTTCCGATGATATCACGGTATATTCTAATGCTGTCAATCCCGGCGGTTACGGGTTTCTCCCATACAATCACATTCTTGGTTGAAGTGCTGTCCACGGTAATGACACATATAGGTTCCGGTGTAAATGGGTCCGTATCAACAGTTATACTATCCATTACTGTAATGCAGCCTGCGGAATCCGTTACATTAACCGTAAAAGTACCAGGACAAAGTCCGGTAGCTCCAGCGCCAGTTTGTGAGCCCGGGTCATTCCACAAATAGCTCATGGGCGGGTAGGTGCCCGTTGCGGTGACTGAGGCAGTTCCATCGCATATTCCGTTACAGATAACATTTGTGCTTGATGTTGACAGGCTAATTACCGGCACAACATCAAATAAGGTAATTGTGTCTGTGTCTTTCGTACATCCTAGGTCGTCAATCGTGATCAATGTGTAAAAACCGCTGCATAAGCTGTCGGCCGTTGGTGTGGTCTGGCTTTGTGGATCATCCCAGATGAATGTAGATATCGGAAACTGTGGCAAAATGGCGGTTATCTCACCATCACAAATCCCGGCACACGCAGGTTGTGAATAGTTAAACTGTATGTCATTTGATTGGTATGAGTTACCAACTGTCACCGAATCCGTAAAGCTAAAGCATCCATTGGTATCACTAAACGTGACAGAGTAAGTTCCCGCGCAAAGGCTATCGGCACCTTGAGTGGTTTGCGCCTGAGGGTCATTCCATAGGTAGACGTAAGGCCCGGGAATATTACCGATAATCCAAGCAACTGTGCTGCCATTACAATATATATTGCATGTTACATCATATCCTGTGACTGCTTGTAAACTCATAGTATCTCCAATGGCCCCAACATTAATGGTATCAAAAACTACACATCCCTGTCCGTCCCAAACCTTAACAACGCTCTGACCAACACAAATACCTTTTGCCGTATCAGCGGTCTGACTTCCCGGATCATCCCAAAGATATGTGAAGGGGGCCACACCAATAGCCGTAACAGCCACAACGCCGTTACAAGCCGTAATGCAGGCGGCATGTTCAACATAATTATTTAGAAAAAGGGGTGGCACTGGATCAGAAATCATCTCCATGCTGTCTACTGCAATACATCCGTTTCCATCTGTTACCGTGACAAAATAGGTGCCAATACATAACCCAGTGGCA
>JYMV01030385.1_pt1 | contig 64245 bp, 60 predicted proteins | sample 338911 | NCBI WGS metagenome assembly JYMV01 (sample SAMN03354496, study PRJNA234377) | hydrothermal vent metagenome | biome: Deep sea; feature: Hydrothermal plumes at the Eastern Lau Spreading Center, Western Pacific Ocean; material: Seawater | place: Tonga | collected 2009 | depth 2000 m m | reverse complement strand
CCGGCAATCAGCCGGGTTTTTTAATTTGGCTCCGCGACCTGGACTCGAACCAGGGACCCAATGATTAACAGTCATTTGCTCTACCGACTGAGCTATCGCGGAATGGACGCTGCGCACTTTACCAAAAAAATGATGGAAGTCAACGCCTTGAAGCCAATTGATCAATCAGGCGTGAAACTCACGCCTTCATGACCGCAGCCATTGCCTGGGCAACGGCGTCGATGTTGCTGTTATTCAGCGCCGCGACACAGATGCGGCCGCTGCCAACAGCGTAGATGCCGAACTCGTCTGCCAGGCGTGCCACCTGCTCCTTGCTCAGGCCGGAGAAGGAGAACATGCCACGCTGGCGCTGAATGAAGCTGACGTCCTGTTCGACGCCGGCTTCCTGCAGTTTCTGAACCAGGGCTGCGCGCATGTCGCGGATACGGTCACGCATCTCGGCCAGTTCTTCTTCCCACAGGGCATACAGCTCAGGGTTGGTGAGCACCGCTGCAACTACCTTGGCACCGTGGGTCGGCGGGTTGGAGTAGTTGGTGCGGATAACGCGCTTGAGCTGCGACAGCACCGGTGCAGTTTCTTCCTTGCTGGCGGTGACCATGGTCAGGGCGCCAACACGCTCGCCATACAGCGAGAAGGATTTGGAGAAGGAGCTGGCAACCAGGAATGGCAGGCCGGACTCGGCAAACAGGCGCACGGCAACCGCGTCGTCTTCGAGATTCTCGCCGAAGCCCTGATAGGCGATGTCGAGGAAGGGAACAAGCTGGCGGCGGCCAACAACGTCGATGACCTTGGCCCAGTCAGCCAGACTCAGATCGACACCGGTCGGGTTGTGGCAGCAGGCGTGCAAAATAACCACGGTGCCTTCGGCCAGCGCTTCCAGGTCCGCAAGCATGCCGCTCAGGTTCAGACCGTTGGTTGCCGGGTCGAAGTAGGTGTAGTTGACGACATCGTAACCGGCGGCTTCGAACAGCGCGCGATGGTTTTCCCAGCTCGGATTGCTGATGGCGACGGTTCGCTTGCCGGTCAGGCGATAAAGGAAGTCTGCACCCAGTTTCAGGGCACCGGTGCCGCCGAGCGCCTGGGCAGTAATGATGCGGCCGGAGGAGAGCAGGGCGGAGTCGGCACCGAACAGCAGCTTTTGCACCGCCTGATCGTAGGGTGCCAGGCCGTCGATCGGCAGGTAGGCGCGGGCGGCATGTTCGGCAACGCGGGCTTCTTCGGCGGCCTGTACTGCGCGCAGCAGCGGCACCTTGCCTGATTCGTCACTGTATACCCCAACACCCAGATTGACTTTGTTCGCACGGGTATCGGCGTTGAACGCTTCGTTCAAGCCAAGGATAGGATCACGCGGGGCCAGTTCTACCGGGGAAAACAAACTCATGATATGGGCAAACTCGATACAGGTGAATGTAGGGTGTCGGGCTATGCCAGGAGACTGCACTGAAGCTGCGGATTGACGAGGGTGGGTTGCTTTGCCTCGCCATCAGGGTTCTGTCAGTGCCATCTTAGCGGCCGTTCATTATAAGGAACTGATCAGATAACTCCAATCGGGTTCCCTTCGCGTTACGCGTCTTTTTGCCGCGAATGCGCTCTCAATGCAGACGACAGCTTTGCTGATAGCGTCACTGCGAGGCAGTGACGGACGCGTTGGGGTTGTGTCGGGTATGATGTGCGATTGTCGTAATAGTGAGAGATCGTCGACCGTGTCTGAGTTCAATCTGCAAACCCGCTTTCAGCCTGCCGGCGATCAGCCGACAGCGATCGCTCAGCTGGTCGAGGGCCTCGAGGCAGGGCTGTCGCACCAGACCCTGTTGGGTGTGACCGGCTCCGGCAAGACCTTTACCATTGCCAATGTCATTCAGCAGATGCAGCGGCCGGCGATCATCATGGCTCCGAACAAGACCCTCGCTGCGCAGCTGTACGGGGAGTTCAAGGAGTTCTTTCCGCACAACGCGGTCGAGTACTTCGTTTCCTATTACGATTACTACCAGCCTGAAGCCTATGTGCCGTCCTCCGATACCTATATCGAGAAGGATGCCTCCATCAATGATCACATAGAGCAGATGCGGCTGTCGGCGACCAAGGCGCTGATGGAGCGCCCGGATGCCATCATCGTGGCGACGGTGTCGGCTATTTACGGCCTGGGTGATCCCGAATCCTACCTGCGGATGGTGCTGCATGTTGATCGCGGCGATCAGGTGGATCAGCGGACCTTGCTGCGCAGACTGGCCGAGCTGCAGTACACCCGCAACGACATGGAGCTGGCCCGGGCGACTTACCGTGTGCGCGGTGATGTGATCGACATCTTTCCGGCGGAATCTGACCTCGAGGCCATTCGTATCGAACTGTTCGATGATGAGGTCGAGACGATTAGTTTCTTCGACCCGCTAACAGGTGAGGTTTTGCGTAAGGTTCCGCGCGTAACTGTTTATCCTAAAAGCCATTATGTAACGCCTCGTGAGACATTGCTTGAGGCTGTGGAACATATCAAGGTGGAGCTGGATGCGCGTCTCGCGGTACTGAAGGAGCAGAACAAACTGGTTGAAATGCAGCGGCTGGAGCAGCGTACCCGCTTTGACCTGGAGATGATTCTGGAGCTGGGTTACTGCAATGGCATCGAGAACTACTCGCGCTACCTGTCCGGTCGCGAGCCGGGTGCGCCGCCGCCAACGCTGTTTGATTATCTGCCGCAGAACGCGCTGCTGATCATCGACGAATCCCATGTGTCGGTACCGCAGGTCGGTGCGATGTACAAGGGTGACCGTTCGCGCAAGGAGACCCTGGTCGAGTATGGCTTCCGTCTGCCGTCGGCATTGGATAACCGCCCGATGCGCTTTGATGAGTGGGAGGCGATATCGCCGCAAACGATCTTTGTTTCGGCTACACCCGGCCCCTATGAAGAGGCCCATGCCGGGCGGGTGGTCGAGCAGGTGGTGCGGCCAACCGGGCTGGTTGACCCGCTGATTGAAGTACGCCCGGCGACCACTCAGGTCGACGATCTATTGTCCGAGATACGCTTGCGGGTGGATAAAGAGGAGCGGGTGCTGGTCACCACGCTGACCAAGCGCATGGCCGAGGATCTGACGGACTATCTGGGCGATCACGGTGTGCGGGTGCGCTATCTGCATTCGGACATTGATACGGTGGAGCGGGTCGAGATTATCCGTGACCTGCGTACCGGGGCCTTCGATGTGCTGGTGGGCATCAACCTGCTGCGTGAGGGTTTGGACATGCCGGAGGTGTCGCTGGTTGCCATTCTGGATGCAGATAAGGAGGGCTTTCTGCGTTCCGAACGATCGCTGATCCAGACCATCGGCCGCGCGGCGCGCAACCTGAACGGCAAGGCGATACTCTACGCCGACCGTATTACCGGGTCGATGGAGCGCGCAATCGGTGAAACTGAACGCCGCCGCGAGAAGCAGATCAACTTCAACAAGGAGCATGGCATCACCCCGCGGGGCGTTACCAAGAGCGTGGCGGATATTCTGGAGGGTGCAGTGGTGCCTGGCAGTCGCAGTGGCCGTCGTCGTCAGCAGAAGGTGGCAGAAGAGGGGGCGGGATATTCTGCGCCGCGCACACCGGGCGAAATCACCAAGCGTATCGGCGAGCTGGAAGAAAAAATGTTCCAGCACGCGCGTGATCTGGAATTCGAGTCGGCTGCCCAGTTGCGTGACCAGATCCAGAAATTGCGCGATCAACTGATGCAGGTCTGAATCGGATTCAGGGGTTTTGCTCGTTATTTGAGCGTTTTGGATAAAGAATAATCAGGTGCTGGTTGTTTGTTGATCGCCCTGCTGGCGATTCAAGCTTTTTTCAGGTTTTCAGTAACTTAGTGGTTGACAGGGTTAAGGGAGGTGCGTAAAGTTCGCCTCCATCGCAGGCACGTAGCTCAGTTGGTTAGAGCACCACCTTGACATGGTGGGGGTCGTTGGTTCGAATCCAATCGTGCCTACCAAATTAGAAACCCGGTCCCTGTGGCCGGGTTTTTTTCTTTCTGCACCGCTTCAGGTGCTTCTGCAGTAGCCCGCAAGGGCTGCCGGCAATCGTGATGCCGGTCTGACTGCGGCGAGTCGCTGGGGCGGTTCATCCATCACGTGGCCTTGCGTAGGGGTCACCACTGAGAAGGAGAGGCACATGCCCGTAATTACTCTTCCTGACGGCAGTCAGCGCGTTTTTGAAAATCCCGTTTCCGTTGCAGACGTTGCGCAGTCCATTGGCGCCGGCCTTGCCAAGGCAACCATTGCCGGCAAAGTCGATGGGCGTCTGGTCGACGCCTGTGATCTGATCGAGCAGGACGCGACCCTGCAGATCATTACCGCCAAGGACGAGGAAGGGGTCGAAATCATTCGCCACTCCTGTGCTCACCTGGTGGGTCATGCGGTCAAGCAGCTGTATCCGACGGCCAAGATGGTCATCGGTCCGGTTATCGATGACGGCTTCTATTACGACATCTCCTTTGAGCGCCCCTTTACGCCGGAAGACATGGCCGCCATCGAAAAGCGTATGGCCGAGCTGATCGACACCAATTACGACGTGATCAAAAAGGTGACCCCGCGTGATGAGGTCATCAAGGTGTTCGAGTCCCGTGGTGAGGAGTACAAGCTGCGTCTGGTTGAGGATATGCCGGACGAAAAGGCCATGGGCCTCTACTACCACGAAGAATATGTCGACATGTGCCGCGGCCCGCACGTGCCGAACACGCGCTTTCTGAAAGCGTTCAAGCTGACCCGTATCTCCGGTGCCTACTGGCGCGGCGATGCCAAGAATGAGCAGCTGCAGCGTATCTATGGCACTGCCTGGGCGGACAAGAAGCAGCTGGCAGCCTATATCCAGCGTATGGAAGAGGCCGAGAAGCGCGATCACCGCAAGATCGGCAAGCGTCTGGACCTGTTCCACACCCAGGAAGAAGCGCCGGGCATGGTGTTCTGGCACCCCAATGGCTGGTCTATCTACCAGGTGCTTGAACAGTACATGCGCAAGGTCCAGCTGGACGCCGGTTATAAAGAAATCAAGACGCCTCAGGTGGTTGATCGCGTGCTGTGGGAGCGTTCAGGTCACTGGGAGCACTACGCGGCGAACATGTTTACCACCGAGTCGGAAAGCCGTGATTACGCGGTCAAGCCGATGAACTGTCCGTGTCACATCCAGGTGTTCAATCAGGGTCTCAAGAGCTACCGCGAGCTGCCGCTGCGTCTGGCCGAGTTCGGCTCCTGCCATCGCAATGAGCCCTCCGGTTCGCTGCACGGTCTGATGCGCGTGCGTGGCTTTACCCAGGACGATGCGCATATCTTCTGTACCGATGAGCAGGTCAAGAAGGAAGCCAGCGACTTTATCGCGCTGACGCTGCAGGTCTACCGGGATTTCGGCTTTGACGACGTTGAGCTGAAGTTGTCCACTCGTCCGGAAAGCCGGGTTGGTGATGACGCATTGTGGGATCGCGCCGAAAAAGGTCTAGAGGATGCACTTAATGAAGCGGGCCTGAAGTGGGATTTGCAGCCGGGCGAGGGCGCTTTCTATGGTCCGAAGATCGAATTCTCCCTGCGTGACTGTATCGGACGGGTCTGGCAGTGCGGTACCCTGCAGTTGGACTTCATGTTGCCGGGCCGTCTGGGCGCTCAGTACGTCGCCGAAGATGGTGCGCGCAAGACCCCGGTCATGCTGCACCGTGCGATCCTCGGTTCGTTCGAGCGTTTTATCGGTATTCTGATCGAACATTACGCCGGCGACTTCCCGGCATGGCTCGCGCCGACGCAGGCAGCGGTACTGAATATCACCGATAATCAGGCCGAATTCTGCAGTGAAGTCGAGAAATCCCTGAAGGATATGGGGTATAGAGTGGTTGCGGACTTGAGAAACGAGAAGATCGGCTTTAAAATCCGCGAGCATACTTTGCACAAGACTCCCTACCTGCTGGTTGTAGGTGATCGGGAAGTCGAGTCGCACACCGTGGCCGTGCGCACGCGAGAGGGTAAAGATCTGGGTTCAATGACTGTAACCGAGTTCGCTGATTTCCTATCTCGCGCTGTGGCACAACGAGGCCGCCCGAATTCGGAGCAATAAAGATTAAACGCGAGATGAGACAAGACAAAAGAGCCGCACAACGCCCGCCGATTAACGAAAACATCACGGCGCGCGAAGTGCGCCTGATTGGTGCAGATGGCGAGCAGATCGGCATCGTATCCATTCAGGAAGCGCTGGCCGCAGCTGAAGAAGTCAAGCTGGACCTGGTTGAAATCTCTCCCGATGCGGCGCCGCCCGTGTGCCGCATCATGGACTACGGCAAGCACATCTTCGAAAAGAAGAAACAGCAAGCCGCAGCGCGCAAGAATCAGAAGCAGATTCAGATCAAGGAAATCAAGTTTCGTCCAGGGACGGAAGAGGGTGACTATCAGGTCAAGCTTCGCAACCTGATTCGTTTCCTCTCTGAAGGGGACAAGGCCAAGGTATCGTTGCGATTCCGTGGTCGCGAAATGGCCCATCAGGAGCTGGGCATGGAGCTGTTGAAACGGGTCGAAAACGACCTGCTTGAATACGGCACCGTGGAACAGCACCCGAAGATGGAAGGTCGTCAGCTGATGATGGTCATCGCCCCCAAAAAGAAAAAGTAATCTCCAGGGCAACGCCAGGCCTTGCGATTATTTGATGCACTTCAATTTGGAGTAACTGAACATGGCAAAGATGAAGACCAAAAGTGGCGCTGCCAAGCGCTTCAAGAAAACCGGGAACGGCATCAAGCACAAGCATGCTTTCAAAAGCCACATCCTGACCAAGATGAGCACCAAGCGTAAGCGTCAACTTCGCGGCACTTCGCAGCTGAACGCTGCTGACGTCCAAAAAGTCGAGCGCATGCTGCGTCTGCGTTAATCATCAAGGTTACAGGTTAGAGGAAGAAAGCAATGGCTCGTGTAAAACGTGGTGTCATGGCGCGCAAGCGTCACAAGAAAGTTCTCAAGCTGGCTAAAGGTTACTACGGCGCGCGTTCACGCGTGTTCCGCGTTGCCAAGCAAGCGGTTATCAAAGCTGGTCAGTACGCATATCGTGACCGCAAGCAGCGCAAGCGTCAGTTCCGCGCGCTGTGGATTGCCCGTATCAACGCTGGTGCTCGTCAGAACGGTCTGTCCTACAGCCGCCTGATCGCTGGCCTGAAAAAGGCGTCCGTCGAGATCGATCGTAAGGTTCTGGCCGATCTGGCCGTGAACGAAAAAGCGGCGTTTACCGCGATTGTCGAAAAAGCAAAGGCTAGCCTGGCTTAAGCCCTCGTTACGACAATCACCGCGCCTTCGGGCGCGGCTGGCAACGTCAATGATAGGGGAAGAGCCTCAAAGCTCTTCCCCTATTTTTGTTTCTGGAGTACGTGTTGATGGAAAACCTCGACGCCCTGGTCGCACAAGCACTTGAGGCAATCAAACAGGCAGCTGATGTGGCTGCGCTGGAGAATATCCGCGTTCAGTATCTTGGCAAGAAGGGCGAGCTGACCCAGGTGATGAAGACTCTGGGCAACATTCCGGCCGAGGAGCGTCCCAAGGTTGGCGCGCTGGTCAACCAGGCTAAAGAGCAGGTTCAGAGCGTGCTCAATGGACGCAAGTCCGAGATGGAAAGCGCTGCGATGAATGCCCGTCTGGCTGCCGAGCGTGTGGATGTCACCTTGCCCGGCCGTGGTCAGACTACCGGTGGTTTGCACCCGGTTACCCGCACCATGGAGCGGATTGAACAGATTTTTGCCCACGTCGGTTATACCGTCGCGGAAGGCCCGGAAGTGGAAGACGACTACCACAACTTCGAGGCGCTTAATATTCCGGGTCACCACCCGGCGCGTGCCATGCACGACACCTTCTACTTCAATGCCAACACCCTGCTGCGTACCCACACCTCGCCGGTTCAGGTACGCACCATGGAGAGCCAGCAGCCGCCGATTCGCATCATCTGTCCGGGTCGCGTGTACCGCTGCGACTCCGACCAGACCCACTCGCCGATGTTCCATCAGGTTGAAGGTCTGCTGATTGACGAGGGTGTGAGCTTTGCCGATCTGAAGGGCACCATTGAGCAGTTCCTGCGCGAGTTCTTCGAGGCTGATCTCGAAGTCCGTTTCCGCCCGTCGTTCTTCCCCTTCACCGAACCTTCCGCCGAGGTGGATATTCGCCGCCGCGTAGTCAAGAACGGTGAAGAAAAGGCCGACTGGCTGGAAGTCCTGGGTTGCGGCATGGTGCACCCGGAGGTGCTGCGCATGTCCGGTATCGACCCGGAGAAATACCAGGGGTTTGCTTTCGGGATGGGCGTCGAGCGCCTGACCATGCTGCGTTATGGCGTGGGCGATCTGCGCATTTTCTTCGACAACGATCTGCGTTTCCTTGAGCAGTTCCGTTGAGCGCCGCATCCGCAACCCTTTTGACAGCAGGAATCGATAATGAAATTCAGTGAACAGTGGCTGCGCACCTGGGTAAACCCTGACGTTTCCCGTGACGAACTGGTAGCGCGCCTGTCCATGACTGGACTCGAAGTAGACAGCGTTACCCCGGCAGCCGGCGAGTTCTCCGGCGTTGTGGTGGGCGAGATCCTCAGTGCCGAGCAGCATCCCGATGCCGACAAGCTGCGCGTATGCCGTGTCAGCAATGGCAGCGAAGAGTTCCAGGTGGTGTGCGGCGCACCCAACGCGCGCGCCGGCATCAAGATCCCGTTTGCCATGGTGGGCGCGGTACTGGGCGAAGACTTCAAGATCAAGAAGGCCAAACTGCGCGGTGTCGAATCCTTCGGCATGCTGTGCTCGGCTGCCGAGCTGCAGATTTCAGAAGACCACGACGGCCTCTATGAGCTGCCGCTTGATGCCCCTGTCGGTCAGAGCGTACGCGAGTACCTTGGCCTCGACGACGCTATCATCGAAGTCGATCTGACGCCGAACCGTGGTGATTGCCTGTCCATCGCTGGTCTGGCCCGTGAAGTAGGCGCCAACTATGGCGCCGAGGTTTGCCGTGTCAAGGTTGAGCCGATCGCAGCCGTCCATGACGAGGTGCGTCCGGTTGAGCTGGTCGCTGCTCAAGCCTGCCCGCGTTATATGGGGCGGGTTATCCGCAACGTTGATCTGTCACGCCCAACGCCGCTGTGGATGGTTGAGCGTCTGCGTCGCAGCGATATTCGCAGTATTGATGCAGTGGTCGACATCACCAACTACGTGATGCTTGAGCTGGGACAGCCGATGCATGCCTTCGATCTGGCCGAGATCAAGGGCGGCATTCGCGTGCGTATGGCGGAAGAGGGTGAGAAGCTGGTACTGCTGGACGGCCAGGAAATCAGCCTGCGTGCAGATACCCTGGTGATTGCAGACCACGAACGCCCGCTGGCTATGGCCGGCATCATGGGTGGTGAGCACAGTGGCGTCAGCGAAAACACCCGGGACCTGTTCCTGGAGAGCGCCTTCTTCGACACCATCGCCATCGCCGGCAAGGCGCGTGGCTACAGCCTGCACACCGACTCTTCGCATCGCTTTGAGCGAGGCGTTGACTGGCAACTGCAGCGTGAGGCCATCGAGCGTGCGACTGCACTGATCCTGGAGATCGTCGGTGGTGAGCCGGGCCCGGTCATCGAGGCGGTCGAGCAGGGCGCATTGCCCTCACTCAAGCAAATCACCTTGCGCAATGACCGCATCACCCAGATGCTCGGCATGCAGATGGGTGAGGCCGACGTGGTCGGTTATCTCTCCGGTCTTGGGCTGGGCGTTACTGCGATTGGTAATGGCCAGTGGCAGATTGATGTACCCAGTCACCGCTTCGATATCAGTATCGAAGTGGATCTGATCGAAGAGCTGGCTCGCCTGTATGGTTACAACCGCCTGCCGGTCAGCGCGCCAACCGCAGCCCTCAGTCTGGCTGGCAAGCCGGAGGCCCGCGGCGAGCTGACCGTGTTGCGTCGCCTGCTGGTCGCCCGTGGCTACCATGAAGCCATTACTTACAGCTTCATCGAGCCGGGCCTGAGCAAGCAGTTCGAGCCGGAGATCGAACCCCTGGCGCTGGCCAACCCGATTTCCAGTGACATGGCAGTCATGCGTCCCTCCCTGTGGCCGGGCCTGTGCAAGGCGGTGCAGTACAACCAGAATCGGCAGCAAGGCCGGGTGCGGCTGTTCGAGAGCGGCCAGCGCTTCATTCCGTGCGCAGATGGTCTGCGTCAGGAAGTCATGCTTTCCGGTATTGTTACTGGCAGCCGTCAACCTGAGGGCTGGGCGAACGGGGCAGAGAAGGTCGACTTCTTCGACGTCAAGGCTGATGTTGAAGCCATCCTGGCGCAGAGTGCCGCCGGCGTCAGCTTCCGCTTCGCACCGGTGGCCCACCCTGCGCTGCATCCTGGCCAGTCTGCCGGGATCCTCAATGGTGAAGAGCAGGTAGGCCTGATCGGTGCGCTGCACCCGCAGCTGGTTGAGGATCTTGACCTCAATGGGCCGGTATTTGTGTTCGAGTTGGCATTGGCGAAGATCTGTCAGGGCGAGCTGCCGCGCTTTAGCGAATTGTCCCGCTTCCCTGAGGTCAGACGGGATATCGCACTGGTTGTGGACCGCGAGGTATTGGCCCAGGATCTGCTCGGTGCCATTCGCCAAGCGGCCGGCGAACATCTCAAAAACCTCAGGTTGTTTGACGTGTATGAGGGCAAAGGTATTGATCCTCATAGAAAAAGCATGGCAATCGGCTTGACGTTACAGGATTCGTCACGCACTCTTACCGATGATGAGGTGAATGCTGTCATGGACAGAGTGCTGCAGTCCTTGGAGCAAGGGTTTAACGCCACGCTAAGGAAATAGGTGAAATGGGGGCTCTGACAAAAGCGGAAATGGCTGAGCGGCTGTACGAAGAGTTAGGGTTCAACAAGCGCGAAGCCAAAGAGTTGGTCGAGTTGTTTTTCGAAGAAATTCGTAACGCACTGGAAGCCAATGAACAGGTCAAGTTGTCCGGATTCGGCAACTTCGATTTGCGCGATAAACGTCAGCGCCCCGGCCGAAATCCGAAAACAGGCGAAGAGATCCCCATTACCGCCAGGCGGGTGGTGACCTTTCGCCCGGGACAAAAACTCAAGGCACGAGTAGAAGCGTATGCTGGAACCCAGCCATAACGACGAGCTGCCGGCGATCCCCGGTAAACGCTACTTCACCATTGGTGAAGTGAGCGAGTTGTGTGCAGTAAAGCCCCATGTTCTGCGCTACTGGGAACAGGAGTTTCCCCAGTTGTCGCCGGTCAAGCGTCGGGGTAACCGTCGCTACTATCAGCGTCAGGATGTGCTCATGATCCGTCAGATTCGTGCTCTGCTGTACGATCAGGGATTCACCATCGGCGGCGCACGCCAGCGCCTGTCCGGTGAAGAAGCCCGTGAAGATCTCACCCAGTACAAGCAACTGATCCGCCAGACCATTGCCGAGCTGGAGGAAGTGCTCAACGTTCTTCGGGTTCGCTGATACTGAAAAAAAACTTTCTCATTTCAGGGAGTTAATGTATTATGCGACCCGCTTCGGCAGACAAACCGAAGCATCGTCGGGGCGTAGCGCAGCCTGGTAGCGCACTTGCATGGGGTGCAAGGGGTCGAGTGTTCGAATCACTCCGTCCCGACCAATAAAATCAAGGGGTTAGATCGATACGGTCTAGCCCCTTTTTATTTGTCTCGCATTTTTGCCCCACTTTTTGCCCCACCGAATTTTTTCTGTCTTTTTCTTCGTTTTTGCTTCTAATAAACCCGTCTGTACTCAATCTTAGTTTGTAGGTCGCTCACGCTTATTACCGCAGTGCGGTGCGAATGCTGGTTTCCTTGATCTTTTGTGTCAGTAGCGGAGTGGGTCGTACGCGCGACTACGCCTGCCTAGGGAGGGCTTGGGTGAGGCACTGATGGAGTAGGAGGGGGGGGGCTTGGCGAGATGTCGTGCTTGGATGCGATGGGAGGTGCAATATCCCCTCTTTTGCAGATTGTTGGCTCTGGCGGTGCATGTACGGGCATGAAGACGGGGGGCGCCGTGATGTTCCAGGATGGACATCGTGCTGACTGTATGTGCTGATACGGTATTCACCTGACAGTTGACCACTGTCAGGGGTGGTGGTCATACGGCCTCGAACCGGGTTATGAAACGGGTACCCCTACCTGTCCGTAACCTGGAGAAGCACGCATGACCACCGAGGAGAAAATAGCACGACGTAAGCTCAGCCTGCTGGACTTTGCGCAAGAGTTACGCAACGTCAGCAAGGCCTGCAAGGTGATGGGATACAGCAGCCAGCAGTTCTACGAGATCCGCAGGAATTACCAGACCTACGGGGCATCTGGCCTGTTGGATAAGCTGCCGGGCTGCAAAGGTGCGCATCCTAATCGGGTCTCGCCCGAGATTGAGCAAGCCATTCTGGACTACAGCTTACAACGCCCTACCCACGGCCCACTGCGGGTATCACAAGAACTAGCCCTGCGCGGCATCACGGTTAGCTCAGGCGGCGTTCGAGGCGTCTGGAACTGGCATGACTTGCTGTCCAAGCATGACCGTTTGTTGCGATTGGAACGAGAGCAGAAGGATCGTGCCTTGGGGCTCAGCGATGAGCAGATTCGCCTGCTGGAACGCTTTAGCCCTGAGTTCCGGGAGCGGCAGATTGAGGTGCATCACACCGGCGAATTGGTTGCGATAGACACGTTCTTTGTCGGCACGCTCAAAGGCGTCGGCAAGGTTTATCTGCAGACCGTCATCGACTGCTTCAGCCGTTTTGCTTTTGGCAGGCTGTACACGAGCAAGATGCCGGTCACCGCTGTCCATGTCTTGAATAACGATGTGCTGCCGTTCTTCGAACAGCACGCCGTAAGGGTAGAAACCGTGCTGTCGGATAACGGCCGCGAATACTGCGGTAGGCCGGATAACCATCCCTTCGAACTGTTCCTTCAGCTCGAAGGAATCGAGCACCGAACCACGCGTGTTCGACGCCCACAGAGCAATGGATTTGTGGAGCGACTACACCGCACGCTGCTGGACGAGCACTTCCGCGTGGCAGGGCGTACGACGTGGTATGAGAGCGTTGAACAGATGCAGGAGGACTTCGATAAATACCTGCACCACTACAACTACGAACTGCCCCACCAGGAGCGAATGATGAACGGCAGAACGCCAAGCCAAGCGTTCATCGAAGGTATTGTTGAGCAGCCAGAACCGGCCACGGAGGACGCTGCTTAACTCAGCCCCGGAACGGGGCCGGTGTCAGGTGAATACTTGATCTGTATGTATAATACGAGGTTAGAAAAAATCTATATTTTTCTTTTTATGTAACGATGGCTGCCATAGATCCCTGTGGGCGCGAGTTCTTGCTCGTTGAATAGCGGGAGTTCCTTTACGGTGACAAATTCGCCGTTTCTTAGCTCTGGTCCTTTAGGTACATATTTGTCGAGTATGGTGTCTTGAAATCGGTATTGGGTTCCTGTTTTTTCGATATGCCCAAGTTTTCTTATTAGATCTATCGCGGCGTCCAATCTTGCGCTTTCGCTGCTTTTTCGTAGTAGGTTTGGCCCGCTTCTTCTTATCTCCGATAGTGTTATGTTGATGTGTATTGGTTGTGTTGAGTTTGGGTCGTACTTGATTGGCGAAGGTTTAGTCTTGCATCTTCCTGTTAGAAAGTGAGCGAGAAGGTTTGCGTCCGTTATTACCTGGGGTTCGCCGGCCAACTCAGAGAGGAAATGGTTCGAGCAATATCTAATAACATTCCAGGAAAAAATTAATGTGTCGCTGCTGATTTCGGTGTCTTGATTGGAATTTCGTTCAAAAGTATGAAGGTTTGCGGCTAGTCGAGTTGCGTTTTCCAATAGCTTGGAAGCGTGGTCTTTTGAGTAAAAGTAAATTCCATTTTCTTTCATTTCGCTTTCTAATTTTTGATTGTATTTATACCAAATATTGGCGGCGGTTTCTGAAAGGTGAAGAGTCTGCCTTATTTTTTCTCTTTCTGATAAAAGGATTTCTTTCACTCTTTTATTAAATTCTAACTTTCTGGTTAGTGGGGTCTCCTTTGTATCAGGTCTACTTCCTGCCATTGTCTGTGGTTTAAAAGCTATAAAGCGGGAAAGAAATCCGGTTCCTCTAGCTTCTGCTCCTCGCTTTGCCATGAATTTTTTTATTACACTAGGTTGCGTCATTAAGGCGAGAGTAAGTCTTGCATCGCTTAATATGAAGCTTGGTCGTGAAATACGGTCAACTATTACTTCTCCACCGTCCCATAGAGTGTTCAGCTTATCTAATTCGTCTAGTGCTTTTCCGCTGAATATGCTGTTTGCTTCGCTCGTCAAAAGACAGCCATTTTTATTGTTTTCATTAAGTAGCTGTAGCAGTGCTTGCGGGGTGGTATCTTCATACAAAAACTTTTCTGAGGGCGGTCTTTTCGGTTCCTGCTCGAGGTGGATTTTGAGCGCTGCAAAGGCGGTGTCTGTTGCCTGTGCATCACCTGATGCGAATTGTCTTCCGTGCGCTCTTTCAAGTTGGCGCTTGACGCTTATCCATAAGTCATGGTGTACCTTATGTTTTATAAGCGCCTCTTTATGTTTTTCGTGCGAATCTAGGTTTAGTTCTCTAATTGATTTGAAGAAGTAACTTTGCGTTGTTGTTTTTCGCTCTCCAGAGTCCGCTATGGTTAGTAGCATCAGGCTTGTTGGGACAATTTTTCCGGTCGGCATTTTTACATCCACAAGACCCTGGCAGGCGACTGCGACTGCTCCCAGGGCGCTCATCATTGCCATGCCATGGGAAACGCTGAGCTCTCTTGTAGCCTCCGACACTGCGCCCTCTAGGATGCTGTGCTCTCTAAAATGCGGGAGGTCAAACAGGTCGTTAGGGGAGGATGATTCGGTGTAAGAATTTTCATTTTTCATTTAAAAAATCCGATATTTCCGCGCGTTTTCATCAGAATAGCAGCTTTCTAGCGAGCTGCGCATGAGATTTTGCTTGCCTTGATCGTCAATCACTTCAGCGGCAGGCAGATGAACTGGAGGTTGCTGGCTAGAAGTAATGCAGGGCAGTGGGTAGAGGCGACACCAGGCGAATCTGCAGTAATTTTTAACTGCAATGGCAAATCCTCTGAGCTAACAGAGGAGACTGCTCATGAAAATCATGCGGCTGAAAGACGTCATGGATACTACAGGGCTAGCACGTTCCACTATTTACAAATACATCGGGGAAGGAATCTTTCCCAAGCCAGTGAATTTGGCTCCAGATGGGCATGGCGGCCCCAGCACTAGAGGAGTGGGCTGGGTGGATGCGGAGATATTTGATTGGGTCTTAGCCAGAATAGAAGAGCGAGACTTGAGTCTAGGGGCGGCCGCTAGCTGTTCGAGACTGAGTGTGGCTAGGTAGTGCTAGCATATAACCCCCTGCCGAGGGTGTGCGGCAGGGGGTTATATGATGCCGGGATAATGTTGGGTTTTAGGTGTGGGTGTTTTCGGAGGCTGAGTGCTAATAGGGTAAAGCGTGTCTAATAGGTGCATAAAGTTAAATTGTAATATTGCGTTGTGTGAATGGAATAGTCTGCTTGGTAGTGTTTTTTGTTTGGGAGTTAATAAGTTAATGTCTGGATTTTTGTTTGTGCGCTTGAGGGTCTGGATTGGTCGCTCGGTTCTTCCAGAAAATGAGCGCTGAGTTATGGGGCGGATTATTGAAACGAGTAGTGCGTGTGCAGGTGAGCTTATACTGAGTAAGCTGTGGGCTTAGACTTCTAGGTGCGGGAATTGGTTTTTATCCGGAATGTTTTTTCGATAAATAATGTTGCGGCAGCTAGTGAGTTGATGGTTTTTTGGTTGGCTTTTCACAGCCTGCTCGTGCGGTACGGGTATTATGCTTTATGTGTAGTACTTCACCCGAAGGGTTAGTGTGTAGCTACTCCATATTCTCAAGGTGCGTATAAGGGAGAAAAATAAAAAAAGAAATATAGAGCAATGGTTATGATCTTCAACTAGTAATTGAGTCATAACTATGTCTAATCTTCTACCAAAACCTCGATACCCACGTCGTCACCCATCCAATAGTAATCTCCATCTGTATCAGGATCCCAGCTATGAGGGATTACCTCTGATGGTGGATAAGGGGCCTTTCATTCGAGAGTATCTAGATGCCCTTTACAGGACTATCGAACTTGCACTAGCTGAGTACCCAAGGGCGCTAGCGTTCAGAGTGGACCTGAGGCTACCTCAAAGAGTCCGGTTACCTGACCGGGCCTACACGAACGATGTTATCAGCAATTTTTTCGAATCCTTCAGTAGAAAAGTTCAGTATCACCAGGAGAAGGTGCGCCAGCGTGATGGATATGCTCGTGGCTGCAAGGTGCGGTATGTCTGGTCAAGGGAAATAGGGGAAAAAGGTGTACCTCACTATCACGTGCTGATACTCCTGAACAGAGATGCGTATTACACGCTGGGCAAGTTAAATTCCCAACGTGAGAACATGATTAGCCGCATTGAGGCTTCTTGGGCGCGAGCACTGGGATTAGATGTTTCTCAGGCCTCGGGATTGGTGCATATCCCGAAGAACTCAACGTACAGAATAGACAGGTCGCACCGGCGTGAGGAGCGTGACGTTATGCCGGATTTGTTTCATCGTGCCAGCTACCTCTGCAAGGTTGCGACTAAGTCATATGGCGATCGTCAGCGAGGGTTTGGCTGCAGTCGGGGTTAGAGCTCCGAGGCAGGCCTTACGCTATCCCGGTACTGATTCTGTAAATCGCGTTTTCTGACGGGCCAGATCTTGCAAGACCAATCCCATTTTTGAGCATTTGGTGGCTTTCATCATCCGGGTAGAGCAGGGTGAGGATCAGGGCTTTCATCTGCATGTCGCGTTCCTCTTCAATGGTTCACGCGTCAGACGTCATTTTCGCATTGCTGAGCTAATCGGTGCGCTGTGGGGAGAGATCACTCATGGTGGCGGGCATTGGCACGACAGTGGTGCGGAATGGATGAAACAGGGTGGCAAGGATGAGGGCAGAGGCACTGGCATGTTTCAGCGTCGCGACGTGAATGGACGCCATGCCGTAGCGAGCCTGATGACCTATCTGGTCAAGGACAAGGGACAGCACTTGCGGATCAGGCCGGCAGGTGTCAAGGCCTACAGGACGGGGTGTATCCGCTAGTTTCCAGCCCGTACCCTCCGTGATCGGTAGCTGCTTCTGCATTAACACTGCCACCTCAAGCGCTACTGTTTGAGGTGGCAGCATTCTCGTAAGATGATGGTAAGTGAACGAGCCCCCTGAAAGACAGGACACGGTTTCCCCCTTACCATAAGGGATAGGCAAACGACTGTGTTTATGACTACCAGCAAAGATAAAACCATTGAAATCCTCGGCCAGGAGCGGCGTCGCCGCTGGAGCACCGAGGAAAAGCTCGCCATGGTGCGCGAGAGCTTAGAGTCGGGACAAAGTGTCTCGGTGGTGGCTCGGCGCAACGGCATTAACCCCAACCAGCTGTTCCATTGGCGCAAGCTCTATCAAGACGGCAGCCTGTCTGCAGTCAGCTCAGGTCAAGCCGTCGTGCCAGCCTCGGAGCTGGCGGATGCCCTCAAGCAGATCCGCGAACTGCAGCGAATGCTGAGCAAGAAGACCATGGAGGCAGAGATCCTGCGCGAAGCGGTGGAGATCGGTCGCTCGCGAAAATGGATTGCGCACTCACCCTTGTTGCCGGGGGACGACCAGTGAAAGCGGTCAGTGAAAGTCTCGGTGTGGCGCGCTCACAGTTAACGGCCCGATTCAAACAGCGTACTCAAGAAGCCCGGCCTCGCCGTCGTCAGGCGCTCAACGATGATGTTCTAGTCGAGCAGATCAAGCTTACCGTGAGCAGCTTACCCAGCTATGGTTACCGCCGTGTCTGGGCATTGCTGCGTCGTCAGCGAGAGCAGCAGGCGCTGCCACCGATCAATGTGAAGCGGGTTTATCGAGTCATGCGTGATCATTCCCTGTTACTGGAGCGTCGGCGCAAACAACCGGGAGTAGCTAGGCGCCACGAAGGCAGGGTTGCAGTGGAAGCCAGCAACACGCGCTGGTGCTCAGATGGCTTCGAGTTCCGCTGCGAAGACGGTGACAAGCTGCGGGTAACCTTCGCACTGGACTGCTGTGATCGCGAGGCCATCAGCTGGGTTGCAAGCCCCAATGGCTATAGCAGCGACGATGTTCGAGACGTGATGTTGGAGGCCGTTGAACAACGCTTCGGCGATGCGCTTCCAAAGGCGCCGGTGCAATGGCTCAGCGATAACGGTTCGGCTTACACTGCGAGCCAGACTCGTACCTTTGCCCGGCAGATAGGTTTGCTACCGCTGACAACACCTGTGTGCAGCCCGCAAAGCAACGGCATGGCTGAGAGCTTCGTGAAGACCATGAAACGGGACTACATCAGCCACATGCCCAAACCAGACAGAACGACAGCCTTACGTAACCTGGCTATCGCTTTTGAGCACCTGAAATACCGATCACCTCGGGAGTTCAGGCGGTTGGCTGAGACAGCAATTTAACGGGGTGTCCGTGTCCGGTTTTATAGGGGCCAGTCCAATGAGTAAGGTGCCACATGCCCCTAGTCTGTGACGAGAGCGGATCGCGCGAAGACTTTTGCGATGCGACTTCATCGGTTGCTACGACTGCTTGTTTGAGGGTGTTCCGGCAGATATCAAGCATTGGGCGGATGGCGGGGATACCGCGCTGTGTCCTCATTGCGGTCTGGATTTTCTGCTTGGATTTTCCCAGGCAGTGGATCGTGATCTGTTGATTGATGGTAACAAGGTCAAGTTTCCGTGGCGGTGGCGCGATGAAACATGATGCCCCGTGGTCTGGTTTCTTGGATGCTTGAGCGAGGAGCGATATGAGCATGAAGAAGGGCGATAAGACTCAGCATTGGATGCGGGGCGTGCAGAAAAACCTGCTCAAGGCTAAGGGGTATGCAGCTGACATGGCAGGAAAGGCTGCGAGTGCCGCCCAGGAGAAGTTGCAGGAAATCGACCAGGCCACGGGTATCAGCGAGAAGGCAACGGAGGTCGGGGCCAAGGTTCGTCAGCAAGTTCAGGAGTTGGATGAGCGCTACGAACTTAAGGAAAAGGCCTCCCACCTTGGTGCATACACCGGGGAGAAAGCCCGTCGTGTGGCCGACATAGGCAATGATTTGCTGGTTCAAAGCAGAGCGAAAGGGCTGGCTGAGCAAGCCATTCAACGAACTCAGGGCGCTGTTGTTGCACCGACTAAGGAAGCCATCAGCAGAGCTGGTGTCAATAAGCTGGTTGGGAGACAACTGGATCAACTGGAACGGCTCTACGGCAAGTCTAGGAGCCTCATCAAGCCCTACTTTGCGGCCGAGGACCCCCGTGAGCTTCTGACGAATGCCCGAACGGAGCTGGCAAAGGTTTCTGCCTGTATCATGCAGATCAGCAGCAACGATTCCGAAAAGTTGGCCAGCCAGTTCAGCAGTGCAGTGTTGGCCAAGGCCACCGGAGCGGCCGCTACCACGTCACTACTAGCGTTGGTGGCGACATTCGGTACGGCCGGCACGGGGACTGCAATTTCCTCGCTGTCCGGGGCTGCAGCAGCGAATGCCACGCTCGCCTGGGTGGGTGGACTGGTCGGCGGCGGTATGGCCGCAGGAGCTGTGCTTACCGGGGGCATTGGTCTTGTCGCAGGTCTGACGGCCTACAAACTGCTGGGTTCGGAGCGTCGTGACTTCGAATCACTTAGCGAGAGGGAGCAGCGGGTGGTACAGACCTGCTGGTTGACCATCGCGATTATTGACGAGTATCTGGCGGGGCGGCTGGAGCGGTTCACGGAGCGGGAGGCTGAGCAGCTGCTGGTGAATGTCTTCCGTCCTTTACAGGAGGAGCTGCAGCATTACCAGGAGGATATATGTGCAAATCTGGACGGCAAACACGCTGTTGCTTTCCGGCAGCATATCCTGGCTGACTTCCCGCGGGTGGTTATCGAGGGGTTTGAGGATTTTATCTCAGGCTATCCATTCAAGGGCTTTGCAAGCGCAGAGTACGTGATCGGCGGCGTCTTCTATGCCTTGCTTAGTCGTTCTGTTGTGGGTGACGACATTGAGAGCCAGTTGGTTTTGGAGGCCCTGCGCCGCTCTAGTGCTGCACTGACCAATGCCAGTGAAAGTGAGCTAGGTGAATACCTGCGTAATATGACTCCAGAGTCTCTGAAGGGGTTGGGGAGTAACGTGAAGGGCATCTATCACGAGCTGCTCTATGTTCAGAATTACAACGGTACTCATGACGATACGAAGGCTGAGGTGTTCGTTGCTACCAATCATCCTGGTGCGGATATTCGCATCATGGATATCGAGAGCGGGGAGGTTATTGAGCAGTTCCAACTGAAGGCGGTTATGGATGCCGCCAAGATTGATCTGCACCTAGAGAGATATCCGAATATCTCGGTGCTAGCGACTAATGAGGTGGCTGAGCAACTCACCGAAGCGCGTGTCGCCGGCAGTGGCTTTGACAATGAGGTTCTTCAGGCTCGAGTTGGCGAGAATCTGGAAAGTGTGGCAGACAACTCGATTGGCGACCGCTCGGGTGATGCAGCCCTGTTCGCGGCAGGCATTGCCTCCACGAGGGAACTGCTGGAGATGCTGCGCGGCGAAAGGAGCTTTCCGGATGCTACTACGAATGTGCTGAAAGGTGCTGGAACTGCTGCGGCTGCCACTGCGTTGGCGGCGTACCTGTTTGGCTGAATAGCCTTCAACCTTTATCGGATATAAATGCCTATTTGCATCGGCAACGTAGATGGACTGATGCTGTAATGATCAAGTGCATGTCGTGCAGGAAGGCAAGGGCTTGCGAGCGACTTCTTCCTTGGTTAATCGGGATGCTGAACAGTACGGTCTGATCGATGCATCATGAAGATGCAGAGCGGATCCAGATGATGGTGCGTGAGCTTGTGACTCGGAATCAGCGACTTTGACTTGACCTGAGGGATGATTTGACCGAGTACGGTGATTGCATCGTCTCGGTCTTCCAGTGGGGGGCTCATTCAACCGAGCGGAAATTGCCTAATTATCTGTTCCAATTCGATCGCTAAGGCTTCCGCAGTAAAGTGAGTGGCATTCACTGAAATGTCTGCATGCACCATTAGCTCTTCCAGTACGCACCTACGAAAGCCGGGATCAAGTGTTTCTATGTCCTCTGCGGTTGCGCCACGAATAAATAGGCGTTGCTGGCGGTCAGGCTCGTCGAGCAGAAGCAATATTGTTATATCCGGTTCGATCAGACTTAGACCCAAAAGCTCCAGGTCGGCTGTTACACCGCGAGCTTTCGCATAGGCCAGTGTCGAGGCCCAGTAGCGGTCCATAAACACCCACTCGCCACGTTCAACAAGGCTGCGTGCACGCCTTCCTTCGCTGGAAACGCTGGCTGCATAGAACAGCGCTTTGGCAAGTTCATCATGAGCAAAAGCGTCCAAAATAGCTGGGCGGCAGCCACGCAATTCTGGTCCAGGTGTACTCATTGCGTGACCCGAGAAACGCTCGGACAGCTTGTTAAGTATCGTGGATTTACCCACGCCGTCGAGGCCCTCGATAGCAACAAATCCGGCCATTTCAGTTCTCCTCTAGTGACTGGGCAATGCGAGCCATCTCGATATATTCCGTTTCAGAGAAACTATTGCTGGCGACCACGATAGGGATAGCTTGATCATCGCTTTCCTTGAACCCATAGAGCTCTTTCTGCTCGTAAAGCGGCGTTCCCCTGAGCAACATTAATGGCCAGGCCCTTATGCGCGGCACCCTCTGCCGCACACACCAATCAACGCTGCTACGGAAGCTGTCCAGTGTTTGATTCGGCAAGCCGTAAATCAGTGAAACCTCAAAGTCTATTTGGCGCTCATGTAACTGACGGATGCGGTCGCAGACGATATTCAGATGGTTGGGTCTTTTGATCGCCCGGTACTCGGCCTCTATGGTGGTCTGCAGACCGAACTCTAGGGTGACATTGAGTCCCTCAAGCGCATCCAGAAATTCCGGAGTACAGGTCTCGAACCGGCATTGCAAAGAGATATGCGCAGTTAAACCCGCCGCGCGAGCGCTGTTGAGGATCTGAATGGCTCGGTTGACATTATTGTGAAAAATCGGATCCAGCACAGAGATGCGCTTCACCTTTGCCGCGGCAAACATCGCGATTTCTTTCTCCAGACGTTGGCCGTCGAACCACTGGTGCTTGAGTCGCTTACCTGGCTCGCGGTGCTGGCAGAAAGAGCATTTGAAAGGGCATCCGCGCTGAGTCTCCCAACGAACACTGGGATGGTCTGAAGTAGTTGTGTATTTCTGGCTGACTTCAGCCCCTGCCGATTTTAAAAGCGGCAAATCGATCAAAAACGCTCAGATCACCCGCTTATTTCTGTGTTTTTAGCCGCCGCGAGCACCTCGCGGCAGCCATTTTCCACATTACAGGCGCACCTCTCCTGCATTCGCCAGTAAATGTCGGCGCGCCATCCACAGGTTCGACAGAGCGAACAGTGTCACCAGTTGCGCCGTGTTTTTGGCCAAGCCGCGAAAGCGCACCTTGGTGTAACCGAACTGGCGCTTGATTACCCGGAACGGATGCTCGACCTTGGCGCGCACCTGAGCCTTGGCCTTTTCAATCTTGCGCTTGGCTTTGTACAGCACGCTGCGCTTATCGAGTTTTTTGTAGGTGCTGCGGCGTGCCGCCACCTGCCAGATAACTTCACGTCCTTCATGCTCGGGCCGCTTTTCGACACCGGTGTAGCCTGCATCGGCGCAGACCACGTTTTCGTCGCCATGCAGCAATTTGTCCACCTGGGTGACATCCGCCACATTGGCCGCCGTGCCCACTACGCTGTGCACCAGACCCGATTCGTCATCGGCGCCGATGTGGGCCTTCATGCCAAAATAATACTGGTTTCCCTTCTTGGTCTGGTGCATTTCCGGGTCGCGCTTGCCGTCCTTGTTCTTGGTCGAACTGGGCGCATTGATCAGCGTTGCATCGACGATGGTGCCCTGGCGCAGCGACAGGCCGCGGTCGCCCAGATAGCCATTGATGACAGCGAGGATGCCGGCCGCCAGCTCGTGTTTCTCCAGCAAGCGGCGGAAGTTGAGAATGGTGGTTTCGTCGGGGATGCGCTCCAGGTTCAGCCCGGCAAACTGGCGCAGGATCGTGGTTTCGTACAGCGCTTCCTCCATCGCTGGATCGCTGTAGCCGAACCAGTTCTGCAGCAGATGCACACGCAGCATCGCCATCAACGGGTAGGCCGGACGGCCACCTTCACCCTTCGGATAATGTGGCTCGATCAAAGCAATCAAGCCCTTCCACGGCACCACCCGGTCCATCTCGATCAGGAACAACTCCTTGCGGGTTTGCTTGCGCTTGCCAGCGTACTCGGCGTCGGCGAAGGTCATCTGCTTCATCGGGAAACTCGGTGGGTGGGGTCGCGGTATTTTGCCAAATCAGAAAGTCTTTTTCAGAGTTTCCCTAGCAGGTACGGTGAGGGGAGGGTCAGCAGATCGTGATCAGCCTTGCGACCCAGATCGGGAGTGCCAGCAATGTGGATGCCGCAGTCGTCGGGTGCAGTGCCGCTTGCCAGTGCGACCATGGCCATCTCGCCTTGGCCGCGAACGAAATACCTGACTAACGGATATGTGCTTTCCAATTGACCTTTGGCCATATATGAGATTTGCGGTCCACCAAGGACAACCTCTGCTCCGGTGTTCTGAATCGAATGAATCAGGGCGTGAACCTCTGCGTCATTCCAAGTAAAGGTACCGAAGCCAACCAGACAGTCAGGGCCAGCTTGCGTGATGGCTTTTAGCAAACGAGCCTGTACGCGCTCTAGTGAGAAAGCAGCGCTGTTCACTTGTTCGTCGATGATTTGAAATGGCACGCCGGCTGCGCACAAAGCAGCAGCGATAGAGGCGATCCCTAATCCGGTTTTACCATCCTGCGGCCGACGCCAATCCAATGAAACCAAAATTACCGGCCTCATTGTGTCAGCTCCTGACCGCTGTGCTGGTATCGCTCGGCGTGACCACGTAACCGTTGCCTTACATCACGGCGGAAGTTCCGAAATGCGCGGTTATCTCCAGGCGTGCTAGGTACGACAACCATGCCGCAGCCATTGGGTGGAAAGAGCTTGTAGTGCCGGCCTTCTGCATAGCTCCAGCCAAGTTGAAGCAGGTCCAATACAAGTTTGTTGATGTCCTTGTTCTTGCTGAAGTACACGATGATTCCTCTGTTACGTGGCTTTGTGCGTACGATGCAACAGAGGTGGCTTTCGAAGCCCGACAGCCAGCCGAAAGAAAAATCGAAAAATGTATCGTCAGTTTGTGGTGCGCTCAGGCAGCAGTGTCAGCAGGTAGTCGATCACGCTCTGCCGCTTGTAGCTGACTGCGACCCAAAGTGCATCTTTCTCATCGCCGGGGCTGTTCTCGTCCAGTGAAAGCCAAGGGTTTCCTCCAGCCTCAATCATGGCCTTGAGTACATCAAGATCACCCACCTGCGCTGCAAACAACGTAGGCGTCCATTGGCCGCGATGACCATTGAAATCAGGGTAACGGCGATTTGGATCTGCCTTCTTGTTCAACAATGTCATAACCACCTTTCGATGCTCATCGGTGGTCCGGGAGTAATACTGCTTTACAGCTTCAAAAATGCGCTTGTTTTGCGGGTCAGCGCGCATCGCATGCAAATCGAGTCGTTGAGCCGGTAGTTCACAATCCAAGATGGCACCGTTCTTGGCATCAAAAGAATCGGCCGGAACAAGACCCTCAAGGTAGGCGTTCAACTGCGCAGGATCATTCATATGGATGCTGTCATGGAGCAGTGCCATGGCATAAATCAGAGCGCTTGGGGAGTTGAAGCAACGCTGCTCGATATCAGCACCCAGCTCTATTAGCCGCTCGACAACCTTTGCGTCAGCCATGTTCATGGCGATATGCAATGGCGTTTCCCGCTTGGTTGAAGCTGGTCGATTGGCTGTTTCTGGGCTGATATTCAGCGTGAGTAGATAACTTAAAATATCTTGGTCTCGCCTATCCCATGCGCGACGCAGAGCCATGATTAAGGCACTCTCGCCAGATTCGTTGATGAACACGTTGGGATCGCCGCCGGCCTGAACGAGTTGTTTGACGTGCTCTAACTCGCCTAATAACACCGCATTCATCAGGGGGGTATAGCGGACTCGCCCATCGGCGTGCTTGCGCAGTGCGTTGGGTGCTTTCAAATCTCTGGGAGATAGGGTAAATGGCTGTTCCATCACCTCACAGCGGATAGCTGGAGGGATTCTTTGTTTGGCTTTCTGTGGAGCAAACAGTCGTTCGAACTCAAAGGCGATCCGGCGCATTGCCTGTTCATCTAGCTCTCGTTTGGGTGGTTTGTTCAAACCCAGCAAAAAACATTTATCCCAGTAGTGGTTTGCTTGAACCTGATCACCTACACCCACGGCGTAGCACAATGCTTCACGTATAAGGGCATGCTGGTGCGTTCCAGCCCGCCACCAGGCTGCATGGCATGCGTTAGCGTAGAGCTTTATTGCATCACTCTTCTCGCCCAGATTTGCCGCTAATCTTGCAGAGAACCAGAGCCAGAGATATTCGTGGGCTGCATAGATTTCACGTGTGCTGCGTTCACACAACAAACGAAGCCAGTCAAGACGATCACGAATAGCCTTGCGGTTGCTCTCAGGATTGGCAAATAAGTGTTGGATCTCCGCTATCACGGGGGCAGTCTGGTCACGCACAGGTAGGCTGTGACGGTCTGCTGCCTCGCGCTTCAGTAGGATAATCAACTGCTCCTCTGTCCTCAGCGGCTGCCTGCCATGCGTAAAAAAGTCCTGTTTGACTGTGTTACGAAGCTCGGCGGACAAAGACTGCATTGCGACTGCCATGATTAGCCAACCTGATAGTCGCTCAATTTGTTGGCGGGACAATTCGCAATCTCCGACGAGTGCCATAACCGTATCGTGGTAAGGCCACAGGCCTTTACCGATAGGGTTACCCTGTTGCCAGCGCTCCAGCGTGCGTTCGTCCAGGTCCAGATGATTGGCAAGCCGTGCTAACAGTTGCTGTGCGGAAAGTGAGCTTTTTTGCTGCGCAGCGACGAGCCATGAGGCAAAGGGGGAATCCCACCACTGTTGCATATTCAACAACGGCATTTTCTGTTGCACGCAACGAACAAAACCCGATATTTCAGGGATCACCAGCATCGTAATGATGCCAGACCGCGCACGATCTTTAATCATTCCTGTGGTATTTGCCGTTCGCGCTAATGAGCGCAGCAGGTTGCTGTGCCTATTCCAGGCTGACTCGATCAGATTGCTCCATTCCGTCCCTGCATCGTCCTGAATAGCCCGTAGCCATTGAGCTTGACAGTTCTCCAACAAGTCGAAGTTGCCAGCAGGGCGCTCTTCCAGCGCTAAGTGATCGACATCCCGACCCAATCCTTTACCTTCCAGGCAGGGGCGGTAACCAGTAGCGGTTAGTAATGTCCTAAACAGATTGCTGGGAGTCGGCAAAACTACCAAATCATTCATGTCGCATCCTTGCTATGTGTTATTGACTAAAGCTAGCGTCAATAATGTACCAAATAGATGCTGATGGAGCGCTCTGAGACGGTGGTCTTTTAAAGCTTTAGGCCTATCGATGGATCGGACTGCTTCTGGCAGCTTGTGTCTTTCGTCCAATGTTGATGCGCAACATTTTACCTATCACCAGTGACCAAGGCCGTGGTCACTGGTTTTGCTTCTGCACTAGTTACCAGAAAAGAAAAAACACCCCAGCCAGGCCGGCAGGCCGCTGGGGTGTTTTTGCTCAGTAGATCCGATTACACCACAGACCCGCTTCCACGTTGGCTTGAACGAACTCATCGCTTACAACGCCGGTGCGGTTCATGCGTTCTAGGTAAGGAACGTCGAATTTCAGCAGGACCTGTTCGAAAACGCAGTTGCAGAACTCACGATCCGCGCCGCTCTGCGCGCAGCCTGACAAGAACTGCCCGCGCATCTTGTCTTCAGGGCTAGAACAGCCCGCTGCCAGTACGCTCAGCGCCAATACCGCCAGTAGTTTATTTTTCACATCCATGCTCCTTATATGCGAGACAGTACCTGGGACACGCCCAGCGCTACGCCTATGACTAGGCCGATGACCTGTGGACCCGCGATCCAGAACAGCTTGGTGAACACGAGGCTGAAGAACCCGCCGGTGGTGAACACGGCAGATGGGCGCGCAAAGCGGCAGATGGCATCACCCAGCAGGGCACCGCCCCAGCCGAGCAAGGTACCCACCAATACCGCGAAGGCTTTGGCGAAGAAGCCAGCCCGCAGCACCATGCCGGAGTTGTTGAACGTTACAGCGAAGATGGCGAAGGCAAAGGCTGCCAGCGCCCAGCCGAGCACTTTGACAGGGACCGGCAAGGTGTCGTCGATGTAATCGTCTTCGTCGTCCTGGGGATCTCGTCGGTCGAGGTTGTTCTGTTCCATACAGCGGGCTCCTTATGAGCGTTATTGGAATAGGTGCGCCTAGTCACCAGGCGGACTGGCAGGTGTTTTCCGGGTGGTTGAGCGGCTTGAGTACGTCTATGCCGGTCGTGGGCAGCGTGACGGTTTGCCCGTCCTGGCTGATCTGCAGGGTTTGGGCTGTTCGCAGGTGCTCCCAGAAGCTCGGGAAAGCTTGACCGCAGATGCGGCACATGGTGTCGAACGGGTTGCCGTACTCGGTGCCATCGAGGATGACGTTGAAACCGGGATCGTTCCTCGAGCTGTAGGACTGCCCCTGGATCTTGGCGTAGGCATGGACATATTCACCGTCGCTTTCAGGGCAGGCGATGTACAGCTCGTTACCGGATTCATCGGTGACTGTGTACTCGGTTGTGCCCATGCCGTAGCCGCTGGTCCACTCGGCTGCTGTGGCGGGAATACTGATGAAAGCCAGTACGCTGAGCAGCGCGCTGGCGCGGAGAGAGTGTTTCATGGCGTCCTTTCCTTTTCTAATGAGTGGAGTCAAAGCGTAGAAATTGGCGTCAAATCTACCTGTGGAGTTGATTCTCATCGTTTCAAGTCCTTCATGTCAATCGGTCGATGCCCAACCATTCAGGTCGGATAGGAGGGGGTATGGCCAAACCAAAAAACGCCCTGACCGCGAGCATCGGTCGGGCGATTGCGCAAAAGCGCAGTGATGCAGGGATGACGCAGGACGGTGTTGCCGGCAAGTTGGGTATCGGCATTGAGGCGGTCTCGCGGATGGAGCGGGGCATTGCCATGCCATCGGTTGCCCGCCTTTATGAGTTGGCTGCGCTATTTGGTTGTGAAGCGGTGGATCTGCTGACGGAGGGAAGCCCGCACGTCGACGATCAGGTGCGTAACCTGCGCAGCATGCTGGAGCCACTGGACACCGCTGACCGGGAGCTGGTCTTGCGTCTGGTTGCGCAACTGACAGAGCGCCTGAAAACCAAATAACAAAGCATCACCCTGGCGCTGGGTCGTCGGACTCATCCATCAGCAAGAATCCGCAGTTCAGGCACAGGCTGTCGAAGGTGCCCAGCCAGTGCTTTGCCACGTTGTCGGCCAGTGCCTCGCCTTGAGCCGTACCTTCTGCCAGCAAGGGTGCTGGCTCGGCCAGTAATGCCGCCAGCTTTCCTAGCTGCTCCCATGGCGCGTGGTTGGTCGGCGCGTCATGCTGGCGCTCGACATGAGTACGCAACAGCACATCCAGTACACCGGCCATCACGACCAGGGTGCAGAGGTTCTGCCGATGAACCAATGTGGCGCTGCCGCAGATGGTGCAGATCTTCATCATTGCTGGATCTCCTTTACGACTGTGTTCAGATCAACCCGCGCTCGGCAAAACTCACCGCTGTCGTGCCACCAATCACCAGGTGATCGAGCAGACGTACATCGATGGTTTGCAGGGCGGTTTGTAGGCGGGTGGTCAGTGTGCGGTCGGCCTGGCTGGGCTCAGGCACACCGCTTGGGTGGTTGTGGGCGAGAATGACGGCTGCGGCATTGGCATTGAGTACCGCTTTGACGACCTCTCGGGGATAGACGCTGGCGCTGTCGATGGTGCCGTAGAACAGCCGCTCAAAGCGCAGCACCCCATGCTGGCTATCAAGCAGGATGATGCCGAACACCTCCCGCTCCTCGTTGGCCAGTTGGGACACAAGGTAGTCACGGACCAGGTTCGGGCTGGTCAGGTAGTTGCTGCGATGAAAGCGGGCTTCCAGAATCGACTGGGCCCAGCTCAGGACTTCGGTTTCGGATAGCTCAATGCCCGCTGTCGGCACCAGCGCCGACGACGTTGTTTGCTTGCTCATGGTGATCTCCGGATATAGAAAACCCACCCGCTCAGGCGCTGGCGGGTGGGTTGGCTTGTTGCAGGTTGTGGGTGCGTTCAAGAATCAGGTCGTGCAGGGTCGGTTTACCGTTGCGGCTTCGACGGCTGCTGTACTGCGGTGCGGGCTTCTGAGACGTGGCTGCTGGCGCTGACTCAACGACTGATTGCTCTGGATAGAACTCCTCGAGTACCAGGTGTGAGTCTTCTTCACTGTCCTCAAAGGCCCCATTGACCAGGCCCAAGCGGGCAGCGGCATCGAGTGCTTGCTGATCAAAGCCGGCATCGCGCCGTGATTGATCCAACTGGTGCGCCTGCGAGAGCGCTTCTTCCAGACTCAGGCCACTACGCAGGGTTAGATCCACGTAGTAGATCGGTGCGCCGTGGCTCTGGCGGGTCGACTTGCCACGCAGGCGCAGTTCCAGTGGCAGACACGCCAGCCGATCTCCGGACAAGGCCTGCAGGTAACTCAGTCGTGCAGACAGCGTACGGATGCTGTTGTAGCCGGTGGTGCGAAACACAAAACTGCCCAGTGGATCGTCATCTCCAATGGCGACGTTCAACCGACCGTAGGGTTTGCAGTTGCCTCCGGGGGCCAGCGGACAGCCATCCGGTGAGGGGCAGGGCAGGCTTTGAATGCCTTCTGCGGTGGTGCGCTTGCACGACTCCCCGTTGCCGACACACAGCGGTCGACCACTGGTGCGGTCAAACAGGCTGTACTCGGCGCGGAAGTTCAGCTCTGGATCGTTGAACAGCAAACGCACCGGGATGCTGCGAATCTTGCCGCCTTGCTCCTTGCGCAGCAGCTCATCGAGTGGATGGGGCAGCCAGCCGTCGCGGGTCTGCACCTGTGAGGTGATGGTGAACTGGTCGTCTTTCTCCGGCAGGCGCTTGCCGTTTTTCTCAACCACTTTGCCGATGGAGATACGCCCGAGCACGGGCGGGGTGATTGCCAGGCCTTTGATCATGGGAATGCTCCTGTCAGAAACAAAAAGGCCGACGCCACAAGGGCTGTCGGCCTGAAGGGAGTTGATAGGAAATGAAACACCTCAAGTGACCAGAAAGCGCCGGCTTCCAGGCTTGCTGATCTGGTACTGCGTCTTGAGGGCAGGGTGGTCGTTGAACAGGGCGTCGAGGTCGATACCCGTCCCATCCTTGGACTTCTTCCAGCTGATACTGCCGCTGGCGAAGAGCGCTTTACTGGCTTCGCCCATGGCCTGTTGCAGAGACTGCTTGAGCTCGGCTTCGCGCTTGCCCAAGCTGGTCAGAGAGCCCCGAATCTGCTTCAGCTCATCGAACACCTGTGACAAAGCTGCGTCCCCGGTGAAGTCCAATTGCTCACCATCGTCAGCCGGGTAGAGCAGACGCAGCGCTGCTTCAGCTGACTCTGAGCCATCTGCCGGTGGCGGCGTGTCGGTCTCAACGTAATGCCAGAATTGCCGCTCCAGCGCGATCAACTGCTCAATCAACGCCTCGTCACGTTCGATGCGATAGACCTCCAGTTGCTGACCACCGAGTAACACAGCCACATCCGCCGCCTGCTTACCGGTGACAGCCAACTGATGCATGACCTGCACCTCGACGTACTTGGGTACGCCGTCACGCCAGAGGCGGGCACCGTTCAGGCCGGCGGTTTTGCATTCGAGGATCTGCACCTCATTGCTGCCAACGACTTCGCGGTCGATGTTAGCCAGCATCCATGGCATTTCTGGATGCTGCAGTACGGCATTGACCTTGCGCACCTTGTTGCCGGTGCGGCGCTGGTACTGCGATGCCACCACCGGCTCTAGTACCACGCCCCAGAACACCGGGGTGGTGTCGTCATCCGGGTTGGGTTTGGCCAGGCCAACGTCACGGTTGGTTTTCTCCAGCCAAAGCTCCAGCTGAGATTTGTAGGGGTTGAGACCGATAGCGGCGGCGGCATCCGAACTGCCAATGCCGCGTTTGCGCACGTCCAGCCAGTCGTTGCGAGAGAGGTCCTTGGTGCTGACCAGGCGCAGGACACCACGTCCTGCTTTGTTCGCGCTGGTGGCCGGTGTGGTTTGATGCGTATTCATAAGCAAACTCCAGACGCACAAAAGCCCGACCAGCAAACACTGATCGGGCTCAGGCGAGTAAGTAGATGAAGGGGTTGAGAAGAGAAGCAAACAAATGAGGCGAGAAGCTCAGGCGATCAGCTCCAGGGCATGATCCAGGGCTTTTTGCTTTAGGGTGGCACCTTGACCAAACCAGGCAGAATCGAGGCGGTGGTCAATGCTGCGGGCGCGCTTCTCGTGATCGACGTACTCGGTCACTGCATTGAGCAAGCCCCAGGCGGTGTCCTGTGCCGACGCTAGCTGTGAGCCGCGCCCTTTGCCGGCGTACAGATCCTGCACCTTCTGCAGGGCACGGTGCTGGGTGAGCTCCCGGCGATCCTCCACGTCCTGCTCGGTGTCGCAGATCACCCGCAGGAAATACCCAAGTGCTTCACCGGTGTTCACCTTGCGCTGGGACAAATGCTTCATGCGGTACATGAAGTCATCCCACTGATCGACCGAGATACCCAGCTGGCGTTTGACCGCCTTGGCGTTGAACTCGGTGTTGTGTGGCACCTTGATCGACTCGGCTGCGCCGTCCACCGCGATGGCCAAGGTGTTATTGCAGACCACCCGCACGGTCGTGGGAGTGGCCACGGTCGACAGAGTGCCGTCGCAAGAGGTGGCCAGCAGCAGGTAGCCGTTAACCAGGTCATTACCCTTGAGTACCGAGGCTTGGCCAGTCCGGGCCAGCGCCCAGAACTTGCGGCCACCTTTGAGTACGCCGGCAGTCTCCAACTCAAAACCCGCGTACTCGGTCAGATCCCGGTAGAACTCCAGCACGTCGAAGGGCTGAACCACCTTGTAACGCTGCGAGACCACCGACAGCGGGGCCTTGGTGTCCGAACGGTAGAGTACCTTCTGCTCCGGGAAGGTATGGATGCTGCCCAGGTGCGCTGCCGAGTCCGACAGAAAACGCACCGGGGACTCTTCAATGTGCCAGTTCATGCCGGCTTCATGCTGCCAGACCTCCAGCGGTTGATGACGGGAAAGCTTGCTACCCAGGCCATGCCAGGGTGTGGTGCCAACGTAGGCCATAGTTTCAACTTGATGTGCCATGGAAACCTCCAAAACGGCATAGACCGCCCGAGCCATAGAGCCCAGGCGGTCAAAAACAATGGGAAAGAGACGAAGAGAGACAGATCAGAGGGAAGGGCGGTGCTCAGAAATGCGCGTGGCAGTCTAAGCAACGAAAGCGGCAGAGCAACTGCTCATCCAACACCTTGCCTAAACGCAGGCCGGCAATGCAGCCAGCCAAGGCACCGGTAATGGCGCCCAACACAGCACCCGCACCGACGCCCGCCGGCCCACCGGATACACCGACCTGCATACCGATGCGTAAACCGGCGGCAGCACCTGACGCGGTCGAGGCCGCAGCACCACTGAACGCACCGGCAACCGTACCTACGGTGCCACCGATACGCTTGCCGTAGTTGCAGAACACCACGCGCTGCGAGCGACAGCGCGGACAGGATCGAGACATAGAGAACTCCTCACGAGACAGGCCAGTTGAGCGGACTGGCTTGGGGTTGGCTCGTGGGGGTTATGTAGGGTTGAAAAAATTTCGAATGGCAAAACGCTTGAGTGCGTGGTGGTAGGCCGTTTGGGTCATGGCAACTATTGCTACGCGGCAGAAAACGGCCAGAAGCGGGCTCTCAATAGGCTCGCTCGGTGAGCCGTCTTCTAACTGTGATCGGACCCTAAAACTGGAGTAGCCCTGAACCCAAAGCCTTAGAGCCCGCGCACAAGTGAGCTTTTCGGTAATCTGCATACAATTTACAAAGGCCGATTAAACGGGCCTTGTAGGCTGCTGTAATTAACTCAGCATGTAGTCATCAACGTCCTTCGTAGTACGAAGGATGTTGCCGGCAACGACACCGTGGGCCTCTGCAAGTGCTACGCTGGCAGAGAGTACCAGTCCGCAGTTCAGATCGAAGTCGAATGCTACCTCGGTTAGATCACCTAGGCGATCAAACTCGGCAGTTATTTGCTCGATAGCACGTAACTCAATAGCGTCGATGCCAGCCTTGAACTTGTTGTACTCAGACAGCATCCGGGCAAAATCCTGGTTAGATAGGTTTGAGGCTACCTGCATCATCATCTTGCCGGAAATTGAGCCGATAACCCCGCCCAGTATGGGGATGGGGACCAGTGTCTGCCCTACAGCTGTAGCGATACCAATCATGGCCGCTTCTGAGCAGATGAACATGCCCATATCGACGAACTCTTCCGCACTGATTTTTCCGGCTGCATAGTCAGAGGTCAGGGACGACATGCCCTTGGTAGCACTCAAAATGGCACCGGCCATCGGCGCACTCATGCCTACATAGCTTGTCAGGCCATACATTGCTGCGCCACTTACAGCACCAGCGCCGAACCCTTTGGCCCCTGCAAGACCGACCTCCCCCCAGTCAGCGGCATTGAACTCTCCTTTGAAGGGGTTTTTGCCTTCTTTCTTTGCTTTGGCGTAGATGCTACCCCCCAAGCTAATCGTACCCGCAATTGCGGCGCCGGCAAGGCTAGCTTTGGCCATGCCCTCCAAGGAAGGAGCGTGCTCCAGATCGATGGCGTCCTTGAGCTCTTCATTGCGATCAATAAGGTCAGAATCAATGTCGTCGAGCGTCTGATTGATTTTCTCAATCTGGACGCTAGGGTAGCTAGAGACGCTGCTCTGAACAGCATCAGTGAAGGGGCGACCTGTAACGGCCTCAATTTCCTTCACCTTATTCAAGATAGCATTGACCGTCTTTGTACTCAGCTCGGTTTTCTCACCGTTGATTACTCGCATAATCAATTCATAGCGGTCACTCGGTATCAAATAACCGGCAGAGTTGGCGAGGTCGGGGTATTTCCCCATGTGCTCCAAGCAAGCATCAAGGTTCCCAGTCAGCTTGTTAATAAACTTAACTTGGATCGCCTGCTCGTTGATGAACAAATCAATCGGTGAGGTTCGGCCCACTTCGACGCCAGTCGTCGGGTCAGTAAATGACGCTGGAGCATCTAGACCATCAATCGCTGCTCTGGCATTCCTGAGCGCCACCTCAACCTGCTCAGCAATTTCACCGTGCTTGGTTCCTTTATTCCCCAAGATTGTTTCGGGATCCAAAAGAAACGCTCGCACATTCGCCATGCAATTAAAGGCATCTTCCAGGCGCTGGTCCTGCAGCGCCTGTTGGAAAAGGCGTGATGCCTCGTTCTGATTGTTCAGCTCACCGACAGACGCGGCAACGAGCTGATCAGTTAGAGCCGAGCTGTGTTTATTTGCCGTCACTGAATATCCACTTTCTTATTCAGCAGTACGGACAGGGAGCGGACGTGGTTCACAAGGCTGCCTACCCACTCTTTGTGCCTGTCCTCAAATTCCACGTAGTCGTGAGGCGCGGCCATTTCACAGCGTTTGAGCAGAGTCTTAACGCCTTCAACATGCTTGTAGGTCAGCTCATAGGTGCGCTCAAGCTCTTTCAGACCGGTACTAAGCTCGGCGGTGTTAACATCAAGCACCTTGCGATGCTCAATTGCCTCTGCAAGTATTTTGGTGTTCTTGCCTCTGGCGTAAATGCCGCCACCGACCAACGCAGCGCCGCCAATTGCCCAGCCAATAGGACCAGCCAAGGCCAACAATGCTTGTCCGGCGGCCATACCGCCACCGCCAGCGGTCAAAGCGCCGCCACCTAACCATGCAAGCGCTGCGTTGCTTGCTGCTGCGCCACCTAGCGTGGAGATTGCAGTGCCGGTGGAGGCTGTACCAAACGAGGTCGCAATCGCCATTGCAGCAGTAGGCGCGAAAGCTGCTGTGCTAACGCCAGCCGCTACGCCAAGAACTGTGCCGCCACCAGCTTTGACGGCAGCTTCCCGTGCCAGGACTTCGAGTTCAACGAGAATGTTCTTGAAAACCGTGAACTCCGCCTTGTACTCGCTAAAGGTCTTTTCGTATTCCTTCGGGGAGTTGGCCAGAGTGTTGATGTAACTCTCTACAGCTGGAATTAGCTCAACGCTGCTGGACTGGCGCAGATTGAACAGCTCTTCGGCCTTGGCCTTAACACGACCACCAACGAACTCGTAGCTGTTGTGCGCCATTTCAAGCGCCTCTAGTGCTTCCTTCTTAGCTTTGAAATTCAGCATCTGTGTATCCCTTCTGTAGCATCGTTTTGATGTGTTCACCTGCTGCTGGAGATTAGCTTAGTGTGACAGCAATCCGCCATTACAAAGTGTTGCAGACGATGAAGCAGGACCTGGAAGCCCTCAAGGCTTGGCGTGATGGGGTGAACAGTCGTGCGGAAGCGGCTTGGACGTGGCGGTCGCGGTAGGGATGGCAGTTAACTGCCACCCCTCCGCACAGATCCGTACGTGCGGAACAGAGACTCATGACGCTGCTGACTAGTAGGCTTTTCTACAGCGTTCCTGGTCTGGTTAGCGGGTGAGTGATAACGGTTTTGCCTCTCTTCAGCGACAGATTCTGTCGCACCCTGCTGTTATATTCCCTACGGCGCTAGGTGCTGAGGCGAATTTTTAATTGCCCCAGTGTGCTGGTGCTTTTAGTCTTCAATGGTCGCAGGGAAGCTGGATCGCACAGATAGCAGTCCCGTTCGATCAATTGTTACTCAAGGAGTGAATATGGAACCGACGTTGCAGCGCTCGGGCCTGCTGAAGGGCCGTGGCCGAGTTATCGTAATGGCTGTTGTTCTCGTGCTGATGCTGGTGTCCTGGCTGGGGGTGATTGATCGCGCCTCAACCGAATACATCGACAGTTCTCTGGTGCAAGCCTCTGTTGCCTTTGGCGTGGCGAAGCTGCTGAACGCGCTGATTTCGATGCTGCAGAGCGTTGAGGTTGAAGTCAGCATGATCACTTTTTCGGGGTCGTTGGGGTTGGGGGAGTTGCTGGATCCGTTCAATGATCTGGTTGAGGACTATTCCTCTCTCATGAAGCTGTCGATCGGCTCATTGCTGATTCAAAAATTGCTGCTTGGCATCATTTCCGACCTGTTCTTCAAGGTTCTGCTGACGCTGTCCGGTGCGCTGGTGCTGGTGAGTTTGCTGCGCCCGTCTCTGGCCGGTTTCAACCAGCTTGTTCGCTTGTTTGCGTTTCTCGTATTCCTTCGCTTTGCCTTGGTGCTGGTGGTCGCGCTTAACGGCGTGGTTGGCGAGTACTTTCTGGCTGATCAATCTAACCAGGGTATTGCCTCACTTGAGGCCCTTCCCAGCAAGGTGGAAGCACGGGATGTAGAGGGGGCTGACGCCGCAGAGCTGAGGGAGCTGGCAGAACAGGCGGAGCAAAGCCGTGCGGAGCGCGAGACTGTGCTCAACGCACGTTTGGCCGAGATTGCGGAGCAGCGTGAGCAGTTGGAATCCAATCATGCTGCTGCCAAAGCGGAGCTCGATAAGTTGGAGTCGGGTATGGACACCGTTCAGCTGGTCAACGTGTTCTCGCGCACGCCTGAGCACGCCAAAGCGATTGCTCAGGTTGACTTGCTGGAGGATCAGCTGGATCTGCTTGAGGATGAGCAAGAGAAGGCCGAGAACGGACTGGGGTTAATTCAGCGCGAGCGCGCCGCGGCGGAAAACCCGGAAGATTCTGACGGATTCATGGGCTCCTTGGGCAGTACATTTTCTACCCTGACAGACCCTGCATCCTGGAGTGCGTTGCAGGACACGCTGACCAACGCAACCAACACCATCATGATGGTGATGGCGCTGTTTATCCTGCGCACGCTGATTCTTCCGCTGCTGTTCCTGTACTGCCTGGGCATTGCGTTCAAGGCGATCTGGCGGGTCGACGCGCGGGAGCTGCTGATGCGTTACCTGCCTGCTGACAAGGAACCCGCCAATGCCTGAGGCTGTATCTGAGTCGACTATTAGCGCCGTGCCAATGACCTGGTGGGTTGTTGGCGTCGGGCTGGCTTTGCTGCTGCCGTTTGCCGTCGGTATCTGGTTGGGCCTGCGGCAGCGCATTGTGGTGTACCGCAATCACTTTGATGTGATGCTGGTCGGTGGCTTGTATTTGATTCCGGCTGCCATCGCAGGCCTTGCTTTTACGCTGGGAGGAGGTGGCAGCAGTGACACCGCTGAAGGCGGCAATGAGCTGCTCTGGGCCTTTGCCGCGCTGGCAGTAGTTCTGGATGCGTTGCTGTTGCTGTTTGTCCTGACGCGAACCTGGATTGATAACCCCAACCCATTGAAGATGCTGCTGGCGCTTTACGTAAAGATTCCGCTGGCGGTGTTCTTCTTCATGCACTTCGGCAATATCTTCAGCGGCAAGCAGCCAGGCTCCAGACGCAAGTCAGTGTTCTGGACCTTGCTGTTGGTGCCTTTGATTCATGGCTTGGTGAAGGACAAGCGGGGCAAGTTGCCTGGGGTGCCGCGGCGGGTTGGATAGACTGTTTTCTCTGACATCCGGAGATTTTCTGGTGCTCCGGAAAAGGACTAATGCGAGGGCAGAGAGGTTATATGGGCCTCGGCCTGCCGGTCGACGGTTAGGTTGTTTATGTCACTGACCTCCCCAAGCAGGCGCTGTTTGGGGGACGTGGTATTAGCCACATTTGTTGACGGAGGTAGCTTCGTCAGGGCTATTCTCCGTCAATCGGCTATCAGTCCTTTACCACCGGATAACACGCATCGCCCCACAAGGTGTTCGGGTTATCCAGCATGATCTCGACCACCAGCGGTACCAGTTGGCCGAGGATGGCGACGCAGTCGCGCAGCTGTTCGCGATTGATCTTCCCGTTCCAGGTGGCACCACCGTGGATCAACTGGTTGCGTAGCGTGTAGAGACGGCTGAAAACAACGGCGAGTACGGTGGCAGTGTCGCGGGAGCCGAGCGCGGTTTTGGCGCGTTGTTTACCGCGATTAAAGCGATGCAGCCATTCCTCGTGGCTGAGTTTGCCGTTCTGGTAATCCCAGAAGCTTTGAAACACAAACGGGTTGTCCAGCAGCACCCGGATATTGCCGGGGAATGCTTGCCACACAAGCTTCTCTAGCGTGTTCTGCTGATCCAGTTCGCACAACTTGTTGAGGAAGGCCTTGAAGGTTTCCTGCTCGCTCAGGCGCAGGCGCTCATCGATTTCTGTGGCGTAGGCAGCGTTGAAAGCGATCCACAGGAAGATGAATTGGCCATCCAGATCCTCTGCCTGTTCGGCGCGATTGAGCCAGCTGAGCGAGCGGTGAGTACGCAGTGCGAGGTTCTCGTTGTGGGTGTGGCGTTCGGCGCGTTGGCGTTGCTTGAGGCGTTCGTAACTCATGACGTCACCTCCTGCTGTACAGGCTGATAACCGTTTTTTCGGGCCTGCGACAAGATCTTCTCCGCCTGTTCCGCCTGATGATCTCGCCATTCAGCCGGTTGCACTACGTGAAACCCGGCACCGAAGCCGTGAATCCACCAGAGGGTTTGCTGGTCGTTCGGTACTGTTGCGCGTAACTCAATCCAGCCATCTGCGTCGGGTTCAGACAATGTTTGGTCATCGCTTACAGGTGTTTCCCTCAGCTTCCAGGCAACGTGGTTGTTCAGCTGGGCAATTAGCACCACCGGGTCTGTTGTGACTGGCAAGCCAAAGCTGCCTTCGGTGATGTAATCCTGCACGTTGAAGTCCGGATGGGGCCGGTACGCTTCGCTGCTGAGTTTTACCGCCTGAAAGCGATGTAGCGCCAACTGACGGATGTCATCGTGCTGATTGATGGTGGCAAGGACATAGCTGATTTGCCCACGCGTCACCAGCCCTTGTGGGTGAACGATGAAGTGCTGTGGGGCCTGTTTGTAGCGGCTGAGATAGTCCACTTCGATAGCCTGCTGATTGAGCAGTGCATCCGATACGCTATCCCAGATGCCAGCTTTCACTTCTGGTGCAATCAGAGACTTGCCTTCCGGGATGCTGGAAACGCGCTTACTCCAGTACGCAAACCCATTTGCATGCAGACTCTCAAGGTGCTGGCGTGCGCGCTCAAAGCGGTAGCTGATGTGGCTGAGTGCCGAGGGTGGCAGCTTGTCTGCCAATCCTTGTTCTGCCATGACCAGCACCAGAGCCTCGACCGTATCCATCGCCGGCAGGTCACTGGCGTAGCTGGCAACGTAGGACCAGCGATAGGGCTTTTCGGATTTGTCGCAGGTAAGCGGAAACCAGGTCGAGAGCCGTTCCAGATCGCGCTGCAAGGAGCGTGGCGTCAGAGTGAATCCTTCTTCGCTGAGCTTCTCGTGCAGGGTAGTGGTCGCGCGCTTGGCGGGGTGCCGGGGAATCATGCGCAGCAGGGCGAGGTGGCGCATCAACGTATCGTGCTGGCTCATTGCAAGTCCTTGTGTCTAATCGCAGCGACATGAATCGTCGCATGTCGAATCTAGCATGTCACTCAGCAATGACCATGGAGTGACTGAATGAACGCAACCCTGACCAGCCCTCACGCGCTTTCTACCGCACAACGCCAGGAACTGCTGTTGCGCTATTTGCAGCGCGATGTATGCGGCCATCCGCGTATTGCTCTTGAAGGCGGTGACGAAGGCGAATGCGCCGTGCCACATGCTCCTGTGTGTGGGCGTGAGCGGCGATGGTTGATGCCTGCGCCAATGTCGCCTCAGGCTGAGCGCGTGCTCGGCTGCCTGCTGGCAGGTGCCGCTGGTGACGCGCTCGGAGCGCGTGTCGAGTTTTTGTCCTGGGACGAGATTCGTCGCGGTTTCGGTAACTGGGGCATTCGTTCGATGGCGCCGATCTATGGCCGACGCGGTGCGGTAACCGACGACACCCAGATGATGCTGTTCACCGCTGAGGGGCTGCTGCGGGCCTTTGTACGTCAGCGTGAAACGGGGAGCTGCCATGTGCCTGCGGTTGTGCACCATGCGCTGCAGCGTTGGCTGCTCACCCAGGGAGTCGAACCTGCGTTGAGCCCGTGCCGTGATGGCTGGCTGATCGAACAGCCGGAATTGTGGTCCCGGCGTGCACCGGGTAATACCTGTCTGTCTGCACTGATGGAAAGCCGAGTGTTCGGTGAACTCGCGGTTAATCACAGCAAGGGCTGTGGCGGTGTTATGCGCGTGGCACCCTGTGCCTTTTTTTCCAATCCTTTCGAGGTGGCCAGTGAGACTGCGCGGCTGACCCATGGGCATCCGACAGGTTATCTGGCAGCGGGTCTGTTTGCCGATATTCTGAATCGACTCTGGCGTCAGTCGCTGCCATTGGCCGAGGTGGTGGTGATTGCCTTGCAGGCACATGGTGGAAAACCCGGCATGCAGGAAACCCGCAGACTTGTGGAATACGTGCTGCGCTTGCACCAGCAGGGCGTGCGGCCCAACCCGGAGCGCATCGCTGATCTAGGCGGCGGCTGGGTTGCAGACGAAGCACTTGCCATCGGGCTCTGGTGTGCGCTGGCGGCAGAAAGCCTCGAAGACGGCATCATCATGGCCGTCAATCACAGCGGTGACAGCGACAGCACCGGGATGATCGCTGGTAATTTGCTTGGCCTGATTTACGGCCCGCAAGCTATTCCGGAACGCTGGCTGGAGGAGCTGGAGTTGCGTGATGTGATTACGCAGGTGGCTCTGGATCTGGTCGACATTCCGGCGAGGTATGAGACGGGTGGTGAGGCCGAGTTGCGTCGGCGTTATCCGGGTTGGTGAATTGGTGTCGCGCTGGGCCTGCGAGAGCTCCAGGCCCACTAGAGCATGGTTGCTTTTAAGCTTAGCTGCGTTTACTGAGGTTCGTTTCGTACGGATGCCCCGGTTTCATCCAGGCTGACATGCCATCGTCAGCGACCATCAACCAGACGCAGGGTAGGGTGGGTGCACATTCGCCGGCCCCAATGATGCAGCCGTGGTTCCATCTGCTCTCACCTTTCACTTTGCGCTCTATCTGAAACCCCATTTCCTCCCACTCACTGACCATAAGCCCCATGCTGAGCGGATCCATGGCAGCAAGCCGAAGCAGTTGATCGTCATGCCATGCTGGGCCGCCGGCGTCACCGATGTAGTCGGTCCTGCACTGCTGCCAGCCACCGGGGTATTTCCGTTCGATCACGGAGATTGGAATGATGAAGTTCAGAAATTCCAAGGCTATCGTCATTGAGCATTTTCTCCTTGTTGTCTGCTTGGATGTCAGTATCCACTCCTATGCGACAGAGTCTGTCGCTCAGGCTGTCATGCTGTCCAAATGAGCCACTCGGCAGCTGCCCGGAAGGACCGCATACCATGACCGTAGACAAAACCGAGTTTAATCCAGACTTCGAATCCTTGCGTCTTGGAATGCTGCTCCGACAGTTTCCGGAGCTTGCGGACGGCCGCTGCGAGGTTCGCTTTGCTGCCGATGATGAGGCTCGATTGAGCCATGCGTCCTGGTCCACCGATGTTGCCTGGTTCGTTGAAGCAGGTGAGTCAGGCTTCAAACTGTACCTGATGGAGCTGCTGGACAGCCTCATTCAGTATCGCGCGCAGTGCGGTCAATCTTGCTGGAAAAAGGGTATCGTGCGCATAAGCCAAGGCGCCATGAGCATTGACTGGCTAGTCGACGACGAATTTGAAAATGGATAGAGGACGTAACGAATGGATGCATTGAAACAGGAATACGTGCGCATTCTGCAGGGGCTGCAGATTGATCAGTTCAACCTGGCTGAAGACAAGTACTCGGGTGTGTTTTTGCCTGATCCGTTTGAGGAGTATTGGGCTGCCAAGACGAAAGTCATGCTGGTCGGCAGGGAGACTGCAGGCTGGAATACCAATACGTCTCCGCCAAGAAATACTATCAAACGGGCTGCGGGGCTCGGTGGTGTTGCGATATCGGAGGTAGTAGATGAGTCCCTCGGACGCTACAGAACTCACTTCAAGTTGAAGGGCGACAAGGTCGTCGAGACGTCCAGAAGCCGGTTTATGCAGTACTACTTCCGACTGGCCAGGGAGCTTGGCCTGCATCCAAGGGCGCTGATCTACGCGAACCTGTTTGCCTGGGACTATGACAAGAAGAGCCCGAAAAAACGACCAGCTTGTGAGTTCAATGAGGTCGTCTCTGTCTCTCAGCGGCTACTGGCAACCCAGATTCGGCTTCTGAAGCCGGATTACATCGTCTTTGCTTCGGGCATCAAAGGCGCCGATGAGCCCATTCGGAGCCTGTTTAATGATCACTTCGGCGGGTACCAAACCGCTAAAGATAAGCTGATTCCGGGCAAGCTATGGGAGTTTGAAGCGGCCGGTGCCACCTGCTACCGCATAGCGCATCCACGCGCGGGGTATGGGCATGCGGAGTTCAGAGATCAGGTGGTCGAGCGCATCAAGGCCGGCGTTGCTTCGAGAGCGTTAGCGTAAGCGCCGTCGCGTCATGAACCTCATCGGGCTTTGTTCTTGGTAGGAGGAATTGCGGCATGAGCATTCTGATCAAGTACATCTTTAACGTCAGCATCCTGATGCTCCAGCTGGCGACCATGGGCTACGGGCTCTGGTTGGGTGTTACCGAGTCCTGGGGCATGGGGTTGTTCATGTTTGGTGTCGCGTTGCTGCTTGGCGCCGCGGCGTTCTCCGTGCCTGAACTACCTGACCCGCCATCGGAGGCCTGATGACTGCTCAGATCGGCGATCTGCTTTTCTACCAGGGTCAGCGGATGACCATCTGCGATGCTCCGCTCGGCACTTACTTTCGTTTGGGCGGTGCCTATCCTGAGTTTGAACCTAGCTCCACGGCGCTCATGCGTGGTTATGTTGCCACCTGGGAGCTGCTGGACGACCGGCTGTACCTGGTTGCGATACAGGGTTGGCTGAGTAATGGCGAGGATGCGTCACTGGAGTCGGTGTTTCCGGGATATCCGGAACGGGTTTTCGCCCATTGGTACTCCGGCCGCATCAGGGTTCCACGCGGTAAGCTGCTGAAGTACGTTCATGCTGGCTACGGGAGTATCTATGAGCGTGATCTGCTGCTGGATTTTGAGCGCGGTGTGCTTGTCGCTTCCAGGGAGAAACACAACGGCGTCTCCGACACCCCCGATGCACCTGAGGGGTATGGCGTGGGGGCGTTTACCGTGTTCCCGAGGCCGGGCGTGCAAGAGGGGGCAGGGGAGTGATCTATCTTTACCTGTATCTCGGCATTGGTCTGCTGGTCGGTATCGGCTTCAGTATCAGTGGCGCGCGAGCCTACGCTAAGGCCCCACCAATCACCGAGGTGGCAGCACAGGCCCTGGACCCCGACTGGCAGCCACCCAAGCGGCGCTGGCTACCACTGATTCTGATCAGTAGTCTGATTTGGCCGGTGCTGCTTCTGCTTCCTCTGTTGGAGCGACCGTTTGAGTCGGACGATCCCATACCCGAGTTCGCTGTAACCGAAGATCATCTGCTGGAGTCACTCACCGTGGCCGAAATCGAAGCCCGAGAGCGGGTTGCAGACCCGCTTGGTGCGGTGCCTGATCTGCCATTCGGGCACCTCAACACCGCCTGGCAGGAATATCTCGCGCGGTGCGAAGAGAAGGCCGAGTTCAGACGGTTTGCGGCTGACTGGGATGCTAGTTGGTGCAAGGAGCGGCGCGAAGGCTACGTCGAGATGGTTGACGGCCAACCGGGGCGTTTCTTCATGACCGTCTGCAAGAAGCTGCCGGAGGAGTAACCAGCAGCTTTCCGAGCCTTATCCCCAAAGGTTGTTGCAGATACGCTGGACGGCTGCGTTGGCAGCCTGGCGGTCAAACAGCGCTGGGTCAAACTGGCCGCCAGCCCAGGCAAGCGCTTCGTTACCTTCTTCGCTGCCAGGCAAGGCTATCGCCTGCAGAAAGCCCAGATACCCAGGCACACCACCCACATCCTCTGGTGGACAGGCGCCTGCACCATCCAGTACCTCGCACCAGGTGCCGGACATATCACTTGGCTCCCGTGCCTCTAGCGCAATCACATGCTGCCAGCTATCGCCAAAGTCATAGGTGTAGCGCACGCGATCAGTCTGCTTGAACGCTTTTGTTAGCTTGATGCGTCGGTCATCGTGAGCATCGTCCTGCAGGTCGTTGAACTCCGGGTCCAGGGGCGTGTAGCGGTTGAGTCCGATCTGAAATTCATGCAGGTGGCAGCTGTGCCAGCCGAATGCTGCCTGGATGAAGTGGTGCAGCTTGCGCAGTGTGCAGTCGCTGTTTACCCGGATACGCCGCCATATCGGTGGCTCGATCTGCAGAGGCTCTAGTTGGATAAACAGGGTGTATAGCGCGGGTTGGGTTGCCATGGGTGTCCCTCGGTTACTTGTAAAACCACTGCTGCAATTGCTCAAGATTACCCACCACAATTTGCTGGGCACTGGGCTTGGCATGCACCTTGGTTGGGTCGATCTGGTAGCGCTGCAACACATACTGCACCAATGCGCCTCGGGTCTGGATTTCAAGTTGCCCGTCAATCATGCCGTAGTCTGCTTCCACAATGACACGCTGTTCCGGCTTGAGGCGTGAGTCCGGCTCGATGATTACCGAAACCTGTGTGTTCCAGCCGGCGTCTGACTCACGGGTATTGTCCGACAGATCATCCATCAAGTCCGGCACGCCACGGAAGCGACTGAGCACAAAGTCCCGATAGTCCCCGTTCTTCTCGCAGTACGCACGTACATGCCAGCGCATGCCGGTAAATACCAGTGTGTGCGGCGCGATCAAGCGCGTCTCCCCATCGGGCGTGGTGAACGACACATAGTCGCACTCCAGTCGCTGACCCTCACGGCAGGCCTTCAGTAATGGCCGCAGCACCTCCGGGCGCACCGATCTGTCCGGTACATCCAGCACCTCGGTATGCGCATAGGCCAGCGCCAGGCCTTCAATGTGTGGCGCGCGATCGTGGCTTTGATTCAGCAAGTGCAGGTACGCACTGGCGCTATCGTCGATAAAGCGCGGCTGAAAACGCTTGCTCGGTACATAGCCCTTCAGGTGCTTGTCGTACTCCAGATTTTTCGGGGCATGCTCGGTGATATAGGTGTTGATGTCTTTGGACGCTTGCTGACGGCTGATGCCAAAGCTCTGCATCAGGTGCTGTGTGGTCAACCGGCCTTCCCACCAGGCTACCGTCTCAATCAGACGATAGCGAAGGGCAAGATCCCAGCGGACGGATTCGGGGGTGGTGCTGCGTTTCATGGTGTCCTTACCTGCTTGAAAACCTGACACATAAGCGTCGCTTGTGAAGACGTGTCAAACAAGATGGCATGTTGATTCGGGTTGATGCAAGGGCGAGTGCTTTGCCGAAGTGCTCTCGGCGGAGGGTGGCGATCGGGCATTCGCAAAATGAACGAGCCCCCTGAAAGACAGGCCGCGACCAATTAACCGACTAAGTGAGCGACCAAGTAGCGCGTTTCTAGAAGTGATGGGCAAGTTCGCGCACCTGCCTGAAAACTTGACCTGTATGCATGACCATCATTGGTCTGTCAGCTAACGCGACATATCATCCATCCCTGCCCGCTGGGAGCGGGCAGGGATGGATCTCTTGGTCATGGATGACCTGACTGCCGATGCGAGTTCGGTAAAAATTACGACCAGTGTCAACTGCTTTACCCATTGCCTCGCCATAGATAAAGTGATGCCCTTTGAATTTGCTAACCGTAGTCATGGTGGCGTCAGGTTGCGGCGCTGCTCGTACGTATGGAAAAAAAGATGCTGCGAGTGGCTTTACCCACAAACAGACAGTAGATAGGGTAAGGGTCACCGTATGAAATTGGTCGCTGGAGTGGCCCTTGTTGCACTGCGAAGGTCCAGCACCGAGTCTTCGGCAGGCACGCTAGTGCGAGAAAATGACGTACAGGGACAAAGACTGGTAGAGGGAAGAAATGAACCAGGTTCTAGAAGTCGGTGAGTTGGTTCTGTCCAGTGCTTTTCCTGGCATTGGCAAATTGTCGGGGTTGTATCGTGAGAGTGGAGAGTGTGAAGTCACCTTCTTTGAATCTCCATTGAATCCGGAGGCGAGGGCGACTAGGGTCGATCTGGCCGACGTTAGGAAAGCTCAGTTGTATGAGGAAGCCATTGTCTATTGTCGAGATCAATCGACAAGCATCTGGCGGCGTGGTCGTTATGGCGGTTCGCGGCCACTCAATCGGCATCTGGTGATCTTTCGCACTGACGATAATGACCAATTGGTTGTCAATATCGATGAAATTTACTGCCTGAACCTTGGAGGGCGGGATTTTCTCGATCCTTCGGCGTTCCTGGCGGCGAGGGCTAACGACGCGCCCTTTTTCTTCCCTCTACGGCAGGATTTCCTCGAAGCCTATATCGAGCAGAGGGCGGCTTGCCGTTCCATCGGCTCGATTACTAGCAGCAGCGTAGAGTTGGAACCGCATCAAATTGCCGTAGTTAGGCGTGTTCTTCAGGACCCATGCCCAAAGTACTTACTAGCGGATGAAGTGGGCTTGGGCAAAACGATTGAGGCTGGCCTGATCATCCGTGAGCACGTGCTTCAGAAGAAGTTCGCCGCAAATGTTTTAATTGCGGCGCCGGCATCTCTTGTCAGTCAGTGGCATGAAGAGATAGTGGGCCGCTTTCATCTTGGCGAGTTGATGTCTTCAATGCATCGATCAGAACAGTTGATTCGAGTATGCAGTCATGAACAGTTGGTGACGGCTTTGCGGGAGGGCGGCCAGCCTAGTTTGTTTGTCGTTGACGAGATGCATCAATTGGCGCCTCTGGCTTGGTCCTCCGAGCAACACGCGAATGACCGGTTTCAGGTGCTGGCGGAGGCCTGCCAGGCGGCTGACGTAACTCTGTTGTTGTCGGGAACCCCGTTGAATGGGAACGAAAGGAACTTCTTGGCGATGCTGCACTGCTTAAGTCCCGAGGCTTATGAGATCTCGGAAGCGGGTGTTCAGCGTTTCATCGCTCGAGTCAAGGAACGTGAGTGGCTTGGTGGGTTGTATAGCGCACTGACTCCAAGTAATTCGAACGCCGCATTGGAACAAGCACTACAGGATCTTCGTGGGAAATTCCCTGAGGATCAGGAGTTGCATGAGCGAATCGGTAGTTTGATGCCGTTGGTGGATCTCTTCGCCGAAGAGGGCGGCGAGCATCGCGAGCAACAAATCATAGGCTTGCGGCACTACCTCGGAGAACACTACCGACTGCATCAGCGGATGCTTCGTAACCGCCGGGAAATGGGGTATCTGACTCAGTTGTTTCCAGGATTGGCTGGTTTGCGCCGTGAATACTGGCCGATAGAATCACGCAGCATGCCATTGGATCTGTTGTTGGAAGAGTACCGCAGTCAGGCCTGGCGAGATCCTGATGATTTCCTGGCGATGAGTTCTGGCGAGTACCTGAATTGGGTTGACGACTTGTTGGGCAGTCCCTTATTGGTCAAGCAGCGAGCCGATAGGTTCGGCAGGCAACTGGCGGCGACACTGGAAGCAACCGAGCGAGAACTCCTTGCTGAAATTTCCAAGCAGGCCTCACTAGAACAGGCGTCTAAAGATAGGAGTTTGATCGCGAGCCTGGAAGGTTGGTTGGCCGAAAACCCAAAGGGCAAGGTGGTTGTTTTCTGCGGTGACGAAGTAGTCGCGGATCATGTTACTGCTACGCTCGGTGACTCTCTGGATGCAGGTATAGAGCGCAATGCTTCCGACCGCGAATTGCAGTTCTTGCAGTCGGACGGATTTGTGCGGGTATTGGTTTGCGATCAAGGTGGTGAAGATGGTCTTAACCTGCATGGGGGGCAGAAACTCGCGGTGCATTACAGCCTACCGAGATCGTTCAGTCGCATTGAACAACGTCTGGGACGATTGAACCGTTACAGCGCAAATTTGCGTGGAGTTAGGCCTGTGGAAAGTTTGGTTTTGATGCCTGACCATGATGGTTTGTTCCGACGGTGGCTAGATTTGCTTGATACATCTGTAGGGGTGTTCAATCAGACTGTTGCCAGCCTGCAGTATGTACTGGAGGAACACCTCGAAAAGACTTGGCAGGCAGTTGCGCGATCCGGCGATGAAGAGTTGCTAGTCTGCGCCAACCAACTGAGCGGCGAGGGCGGCCTGTTGGACCGCGAGCGTCGCCGAGTGAAAGTACAGGAAGAATTGCTTGCATTGGACGAGGATGTCGCCAAAGCACGGGACTTCGCCGAACAAATTTCTGAGGCGGACGAAATGGCCGAGGAGCAGATTGGCCGTATGTGTGCTTGGATGACGCGCGGCTTGAATTTCAGGCTGGAGGGGGATCTGCAGCATCAATTCCGGTTGGGCTTCGGCCTTGACCCCGCTGAGCGTGGCGGTCGTACCCTGGTGGACGTGAAGACCTTTATCGAAGATTGCATCACGGGTATCGATCCGGAAAGTGGTAACCCGCCGTACACCGCTCCCATGAGTTTCTTGCGGCAGCAGGCTTCAGTTCAATCGGGCGTGTACCCCTTCCGTTACGGTCAGCCGTTCGTGGATTCTATATATGAACTGACCGCAGGTGATTCGCGGGGGGCGACCTGCGCATTCTTGCGGATTCTTAATAGCAGTCCCCTGCAAACGCCAAAGATTTTCTTTCATTTCAAGTGGTTGGTAACTGCTGCTCGGCCGAATTGCACACATCAGGAACAGGTTATCGCCGATGAGTTACTGGCACCTGCGGTGTATGGCCACTGGCTCGCTGAAGACGGCAGCCTGGTAACGGCCGAAAGCACATTGAAATCCCTGGAATGGCCTTACAAGAAGCCCGCGGGCGCCATCTTCCAAGATATCAATCTGCGTCATGATGTCTGGTCCGAGTTGGAATTTCTATTACCTGCGGGCGAATGGAAACGCATGGTGCTGGGTATCACTGAGTTGAGCCGAAAGAGGATCTTAGAGGATATAGGCGCTCTGCTAGGTTCCACCCTTGAACCGCACGTGCAACTTATGGCGGTACGCGCCCAGATCCTGTGCTCGAAAGATCAGTTGAGGAATGAATGATTCAGGCCCAATGGAACGCCTTGCAGAGAGCTTTGCTGGCTTCAGAGCATCAATCCGACCAGGCAGTTGTCGAACCGTACTTTCTCCGCTTGCTGATGGTATTTTGCGATGCAAAGGCGAGCTCGGCCGATCGCGCTGTCGCTTGCCGTGATGCTTTCGGCTGTGCTCAAGCTCATGGCTGCACTGATTTACTACTACAACTGCCTGCTAGTTCCATTGAAAAGCAACATCTAGCCAGAGTGGGCTTGACTCAAGATCCGTTAACCGACCGGATCAGGTTGGAGGCTGCTTTCGAGGAAGCGGAGGTGGCGGTTTATAGGCGTCAGCGTCGCCGGTTTCTGCACCAACCTAAAATAGACGTGGCGTTGAGTAGTGCTTTGGGCTGTGATGGATTTCGCAACTACAACGGCCTCGGTCAGCAAGCGGCAGTGCGGACATTGCTGACCTCTCCGGATGACAGTACGGTCTTCATCAACCTGCCGACAGGTTGCGGCAAGACACTGGCTATCCATGCTTTGAGTCTGTTTGCCTATCGGCAGAAACTCGTACTTGTCATTGTGCCAACGACCGGACTTGCCATCGAGCAAGCCGCGCGCGCTGGGGAAGTGCTGGACGCTGCAGGATGCGATCACGGCGGCAGCTACGTGTGGATCGGCGGGCAGGAGGAAGCTGTACGTCGAGAGATTCGTGAGCGCCTGCGTAGCGGCACTCAACGGATCTTGTTCTGTGCGCCCGAGTCCGCGATATCGGGCCTTAGACCATTGTTGTTCGAGCTTGCCGGAAAAGGATTGCTGGGTTCGCTAGTAATCGATGAGGCACATCTGGTAGGCCAATGGGGGGCGGAGTTCCGTCCGGACTTCCAACTGCTTGCCCCTCTTTTTCACTCCCTCAGAGAGCACTCCTCAAGCGCCATCCGCACCTTGTTGATGTCAGCTACGTTTAATTCTGCCGCTCTGGAGGTGTTGAAGGAAGCCTTCGTCCCCGAAGGAACTCAGGCTATCGAGATCAATGGCAGTTTTTTGCGCCCAGAGTTGAACTTCAATGTCCGCCGAGTTCTTGCAGAAGAAGAGCACCGGCAGGTTGTCTTGGACTTGCTATGGCGCCTGCCTCGACCTCTGATTCTTTACACAACGACCCGGGAGGATGCGCAGAACTGGCGAGACGTGCTGGTCAAGCAGGGCTTCCGTCGGCTTGGCCTGTTCCACGGCGAAACCAACACTCAGGAGCGCGAGCGTCTGATCGGCCAGTGGCAGCATGACCATCTGGATATCATGGTTGCGACGTCCGCCTTCGGTGTTGGCATGGATAAGAGCGATGTCCGTTCGGTATTGCATGCGGCAGTGCCAGAAAATCTGGATCGTTTCTATCAGGAGGCGGGGCGTGCCGGGCGTGACGGTAACGCCTGTTGGTCCTGGCTGGTTTTCTACCCGGGCCAGATAAATGTGGCAGAGCAGATTTCACGGGCAAGGCTGATTTCCAGTGAAGTGGGGTTGGATCGCTGGAACACCTTGCTGCAAAGCCGTCGACGTAGCAGTGATGGTTGCTTCAGTGTTTCTCTGTCTATGTTGCGCCGCGATTTGAAGCGACGAAGCGAAGGTAACGCAGAGTGGAATGTACGCACGTTGCTTCTGATGCAGCGTGCTGGTCTGATTCGATTGCGTTATTCACCACCCGAGGTACCTCACGAAAACACAGCGGTAGTCGATACGGAATTGCCTCAGGGCGACAATTACTTTGACCGCATCGATATACAGATCTTGATGGATGCGCATCAGTCCACAGATACTTGGCGGCACTATGTTGATCCGCAACGTGCCCTTGAACAGCGAGCCATGGCAAACGGTTTCGCCAGTTTGCGCAGATGGCTGGATGATCCGGACCAGTCGCTGTGCCGCCAGTTAGAAGAGTTCTATCGACTGGATGGCATCAGCCCTGAACGCAGTTGTGGCGGTTGCCCTGGTTGCCGCGCTCAGGGGCGGGGCCCCTTTACGCCAACGTTGAGCGCGTCTTTCCATGTGACTGGTGTAGTAACTCCCGCTATGCCGAAGTGGATGCCAGACTCCCAGTTACTGCGGATTCGCTACCGTACTGAGAGTTATCGTAGCGTCACTCCCCGTGCTCTGATTCACAACTGGCGGCGATGGATGGTCGCTCTTCTGCGCAGCCAGCAGGTGCAGGCTGTCCGTGCCAGTCGGGCCTTGTTGGATGAAATACAGACCGATGCTGGTTTGAAAACACTACCGTTCTGGTGTGCCCTGGAACCGGGCGACAGTGCTGGGAGTTGGACTGAGTTGGTTTTACTCATGCCTGGGGAAAGCACCCTGCCTACGGGTGGCTATGAGGTTCCAGCAAGATTGATAGTTGCGCCCGAGACTCTGAGTGATCCGTATCACCCGTACCGAAGCTGGTGGGAGTGTGACTCCCAAAGCAAGGATCTGGTCGACTTCGAAAGGGAAATATAAGTATGTCGATGGTGAATAATGCTCACCCAGGCAGCAGTCTGATCCTGCTAAATCTTATTGATCGAGCATTGGTTCGCAGGGGAAAACCAATTGCGCGCGCGGAGTTATTGGAGACATTGCGGCCGGAGTTGCTCCCGAAAAGTGAGACAGGAGCAAAACGTTTTGAGTCGAATCTGGATTTCTGGTTGGAAGAAGGGTTGTGGTTGCAGGATAGTGAGGGAATGATTTTCGCGCCCCCTCAGGCCAGTGAGAGTGATCTCCCGTCGCGTGTATTGCAGTTGCTTATTGATAATGCAGCCACTCGGTCGGAATCGGCTATTTTGGACGGTACTCGCACTGAGCCATTTCTTCGTGCAATGACCTGTTTGTTAGCGCAGCGTCGGTATACCTTCATGGGAGGGGAGTCGGTAAGCTCTTCCAATGCCGCCGAGGCGGTAAATAGCCATCTACCAGGTCGGGAATTGAATGAGTCTAACGAACTCTCGACCTTTTTGGCCTATGGGGAATTCCTTGGCTTCTTGGAGCCCTTCGGAAAGGGTTACATTGTAGATCCTACTTTAGCCATCGAACCCTACCTCGAGAGAATTTTCGAAGGCGGGCGAGTACTTCCGTTTAGAGTATTTGTCGAACGTTTGGGAGAGTACCTGCCACTGCTTGATGAGGGTAGCTATCGTCGATTGTTGGAACCTTGCATGGAAAATTGGAAGCCAGACGCACCATATGAAGTAAGTGCCGCACTCAGTCACGCTCTAGTCCGTCTGGAAAGTCTGTTTCGATTGCGCTTGGAAAAGTCCTCTGACGATAGTTTGAGTATGCGTCTGCTGTTGCCAAACGGTGTTCAACGCTCCGTAGGTGAGATTCAATACCGTACCGAGGTTGCTGTATGAATCTGATCAATTACTGGCCAAGTTCGGAACACATTTCCGAGTGTATCCGTACGGAGGCAGAGGAGTTAGCTGAGCACGTACTCTTAGCGGTGCATGAGCCTATGCAGTTGCTTCGGGTAGGTAACGGAGCAGAGCAGCAATGTACTGAGGCCGATCTGCTGGCGCACTTTCTTGAGGTGGAGAGACCGATTCCCTTGGTCGGGCGTTCCGGCGTTGGAAAATCCCACCTGATTCGCTGGTTGGAAGCTCAACTAAAACTGCGGCCGCTATCCGCCAACTGGCATATCGTTCGCATTCCAAAGAATGCAAGTTTGCGCCAGGTATTGGAAATCCTTCTGGATGGCTTGGAAGGAGAAGAGTTCGAGAGTGCACGTCTACGGATTCGGTCGGTAGGTGAAATGCTGAGGACCGGAGAGGTCGCTGACCTGCTGTTGACCTTCATGTCACAGCAATTGCAGCGACTCAACGCCCGCGTCGCAGAGCAAATTAGCTATTACCGAGGAAATCCGCAGGCCAGTCAACAATTGTCTGCTGAAGAAAAGCAGCGTTGGCGAGATGTTAACGCGCATACTACGCCGGGGTGTGGTCTTTCCGAACTGATTACCGACCCTAATTTCAAGCGAAGCTTGCTTGATCCGAAGCATTGTATTTATCAGTTCGCAAGTCGGTTGACTCAAGGCGCTACCGATCAAGAGTTAAGTAGAAACGATTACCAGATCAGGGCCGAGGACCTGGACTTCAGTTTCAACCTCGATGACCTGTCGCAAAGCGCTCGGCAGTATGTCAGTCGAGCCCAATTGAATACCAATCGGCAAGCCCAAGAGTCCGCAGCAGGCGTATTAAACGAAGTTTTGGGTGAGTCCACCAGAACTGCTTTTCGTCATTTGTTCAGTTTCAATGGCGGTAGTTTTTTAGATCTTTTTAAAGACATCCGTCGTACCTTGAAACATCAGGGTCGCACTTTGGTGGTACTGGTGGAGGATATGGCGGCGATTTCTGCTATCGAGGACGTGCTGATCGACAGCCTTCTGGAAGAGGCCGTTAGGGATGAAAAGCAAGAACTGTGTACGCTTCGCTCGGCTATCGCGGTAACAGATGGTTATCAAGGATATCTGCGGCGGCAGGACACGATTAGAACACGTGCACAGTATGAGTGGTTGATACGCGATCATGGCCAGAGTCGTGAGCAAACGCTGGAACGGATTGGTGATTTTTGCGGGCGCTACCTGAACGCTGCCCGTCACGGTAGTGCAAAACTGAAAGCGTCCTGGTTGGAGCGCTCGACAGACGTCAGTTGGCCGTTAATCTGGGAAGATCCCGAAGGCCCGCCGGAGGAACTCCAGGCATTCGGCCATTCGCCTTCTGGCGTGCCGCTCTTCCCTTTCAATCGCAACGCGATCAATGCGCTGGCGGATCACTATTGCAGCAACGACGAAGAGTTGAATTTCAATCCCCGTCAAGTGTTGAACCAAGTTGTGTTGCGAGTACTACGTGATCATCGGCAGGCGTGCCAGGAGCATAGATTCCCGCCGGCAGATTTCGCCAGTATCAAGGCCGGTGCGGGACTGATTGACCTGTATAGGCTCGATGAACCAGCGCGCTGCGAATCTTTGGCTGCTATCTGGGGGTACGGTTGCCGATCTATCGCAGAGTTGCAGCAGAACATGGATTGGCGCATAGCAAACGTCTTCGGCCTAAACGCATTGGCGTCTTTGTTGAAAGAAGTTCAACCCGTTGGTTTTGTTCGCCCGCCAACGCGGACAGACACTAGCCCGAAGAAAGCCAGACCGACTGTAGAACCAAGAGGAGTGAAAACAGATCCCGATCCCGATCAGCACCGATTGGAAGAGATTGTTTCAGAGTGGTTTCAGCGCAGAAGAAAATTGGAACAAAACGAATCCAGGGACCTAAGAAACGCCCTGAATAAGATGTATCAGCAATATGCTCGTCCAGAATGGCTCGGCTTAGGGGCGCGGCCGGAATTACTGCGTGGGGCGATTGTTAATATCAATATTCCATTCTCCATTACGGGTAACAAAGCCACTAATCTCGTGTGGTTTTGCCAAGAGGCAGACTTTGAGGATCCTCAAAAGGCAGCTGCTTTGAAGGGGGTTGCGCTGGCGCTTCTGCGCTACGAGAGCGTCAATCGGAGATCCAACGGGATAGGTTGGCAATATGCTGGTGGATTCGATGATTACTTGCGCTACCAGAGTTTCGCCGCACGTTGGGTTCCGCAAGTTCTACAAACACTTGCGCTGATGGAGCGCTCAAAACTTCATGAGTTGATGAAGGAACAACTGAGTCTAGTTCCCATCCTGGGATTATGGAGGAGCGCGTCCAATGATCGCCAGCGACTCAATGAATTGCTCACTCCGGAACAAAAGATTCTGGAGTCATTGCCAAAACCTGCTGCTCCGATACTGCTAGAACTCCGAAAAAGTGCTTTGGATGAGTGGGAAGGAAAGCGAGATGCCTGGTTGAAGTTGGTGGCCGCCAATGACCATGGTATGGATGGAGAGTTGGCGCTTAGGTCATTCAAAGAGGCTAGTAAGGCTGATTTTAAGCAGAAGTTGCCAAGGTATGACAGAGAAATCACCCAGGCACTGCAGTCGTCGTTCGATGTGCTGTCCGTTCTAGATGGCTATTCTCGGCACGAGCAATTTTGTCTCTTGCTGGATGAAATGTCTGAAATTGTTCGTGGCGTAAGTGAAGGCGGGTTGCATTATCCCACTCAGTTTTCAGACGTGCCGAATGCCAAGAGGATGCGTGAGGCATTGGACTCTCTAAAAGCAAGCGAGGTTTGGGCGGCAGTCAAGGTTTTCCTCTCATCTTGGAACGAATCTGATTTGCCCAAAAAGTTGCAATTGATCAATCAGGTAGACGGTCAAAAACTGGAAGAGGCCGTTCATACACTAGGTGCGTGGGATAAATTCTATACCTATGTCTTGCCGCGTTTGGAGAATGAGAATCGTCAATCTGGTCTGGACGTCTTGGGGCAGTCACAGGAGAGGGTCACCGGATTGTTGAAGGGACTGACAGGCACTTTGAAGGATTTGTTGGAGGCGTGCAGTGAGTAGTCTTGAGCAAAAAGTTTATGCTTTGCGCGAGCAGTTTGAACTAAATCGCTCGGCCGGTGAACTGCGAACCGCCATTGATGATTGCCAAGAAATTTACGAGAGATTTGTTTCGCTTTCCGAAAGGCTTCATTTGCTGCAGCGCCAATCATCGAGCATTGGGGCTTTACCGGTGGATGCTCCAGAATTGCTGGATTTGAAATCAGAGTTTAAAGAGCAGATATCTATGGCTCTGGCAAGCTTGGGAGTTTTTTTTGAGGTTTGGCGAAAAAATAAACAAGTCTCTCGTCAGGACGATTCTCTTGAAAATTCGCGAGTTGCACTTGAAAGTCTGGTTGATCGATTGGAGAGCAAAATCGACTCCTGCTGGAAAAAGTGGACGGAACAACTGTACAGCCAGTGCATGGTCGAGAAGGTGATACTGGATAGTCAACGCGAGATACCTGGTTCCGAACGAGTATATAGCGACTATATCGAGTTGCAGGGAAGGTTTAAAGATCTAGCAAAGCAAGTACCGGAGACCGTATGGCCTCTTCGCGATTTGATGGACCTTAAAAATCGTATGGAGCAGGTTAGAGGGGAAATGCAACTCGATCTTCCTGGGAACGTTAAGCGTTTCTTCAAGTTATTGAACCAGCGCGGAAGGTCTACGGGTGTTCCATTGTCGGAGATGGACAAGGACACCTTCTGTTGGTTGCTTGAGCACGACTTGCTAGGTCAGTTCTCCGTCGAACGCAGTAGGAAGCTATTTTGATGGAAATATCCCTGGAGCGTTTGTGTACTGCCCTCGATCGCCTGGAGGAGTTGGAGACGAGTTTGCTGGCTTGGGGGGATACCGGTGGTTTCTTCACTGAAGACGAGATACTTGCGACCCTAGAAGAGGTGCTTCCCGAGGACGATCCCTATGACGTTCTGCTCGGACTCTGCGATCACGCAATGGTGATCGAGGCTCCCCACCCCGAGGGATTGTCCAAGCGCTACAGGACGCGAATGGGAGAGGCTGTGCACCTGTACCGCCATCTTCGCCAGTGGTTCCTAAACAAACCGGTCGACCAGGCCCGTACGCTAGTTTCCGATTTTCGTTTCGTTCGGCGGCCGCGTAGTTACCCCTGCCGCGATCAGAGTTTGCAGAAACTGCTAGATGGCTTGGGCGAGGACGCTTCTACGCGATTCCACCTGCCAATCCGCGCTCTACTGGGACACCAGGAGAACCTGCTTCTGGCCGGCTTTCAGGTGCGTGCTACTACTCGAGTCCTGCAGGCGTCTAAGGATCGGTCTATTCATGCTGCCGGCAGCATCATCTGTGCCGGCACTGGTAGCGGCAAGACCTTAGCTTTCTATTTACCAGCCTTATCTGCGTTATGCAGTCAATTGGCTGAGGATGCTTCCTCGCGAGTACGCATTCTGGCGATCTACCCGCGGCGTGAACTGCTGAAAGATCAGTTCATGGAGACTTGGAGCCAATGCCGAAAATTGGACGAATTGGTCAAGTCGCAGTCAGGCCGAAAAATTTCAATTGGGGCATTTTTTGGCGACACGCTGGAGAACACCAGTACTGCCCATGAAGCCGCAAAAAAGTTCAGCGGCAATTTGCCGTTTGACTTGTTGCGTTGCCCAACGAAGGATTGCTCCGGAAAAATGGAATGGCGTCTGGAGGGTTCTGTCGCGCAACGCGAAGAACTGCACTGCAGTCGCTGTGATCATTATGTACCTCATGATGAGGTTCGATTGACTCGGCGGTCTTTGGCTGCTGCGCCACCGGATATCCTCTTCACGACGACTGAAATGCTAAATCAGCATCTTGGGAACTATTCATTCCACCACTTATTCGGGGTAGGTAACTGCGAGGGGCCCACACTGGTGCTGCTGGATGAGGTGCATACTTATGAAGGTAGTAGCGGAGCGCAGACGGCCTATCTGCTACGGCGTTGGATGAAGCGAAGTGAATGCCGGCCACACTTCGTTGGACTTTCCGCTACTTTGAGCGACGCACCTGTTTTTTTTTCCGAGTTAATTGGGGCGAAAGAAGGTCATGTGGAGTTGATCGAGCCTCTTGCGGATGAGATGGTGGATGAGGGGGCTGAGTATCTCATGTTGTTGCGCGGGGATCCGGTTTCTCAAACTGCATTGCTTTCCACCACCATTCAGGCCGCCATGTTGACTCGGCGTATCCTAGATAATCGTGACAAGAGATCGCGTGGAACATGGGGAAGTAAAACTTTCGTCTTTACCGATGATCTGGATGTCAATAATCGACTCTATCACCAACTGGCAGATGCTGAAGGTTGGAAAACCAGGGGCGCTCAGTTGGTGCCGGATCATGAACCGCTGGCAAGCTTGAGGGGAGGTGGTCGCTATCTGGATTATCCAAGCCGTCTTAAACGTATTCAGTTAGGCCAAGACTGGCAAATAGGCATGGATATCGGGCATTCGCTCGACAATGATGATCGCGCTCGGGTAGGCCGGACCTCTAGTCAGGACTCTGGCGTCGACCCTAACTCCGAGATAGTGGTGGCTACTGCTTCGCTGGAAGTCGGCTTTAACGATCCATCGGTTGGGGCGGTTTTGCAGCATAAGGCGCCGCGAAGCGTTGCGTCCTATCTGCAGCGCAAGGGGCGTGCTGGGCGCCCCCGCGGGATGCGCCCATGGACCCTCGTTGTGCTTTCTGAGTTCGGTCGAGATCGAGTTGCTTTCCAGCGTTACGAGGAGTTGCTTACCCCTGAAATCAAGCGACAGAGGTTACCCCTTCAGAATGGGCATATCCAGAAGATGCAGGGGGCAATGGCGACGCTGGATTGGCTAGCGATGCTGCTGAAGGAGGGGTCGGTTTGGAGAATCCTGAAGTATCCCAAAGGATCGTCTGCACAACTGATGACCTTGCTCTCGGCCGTTGAGCAAGTACTACAACCTGGTGGAATGCAGGACCGATATTTTAGTTATTTGAAGGACGCGTTGCGCATAGATGAGGCAGCCTTGCAGCAAGTTCTGTGGGCTTCACCGCGATCATTGATGTTGTCTTTTTTGCCGACGCTTCGGCGGCAATTGAAAACGCTGTGGTGCGAGTATGGAGAGAAGTGGAAAGAACTCCCCCGAGGCCGGTCTCCGATGCCGGCTTTCATTCCAGAGGCAATGTTCGCCGAACTAAATATTCCTAACCTATTCGTGTCTTTGCAGCGTGGGGAAGGTAGTGATGCAAAATGGGAAGGGCTGCCATTTTATCAGGCTTTGCGCGAGTTCTCTCCCGGCAGGATTTCCAAGCGTTTCGCTATCAAGTATGACCTGGCTGACTGGTTGATCCCTGAGGGATTTCAGCCCATTGCCGATACCGTACAACAGGTTGACTTTGAGATTGCGGAAGCATTTGGAGAGTACCTACAGAACGAAGGGGCGGTGGCTGCGGGATCTGATGCAGAACTGTCTGTGGTGCGGCCACGGGAAATACATACCCGTCCTCTGCGCAAGGCGAGTGGGTTGTCGGAAAAGAGTAATTCCCGCCTGCGTTGGGATTCGGAATTCATCTTGGCCGAACATACAACTGTTCAGAAGCCTCCGATGGGAAGTTGGGGGACGCACCTGATTGATGTGGCGTTTTGCCTTCATCAACAAATGACGCCGCTTGAGGTGGTGCGCTATAGCAAAGGAGCTGACGCCACGCTGCGTTTTCGCAGCGGCCAAATCGCGCGGGTGAATTTTGCATGGAAAAGCCAAGGTAAAGCGATAGCCGTAGGTGCGCGTCAGTGGGTGGATGGTATGCGTCTTCGTTTTCGAGTCGGCGATGAAACGATTGCCGATCTCCTGGGGGCCCCTGCCATATCGGCCGCATTGCGTCCGTTGTTGTTCCGACGGCGGGTCGAGCAACTAGATCGTTTCGACGGTGACCCCTTTACAGCCAATTGGGTATGCGAGTGCTTCCTTGCCGCTTTGGCCGTCGAGTTGAAGGACGTAGACCCGGCCGTGCCGTCGTTGATGCATGGGGCCCTGTGCCGTTTACTTTCCGACGAGGGCAAGGAACGTTTGCTCGCTATTCCGCAAAGCCTTTTCCAACTCGATGAGCAAGAAGAAAGTTCCAAAGAGCAGGAATTACAAGCCGACCTGCGCGGACTCCTGGGATGCTCTGAAGTGCTAGCCCAGCTAGCAGAATGTGCCGAGCCTCTGTGGCGGGATATTCATGCCTTGCCAGATATCGTGGAATGGACAAAAGAACTGCTGGCCAATACGTTGGCAGCAGCAACCCAGCAAACACTATGCACCTTGCTTGGGGACGTTAACGAACGCTCGGTGAATGCTGATGCGCTTTGGCAAGACGGCGACCTGGAAGTATGGCTCAGCGAGGTCGAAGCGGGTGGTTGTGGAATCATTAGTCGCTTGGCCGAAGACTACTTCGATGATCCTTTGCGATTTCTGAATGTATTGGCGTGCAGTTTGCGCCCTGGCGACTACGAGCAAATTGACTTCGATCTCTACGAATTGCTGGAGAAAGCCTCTGTTGATGAGGAGGTCGATAGGGTTCTAACGGATGTCCGTGCAGCTGCCGATCATAAGCAGCGTCGCAAGGCCGGTGCAGCCATGCATTCCGGTCTCTTGCGGGCGGGGTTTGCACTTAGCCACAGTTTTCTCAGTGTATTGCACTCTCGCATACTTAAGCCGAGCAGCAGTCGGCAAACGGATGCTGAACTGCTTACATTGCTCAAGCAATGGCGAGAACTCGAGGTCAGGAGTGGGATTGAGTGGCCCCTTAACATCGTTTCCCACACGTTGGCGGCGCAGAAGATGAGAGCGAATGCGACAGCATCTGATTTATTTCGTGCCCATTGTGTGAATCAGGGGTTGTTGTGGCCTCGAGGTAATACTATTCGCCAATCAGAGTTGAATCATTACAGTCCTTTTAATAACGGGAATACAGCCACGGAACGAATGCTGGGCGCGGGTCTGTTCACCGGGCGTAGACCTCGGATAGTGTTTTCAAATTCCTATTTGAGTGAATTGCACAAACTGTTGCGAGAAGAGGGTAGCGTTGAATTGGTGATTCCCCGTGACAAGCAGGGGGGGGTGTCCAAAGTTATTACTGAGATACAGTTGTATCCGGTCGACTATCTGGGTTTGCTACTTTACCCGAGAGTGGGCGAACTACAGAGAGAAGACGGTTCCCTGGTGCTGGTCATAGAGTTGGCGGAGGCTTTGCAGTGAGGGCGCGCTATGAATGAGCAGCGGCAGATTTTTCTGCATGGACCTCTGGGGCGTAGGCAGTTTCGTGAAGTGCTAAGCACAATGCTCGCGTCTTTGCTGATCAACCCCGACGAGATCTGGCTTGTATCACCTTGGCTGAGCGATTTTCCTTTATTGGATAATCGCTCCGGGCAATGGAATTCATTGGAACCCAAGTGGGGTAGCCGAACCGTTTCGTTTAGCGAGTTATTGGCACGGGCGGTCACGGGGGGGAGTTCTTTGCGAATCGCAACTCGCGATGTAGACTCCAGTCGCTATTTTGTCCGTGGGCTTGAAAATCGTCTCGGCGAGAACCCGGACTTTCGCTACCTGATCAGTGACACTCTGCATTCGAAGGGCTTTTTGACCCGCTCGGGATTTCTTAAGGGTTCCTTGAACTACACATTCAGTGGTACGCAACGAAACGATGAGCATGTGACTCTGACACAAGACGCACAGGTGATATCCGATGCGTTTCTTGAATTCAAAAATCATTATCGTTTCGAGGCCGATTTATGAGTGTCCCACCAGATTGGCTTCGGAATTTTTTTGCAGAAGACAATCAAATCGATCTTGATCGAGTGCTTTCGCTGACTAATCCTTATGACCCAAAGTTTCAGGATCTACTCAAGCCACTCGTGTCTTCAGCAATCGAGGGGAAATGGCCGTTGCTGCTCCCGGTTAGTCGTGGCGGCGAACTTTATTTCTATGGTGCTGAGCGCGACAGGCGGTCGTTGGAGGAGTTGCGACAGACGCTGCAAGCGGCGCTGGGAGCAGCGGATACGTATCCAGAGTTTCCATTGATTAAGGTAGCCCGGGAAAATATCGAACAGATTCTTCTACAGCAGGCACCTGCAGGGCTTCTCAAAGTTGATTTGTTTCGCCATTCGCAAAGCGACTTCGCTTTACGTAAACGTGTGTTTCAAGCGTTGGCATCGGTGCTGGATCTCTACCAGCAGCGGCCGCCAGTAACCGCTATGGTGAAGCGGCCAGTTGGGCGAATACTGCGCGATTTCTTCGCCGCTTGTCAGTCCAGGGATGGTTCGAAAGCATCGCAATTCTTTGACGAACTCAAAACGACAGGCAATTTTAGTCAGCGAAACTTGATCTCTCTGGAGTTGCAGGCCTGGGAGGCTGAGCGTCGTTGGTCGGACATTCTAGGACATCCCCGGCTAGTGGATATGCTGGGCGGAGTAATGCCTGCTCAACTGGTTCGGATTCTATTGCGTGCCATAGGTAATTTAGGCGGTGATCGCTTGCTGGAGCCAGCAGCGTTTAGCGAGGTCCGCCTAGAGTATATGCGTCTTCTATGTCAGCCGATCAGTCCCCTTTTTGTCAATCGGCCATCCCTGGAAACCCGCGAATGCTTTGCGTCCGACTGGAAACTCTGGGCGCTAGGCGCCGGGGCATTGGGCTTCTCCGATGGCCTTGATGGTCTTCCTGGCTTCATCGACCCGGCCTGGATTTGCGGATTGCACGACTGGGCAGACTTGCCGACCAAGGCCCCGGTAGCGCCAATCATGGCGCCAATCCCTTCGCAGCAAAAAGTCGGATCACCTCAGACCTTCAACGATCTGCGACTGGTGCTCGAAGGCTCGCTATCTGCCTCCGTGGAAGAGTTACGCGAGATTTGGGTAGCAGTGCAGGAAGCCTCAGAAGAGATAAAAAACGAACTCCACGTTTACCCGCGCCTACAGTCGGTTTGGCAAGGCATTTGCCAACTCTTCGATGGTAGTAGGGAACTTGGTTGGAAGGGGTGGTTAGAACGACTCAAGGAGTCTTCTACTGCCCCGGATGTCCTGATTCATGAGTTGCAGGAGGAGAGTGAGAGTTGGTCAGTCGAGTCCTTCTCGGAGGCTCAGGTGAGTCAGTGTTTGCATGGCGATGCCAGTACTTCCCTATTGTTGCGAGACAGTTTACCGCTTCTGCTTGACTGGCTAGATCGTCGTCAAATCCTCTGCTCCGGGCACTTCTGGTTGGAGTGGTTGGAGTTGCTGGCGCTCGATGATTTGGTTAATCCGTCGGACGTACAATTGGCAGGGCAGATCGTGCAGCGTTTCTTTTCTCGCCCTAGCAAAATCGGCGACCGTGCGCGCCTAGGGGAGTCCCTCGAGTTGTTATGGGAGAAGGGCGGTTCGGTCAGTGCTTATTCGGACATGCTCGAGATTGTCGAGCTGCTCCTGGACGAGACTCAACCGGGGCAGCAAGAGTTGCAAAGGCTCTGGCTGGCACTTCAAGGATTCGCTTTGAGTCGCTGGACTCGTCTCGAGTTAGCGCAGCGTTTTCTAACCCAAAGTCTAGCCAGAGAGATATTTGGTGAGAGCAATGAAGCGATTTATCCGTCACTAACTCCTGAAGGATGCGATGCTGATCTTGACGTCCAAACAAGAAAGCTATCGGGTCAGATGTTGGCTATCTACAGCCTTACTGAAGGGGCTGCTCGGCGGGCTAAAACAGTACTGGAAGGCATGTTCGAAGGACTGCGAGTGGAACTCAATCACGATCACACCGCGACCCCGGCGCTACAGAATTTAGCAAAAAAGGCTAATTACTTCGTGTTTGTTGCCGGTAGTGCTAAGCATCAAGCCTTCTATCCCGTGAGTCGGATACGACAGGATTTGATCTATCCCTTAGGCAAAGGCGCATCAAGTATCATCGAAGCATTCTGCAAAAACTGCGTAAATTCTATTCGGAGTGATGAGACGTGTGTAGTGGTCAACTGATTCCGGACACTGTTTTAAGTTTTTCTTCCGCCAGCGCCGGGGCTATTCCGCCGTTGAAGGAATGCGGCCGCTCAGTGTTGTAGTACCCCATCAGATAGCTGCTGATATCCTTCCGGGCTGCGGTCAGGCTGTGATAGCCCATCGGCGGGACCCATTCAGTTTTCAGGCTCCGGAACAGGCGCTCCATCGGTGCGTTGTCCCAGCAATTTCCTCGGCGGCCCATGCTCTGCACCATACGGTAACGCCACAGCCGCTGCCGGAATTTGCGACTCACGTACTGTGAACCCTGATCAGAATGGAACATGACCTTCTCCGGGCGTCCTCGCTGCTCCCAGGCATGGTCCAAGGCCTGAACAACCAAGTCTGCATTTGCCGTGTCAGACATCGCCCAACCGACCACACGACGGGCACATAGATCCAGCACCGCCGCCAGATAACTCCAGCGCTGGCCAGTCCAGATGTAGGTAATATCACCACACCAGACCTGATCAGGCTGTGACACATCAAACTCACGGTCCAGTCGGTTTGGGATGTCCAGCCGCTCCACTGTCGCTTGCTTATAAGCGTGAGGTCCTGGCTGCTTGCAGATCAAACCCAATTCGCCCATCAGTCGGCGCACCTTGAATCGACCGATCTCGACTGAACCGCCCCGGGTTTCGCGGAGGCTGTTTGGTTTAAGTCAAGCCGCCACCTTGGAAGCCTGACTGGCTAGTTGCCGATAGTAGTTTGC
>JYMV01024007.1_pt1 | contig 64658 bp, 66 predicted proteins | sample 338911 | NCBI WGS metagenome assembly JYMV01 (sample SAMN03354496, study PRJNA234377) | hydrothermal vent metagenome | biome: Deep sea; feature: Hydrothermal plumes at the Eastern Lau Spreading Center, Western Pacific Ocean; material: Seawater | place: Tonga | collected 2009 | depth 2000 m m | reverse complement strand
ACGCCAGTTTCATGCGCAAGAATTTGTTGCGTACGAAGTGCAACTCGAACAGCAGTTTCAGTTGGAAGGCCAAGCGTTTCATCCATTGAATCAGTATGTAAACTTTGGCAACCTCCAAGAACTCCAGCCATTGCTTGGTAAGCAACGCGGACAATATTATTAAGAGGTTGTTGTTCAGTTAACGAACAACCAGCGGTTTGAACATGGGTTCGCATTAGCCACGAACGTTCATTTTTTGAACTAAATCGGTCACGCATAGCGTGCGCCCAAATTCTTCTTGCAGCACGAAGTTTGCAAATTTCTTCAAAGAATTCATTGTGGCTGTTGAAGAAGAATGAAAGTCGAGGAGCAAACGTATCTACGTCAAGACCGCGCTTCATGCATGCTTCAACATATTCCATCCCATCCCGAAGTGTAAATGCTAATTCCTGCGTTGCAGTCGAGCCAGCTTCACGGATGTGGTAACCACTAATGGAAATACTATTCCATTTTTTAGTTTTATTTGTTGCAAATTCAATCGTGTCGACGACTAGTTTTACAGATGCTTCTGGTGGATAGATGAATTCGTTTTGGCTGTGAAATTCTTTGAGAATATCGTTTTGCAATGTTCCGCCTAACGAGTTCCAATCTATACCACGCTCTGTTGCCATCGCAAGATACATCGCCCAAATGACACAAGCCGGACCGTTGATTGTTTGGCTGACTGTTACTTTGTCGATTGGAATGTCTGCGTACAAACGGTGCATATCGTCAATGGTGTCAATAGCAACACCGCAACGGCCAACTTCACCAGCTGATAAGGGGTCGGTACTGTCTCGTCCCATGAGTGTAGGAAGGTCAAAAGCAGTTGAAAGACCCGTGTTGGTTTTTCCACCTTTTGCATTTTCAAGTAAATATTTGAAACGGGCGTTGGTATCATCGGCTGAACCAAAGCCAGCAAACTGGCGCATCGTCCAGAGACGCGACCTATACATAGTTTCGTGGACACCTCTGGTGTACGGGAATTGCCCTGGTAAGCCGACATTTGGGTCAATATCGCCATTTTTAGGGTTATAGAGTGGGTCAATGATGTATCCAGAAAGCGATACAGCATCTGCGTCATGTTTTTGTACCGTGGTCATTGCCTCATTGTAACCAACTAGCCACCATCAGTCATCACGCTTTGCATGCTTTGGGACAGTCCCAAATGGAATTACGGGTCGTATCCGTTGGAAGGGCTGGAGTTATCCATATTACCGCCTTCTGCAGTCCACCAATCTGGTTGATCGTTTACTTCATCAACCCGTAAAGGCCGATCGACGATTGGGTTTGCATATTCGCTAGAATCACGCATGGTGACATCAATTCGGCGTGACCATCTGTTCGGTACGGTCATTGAATTGGAAAGTGGGCCGTATGCCACATTACTAGAAAACACTTCCCAGGACATCAAATCAGGGGTTAATACCGTATTGTCGCCGGAATCCGTCACGAAATCAATAACGAGTTTCTTGCCAACCGGTACTTCCATGACGAATAAACGTTCGCCACTTCGAGTGTCGATTAACGTAACCGTTTTTGGAAATTCCTCAGACGATTGGTAGGTCGCCGCACTGTCTGGGCCATTGGTAAATGGATTCCCGCCTGGCGTATACATTTGGCAACTTGGTAGAAAACCTGCAATCATGATTAATATTGTGCTTTTGATATGTCGCATAGTTGTCATGTTACATCGGCATTTCGATTCAGGGGAGTACAATACTCAAATGGATATTAGAGTTGGACACGGATATGACCTGCACCGATTAGGCACGCCAGCCGAAGGAGGCAAAAAAATGGTCATAGGAGGCGTTTTATTTGATTCTTCGGTTGGACCAATCGCACACAGCGATGGTGATGCGGTGATGCACGCGGTAACCGACGCAATCCTCTCAGCGATTGGCGCACCAGATTTAGGCACATTATTCCCAAATACTATTTCTGAAAATGAAAACAGAAACTCAGCAGAATTCTTAAACGAAGCGGTCATGCGATCAATTGAAAGCGGGTGGGTAATCGGGAACATCGATATCACCGTTATCTGCGACGCACCAAAAATTTCTCCGTTCAGAGAGCAAATTTGCGCAACCCTTCAATCACTAATTGGTGCACCTGTAAATATCAACGGAAAAACATTCGAAGGCACAAGTAAAGAGTGTGCAATCGAAGTGCACGCTGTTGCGTTGGTACAAAGAGGAAAGCACGAATGAAAGCACTTTGGCAAAATGCAGCAGCGTTTGCGGCACAAGCACATCGCAACCAAACCCGTCACGATAAGCGACCCTATGTTTCACATTGTTTTAGGGTTGCAATGACCGTAAGTCTTATCTTTGGTTTTGATGAACCAGAAATATTGGCGGGCGCATTGCTGCATGACACTATCGAAGACTGTGCGGTTGACTACGATGAATTGCTTGAACAATTCGGTAAAACTGTTGCAGATTATGTTGCAGTTATGACAAAAGATATGCGCATGGAAGAAGAGTGCCGAGAGGTTGCGTACGACGAACAACTTGCAAATGGACCGTGGCAGGGCAGATTGATTAAACTTGCTGATGTTTACGATAACTTTACAGACTCGCCAACTAATGCTCGCGATAAATATATCGTGCGAGCAGAGCGTGTTCTTTGCTTAACAAAAGACGATACACAACTTCAGGGTGCGCGCGAAAAACTACTCGAATTAATGCGAGAGATGACATCGTGTTAATTCAACTCGCAATTGGTTTTTTGCTTGCGTTAGTTTCATCATGTATTCCTGCGCAATCTAATTCTGTAGATGAAATTCTCGACAACATTGAAAAAGCAGATGTCGCTTCACTGACTGCAACGGTTTCTTACACAAGAACAGATCCAATATTAAACCGTCGGGAAATTAGAACTGGTAGAGTATTGTTTCGCAAAACTGATTCTAAAACTCGCGAAGCAGCAATTTTGTTTGACACACTAATTATTGGTCAAAGGCGAGAAAAAAAACTAAAGCACTACATCTTTTCAGGTCGGTGGATGGCAGAGGTTGATCACGACAATAAACAATTCATCAAGCGTGAACTTGTTGCGCCAGAATCCGAAGATATAGATCCATTTGAACTTGGAAACGGGCCAATCCCCTTGCCCATAGGACAAACAAAAGAGTCTGTTCTCTCAAAATATACAGTGACGCTGATTGCTAAGCCAAACGAGGGGCCATTGTCAAAATTAGATGATGCTATTGTCGGCTTGCACCTTGTTCCTAAAACGGAAGGCGAATGGGAATACATCGATTTATATTATGACCCATCCAATTGGTTGCCAGTTGGCGTGTGCACGGTTGAGGACGACGGGACGAAACGGGTTAGCCGCCTTAGTAATGTGCAGGTTGATGCGTTAAGTGATGACGACAAAAAATTATTAAATATTGAAACGCCAAATCCTAAAGAGTGGTCAATTGACATTCGACCTTGGTCAGATGATTAATCGGTTTAGGTAGTAAGTAGCCAACTACAAAACAGTAAGTACATTACGAAACTCTGCTAACAACTGCACCTGCGATTCTTGGAAATGCCCCAAAAGCAGTGCTTATCAATCGCATCGTTATGCTTGTCCAAACCTCAGTCTTTGGTTTTTGTAAACAACGGACGACTGCGTTAGCTACTTTATCGGGCGATTGCATCAGCCATGAAGGGGTTTGAGTGGCAAAGTCAGACGTTTTTTTGCCACTTCGTTTTGCGCTTTCGTCGAAGAATTCTGTTTTTGTTCCTATCGGGTGGACAGTGCTTACGTAAATGCCGTCACCTTTAACTTCCATTCGTAACGATTTTGCGATTGCTTCAAGTGCTGACTTACTTGCGCTATACGCACCGTGGCTGGGCGTCGTAAATTTTGAAAGGCAACTCGTGCAAAAAATGATATGTCCACTTTTGATCTTCGCCATTTGATTTGCAGCAAGCGATGCAAGTTCAATTGCAGAAAATAGATTTAATTCAAACAAGTGTTTGACTTGGTCTGGATTGTAATCAATCATTTTTTGATCAAGACCGTGACCAGCATTTGCAAAGAGTGCGTACACATCACCAGCTTCGTCAAGAAGGTGTTGGTTAAAGCCCTGCTCGGTAACATCTCCGACAATATACGTACACAATTCGCCAAGGTCCGTCGCAAGAGTTTTCAATTGGTCTTCTCTTCGTGCAGAGATAGTACACTTCATTCCAGCATTAACACACGCACGCGCTGTTGCAGCGCCGATGCCGCTGCTAGCGCCTGTAATTAGAATCGACTTCCCCTCAAGGGAAACTTTCATGTTTGTAAAATGCCGGTTTTATATTCTTTTGCAATTTCAAAAGTAGATGCGATTGAAAGAGCGTGAATTAATTCTTCGCGTGTTTCATCTGGGTTAATCAATCTGTCTACCCAACCCCTTGCTGCGCCGTAAAAAATATCTTGTTGTTCGTTGTAACTAGCACTAATTGCATCTAGTAATTGTTTGCTTTCTTCTGGATCAACTTTTTCACCGCGGCGCTTTCTTGCCGCAAGATCAATTTGCAATAGCGTATTCGCAGCGGCGGCACCGCCCATGACAGCGTATTTTGCATTTGGCCAAGCAATTGTTAAGAATGGGTCGAAAGCGCGGCCACACATTGCATAATGCCCAGCACCGTAACTGCTTCCAACAATTAAACTAATTTTTGGAACGATGCAATTACTCATCGCGTTGACCATTTTTGCGCCGGAACGAATGATGCCCGCTTGTTCACTGTCACGACCAACCATAAATCCAGTTGTATCATTTACAAAAATGATCGGGATTCTCTTTTGGTTGCAATCCATAATAAAACGCGCGGCTTTGTCTGCTGATTCTGTATAAATAACAGCAGGCATGTTTGCAGAAGTAGAGGGCCCCGCCTTACCGCCAGGCATTTTCTTTTCGGTCATGCACCGTTGGTTTGCAACAATGCCACAAGGCCAACCACCGATGCGTGTGTACGCGCATACCATTGATTGTCCATATTCTGATTTGTACTCGTTGTAACTTTCATCATCGACAATGCAAGATAAAAGTTCGTTCATATTATATTGTTCATGAGAAGCACACCGGAAAATCAAATCGATGTCTTTAGCTTTCTTCGCTGACGCAACAATTTCATAGGGTGGCTCCGCAACTGGCAGTACGGACATGTCACTGTGCACGAGTGCTTGGAGTCGCTTGATACACGCCTCATCATCTGCTTCTAAAAAATCAATAGTCCCAGAAATTTCTGCATGCATTTCTGCGCCGCCAAGTTCTTCATTGCCAACTTCTTGACCGATGGCCGCTTTGACAAGAGCTGGTCCCGCTAGGTAAAGCCCGCTTCCTTTTGTCATTAAGAGAGTGTCGCAAAGTACTGGTAAGTAACCGCCGCCCGCAACGCAGTTGCCCATTATGGCAGCGATTTGAGAAATGCCTTTTGCAGAAAATACTGCATTGTTTCTAAATATTCTTCCAAAGTCATCGGTATCCGGGAAGACATCTTCTTGCAGTGGGAGAAAAACACCTGCAGAATCTACAAGATACAAAAGTGGAAGTCGTGCTCGTTCGGCGATTGTTTGTGCTCGAATAATTTTCTTGCAAGTCATTGGGAAAAAGGCGCCAGCTTTTACTGTCGCATCGTTCGCAATAATCATGCACTGTTTTCCGCCAACATGTGCAATCGTTGTTACAACTCCTGCTGATGGTGCACCGCCATATTCTTGGTACATGTTGTGCGCATAAAATAGACCGCATTCAAATTGTGGTGAGCCCTTATCAGCGAGAATTTCGATTCGTTCGCGGGCGGTTAATCGACCATGACGATGCTGGCGTTCTATACCTCTTTCGCCACCTCCAAGTTTAATTTGTTCTGTTACTTGGAGTAGCGTTTGCGCTGCTTGTTTCAATTGGGAGAGTTCACTCATACTGTGAAGGATATCAGAGTCAAGTAAAAAACTCGGCGGTTACTTGAAGTAACCGCCGAGCAATAGTCCTATAGCAGACAAATTGGTCATTGAACTTGAATTTATTCCAAGCCCGGTTCGTCTTCTGCTTCAAGATGTTGCATTTCATCCCAATCTTCGAGTGAAATTAGGATTTCACGGGCAACCGAGCCCTTGTGTTCACCAACAATGCCAGCAACAGCCATTTGATCAACGAGGCGAGACGCTCTTCCGTATCCAATTCCCATGCGCCTTTGAAGAAGCGACACAGAGCCTCTGCCAGATTCAATCATGATTCGTACTGCGTCATCAAACAAATCGTCTCGTTCTAGTGTTTCGCCAGAAGCGTCTACAGTTGAGTTCCCGTTTGGTTTAATCTGAATTAAGCTTCGTTCAAAGTTAGGTGCAGCAACTTCTTTCAAGTGTTTAACAACAGAGCGAATTTCTTTTGGAGAAACAAATGTTCCTTGTGAACGGTTTGCAGTTGTTGATCCAGGCGAGATGTAGAGCATGTCGCCGTTACCAAGAAGTAATTCAGCACCTTTTGTGTCCAAAACAATACGGCTGTCCATCCCACTGTTAACTTTAAATGCAACACGACAAGGCATATTTGATTTAATCAGACCGGTGACAACTTTCGCCTCTGGACGTTGGGTAGCAAGGATTAAGTGAATACCGACCGCTCTAGCCTTTTGAGCAATTCGTACGATTGATTGTTCAACATCTTTGGCAGTCATCATTAAGTCTGCAAGTTCATCAATGATGAAAACAATATACGGAAGTTTTACAGGGATCCGCGCCCTTTCCTCTTCAGTTTGCGGGTCGTAAATATTGTAAATTTCGTCTTCTGTTAATTCGTTGTATCCAACTAAATCGCGTACGCCAAGTTTGCGGAAAATTTGATATCGCTCTTCCATTCTTGCAACTGCCCACTCTAGAATTGCTGCGGCACGGTTCATTTCAGTAACAACTGGGCAAGCAAGGTGGGGAATATCTGAGAACTGGCTAAGTTCAACCATCTTTGGATCGACCAAAATTAGTTTAAGTTCATCAGGCCGTTTGGTATACATCCAACCGGCAATAATCGAGTTGATGCAAACACTTTTGCCAGAGCCGGTTGTCCCTGCTACAAGCATGTGTGGCATTTTTGTTAAATCTTCTACCATTGGTTCGCCAGAAGCGTCTTTGCCAAGAAACATCGGAAGTTTCATTTTGTCAGTTTTTTTACTGCTCATCAACTCTTTGATGCACACAGTTTCGCGTTTGAGATTTGGAACTTCGATGCCGACGGTTTTTCGACCGGCTGTGTTTGGAACAATACGAATGTTTGGAGCACCTAAACTTCGCGCGATATCACTGGCTACTCCATTGATGCTTGAAACTTTTGTTCCAGGTGCAAGTTCGATGGAATATAGAGTGATGGTCGGTCCAGCTTCGATGCCCGCCACTTCGCCATCGATGCCGTACATTTGTAATGTTTCTTCGAGTTCAACGGCTTGTTGGCGAACGAGTTCTTCTATTGAATCGCCAAAACTTTCTTTTGGATCTTCAAGCAAATCTAGGGATGGGAAAATATACCCTTCGAAATTATCTGGCCGTTGAATGTCAGAATCTTTTGCAGTTTTTCCATTAGAAGCAACACGCACTGGAAGTTTCGCCATTTTCTTCTTCAGTTCGGCTGCAGTTAATCGTTTCCGAGGTTCTTTTTCGTCTTCATATTCTTCCTCGTCATCTTCGTACTCGTCATCTTCGTATTCATCTTCTGCATATTCTTCTTCCCACTCTTCTTCTTCTACTTCTACATCTTGTTCAAGAACAGCGCCGCGTTCGAATCGAATAAATGGCAATGTAGGCACTGCAAATTTAGGTGCGCGTATTTTTGTTGTTCGTAAAATGGCATTCCAGATGAAGTGTGGAATTGAGAATGCTATTTTTTCTGCACCGACAACGAGGCCTATGGAAAATGCTACAAGGACAATGATGAAAGCACCAAAGTTGCTAAAGGACGTGGTCAATTGAGTCACAATAGTTTTTGCAATCAATCCCGCCTTTGCTCCTGCAAGTGATCCGATGTTTGGAAACAATAAGTCATGGAAGCAAGAAATTGCAATTGCCATAATGAGAAAGCCAAGAGCACGAATTGAAGTGTGTGTTATTTCTCTTCCGCGAAAAACGAGTGTGACCCAGCAACTCAGGCCAACAATGAGAACCCAGATGCCAAAGCCAAGTACGTGGTATGTCCAATAGGCAGTCCACGCTCCAACAGCTCCGCACCAGTTCGAAATGGGGTCGTTATGCGTTGCGACAACGTGCGAGGGTGCGTCTCCAACATCAAAAGATAGAAGTGCAACGGCCACCAAAAGTGCAATTGCAGCACTGGAAATCCACAAAATCCTTAATTTAAGATCGGCGGAGGTTAATGATGAAGGCCCTTTTAAGCGCCGACCCTGTGTTCGTATTGCAGTTGTTCCCATAGCAACCTACATATCGGCATTGAGAGGCATTTTTCAATTGATTTTTCGTGAAATATAAGCCAACATTCTAATTACGCAACCTGTTGCAAATAAAGAGTTTACGCAGTTGATTCCACATTATTTGCTATTGAGAGCAGACGAGAACACCGGTCTTGGCAGGTTATTGTTACAGATTTGTAAAGATGGGCAAGATTGTCTTGGTATAAATCCCGAATAATCTGAGGAGAATTGCACTGCCTAGAAAGGTGTAAAAGCACAATATGCTGCAGGTCAGACTTAGAAGCAATATGGCAGATTGCAGCGAGAGACTGTTCATTTGAGAGATGTCCCTCACCATCCATGATTCTGGATTTTAAAGATTCGGGGCGGTTACTCATTTCTTGCATTGTTGAGTCATAATTCGACTCAAGGGCGATTCCATCAAGATTTACAAAACGGTCAAGCAAGTTTTGTGGCACCCTTCCAAGATCGGTTGCGAAACCAAATCTCGTTGAGCTAGTGTTAAATATAAATCCAATGGTGCCGAGAACATCATGTGCAAAATGCACCGCTTCAACATCCGCACCATGCAATTCCAGTTGATTTTTGAAGGCGCAGATACACGATGCATCAAGCCCAGCGCGGATAGCCCTTGGTACATGGCTTTCGTGTATATGGACACGAATTCCTCGCAGTAAAAATGAACGACACCAAACCGGATTGAAATGATCACGGTCGAGGTGCGTCAAGACAACATCTTGAATCTGTTCAAGTTGTACGCCATGCGTACGCATCCGCTCTTTAGTTTGTTTCATTGAAAAACCACAGTCAATCATGACCCAATTGCCGTTAACTCGCAGCAAACTACAGTTCCCAGAGGATCCACTTCCTAATACAAAAAATTCTAAATTGTTCATTCGAAAAAGTAAATCCTTGGCATGAATTGTAAAGTTGGGTGAATCTCGAGCACAGTACGGGTATCATCTCAAGAATAACGATGTCGTGCCAACTTAATATTCAAGATCTTGGGAAAATTCCATACATGCGAGCGTTGGAGAAACAACGAGCTTTGCAGAAGATTGTGATTAAAAATAGAGAATCGACCCCAACGCCATTTCATTTGCTTTTATTAGAACACGAACCAGCAGTAATCACGATGAGTAAGAGGGCCGGCTCCAAAGAACATCTGCTCGCTACTGAATCGCAACTTAAAAAAGCGGGGGTTGAGGTTTGCGCGACTGACCGGGGCGGAGATATTACATATCACGGCACTGGGCAACTCGTTGGCTATCCAATTTGTGATTTGAATGCGTTGTCACTTCGAATTCACAGTTACATGCGTTTTTTAGAATCTACTATCATCGAAGTTCTTGGTAATTTTGGAATTGAAGCGCATCGTGATTCTTGCGCGACGGGAGTTTGGGTAGGCGACGCAAAGATTTGCGCAATGGGCGTGCGTGTTTCCCGTTGGGTTTCGATGCATGGATTTGCGCTGAACGTGAATCCGAACATGGAACACTTCAATTTAATTGTCCCTTGCGGTCTTGCTGGCAGAAACATAACTTCCATGCAACTACTTCTGGGAGATAGTTGCCCGAGCATGAAAGAAGTTAAAGGGGTTGTATCTGAAAGTTTCCGAGTTGCAATTACTCGTCAATCCCAAGTTCAGCGAGAACCTCATCAGTAATATCTAAACCTTCTGGCGCACGAAGTGCACTTCGTAAACGAATTTGCATGATGATTGAGTCGGGATTACCCTGTTCAAATTCATCATCTGGTGGAATAAACCGAAGGACCATGTCGACGCTAAGTCGTTCTGCAACTACATTTACTGCCTCAACTATTTCTTTGTAGGATTCTTGCATTTGTTCAGAATAAAGCGCACCTCGTGCTTCAGCTGCAAGTTGTTGCATCTGAGTAAACTCGTCGTAGAGCACTTGCCATCGTTGTCGCATTTCGCCAAAGTTCGGGTCGCTGGGCGTGAGTGTTTGTGCTTCTTTAGTCAAGTCGTCTAGAGCTCCGCGAGTTCCTGAAATGTTGTCTTCGATTTCAGCGTTTAAGTCTTCTCGTGCTTCCTTGAAGTGGTCAGCCTTGAGTAATACTTTAAGTGCTTTGCCGGTTTCCATAAAACCAATAGACCAAATTGTGCTGGTTTTTTCTTTACCCCACGACATTCGGCCATCGCTATTTTTAATAGTTACGTCACCGTTTGAACCTGAAAGAACAAGCGAGTCAACAGGGCCAAGTATCCCAGTGTCGTCGTTGCTTATGAGCGAAGTGGTAATAACACCCGCAAAAAGCAGGGCACCAATCCAAAGTTGTGTTATTCGATTATTCATGTTAGGTTAATCTCCTTGTTCTAGAACTGATAAAAATGCAGACTGAGGAATATGAACATTGCCAACGGCTTTCATACGCCGCTTGCCCTTCTTTTGTTTCTCAAGCAATTTTCTTTTCCGGGAAATATCTCCACCATAACACTTTGCAGTTACGTTCTTTCGGAAACCCTTGATTGTTTCTCGAGCGATAATTTTCCCGCCAATTGCTGCTTGAAGTGCAATTTCAAATTGATGTCGGTCAATTTGTTTGCGTAATTTTAATAAAATTGCTCGCGTTCGCACTTCCGCTTTATCTTTGTGGCATATAACGCTTAACGCTTCTACTGGAGTTCCATTCACAAGAATGGAAACTTTTACGAGCCTGTCCGCACGGAACTCGATGATTTCATAATCCATGGTCCCGTACCCACGTGTAATTGATTTTAGTTTGTCATAGAAGTCATAGATAATTTCAGCCAACGGCAACTCGTAGTCAAGCATTTGCCGACCTTCGGATACAAATCGCTGACCTTTAAAAATGCCTCTTCTGCCTTCGCATAAACGCATGAGATCGCCGATGGATTCATCCGGACAAATGATTTCAACTTTTACAATTGGTTCACGAATGTATTTAATTTGTGATGGGTCTGGCAAGTCCGCCGGATTATGAATGTCAATAATTGCTCCGTCGATTAATTCAATTTGATAATTAACGGTTGGAGCCGTCTGGACAATTTCTGCACCGCCTTCGCGTTCAAGTCGTTCTTGCACAATTTCCATGTGCAATAGACCAAGGAAACCACAACGGAAACCGAAGCCGAGCGCTTCACTGTGTTGTGTTTCAAAAGTAAAACTTGAATCGTTAAGACGTAATTTTTCAACCGCTTCCCGTAATGTTTCAAATTCAGTCTTCTTGCTTCCACTTTCACTTGATGCGGGATAAAAATCACAGAACACCATTTGCTTTGGTTCTTCATACCCCGGCAACGCTTCTTCAGCTGGGTGTGCATCGAGTGTAATCGTGTCACCAATGCGAACATCATCAAGCGTTTTAATCGCAGCGACCATGTAGCCAACTTCACTCGTCCCAATAGTATTTGATTGGACAGGCTGCGGTGTATAGCGCCCAAGTTCCGTAATGGTGAAAGTGCGATCTGTTCCCATCATTCGAATTCTGTCGCCCTTGGTGAGTGAGCCGTCAAATATACGAAAGTAAACAATGACACCGCGGTAGTCGTCGTAATGAGAGTCAAAAATTAGTGCGCGCGTTTCTTTAATTACAGAGGGCTTCGGCGGAGGCAACTTTTCGCAGATAGCATCAAGTAGTTCCTCAATTCCTTCGCCTGTTTTTGCAGAACAATTGATGCAATCCTCTGCAGGTAAGCCAAGTATTTGTTCAATTTCCATTGCAACTTTTTCAGGATCTGCAGAAGGCAAATCAATTTTATTTACAACTGGAATAAGTTCTAAATCATTTGAAATTGCTAAATATGCGTTTGCAACAGTTTGGGCTTCTACACCCTGTGAAGAGTCAACAACGATTAGGGCACCTTCGCAAGCTGTTAAGGCGCGAGAAACTTCGTAGGTAAAATCAACATGGCCAGGCGTGTCAATAAAATTCAGTTGGTAATCTTCGCCTTTATAGGCGTGATGAACAGTTACCGCGGACGCTTTAATAGTAATGCCGCGTTCACGTTCTAAATCCATCGAGTCAAGTAATTGAGCTTTGGCTTCGCGTTCACTTACAGCTTTTGTGGCTTGCAATAACCTATCGGCAAGCGTGCTTTTACCGTGGTCAATGTGTGCGATGATTGAAAAGTTTCTAATTAACATAAGAGGGGAATGGAGTAGTTTACCGCAATGGGAGCGATACAATCTTTTCTAACTCTTCTGTTGGTCGTGCAATTAAGTCGTAGCCGTCGCTATCTGTAATAGTGCAACGAATTAATGAACCGATTATCTGTTTATTTTCAGCCATCAAAATGGTGCACGCGTCAACATCGGGTGCCTGTTGTTTCGTTCGACATTGATACAGATGAATTTCGCCTTCGCCCGTTTCCCCAAGGTACGAGTCGATAAGAATTTCGTGCTGCTCTCCGTTGGAAGCTGCGGATTCCGCTCGCGCAAAAGCAATTTCTTGCTGCGCAAGCATGAGTTCTTCTTCGCGTTGTTGTTTTACTTCGTCAGGCACACGGAGCGATTCGTCGTTTTCCATTGTTCCAGCAACCGTCCCCTCTTCTTTTGAGTATTGGAAAACACCCATTGCTTCAAATGAATGTTTTCGAATGAAAGCGAGTAATTGTTGGTGGTCTTCTTCTGTCTCACCAGGAAAACCAGTAATCATTGTCGTTCGAATGCCGACATTTGGAATAGTTGTTCGAATGTCGTCTAGTAAGTTGGACTGTACTTCTGCAGAAACATTTCTTCGCATTGCTCCAAGCATCGCATCGCTTGCGTGTTGAAGTGGAATGTCAATGTAAGGAAGGACGTGCGGCAATCGTGCCATTGCATCAATCATTTCTTGTGTAAAGAAAGTTGGGTATGCATACATGAGCCGAATCCAACCGCCGCCCGCGGTAGCAACAGTCTCGTTAAGTGCTTCGAGCAATCCGACTAGTCCAGCTTCGTACTCGATGTCGTATCCAAAACTTGTTGTGTCTTGACCAATTAAATTTAGCTCAAAAACTCCAGAGGCAAGTAGTTTTTTAGCTTCCGATACAATTTTATCCACAGGTTTCGAACGCATTTTCCCACGGATAGAAGGGATAGTGCAGAATGAACAATTTTGATTGCATCCTTCACTAATTCTAAGGTATGCCCAATGGCGGGGTGTTAATTGAATTCGGTTTGAATCATCTTCAAAATAACCGGAAGCATCTTTGATGCCACGCGCTCTTGCAGCGAGCAACGCGTTTGCTTCAATCCACTGTGGTGCTTTTTCTTTTTCGTTGTCATCTTGCATTGCGTCAACGATGTGGTCTCGATCGAACACGCCAATTAACGCGTCAATACCAGGACACCATTCGAGCAAGTTAGCTCGGTACCGTTGTACGAGACATCCGGCTGCGATGACGCGTTTCACATTTGAAGATTCTTTTAATGCAACGGCTTCGTTAATTACTTCAACAGATTCATCTTTTGAAGCTTCGAGAAAACCACATGTGTTAATGATGATGGCATCCGCTTCGTTGTGGTCAGCAACAAGTTCATAGCCCGCATCCACCAAGGTGGCGAGCATCTGTTCGCTGTCCACAAGGTTCTTTGGGCAACCAAGTGAGACAAATCCAATTCGTGTAATTGTTGCGGTGGTCATAGACCACTATTTTACATATATAGCTTGTTCTGTGCGATATATTGAGCAACTCGGGGGTGAACAAGTGCATCAATGGATTCGCCACGGTTGCGCATCGCTCTAATATCAGTTGAAGTTGCAGAAAGGGTGTCAATTGGCAACAGATTTGCATCATTTATTTCAAATCCAGCCCTTGGCATGATTGCGGGGTTTGCAAGTTTCACGATGTCTTCCCAACGGTTCCACTTCGAAAATTGCGCCCACTGGTCAGAGCCGATTAATAATCGTAGTTCAGCATACGAATCACACAGAGCTTCTATGGTATCAATCGTGTAACTCGTTCCACCTCTGTCGAGTTCGATAGAAGAAATAGAAGCCCAATCACATTGTTCCAGTGCTAGTTCTAGCATTGCAAGCCGATGGTGCTGTTTGGTTGGCGTTGAATCTTTGAGTGGAGAGCGAAAGGCGGGAACAAACAACACTTCATCGAATGCAAGGTGTTGCATTGCTTGATGCGGAACGTCAACATGCCCACGGTGAGGTGGGTCAAACGAACCACCATATAAAAGGACACGTTTCATTGGTTAACTATCCCATTATCAATTAAACGAATATGTCCAAGTCGAACGGCGATAAGTGCTCGTGTTGTTTGTCCATCAACAGGTGCTAGCAATGTGCCACTGTCTCGAATGACCGCGTACTCAACTTCAAGTCCGTGGTCATCTAAAATATCGGCCATCGCTTCTTCGGTCGTGCATCGAATTGCTTTGTGTAAACCAAGTGCTTGCGATCGTTGGTCAGTTGTTAGGTAAACATTCCGGCTACTCATTGCAAGATTATCCTCGTCACGAATAATTTCAGCACCACTTATTTGTAAATGTTTCCAGCGGTCGCCCTCTTGGTCTATGAGTTGCTTGATGACAAGAAACTGTTGATAATCTTTAAGTCCAAACACAGTTAACGATGGTTGTACAAGATCAAACAACCGCGCAACGGCGATGCAAACACCGCGAAAGTGAGACGGTCTACACCCATCTTCAAGAAGTGGTTTTGTTGCTGCCAGTGGAAGTTCTATTGTTTCGGGTACATTTGGATACATCGTCTTAACGCTCGGAGCGAATACAACGTCTGCGCCAACACTTTCTGCAAAAGCACAATCTTGTTCAAGGTTTCTTGGGTATTTGTCCAAGTCTTCGTCTGGAGTAAATTGTTCAGGATTAACAAATATACTTACCACGACTGGCTTGTTAGATTGTTTTGCTTCCGTGATTAGTGATAAATGCCCATTGTGTAGCGCTCCCATGGTAGGCACGAACGCACAACCGAAATAGGTGTTTAATTCCGCAGTTTCTGTAACAACCTTCATTTGGTGCAGTATACGGTCTGGTCCACCAGTACCTGGCAAATTTGTACCATGTAGAGGTGGACTAGAGCCTCTTGCTTGTTATAATGTCGTATTGGAATATTTTTTCAGGAGTTTTACCTATGGCAGTTATCGTTACAGAATCAGCAGCAAGAGAAATCAACAACATCATGAGCCAGCAAGAGTTAGATTGCGAAACAACGCATCTTCGAGTTGGCGTGAAGGGTGGCGGTTGTTCTGGTTTCAGTTACATTTTAGATCTTACTGAGTCTAAAAAAGACGGTGATGAACAGTGGGATTACGACTTTGAAATTGAAGGCAATCCACAAACTGTCCATGTAATTTGCGACCCTAAAAGTTACCTTTACCTCAATGGCACAACCGTTGATTTTAAAGATGAAGTAATGGGTCGAGGATTTGTTTTTGAGAATCCAAACGCCACCAACACTTGTGGGTGTGGTAGCAGTTTTAACGCCTAATTTTCTTGAACGAATCGCTTAATTACAAGCGTATTGTTCTGACCACCAAAACCAAATGAGTTGCTAACGCAACAATCAACTTGTGCTTTGCGTGCAATGTTGGGTACATAATCTAAATCAAGGTCAGGGTCAGGATTGTCTAAATTGATTGTCGGAACCAGCATATTAGTTTGAATTGACATCACGCATGTGATGAGTTCGACTGAACCTGCTGCTGCAATTAAGTGCCCCATCATTGACTTAATTGAACTGACAGGAACATTTGGTGCATTTTCACCAAAGACAAGTTTGATGGCCTTCGTTTCGATGGAATCATTTTCTTGTGTACTCGTGCCATGTGCAGAGATGTATTGCACTGGCGGTTTGCCATCAATTAAAGAGGTTGGATCGATGCCAGCTTGCTCGAGTGCGTTGCGAATTGCAGCCGCAGGTCCCCGACCTTCAGGATGTAAATCAGTAATTCTGTACGCATCAGCGCTTGAACCAAATCCAACAATTTCTGCCAACGGTGTCGCGCCTCGCGCAAGCGCGTGCTCTAACGTTTCTAAAACTAACATGCCAGACCCCTCGCCCATGACGAAACCGCCACGGTCTTTTGAAAAGGGGCGCGATGCTTTCTTTGGGTCGCCATCAAAAGTGGAAAGGGCAGTTAATCGATTGAAGCCAGTAATTCCAAGCGCGTGCAACATCGTGTGCGTGCCACCGCTAAGCATTACGTCGGCGTCACCACTTTGTAATACACTAACTGCTTCGCCAATGGCTTGGGTACTTGCTGCGCAAGCAGTGAGGCAGTTAAAAGAAGGTCCCTGCAAACCGTACTCTTTTGCAACGTGCCAGAGAGGCATGTTTGGTTCTTGCTCAACTTCACCCCATTCGTTTAAGTTTTCCGATGCGTAATTCGCCCATTCGACAGGGTTAATTTTGCCGTCCTTGACATCCCAGGAATGCGTATCAATCAACGAGTGGGCCGAAAAATCAAGAACACCTTCACCAGCTCCAAGATAAATGCCGACTCGGTCTAAATTTAAATCTTCAAAATTCCCAAGACCAGACTGGTCCCAAGCTTGGCGCGATGCACCAAGCGCAAATTGTGAATTCATCGCAGGTGCTCGGTGAGCCGACGCGTCTTTGACGTACTGCTTCCAATCGAATGTTCTAACTTGTCCAGCAAATGTAGTTGGAAAACTTGAAGCGTCAAATCGGTCGATTGTTGCAATGGCAGATTCGCTATTGCACATTCGCTTCCAAACAGTATCTAAGTCATTGCCAAGGGGAGTAATCCAACCCATGCCTGTAATTACTACTCGTGTCATGCGTTGATTCTCCCAAGAACGAGTGCGACACATTGGCCACCTTCGCTCGGTGTAATTAAGAGAACTTTGTTGATGGCAAGTTCAGTTTGAGAACAACGCTCTGCTTGTATGCCCGGAGTTTCTGTACCACCAAGGCGCGCAGGAATTTTTTGTTCTTTAATTGCCATTGCCGCAACGCCGATGGAAATGGCGCCATTGCCCGCCATGCAATTTCCTGTGTACGGAATGGTTGTAATAGTTGGAATTGAAGAAAGCGATTCTCCAAATACATTTGCTAATCCTTCGCGCTCAGCATTGTCAACTTGTTTTATTCCAGAACCAAGTGGAATAATAACTTGAATGTCGCTAGGACTGCAGTTAGCTTCGTTTAGCGCTTTGTTAACAGCAGAAGTTATCGCGTGCGGATCTGCATCGAGTGGTGAGTCTGCGAACGATTGTCGGCAACCAATTCCTTCAACAGTACACCACGGTGTTCCGTTTCGGTTGTTGCACGATGTGCTAGATTCAACAATTAAAATGCCGCCGCCTTCACCTACAACGGTGCCAGTTGCATCATTTGTGTATGGACTTACAACTGTTTTCATGTCACCAGTGCCGTCAGTTTTTGTAAGTCGGCCCGTGCAATGCTGTCGGTAAAGTGCAAGAGGATTGACTCGATCTTCTGCCCCGCCGGAAAGACAAAGAACAGCGTCGCCTCTTTGAATTACTCGTCGTGATTCAGCAACGGATAAACCACTTGACGCTTCGCAACAAGTAATTGTGTTACTTGGTCCTTGGCAATTGTGCACAATGGTGACATGGCATGCAAGCATATTTGGTAAATATTTCAATAACCAAAGAGGGGACAAGTTTTGCATGCCTTCTCTTCCCCAGTGCGCAAGGTCGAATGAACCGTTTTCTTTTTGGCTCGTGACAAGTGCTCCGCTTAGTTCATTTAACTCTGCAGAAATTAAACCCGCGCCGATATGACAACCAACCCTTGTTGGTTCGATAGTTGGAGGATCATCGCTGGTTGCAGCGGTAGTTAACCCAGCACTTTGAACTGCGTCTGCAGCGGCGCCGACGGCGAGTTCGGTATCTCTACACATAACCTTTGTCGCTTTTCGGTGGCTTTTTGGAACGATTTTTTTAACTTTGAACGAATCTTCGTCGAGTTCGCCCGCAACTTGGCACGTAAAACCGCCTGGGTCGAATCGCTTGATTCGATGTAAACCTGTACGGCCTTCAAGCATCGCTTCCCAAAGTGGTTCTATGCCGACACCAAAACAGGTGATTAATCCTACTCCAGAAATTACAATTGACTCATCCTTCGACGACATGGGGCGAATTGTACCGCATGAACTTCTGTTCCTGTAGAATAGGCAAGTTTGCACTAAGAATTCTATGTTTAAACTTCAAAGTAATCCACAAAGACGGCTCCGTTCAGACATCCTTTCAGGTCTGACGGTTGCCTTGGCACTTGTTCCCGAAGCAGTTGCGTTTGCATTCGTTGCTGGCGTTGACCCGATCGTTGGGTTACACGCCGCTTTTATTGTCGGGATTATCACAGCGTGTTTTGGTGGAAGGCCAGGCATGATTTCAGGTGCAACAGGTGCAATAGCAGTCGTACTCGTGGCGCTCGTTTCAACACATGGAATCGAGTATATGTTTGCAGCTGTCGTACTCATGGGTTTGTTACAAGTAGTTGCCGGCGTATTGCATTTGGGTAAATTTATTAGGATGGTTCCACACCCAGTTATGCTTGGATTTGTAAATGGATTGGCGATTGTGATTTTCCTCGCGCAATTAGGTCAATTCAAAACTGCAGACGCAGATGGTGTCTTGCAATGGATGCAGGGGACGCAGTTGTACACCATGTTTGCGCTTATCGCCGTGACGATGGCGGTGATTTTTTACCTGCCGAAAATAACGAAAGTCATTCCCTCCTCTCTTGCAGCGATTGTTGGTATTACTGTTATTTCCTTGTTTCTTGGTCTGGATGCACCAACGATTGTTGATTTTTTGCGATCAATGTCGGGCGATGCCGAAGCGAGTCTTCACGGAGGATTCCCAACGTTTTCAATTCCGATGGTTCCCTTTACGCTTGAAACATTCTTTATTGTCCTTCCATACGCAGTTATTCTTGCATCGGTTGGTCTAATTGAATCGTTGCTAACGCTAACACTTGTTGATGAATTGACAGACACTCGCGGTCGGGGAAATAAAGAATGTATTGCGCAAGGCGCGGCAAATTTGACGTGTGGTTTCTTTAGTTCAATGGGTGGTTGTGCAATGATTGGTCAATCAATGATTAACATAAACTCAGGCGGACGAGGTCGTACATCAGGAATAACCGCAGCTCTTGTCTTGCTCGCCTTTGTTTTGTTTGCTTCTGGCTTAATCGAAATGGTGCCGGTTGCTGCATTAGTTGGCGTCATGTTTATGGTTGTGCTCGGCACGTTTGAATGGTCAAGCTTCCGCGTCTTGCGAAAGGTTCCGCTTTCGGATGCATTTGTCATAGTCTTAGTTTCAGCAGTAACTGTGTATACAGATCTTGCTATGGCAGTTTTTGTAGGTGTTATTGTGTCTGCACTTGTATTTGCGTGGAAACACGCACAAGTAATGCACGTTGCAACCGAAATAGATGCGTCAGGTTCGAAAATTTATACACTGCATGGCCCGCTCTTTTTTGGCTCGACAAAAAGTTTCCTTGATTTGTTTGACCCAAAAAATGATCCCAACGATGTTGTAATTGAATTTCAACACACTCGAGTATCAGATCACTCAGCGATTGAGGCAATTGATACGCTTGCAGAACGATACGTACGACTGGGGAAAAAATTACACCTTCGCCACCTCAGCAAAGATTGCCAAAAACTTCTTCGCAAGGCGGGGAACATGGTTGAAGCGAATGTCATTGAAGACCCGCACTACCACGTTGCAGACGATGCACTTGCCTAAAAATTAATTTGTTGAGCGCGCAGTTTATTTGCCAAGTTTTTGGCCAATTAGCATTGCAAGTTCAATCGCTTGTTCGTAGTTTAATCTTGGGTCGACGAGTGATTCGTACGCGTCGCCAAGCCCAGATTCATCTAAGCCACGAGCTCCGCCGGTGCATTCGGTTACATTTTGCCCGCAGACTTCAACATGCACGCCACCGAGGATCGAATCAGATTGTTTGTGAATATCAATCGATTGCTCAAGTTCCGAAAGGATGGAATCGAAGTTTCTTGTTTTAATGCCCGACTCTGTTCGTTCCGTGTTTCCATGCATCGGGTCGCTAATAAACAAACATTGTTTTCCGGTGGCTTTGACAGCGTCGATTAGTTTTGGAAGTTCAGTACTAATTTTATCTGCACCGTATCTATGGATAAGCGTTATTCGGCCGGGTTCATTGTCTGGGTGAAGAATATCAAATAATTGTTCGACGTCAACTTCGTGTGTTCCAATTTTAATTCCAATTGGATTTGCAATTCCTTTGAAAAATTCAACATGGCCACCATCAACGGTTGTTGTTCGCGCACCAATCCACGGGAAGTGACACGACAGGTCGTACCAACCATCACGCCGAGGGACTTGGCGAGTTTGTGCTTGTTCGTAATGTAAATGTAATCCCTCGTGGCTCGTGAAAAATTCAACACGATTTATTGCACCAACAGATTCGCCAGCAAGCGTTTCCATGAAGCGCAAACTTTCTGCGATTGAAGCAACGATTGATTGGTATTCACTCGCTTTTGGAGAGTGTTCAACAAAACTAAGGTCCCAATATTCTGGGTGATGTAAATCGGCGAACCCACCATCGATGAGTGCACGAACAAAATTAATGGTCATTGCTGAACGTTCAAAACCACGAAGTAATCTGTTTGGGTTTGGCGTTCGTGCAATTTCAGAAAATTCAATATCGTTTACTAAGTCGCCTCGGTAACTTGGAAGCGTTACGCCGTCGATTGTTTCGACATCGCTCGAACGTGGTTTTGCATATTGGCCCGCAAGTCTGCCAACGCGAATGACTCGATTCTTCGTTGAATGTACGAGAACCAGAGACATTTGCAAAAGGACTTTTAGTTGCCCTGTAATTCTTTCTGGGGTGCAATCCGCAAAGCGCTCAGCACAATCTCCCGCTTGCAATAAAAATCGTTTGCCGTTGGCGGCATCAGCGAGTTGAGATTTGAGCGTTTCAATTTCCCATGAGGACACGAGAGGTGGAAGCGAAGACAGTTTTTCGACAGTAGCAGCAAGAGAGGCAGAATCTGCGTAATTTGGCTGTTGTGCCGTGTTTTTGTCTTGCCAAGATGTTGGATTCCAAAGTGTCATGGTCAAGAATTCCAAGAAAATGCGGGCGAGAGGACTCGAACCTCCACGGGTGTTACCCCACCAGAACCTAAATCTGGCGCGTCTGCCAATTTCGCCACGCCCGCTGGGTAGTGCAGAGCGGATATGATATGGTGAAACACACTTTCCCAAAGACTTTTTTATGACTAACTTTGCAACAACTTCAATAATGCCACTTCTCGCTCGTATTGTTATTGCAGCAGCAATGCTGACATCTGGCTGGGTTAATTGCTTCAGTCAAATTGAAATCAATTCAGCGATGGCGGATGGGCTCCGTTCGATGCAGGTAAAAGTGGTTACCCAAGTAGTAACTGCAGAGGTCAACGATACTACCGAGTTAGTTGGTTCAGAAGCAACAGACGAGAGTGAAGTCTCAAAACCAACAAAAGCAGGATCGGACACAACAAGAGGAGTTAATCGAATTGTGTGGCTTATCCATGACAAATGGCCAAATTTAGGCGGTTGGGGAGTTTTCATTGCGTGGACAACTGCAGTTGCACAACTTGTTGCTGGAGTTTTATTGTTCGTTGGTTTGTTCACTCGACTAGCCGCACTTGCAATTTGTTTAGCAACAGGCATGGCTATTTACATAATTGCAGGGCTTATGCATGGGATGTTCTCGATGAATCCTTTTGAATGGCCACTGGATTCGCATCGTTTTATACAACTTTTTGCAGGCGCTGGTCTGTTCACGCTTTCGCTTGGTTTGCTTTTTGGAGGTCCAGGAAGTGTGTCAATCGATGCGAAGCATGCGAAATCCTCAGTCGCTGAAGAAAAGTAATTTTATTAAAAAAAGCCATGCAAAAGTGAATCGTGGGAATTCTCGTGTAATCTGTACGCCAACAGATGGAAAGTAACCAACTCAAGAAACATGACATTAGTGGTCCAGTTGCATGGACACTTTCTATCGGCGTGCATATTGGTGTAGCACTCATCGCGTTTTTTATTACATGGTCGGTTATTCGTGATGAAGGGGAGCCACCCCAAGTTGTAACGTCTACTTGGCACGAACAACCCGTGTTAGAGGAAGCAATACTGCCAATGATTCTTCCACCAAAACCTGAAACTGAAAAACCAGTAGAAGTAGAACAAGAGCCGGTAGAAGTTGCTGTAAAAAAAGATTCACTAGAAAGTGTTCAGGATGGCTTGGCGGTGTTGCATACAATTGCAACGACGGGGGAATTTCCCGAAAAAGCGATTCGCAAACCCGAAGCGGAAGTTAAGTTCATGGGTCTTGACGCTGTTGCTGCTAAGCGAATTGTGTATGTTGTAGATGCATCTGGTTCAATGTTATTGCATCTGACTACGGTACTAGGTGAACTAGAACGTTCGTTGCGGACATTGCATCCGAAACAGGAATTTGGAATTTTGTTTTTTCAACAGAAGAAAGCAATCGCCGTTCCGCCAAAAGGTGAACTTGTATCTGCATCGGCAAAAAACATTAACAAGGCAATGCGTTGGATTGAAACGAGTGACAAGGTTATTCCCGCAGGTGGTTCAAATCCAATCGTTGCACTTAAGTCAGCGATGCGATTGCATCCGGATGTTATTTATTTATTAAGTGAAAATATAACTGGGGCTGGAAGGTACGAAGTGCCAGCAGATGAATTGCTCGAAGAAATCAACAAGTTAAACCCTGTGGATAAACGTAATGGGCTTAGAAAAGTGCAAATTAACTGCATTCAGTACCTCTCTCAAGACGCAACGGGAACAATGCGGAAGATTGCAGAAATACATGGTGGAGATGATGGGTACACTTTTATCGAGCGTGGTAGAGTAGGAAAGTAAGGAGAAATGGCATGGATGCCAAACGGAGATTAATTCAATTCACAGCACTGTTAGTTGCAGTCACAACAACCTCTACATTCGCACAGAGCGGTGAGCATAGTTTTGCGGAAGCATTTTTTGTATCACGCCGGAATGATGGCTCGTTGGAATTGCTCGGAAGTGCAGTGACATGGTTGTTGCTTGTAATGTCAATGGGCGGTATAGGTTTGATGGTGCATTTGTCACTTGCTAACCGTCGACCAACCGTTTTGCCAGATGAACTGGTAAAAAACATTCGTTCAAATATAAAGAAGAAAAGATTTCAAAACGCAATTGATATCGCATCACGAGACGACAGTTATCTTGGTCGAATTTTAGTTGCTGCATTTCGCGAAGCCAAATTTGGTTTTCCAGCGATGATGCGTGCTCTTGAGCAAACAGCAGATGAGTTAGCAACAAAACGACTACGGCGAATTGAACTGCTTAATGTACTTGGTCAAGTGAGCCCAATGATTGGATTGTTCGGTACGGTGTACGGGATGATTCTTGCATTCGGCGCAATCGTTGCCGCAGGTGGAAGTGCCGATCCTGTTGCACTTGCTGGCGGAATTGGAACTGCGCTTACGACTACATTTTGGGGACTCGTTGTGGCAATTCCAGCGCTTGCGGGTTACGCAGTAATCCGAAATAAAATTGATGAACTCACTGTCGAAGCCACTATTGAAGCTGAAGAAATTTTAAACAGTTTTAGACCTCGAGCTCGCACGCGCGAAAGTGCTCAAACTAGCGACACGCCCACTGCGGAAAAACCCGTTCAAACAGTCGAGGCGGTTTAATGGCTCGTCGAGGAAACCCATCTTCAACAATAAACGCAAATATGACACCGATGATTGATGTTACTTTTTTGCTCATCGTGTTTTTTGTAGTGGTTTCGCAAATTGTTGACAGGGACGCAGTTTCGATGGACTTGCCAGCGCCAGAGCACGCTGTCGCAAGCATTGCAGAATTAGAAAAACGAGTAGTCGTGAACATAGTGCCAAAGGAAGATGGCCTCGTTGCTGGAATCGTAGTTGGTGGGCACGAAATTGCTTGGGATGCACTGGATGAACTTACAGCAATTGTGTCAACTCGTTTGCAAGGCGGTGCGAAGGAAGTGCATCTTCGCGCAGATAGAGCAACAAAATACAGGTACATTCACCAAGTTATCGAAGCAATTCGAGAAGTAGGAACAACGCCACGGCTGCAACTTGTAATCGACGGTGAAAAGCCATGATAATCAAACGCCGAAAAGCGGGTTCGATGGGTTTGAATTTAACATCGATGATTGATGTTGTGTTTCTGTTGTTAATTTATTTCATGGTTGCTACTGAGTTTAAAACTGCAGAAGAATCATTTCCAATGGATTTGCCAGCACGCGATGCAGGGCAAACAATCATGCTCGACAACGAACCATTAGTAATTGTTGTGGAATCTGCCGGAGATGGGCAACGGGATGTTCGAATTCAAATTGAAGGACCTTGGGATTCCGTTGCTACGGTCGAAGAGTTGACACAATTTTTGCGCTCCAACAAAATAGATGAATTTCATGTGACAGGTTTGTTTACTGAAGCACATCCTGTTCTCATTCAACCAACAGAAAACGCAAGATGGGAACACGCACTTGCGACGTACAATGCAGTAGCAAGAGCGAGTTACACCAACATTACTTTAGATGCTCCAGTTACGAAGCTCGACGTTTTGCAATAGGAGTTCCTTGTTGCATTCGTTCTCGTAGTCGTCTAAGTGAATCGATTTCGATTTGCCTGACGCGTTCACGAGTAAGCCCAATGACAATACCAATTTCTTTTAGGGTTAATGGGTCTTGCCCTTCCAGACCAAAACGCAACCGAATAACTCGCGCTTCACGATGGTCAAGTTGTCCTAAATAACCCATGATGTCTTTGATAGTTTCACGTTGCTCAACTTGTTCATCAGGGCGTTTGTTCTTTTGGTCTTCAAACACTTCTGAAAGAAGCATTGGTTCGCCACCGATGGTCCGGGGCGTTCTTCCTGAACAAACGCGCATTGCTCGTTTAATCGTGCTCAGTTTTTTAAGCGGAATGTTCATATCTGTTGCAAGGTCTTGATTTGAAGGCATGTGCCCAAAGTTTTCATGCAAACGATTTGAAGCTTCTCTAAATCGATTTATTAAGTCGATCATGTAGGCAGGGATGTGCACCGGTTGCGTAGCGTTATTGAGCATTCTTTTAATGGATTGTTTAATCCACCACGATGCATACGTAGAAAATCGAGCGCCATGTGCTGGGTCAAAACCTTCCACGGCTCGAATAAGCCCGACGTTCCCTTCTTCTATCAAATCGCCTAATGTAAGCCCACGGCCAAGGTATCGTTTCCCAATTGAAACAACGAGCCGAAGGTTTGCTCGAATCATGTGTTCTTTGGCAGCCGGATCGCTGTCATTGATGATTTTCCATCCAAGCATTTTTTCTTCTTCTGGTGAAAGAAGTGAAACTTCATTGATCTGTTGTAAATATAATTCAAGGTTCACGCTGATCTCCTATTTTGCATAACTTCTAAACCCAGATTTGGATTCGGCGAATTTCACCCTTAAATGAATACAAGAAGGACGAGAAACTATTTTCTTGCCGGCATAAACAGAACAAACCATAACCTCGCCCAACACACTGGGTAAGATGTGCTACCTATGCCGAATGACGACATTTCTAGAATTCTTAAGGACTGGGCTTACAAGGCGGGTCGTCTGAATGTCCGCGTTGCAGAAGCTGCTGATGGTCGCGAAGTAATTCAACTGCGAATTGAGTTAGGCATTATCCAAATGGAGTTGTCAGGTCGCCCTGACGGGGTCTTACAAGATGGGTTTCCATCCCTGTTAGCACTTTTTGGAAGTAGAGGAACTCAGGACGGGCTTGAACCAGATATGTGCCGGCGGTTACGTGAAGAAGGTGTGCAACGTTCACACCGTTCAGCAGCGCTTTTTGCTATTGGTCGTTGGAAAGAAACAATTAGAGATTGCAATGAAAATCTTCAATTGTTTGATTTGTGCAAGTACCACGCCAATGATAAGAATGACCAAGAAGCGTTGGAGCAATTTCGTGGAGCGGTAATTGCACTAAGCGCTCGCGCCGCAGCGGAGTGGGCTGTGGAGGAAGATAATATTTCAATGGCGATGGCCGCGCTCGAAAAGGGCCTCGAAGAGTTAAGCCAAATCCTCGGTGAAGATTGGGAGCAATCCAATGAGACACAATTACTCCGGGGAATGAAAGAAGCGCTCGTTCCTAAACTGCCAAGGTCTGAACGAGCGGATTTAAAAGAGCGGCTCGCTGCAGCAATCGAAAATGAGAATTACGAACTCGCAGCAATTCTCCGCGACGAAATTCGACTCTTACGCGAATAATTTTTTGGACTGTCCCAAAAGCAGGTGTTATTTTTTGTAGAAGGGCAACGGTACGATTGTTGCTGAAATTTGGGTTCTTCCAAAGTCGAGGTCAACGCTTTCACCAGCAAAATCACTAGGAATATACGCCATTGCAATCGGATAGCCAAAAGTAGGGCTTAAACAACCACTTGTGACTTCGCCAATAACTTCGCCATCGTGCAGTACGTGCATGTGCTGTCGTGGACTGCGTTTACCTTCAAGTTTTAAACCGACGAGTTTAGTGCCGGAGCCTTTATCAGAGATTGTCCGAAGCGCTTCTTGGCCAATAAATGGCTCGGCTTCATTTTCGCCAACACCTTTTTCAAGTTTTACCGCAAAGGCAAGACCAGCGGAAAGTGGGTCAATTTCTTCGGTTAATTCATGCCCGTAAAGTGGCATTCCTGCTTCAAGTCGAAGCGAATCTCGTGCGCCCAATCCAGTTGGCTTCACAATTGGCACGTCGCCCAAATTTTTTAGCATCATGTCGATAACTTTTGTCGCTAATTTTGAAGGCAAAATGACTTCAACACCATCCTCGCCGGTGTATCCAGTGCGAGAAATGAGTACTTTTGCGATGAGTAAGTTCTTTGTGGTAAATCGATACCGTTTAAGTTCTGGAATCTCAGTTGATACTGAACCGAGTAACCCTATCACTTTTGGGCCTTGGAGAGCAATCATTGCGGTTGATTCTGTCTCATCTTTTAACTTGAAGTCGTAATTACCGCGGTTTTCATCAATGTGAGACAAGATTTTCTCTCGATTTGCACCGTTGCATACCATGAGGTAATCGTTATCTTTGATTTTGTAGACCAAAACGTCGTCTCTGCACCCGCCCTGCGGATTGCAAACAATCGAATAGCGGATTTGGCCGTTTTGCATTCCGTGAATTTGTCTCGTGCAGAGCCGATCAAGAACTTTGCATGCATCCTTGCCGGTGAATTTCAATCGTCCCATGTGCGATACGTCGAAAAGACCACCACTCTGCCGAACTTGTAGGTGTTCCTCAATGATGGAGTTGTAAAGCAGGGGCATATCCCATCCCGCAAAATCGACCATTTTGGCACCATTTTCGAGGTGGTAAGCGTGGAAAGGGGTTGTTGAGAGTTCTTGTGTATGTGCCATGGAATGCGTGCCTTTTATATTGAGATGTATTGTACTTCCCATTGCTGATGAGGTTGTGGGGGCTTCTTTTGGCGGGTATCCTGCCCACACGGATGCGCATTCTTCTATCAATATTCATAACTCTTTTGGGCATAGTGTCGAATTCGCAAGCAACTTCTAATTTTGAGGACCGAATGATTTCCTCACTCGTGTTTGAGGGGCTTGACCGTGTGACCGAACAACGCGTTCTCAATTTGGTTCGAACGGCTGTCGGGCAACCATATGATGCAACGCAAGTAGCTGACGACGTTCGGACATTGACTCATCTTGGCGAATTTAAATATATATCTGCAGATGTTGTTTTGCAAGAAGACGGCACGGTTCACTTGTTTTTTACATTCCGTGAGCAGCAAATTATTACCCAAGTTTCAGTCGTCGGCAATACGTTGCTCGGTGACAAACAATTATTGTCCGTCGTTCCAGTAGTGCCTGGGCTAGGTAGAGATGAGGATGCAATTGATCGTGGCCGTCGAGCGATTATGAAAATGTATCAAGAGCAAGGAAACTATCTTGTCGAAGTCTTTTCTGAAATTACAGAGTACGGTAAGGATGTAGACGAGTTTACTGGTCAACGCATCGATGAATCCGTAGTTCTCATTTATAAAATCATGGAAGGTCCGCGAGTTCGCGTGAATGGCATTTCATTTTTCGGGAACCATTCATTTACAAATAATGAATTACTCGCGGAAATAGATACCCGAACATTGATTCCGTTTTTACGACGGGGTGAGCTAAACGAAGAGATGCTTGAACAAGATGTCTCAAGCATTCACCGATTTTATGTGAACCGTGGCTTCCAAGAAGTTCGCGTTTCATTTACAGATCCATTAAGTCCAAATGACAAAGAAGCATCAGTTGTTTTTGTTATTGAAGAAGGCCCTCAATACACGCTCGGTGGAATTGCTGCGGAATTTCAAACCGTCAATCGTTTTCCACCAGTGTTCACAGTAGAACAATTGCGTGGGTTAATTCCAATGAAGGAAGGCGATGTATTCCGACAAATTGATGTTGGTGCTGCAGTCCAAGCAATCAACAAGGCATACGGCGTGCTTGGAAGAATTGTTAATGTCGACCCTCGTCAGCAAGCAGTTACGCGTGCGCGCAAGACTATGTACGGTGGCAAGAGTTCGCTTGAACAAGATGTGGTCAATGCAGTTCCGTTTCATGCAGAGCCCGGCGTTACAATTGATATTGTCTTTATGATTGAAGAAGGTGCGCCGACAACTGTCGGATTGGTTGAAATAAAAGGGAATACAATCACTAAAGACAAAGTGATTCGTGGCAGACTTGGATTAAAACCAGGATATCCGTTTGATATTCAAGAAGCATCTCGATCTGAAGACCGTTTAATGCGAACGCAATTATTCCGGAAAGTCACGATGACTATTCAACCAGAAAATCCTGACACGCCCGGCGTGCGCGACTTGCTTGTCGAAGTTGATGAACGTCAAACAGGTTCTGTCAATTTCGGTGTTTTAGCAGGTAGTGACTCGGGATTAATTGCAAACATTTCACTTACGCAAAGTAATTTCGATGTTACCGATTGGCCAGAAAGTTGGTCAGAGTTTTGGCAACGCAAAGCATTCGTTGGCGCAGGTCAACAATTTTCGATGGCGTTCCAGCCCGGTGACGAAGTATTTAATTATGAAATCAGTCTTTCAGACCCTCGGTTTTTAGACACGGACTACAACGTCGGGGGTCGAGTTGGTTACAACCGAAGACAATATACAGACTACACACAAGAGACTGTATTTAGCAAAGTCAGTGTTGGTCGAAGATTCGGGGACATTTGGTATGCAAATGTCTTTGTGTCAGCAGACAAAATTAAATTGACTGATATCGACAACAATGTTCCGGTGGAAATTTTTAATGACCGTGGGCCATCCACTGTTGACGCCGTTGGGATTTCCGTAACACGAAACACGTTCAAACCATCCGTCGCTCCGACGTCTGGTTCAAGGTTTAATATAAAAGTTCAACAGTTTGGTATTCCTACCGGCGATTATGACTTTACAAAAACAGAATTTAAGTACACCACGTATCTTGCAATGGATAGAGATTTTCTAAACCGCGTGTCCACGGTACGATTAGACGCTCGGTTTGGTTACATTTTTAATGGCGTATCGCCAACATATAACCGGTTCTATCAAGGCGGTAGAAATTTCCGTGGTTTTGACTACCGAACGATTTCGCCTAAAGGTACACCAAGAGTTGCCGGTGGTGACCCAGATGTTTCAATTGGTGGCGACTGGGAAATCTTCCTTGGCGCTCAGTATGAATTTCCTGTAGTTGACCGCTTTCTTTCAGCAGTTATTTTCTGCGACAGCGGCACTGTTTCAGAAAATCCAGGGTTTGACAATTATCGTGTAAGCGTTGGAGCAGGCATTAGAATGCACATACCTCAACTTGGACAAGCGCCGTTAGCGTTTGATTTTGGTTTTCCAGTTGTAAAACAAGAATCTGATAAAAAGAGAGCATTTAGTTTTAGTGTTCAACTTCCGTTTTAATACAAAATATATTTCGAATAATTCTCATAGAAGGAATAAAAAATATGCGTACTAACCAATTACAAAAGCTAACAATGGTGTTTGCGATGACAACAGTCATAGCAATCGTCGTCGGGTATGCTGCAGTTGCATCATCATCACAATTGCGACCGCCAACGGTTGTCGTCACTTTTAATATAGAACAAGTAACCGCAGATTTGACAGAGCGCGGTGATGCGGAAGTTAAACTTCGTAAACTCATAACAAATATTGAAGACGAAAAGAAGCTGAAGTTTAAAGCGATTGAAGAATTGAACGTTGCAATAGAATCTGCTGCGGATGCTGACCGAGGCGTTCTTCTTGAAAACCTTGATAAGTTAAAGTTGTCCGCAATTAGTTTTCAGCGATTCGCTGTTTCCCAAATTGATATTGAACGTTCTTTGATGTTTCGAGACCTGTATCAAAAGATTAAAAAATCAGTCGGAGAAGTTGCTGATGAAAACGGTTACGACCTCGTTCTCATTAGCGATAACACGAGGGAAATTTTAGTAAACCCAAACGCAAAAGTGTCAAGAGAATTTCAAGTTCGCGAACAAATCGAAGTAAAAAGAATTATGTTTGCTAGCGATCAAATTGACATCACCGAGCAAATTGTGACACACATGAACCTAGAATGGGAAAAGCACTCAAACTGAGCCAAGAGGAATAACATGAAACAAATAGCACAAAAACAATGGAACACGTTAGCAATTGTTGCTCTCCTTGTGGTCGGTTCGATGGCTTGGCAGTCACAAGCACTTAGAAGAGTTGATACAGCAAAGCCCGCAGTTTTAGTCTCGGTCGATTTTGGTCGAGTTTTCAACTCGCTTGAAGAACGTTCATTTGAGCAGGAAAAAGCGCAAGCACTAATCAACAGAATTGATGAAGATCTTTTGCGTCGTCGAAAACACATTGAAGATTATGAACAAGAACTTGAACTGTACACAGCAGGTTCAGAAAAATGGCAAGACTTAGTTAAGCAACAACAACTTGAATTAGTCGAGTACGAATCTATGGGCGAATATAGAAACCTTCGCGCAGCTCGTGAAGAGTCCAAAGGACTTCGTTCAATTTATAAGAACATACGCAAAGCATGCGCCGAGTTATCAAAGCAAAACGGCTGGGATTATGTTTTTGTAAATGACTTGATTGCACCGATGCCAGAAGGCGATGACGTGGATATGGATTCCGTTATTAGTTCTAGAAGAATGTTGTATGCAAACCCAACAATGGATGTCACAGACGCATTAATTGAACACATGAACGCTTCATTTGACGAGATGGCAGTTCGCTGAATTTCCCCATGGATTCTATGCAACATACTGCAGGTTCACTTGCCGAGTTAATTGGTGCAAGACTTGATGGCCTTGCAACTATTGTTTGCACGGGTGTTTCGAGTTTGAGTGAAGCCAAACAAGGCGACATTACTTTTATGGTGAGCGAGAAGTACTCGCGAGATTGGAAGCAATCAAACGCATCTATCGCTGTTGTGCCAAATGGAATTGAAGTCCCAAATCACGATGGTGAAACGAGGGCATTGCTTTGGGTTGAAGATGCAGATGTTTCAATTGCAGAAGTGCTTTCTTTATTTGAAGTTGAAGTAGATCAACCTGCGCTGGGTATACATGATTCGGTCGAACTAGCACCGTCTGCAAAAATTGGCAAAGATGTTCGAATTGGTCCCTTCACAATCATAGAAAAAGATGCAGTCGTTGGTGATGGTGTATGCATCCACGGAAATGCTCGCCTCGCCCGAGGTAGCCATGTTGGGGCAGGCACGATTCTTCATTCAGGCGTCGTGATTGGTCACGATTGCACTGTTGGTGAAAACTGTATTCTATTTGGGAATGTTGTCATCGGCGCTGATGGTTTTGGCTATTGTGCTTCATTAGACAAAACACACCTTATGAAAATTCCGCATATCGGAAATGTTGAACTGGGAGACAATGTTGAGATTGGGGCTAACTCCTGTATTGATCGAGGCAAGTTTTCATCAACAATTGTCGGTTCTGGGACAAAACTTGATAATTTGGTGCAAATTGGGCACAATTGTAAAATTGGCCAAAACTGCGCTGTATCAGCCACTACAGCCATTGCTGGCTCAGTTGTGCTTGGAAATTGGGTTCAAATCGGCGGTAATGTCGGAATCGTCCCCCACGTAGTAATTGGAGATGGTGCTAAAATAGCGGCAAAAAGTGGAATTATGAACAATATTCCTGCAGGCGAATCTTGGATGGGCTTACCCGCCGTTCCATTAAAAGAAGGATTGCGTCAGTGGGCTGCAGTTCGCAAACTGCCGAAACTAATTACTCAGTTAAACAAGTAACCCACCCAACAAAAACGCGACACCAACCTGGAATTATTCCAGACCCTATCAATGACAGAAGCACCTAAACAAACCAAAGAAAATGAAGCCTTCACAATGGTTGGTACTATGCAACAAACAGTTGCAAGACCAGTCACTGTAAGTGGTAAGGGCTTGTTGCTTGGCAAGGATGCTGATCTAGTCATCGCACCTGCAGCCGCTGGCGAGGGCATCGTTTTTGAGAGGACGGATATTGAGCCCAATGTTCAAATCCCCGCCCTCGTTTCGAATACTACAAATCGGGCAAGGCGCACAACTCTTTCTAATGGCGATGTGACCATTGAAACAGTTGAACACTTGATGTCCGCACTGGCGGGTCTTGGAATCGACAATGCGCTCATCCGAATTGATGGGCCAGAAGTCCCTTGCGGCGATGGTTCATCCATGCTGTTTGTTGAACAGTTGATTGAAGCAGGCACGGTAAAACAAGATTTGCCAAGGCGAATTATGCGGATTCACGAGCCAATTTGCATCCAAGATGGTGAAGCAATGATTGCTGCTTTTCCAACAGAACAAGATGGCTTTCAAGTTGTGTATGATTTGGATTATGGCGACGCTTCCTCGCGAATTGCACAGCAAACTCAAGCATGGAGCAGTTTGAATGGTAGTTATGTAACAGATGTTGCTCCAGCACGAACGTTTAGTCTGCATGAGGAAGCACTAGCATTGCAATCGCAAGGTATGTGCACACACTTATCCCCTTCAGACATATTGGTTATTGGCGAAGATGGACCAATCGATAACGAATTTCGTTTCGACAATGAACCTGTTCGGCATAAAATACTCGACATCATTGGCGACTTGTACCTTGCGGGTTCGTTCATTCAAGGACGAGTTGTTGCAAGCCGTTCTGGTCATGCGTTGAACCGTCGATTGTGCAAAGCAATTATTGAACAAGATAAAGTAGCACGGAGAGATTCTGTTATTTCTTCTGGCTCAGAGATGGACGTTCGCGAAATCCAACGAATTATGCCTCATCGGTATCCAATGCTCCTCGTTGATCGAGTGGTGGAGATGGTTGGAGATGAAAGAGCGGTTGGCGTTAAAAATGTCACTATCAACGAACCATTTTTTCAAGGGCATTATCCAGGCACCCCCATTATGCCAGGCGTGCTAATAGTGGAGGCGATGGCCCAATTAGGTGGTTTGCTCATGAGCAGGAAACTTGAACATACGGGCAAATTGGCTGTTCTTTTGAGTTTAGACAAAGTGAAGCTTCGCCATCCGGTTACTCCTGGCGACCAACTCATTCTTGAGGCAGTCACAATAAGGGCAGGAGTTAGAACTGCGGCTTTGCAATGCAAAGCATTTATTGGTTCACGACTAGCCGCAGAGGCACAGATTCGGTTTATGATGGTTGATGCAGAGCAAGATTAAGTATGTCAAATATTAACCCAACAGCCATTATTGATTCCTCAGCAACGATTGCAGACGATGTGCATATTGGTCCCTACTGTGTAGTTGGGCCAAATGTAACTATCCAATCTGGCACTCGTCTACTTGACCACGTGACAGTCCAGCGTGACACAGACATCGGTGAAGACAATATTTTCTATCCATTCAGCGTTGTCGGTGGTGATCCGCAGGACAAAAAATTTGCAGGGGAAACAACGACGCTTACAATTGGCGATCGAAATCAAATTCGTGAACATGTCACGATTCATCGCGGGACTGCATTAGGGGGCGGAATAACGAGCATTGGGGACGACAACCTTCTCATGGTTGCGTCGCACGTTGCGCACGATTGCAATTTGGGCAGTGAATTAGTCATTGCAAACCAAGTAATGCTCGCGGGTCATATTACTGTTGACGATTGCGCAACAATCGGTGGCGGTGCTGGTATCAATCAATTTGCACGCATCGGTCGTTGTTCGTATGTCGGTGGCCTTGCGCGGATTACACGCGATGTCCCACCGTACATGATTGTTGAAGGAACCCCAGCAGAAGTACGCGCAGTAAACGTCGTGGCAATGTCACGACGCGGTTATTCCGATGTGCAAATTGATGCGATGAAAACAGCGCATCGACGGTTGTTCAGAGAAAACGGTGGCGCTCTCGCTCAAAAAATGGAGCAACTGCTCGAAGAACTCGGCGAACATGAGCCAGTACAAGCACTGTGTCAAGCAATGGCTGCTTCAGCTGCAGGTAAGCATGGCCGTTCAAACGAAAAAGTAGCAACTGCCTAGCGAATCGCTTCGGTGCTTGTATTAATCGTCGTTTTCACCAAATAAATAATGTTCAAACTCGTCATCATCATCGGATACGTCTTCAGATTTTTCATCATCTTTGCCTTTATTGGTGCGTGAATCTTCATCATCTCCATCCTCTAAGTCTGAATCGATTTCAACTTCAACGATAGTATTCTCATCTTCGTCGTCGTCTTCATCGTCATCCCAATTTTCCTTGGTGGCGGTTCCAACAGCCGGAAGTATTGTTCCAGTGCTTGGGAATGTCATAGCAAAATCGTTGGAATCAAAGGCAAATCCTGTATTTTGTTCAAAAATGGGTGTTTCAATGTGCATAATCAATGTCCTACTTAGTGTATTGATATCGAAAAATGCCGAAGTGTCAAGATATAGGTCTGATAATTCCGTTATTTTTTTAAAAATATTGAGAAAATTGAAATGTGGAGTGAATAATAGGTGTTGTATGTTCGATGTCAAACAATAGCGAACGTGCTAGCGATGACAGGGGTAATAGAAACGAACTATGACACTTCAAGTGCTACAACCAAATTCAAACCTGAGCCCACGCGACCAACGTGCTGAGCGGGTTATATGGCTTTTAGGCGGCGTTGTTCTTCTTAGTTTGGCGGATTTATTTCTAACCTTAACGTATTTGACTACAGTTGGGATGAGCGAAGGCAACCCGATTGCTCTCTGGCTTTTACAGTCAACAGGTTCAGTTTGGCCATTGGCAATCTATAAAGGGATAACAGTCGCTATCTGCGTTACGCTCTTGTACAGAAATCGGTACCGTCGCCAAAGTGAACTTGCTTCATGGTGTGCGATGATGATATTGGTTACATTGACAATTTGGTGGAATCAATATTCACACTACCAGCCGATGTTGCCGTTCGCTGAAGATCACATCGTCATGGTTGGAGATTCGTTCGTACAACCTTACGGCAATGTTTCGATTCCGACTTCAAAACAATAACGACAGCGGGGTCTGGTACAGTATTCGTATGAAACGAATCCAGATTCTCATGCTTCTATTCATCTGCTTCGCTGGTTGCAGTGTTCGTCAGCCCAAGGCGCAATTTATTAGTGCATCGATTACACAATCAACGCCAGAAGCATTTTCAATGGATGTTCAATTTGAAATTTTTAATACAAATGACGAGCCGCTCCAACTTATGGAGTACGACTACGTTGTTTCTGCAAACGGCATGACGGTATACACCGGTTTAGCATCAGCAGAGCAAACAATCCCACGGTGGTCATCCATCACAAATACGATTCCAGTTGTTTTACGGAGAGATTCAGTGTTAGGCATGCACCAAGTTGCATGGAACTTGTCTGGCACACTTGGGTATGTTCCGCCGAAAGCATTTTCAGAGACATTACTCATTTCTGGCATTTGGAAACCATCTACATCAATTCGTGCACATGGTCTTGTCCAAGTGCCTGATATAGATTGAACAAACAGAATAACTGACGGAATAATCGGAATAATTGGTAACACGTGCTAGCGTTTGGTTTGCTGTGTGAAGTGCTTGGCTTCCTCTACCGATGGAAGTTACATGGATATAGAAGCTATTCTCGCGATTGCACTGGAAAAAGGCGCATCAGATATACATCTTGTTTCTGGTGAGCCACCGATTATTCGAGTGGATACCGGATTGATTTCGGTAGACCATCCAATTCTCGACCCAGAAGAAATGAAACAGCATCTTTCAAAGATGCTTACCCAGCAGCAACTCGAGACACTCAAAAAAGAGCAAGACGTTGATTTGTCATGGGCGACACCATCTTGTCGGTACAGAGTAAATGTTCATATGCAGCGTGGAATGCCAGCAATCGCAATGCGAACAGTTAAAACAAGCATTCCTCCGCTTGAATCATTAAATCTTCCGCCAGCAATCGCGCCTTTGGCAGAATTGCCACGCGGTTTAGTTTTGGTAACTGGTGATACTGGTTCTGGTAAATCAACAACGCTTGCCTCATTACTAGAACGAATTAATACGACAAAACACAGGCATATAATTACGCTGGAAGATCCAGTCGAATATATTTTCAATTCAAAGGGGTGCTTGGTCGAACAACGAGAACTTGGCAGAGACATGCCAAGTTTTGCTTCTGGTTTGAAGCATGCGCTACGTCAAGACCCCGACATTATTTTGGTTGGCGAAATGCGCGACCTTGAAACGACTTCACTTGCAATTTCAGCAGCAGAAACAGGCCACCTTGTTCTTTCAACTTTGCACACCGTAAATGCATCGCAAACAGTTGAACGAATAGTTGACATGTACCCTGCGAATCAACAATCACAAGTCCGTTCGATGTTAGCAAATACGTTAAAAGCAGTTATCTCTCAGACACTCTTGCCAAAAATTGGTGGAGGAATGGTTCCTGCAGTCGAAATTTTATTGTGCGACCCAGCCGTCCGTAACATTATTAGAGAAGCACGCACATTCGAAATAGCAAACGTTATTGAAACAAACAGTCGAAAAGGCATGATTTCAAGAGATGCATCTATTGCAACCCTTGTTTTTAATGGCCTCGTAGAAAAAGATATTGCAATTGCAAACTCAACTGACCCACAAAGATTACAAATGACTCTCGCTGCATAAGGAAATTAAGATGCCAACATACCGCTACGAATTACAACAAGAAAGCGGAGATCTGTTGATAGGCCAGCTCGCTGCACAGACAGCCGCTGGTGCTGCTAGTGCATTGAAAAATCGAGGGGGTCGAATCGTACGGCTCGTTCCAGTTAATAATTCTGAGGAAAGTGCCCTCAAGAAATTCTGGGTATTTATGAACGCAGGAAGTGGTCCATCAAAAAAGGACATACTTGATTTCACTACACAGTTAGCAGTTATGGTTCGCGCGGGTATCAGTTTGCGCGTTGCGATTGGTGGTATATGCGAACACGTTGAAAACGATAAATTTAAATCAATCCTAAGATTAATTATCGAAGAAATCGAATCAGGCGCAACGTTTTCAGACGCTATTTCGAAATTCCCAAAACTTTTCTCTCCGCTTTATATCAACATGGTCCGCGCGAGTGAATTGTCTGGTTCCTTTGGACACATGCTTGACCGCATCGCGAAAATTATAACAAGGCAAATTGAAACACAGAAAATGATTATTGGCGCAAGTATTTACCCTGGCGTAATTGGCGGCCTTGCAACGGTTGTCACGATTTTCTTGTTGACTTTTGTTTTACCACGTTTCGCAGGTGTATTCGCTGGTAAAGAAGAAATCTTGCCATGGCCAACTGTTTTTCTTATGGCATTAAGTGCATGGATGGTTATCTATTGGTGGATTGTTCCAATTGTAATTTCTTCAGTTTCTGTCTTGTTGGTTTTGGGAGGCAAAACAGAACGTGGCGGCGTCATTATCGATTCGTTGAAATTACGCTTACCCATTCTTAGGAAAATGTTGCGTGCGTTATATATAACTCGTTCATTGCAAACATTAGGCGAATTAGTAAATGCAGGCGTGCCAATTTTGAGTGCGCTTGAAGTAACCGGAAACATTTCTGGTAACAGACAATATTTTAAGTTGTGGGAGGATGTTGGTACAGGCGTAAAAGATGGTCGTCGAATAAACGAGATTCTTGATACAACAACTCTATTACCTAAGCCAGTTGTGCAAATGATTTCTGCTGGCGAAGAGTCAGGCAAACTTGGCGATGTTCTTGAAGAAATTTCAGAATATTACGACCGAGTTCTTCGCGATGCTGTAAAAACATTTACAAGTTTAATTGAGCCAGCAATGATTGTTTTCATGGGCGGTATCGTTGGATTTATCGCGATGGCAATTATTCTTCCAATTTTCAAAATGAGCGCGGTGGTAACAGGATGAACCGAAGATCAAACACATCACGTAGGGGTTTCTGGCTTGTCGAATCTGCAGTTGCAATAGCGGTGATTGGAATTGGAGTCGTTGCTGTAGTTGGTTCGCAACAAGCGTGGCACATCCAAGCGGTTGCTTCCGAAGAACTCGCAACAGGGATGCGCCTTGCGACTGAAATTAGAGAGTTATCACTTTTGCTACCTGCAAATGACCCGATTACTGGCTCGTCTACTTGGGGTTCTGAGGTTGGCGAAGTGTTGCCTTATGACATTGATGACTTAGATGATCTAGACACAGTTGTTTTCTCAGAAGCAGCAGGAACAGGTCCTATTGATGCAACGGGAACAACAATCGTTGGAATGATTGGTTGGGAACAACAAATAACAGTGCGCTGTGTTGATCCGTTTGACATAACAGTAGTCGTTGCAGACGGCAGCTCACAAACAGTGCGAATAGATGTTTCTGTTTTACACAACGGAAAAGAAATTACGAGGTTGCCATGGATTGCACCAAGATGAAAAATAGTTACTCAATACGAACTCGCAACGGTTGGGCAACTGTCCCAGCTCTACTCATGTTGACAGTTATCGCTTCAATTTCAGCAGGGATGGCAAGCGTATCTTGGACGAATGTGCGAAGTGCTCAAGCAATGATTGGTATTGCAAAAGCACAGTCAGCGGCTGAATCTGGTTTGTCGTTTGGTAGCATTAGATTGTTAGATGAAGTTAATCGATTTGTAATAGATAGAGGTGTAATCGACGCGGCGTTAGCAGACAAATTATGGAAGGGCACATGGACATCTGCAGACGGAATAATAAATGTGTCACCAGGAAATGGCTATATAGTTTCATCGCCAAGCGGTCTAGGAATTGTGCATTGTTTGCAAGATGTGTTTGAACAAATTGATACGCACTGGATTGAAATTACTTCGGCGGATGCAATATTGCCAACGTTATCAAATGGCGATTTGATTTTGGATGTGAAGCCGATTGCTGTTGATTCGACTGAGGAAACTTTCTTTAGGTTGCAGTATGAACTGCAACAAAACAGCACACGCATTCTTGTTAAAAGTACAGGTGAGTATTCAGGGATTTCAAGAACAATTTCAATGGAATTTGATTTGGATAAACGCATTGACTATGCTCTCGTAGCAATGTCACGCGTTATGCTCGGTCGAAATGTTATTGTTGAAGGGCCAATCGGCACAAGGTATGGAACGGAGAGCGGGGAACTTAACTCTGGCTTTGGCGTTCCTCTTGTAATGCGAAGCGATTTTGCTGGAATTGATCCAGTTTTACTTGATGCTGAAATAGCAACATTCGCAACTGCAATTCTTGCATACGATGTCGATGGAGATAATCGATTGCGACCAAATCATCCGACAGAAGCGTCGGGTGTTGGGGGTTCAATTACTGATTATGATGGTGACCAATACGTCACCGAGATGGATTTGTTTTTGTCTCGGTATGACAGCAATGGCGACATTAGAGTGGTGTTTGATGCATCGCAAGCAGCATTGGCGGGGCACTCGGGCTTAACAAATGAATTTACGCAAGATTTACAACTTGCACTTTTAATTGACCTCGCTAAAAGCGACAGGAACATGGATGGCATTGTTGATAACAAAGATCAAGAATTAGGCTGGAACGACGGCATCATTGATGCTCGCGATAGATATGCAAAAGTAGATGGCTCGATTGGTTTCGCTGTTGGCGTTGCAGATTGGGAATCTGCAAGCGGAGGATCTTGGCAGGAAGATGTTCAGGGCTCAATTGTTCCCGACTTCGTTTCATCTGCGTCACAATTTCAATTACCTGCTTCTAGTTTGGCGGAATTAACAACCGATATGTTTGCCGGTTCACAAACTTGGTTTGAAACAAAATCACTAACTGGCATGCCATTTGGCGACACATCAACTGGCCAGGTTTCTTCAAACTTACTAGGCGGCGGTACGTACACGCCTGCTGCAAGTAACACCTGGGAGGGTGTTCCCTTCGAATCTGATGGCGCATACGATTGGTACCAACGCCCCGTGTATAGAGACATGGCATTTAATAACGTTCGAATTCCAATTGGAACAAATGCTGTTTTTGAAAACTGTATGTTTGTTGGTGTTACTTGGGTTGAAACTACGGAAGATGTTGATGACCCAAATTGGAATTTTACAGGATCGTTGGAACCAGACGGTAGCGGTGGATACGTTGAACAATTTTCTGACCTTTCATCGACAACTGGTGGCGTGGAATATGAAAGCACTAGAGAACTTTCAAACAATGTACGATTTCATGATTGCACATTTCTTGGTTCGATAGCTGCAGATGTTCCTTCCGAATTTACGCATTGGCGGAACAAAGTTCAAATTACAGGCGAGTCAAGATTCTTCTTGGATCCAAATGACCCCGATGTTGCAGCGCAATCTGATGCAATAGTTTTGCAAGCAGTTTTAAATTCTATCGACCCTCTTGATCGCGAACAGATGGAACGAAGTTCGGTATTGATGCCCGGTTGGTCTGTTGAAATTGGTTCTTTTCAAAACAATGAATCCGTAGGCGTAAAATTAACAGGAACAATTGTGAGCGGTCTTCTTGATCTTCGCGGCGTGGTTGACGTGCACGGTGCAATCCTATCGACGTACCATCCAATTGCAGGTGAGGGCGCACTCTATTACGGTGGAGAAGCAGATGCTTTCAACACAACGCTTGGATACTTTGGACCAGAAGATGGCGATGACGAAGGAATCAACGACGGTTCAAAAACTTTCGCGGGTTATGGCAGAGTTTCTCTTCGAGCAAATCCAAATGCTCCAATGCCCGACGGTGTTCCGTGGCCAATCACAATTGTTCCAGATGGCTCAACATATCAGGAGGGTTCCTAATGAGACGTGGGTTTACAGTTATCGAAGTTTTAATTGGCATGGCAATTTCCGCAATTCTCTTGACCGGCTTGTTTGCATCTATTCAATCTTCTGTGAATGCGTATGAACGTTCTTCTGCAGATGGTGTGAATCGTCTTACCTCAAGATTATTAGTTGAGCGAATTGCGTTGCTTGTTCGAATGGGTTCATCTTTTGGACCTCTTCCAGCAAATGCAACGATCGACGAACTTGAAAGTAATATTCTTGAAATCACAACCCAGAGTGGTCAAGAAATAATCATTACATGGAACAGTGTTGATGAAACACTTGAAATGGATGTCGACGGAGTTGTATCCACAGTGCTTGGCGGTGTAACACAAGACGCGAGTGGCACACCAATTACACCGTTTCTATTGCAATTCGAAAATGGTACCACGTTGCAACGAGTGACTATAAATCTTGCAGTAATCCCTGACCCAGAACATGCAACTGCGATGGATGGGCAAGGCGAAACAATTCGTTTAACTGCTTCGGTTATGCCTCGCGCTCAGTTGTATTAAAGTTTAATTCGGTTCGCAAGTTTGTACGCTGTAAGTGAATCTTTTGCTTCTGCGATGACACGGGCAATTGGTTCGGTGTTGCTTGGTCGAACATGAACCCAACCCTCATCAAAATCAATTCGAAGTCCATCACTGTCGTCTAGTTTTTCATTTGCGTACGCTTCTTTTAATCGTTCGATTTCTTTCTCGATAGCAGGTATTCCGCCGAGTTTAGCGAGGTCAATTGTTCGTTTTATCATTTCATATTTTTGAATAGAGTTCACGATGGTTGAAAGTTTTTCATCTCGTTCTCTCATGAGGTCTAGAACAAGCGCCATGCCAGAAAGACTATCGCGTACCCAACAAACTTTTGGGAAAATTACACCACCGTTTCCTTCGCCGCCGATTACGCAATCGTGTTCTTTCATCGCCCCCGCAACATTTGCTTCTCCGACTGCGGAACGATAGGATTTGCAATCATATTGTTTTGCAACGTCGTCAATCATTCTACTTGTAGATAAATTAGTTGCGCAACTTGTGTTTGGGTGTTTCGAAAGCCACTGCAATGAAGAAAGAACAAGTGTAAATTCTTCGCCAAAGTACCTTCCGTTTTCATCAACGACAGCAAGTCGATCTGCGTCGGGGTCTTGAGCAAACCCAACATCAGCATCAAATTTATTGACCGCTTCACAGAGGCCTGTAAGATTTTCTTCTTTTGGTTCGGGCGTATGTGCGAAGTCCCCGGTTGGTTCGCCATTAAGGTGTAATATATCACACCCGAGTAATTCTAAAATTTTATATCCAGCTTCGCAGCCTGCGCCATTTATGGAATCTAATACAACGCGAAAATTCCTTTCGCGAATGGGTGCGGGGTTAATGATGCCCAAAACTTTGGAGATGTGCGTGTCGTGTCCTTGCGTATTTACTATAAGCGAACCGCCGTCTTTCGCTGGTAGGGATATTTTTTCATGAAAACGCCGAATGATATCTTCCGCTTCTTCTTTGGAAGGCGCAAGCCCATCACCGTCAAGGCACTTCAAACCATTCCAAGGTGTTGGGTTATGCGAAGCGGTCACGATAATGCCGCCATCAGCTTTCAGCGCGTTAATCATTACGCCAGCAGTTGGCGTTGCAACAACACCAAGGTCTGTCACAGTGCAACCTCTTTTTACGAAAGCGTCAGCCGCAGCTTGTTGTAATTCTGGTCCGCTTGGCCTACTGTCTCTCGCAACGCAAAGCGTTGGCACACGACCGAGTTTGTCATGTAGAAAAGACGCAAAAGCATCGGCGTAGGTGTTTGCAACTTCTGAGGTCATCGTTTCGCCAACGATGCCGCGAGCACCTGAAACAGAAAGCATTAATGGGGCGTTAGTCATAGTCGATAGGTCGCAATACAGTTTGGGGCTTCAGTGAGTTCAACACAGTGTAAACGAGCAGGGGATGGTACCCGTTTTGCAAGTTCAGTTGCGATATACATGGCGACAATTTCTGTCGAAGGATTTTTGCCGTTTAAAACAGCATTTGTGTTTAAGTTTGTGTCAACGAGCGTCCCAACAACTTCGTGCAAGTCTTTTTGAAGTTGCAAGAAATCAACGACAAGACCATCTTCATCAAGTGTTTCGCCCGACACAACAGCAGTCACTTTCCAATCATGTTCATGCGGAATTTCTTCAACGCCACCGATGGTGACAGCGTGTTGCGCGATAAAAGAATCGGAAACGGAAACATCAAACATCAGTAGATTTCCACTCTTCTTTGACTTCCCAAGTGTATGGCTGTTTGCTGCAGTCAATATCAACAGCGAAAAAACCACCTCGGTGTTGCTTTACGAGTGGCCAAATAATATCGCGGTCAGTATTTGGAATATTGCGAGACATAATTTCATCAATGGCAACCCATTCGAGGGTGCCTTCATCAATTTCCATCGATGTAATTTCCGAAACGCTAACAGTCCTTGTGACTTCATAAAGGAAAATGAGCCAGTGCGTTGCTCCTTCAAATGCGGTTTCCGCGAGCATGCCTGAAAGTCGAATGTCATTTGGTTCGACGACTACTCCTGACTCTTCATGAATTTCTCGAATTGCACAAGCGTGTGGGCTTTCGCCAATGGATGCTTCAAGTTTGCCACCGATTGGCGAATATTTATCAAAATTTGGTTCTTTGTTTCTGTGCAATAACAGCAAGCGTCCATCTTCATCATACAGGTAACAAAGCACGGCGATTTTGTAAGGCAAGTCAGCGATGGAATAATTATCAGGCATGTTGTACTTCTTGAATAATTGTTTTCATTTCAGAAACGGATTGTTGAATGCCGGCAAAAATGCTTCGGCTAATAATAGAGTGCCCGATGTGCAATTCAGTAATACCTTGGATGGATGCAATGCAACGGACATTTCCGTGCGTTAAACCGTGGCCAGCATTACACTGCATCCCTTGTTCAAGTACATACGCGACTGCGTTTTGCACGCGTTCAATCTCTAACAAAACTTCTTCGCAATCCAGAGAGCAGTTATTGGCAAGGACAGCTTCTGCAAATGGACCGGTGTGGATTTCGCAGACTGTAAACCCGCATTGTTTCGCTGCATCAATTTGTTCTGTATCTGCGTCAATAAATGCGCTCGCTGGCATTGAACCTGCGGTGATGTGGTCAACAAATGCTGTCAGCCCATCAATATCACTACGAATATCTAAGCCACCCTCTGTCGTAATTTCATTTCTGCCTTCTGGGACAACCATCACCATCTCGGGTCGGGCTTTCAAAGCAAGTTCAAGCATTTCTGTGGTGGCAGCAAGTTCAAGATTAAGTGGAACTTGCAGGCATTCACGTAGGCGAAACAAGTCTGAATCTTGCATGTGCCTTCTATCTTCACGAATATGAAGTGTAATTCCGTCGGCACCGCCAATAATTGCCTCTTGGGCTGCGAGAATCGGATCGGGTTCGATAGTCATCCTCGCTTGGCGAAGGGTCGCCACGTGGTCGATATTTACACAAAGTTTGATCATGTTTCAGTTCCAAATAATAGACCATACATACGAGTGGCGAGTATACTCCCACAGAGCCGATATGCGGTCTTTAGAGAGCCCTTTAGATGCCAGAGTTTCAAAAAAAATTAGCACAATTGTATGCAGATTTGAACACCCAAGGTGCTCGGATTTCTGATCAACTTTTACGGGCTGTTGAATCCAGTTTTGATGGTGATGTTACAAAAGCACAATCCGTTGTTGATAGTGATGCAATCATTGACAGAGTGGATGTTGAAATTGAACGAGCTTGTATTGAACTGCTCCGATTAGGTGCAACAGATGAACATAGCATTCGAAGCGTCCTCACAATTGTAAAAGTTAACAATGAATTTGAACGCATTGCAGATTGCGCAGTCATTGTTGCGGAGTCAGCAATTAATCATAAAAATTTAATTGCAAATGCTCCGCCAACTTTTCGAGTGATGGCAAATAGTGTTGTTGGTATGGCAAGGGATACAAATAAATCTCTTGCAGACACAGACACAGAGATGGCTGTAAGAGTTTTGTCTTTCGATGATACAGTCGATCGCTTTCGAAAAGAAATAGTCATGGATGTTCAAAACAGAACAAGTAGCGGCGACTTGAAGCCACTCGTTGCATTTGAGTTGCTCGCGGTGACTCGTGCGATGGAACGAATCGCCGATCATTGCACGAACATTTGTGAGCAAGTTATTTATCTTCAAACCGGGAAAATTGTTCGGCATCTCGCAGAGGGCTGGACTTCGCCGGAAAACCCAACGTTTTGAATGGCTTGCAAAGTAAACTACATGAACAACTAGTCGCTTTCAATCAAGAGCATGTTCTTGCATTTTGGGATGAGTTGGCCGACAACGAAAAAGAAAACTTAACAATTCAAATTCAATCTATTGATTTCAATTTATTTGCGTTGCATCAATCAAAACAAATAGATTCTAAAAGTAAACAAATAGAGCCATGTGAAGTCCTCGCTTTGGATGCCACGTACAAAAAGCAGGGGGTTGCATCTATAGAAAATGGTGAGATTGGCATACTCACAGTAGCAGGCGGGCAAGGTACACGACTTGGTTGGAGTGGACCAAAGGGAACATTCCCCGCAACACCCGTTACCGGCAAATCACTGTTTCAACTTATCGCAGAGCAAATACTTTGTGCTTCAAAGAAATATAAAACAACCATTCCGTGGTATATCATGACGAGTATCGAAAATGATAGCGCTACGCGTTCGTTTTTGATTGACAATAATTGTTTTGGTTTGAAGCGGACAGACATTTTTATTTTTACGCAGGGCGAAATTCCTGCAGTTGACACTGATGGGAATATGCTTCTTGAAACGAAGAGTAATATTGCCATGAACCCAGACGGGCATGGTGGTGTAATTTCTGCGCTTCGACAGAGTGGTGGGTTAGACGAAATGAGTACGCGCGGAGTAAAATATCTTTCCTATGTGCAGGTGGATAATCCGTTAGCCAATGCCATTGACCCAAACTTTATTGGCTTGCATCTGTCAGAAAAATCTTCTACTGAAGCGTCAAGCAAATGTGTGTTGAAAATTGATCCAGATGAACGTGTTGGCGTGTTTTGCAAAGTGAATGGCAACCTTGAAGTTGTTGAGTACAGCGATTTGCCCGAAGATAAAGCGAATGAATGCGATGGCGAAGGTAAACTTGTGTACGCTGGCGGTTCAATCGCAATGCACATTTTTACTGTCGAGTTTTTGCAACGCATTGCAGACGATTTGCCATGGCACAAAGCAAATAAAAAAGTGCCGTGCATCAATTTGCAAACGGGCGAACAGTGCAAACTCGAGTCGCCTAATGCGTACAAGTTCGAAAAATTTGTATTCGATGTCTTACCGCTTGCGAGCAATTCGATTGTGGTGGAAACGAAACGCAATGAAGAGTTTGCGCCAATTAAAAATACAACTGGCCAAGATTCTCCTGAAACGAGCCACAATATGCAACGCGAACGCGCAACTTCTTGGTTGCGTTCAAGGGGTGTTGATATTTCAGGCGGTGCAATTATTGAGATTAGTCCACTTGCAGGTGCTTGCGCGGAAGATTTAAACGAAGCCGAACTTCCAAAAGCAATCGGTTCGGATGAGATTGTGGTGATTTAAATGGAAGCGTGGATAAACGATCTCATTGGGTTTGTTGATCCAACGATGGGGCCGTGGATTGTGTTTGGCCTCCTTCTTCTTTCAGGGATTGGAGTTCCACTTGGGGAAGATATTATCATTATCCCTGCTGGGATGTTGGTTCAGCAAGAGGCGCTTCCACTTATGCCCACTCTTCTTGCTGCTTATTTTGGAGTTATCGCAGGAGACATTATTTGGTTTACCGTGTGTTCAAAATTGGGTACTCGGTTGGTCCACAAAAAATGGTTTAAACGGTTGGTCCATCCTAAACGAATGTTGCAAGTGAAATACCAGTTCGATGTTCGGGGAGCGTGGGTAATCGTGCTTTCAAGATTTATTCCTGCAAGTCGAACGACAACAATTACTGTCGCTGGCATGATGCATATGAGTTATTGGAAATTTATCACCGCAACAGCTAGTTGTGTTTTGATAACAGCACCTATGCAATTATTTGCAGGTTGGTGGATTGCAGATAGTTTGCAAGCAAAATCAATGGTTGAACTCATCGTGCGCTTGCTGGGACTAGTTATGGTAGTTGTCGCAGCAGTTTGGGCCTACAGGTTGTGGTCTAGCCATAGAAGCACTGGCACCAAACCTCCAAGAGCGAGGGCTTCTTGGCTCCGATATTTTCCCCGCAAGAAAAAGTAATACAAGTTTCCTGTTTGGTTAGTTATACTAGGGGTATGAGAACAGTAATTACAGGTCAAATCGGAATGGACAAGAAGCCTTACTTGGAAAAAGTATCGGATCTTGCAGGTGAACGTGGTAACAACATCGACATCTTTAATGTCGGCAAAATGATGTATTCAGAGGGTCCGGATATTCGTGCGGGACGAATTTTAGACTTGCCATTGAGCCGTTTGCATTCTCTTCGTCGTGCAGCAATTAAAGATATTGTTTCTGCTTCGACTCCGTTTGAGGAGCATCCAAATGTTGTGATGAATACGCACGCAACGTTTAGGTGGCGACATGGCTTGTTTCCTGCATTTGATTTTGATCAAATGGATGACTTTAATCCTAACTTATTTATTTGCCTTGTTGATAATATTGAAGTTGTGCATGACAGGTTGCATGCAGAGCATGACATTGATGCGACTTTAAAAGATTGTATGGTTTGGCGCGAAGAAGAAATCCTTGCAACCGAACTTATGGCACAAGCATGTGGTTGTAGAAATTCCTTTTATGTTCTTAGCCGTGGTCGACATCAAGATACAACTGAAACTTGTTATAGATTGATTGCGCGAAATAATTTGAAAAAAGTTTATCCAAGTTTTCCGATGAGTCATGTTGTTGATATGCCGGATATTCTTGAAGAAATAGATCAATTTAGAGCAGCACTTGCTGAACATTTCATTTCATTCGACCCAGCAGATGTAGATGAAAAATTGTTACTCGACCGCGGTATTGAAGCTGCAAAAGAGGGCAAAGATTGGATTGAAGTCGAGGCACATGCGTTTGGTGGTAAGCGTGGTGGCGACCCGATGCGCGTTTCAGTACGTGAAATTCTAGACATTGCTGGCGACATTGATGGTCAAATTTACATGCGCGACTTTAGGTTGATTGACCAATCTGACATGATTGTTTCCCTAGTGCCCGAACTTCCAGGCGGAGTTCCTGGATTATCAAGCGGTGTTGAACGAGAACTGCAACACGCATGGGAACACACAAAAGAAGTCTACGTTGTTTGGAAGCCGTCTAAGCCACCTTCACCATTCATTACTGAAACGGCAACTAAAATATTTGGATCAGTCGATGAAGCGTTGGATTATTTTTCTCAGCAGGGTTTCTTTGAAATGGCAAGTTTGTTCGGCAATTGATCGTCAAACGCGACCCATTCAAGTGATAGGCCTTGTGCGGCCATCGTTTTCCCTGCGCGCCTCCGGTCGCAAGACGCAATTATTTCTGGGACTGATTCGGGGTTAGTGTAACCCCTTCCAACTTCTAGGAGTGTGCCTGCGATTATCCGAACCATGTTCCAAAGAAAACCAGCACCTGCAACATCGATAGAAATACGCCAGTCGTCAGTTGCGTACACTTCGCACTGATCAATTCGGCGAACAGTCGTTTTTCTACCATGGTTTAATTTAGTAAAGCCAGCGAAATCATGTTCACCCAAGAAGTGCTCAGCGGCTTCTTGCATTTTTTCAATATTTAGAGCGTACGCTGTGAAGGCGAAGAATCGGCGGTCGAATAATGGTTTTCGTAATGGATTACTACAACCATGCGCAAGTTTATATTTGTATCCCTTGCTTGTGCAATGGTTGATTGGATTAAATTTATCATGTACAACATCGACATGTCGAACTTGTACATCGTTTGGCAACCATGAGTTGAATCCGAGCACTAATTTGTCGGGGTTAATGCAATTTGTTGCGTCGAAGGTGACGACTTGTCCTTGAGCGTGAACACCGGAGTCGGTCCGTGAGGCTCCGGTGAGTACGATTGGCTGGCGCATAACCTTTACAACGGCTTTTTCAAGTACGTCTTGAATCGTACGTAAATAGCGGTGCTCTGGATGCACCTGCTTTTGCCAACCATGAAACTCTGTTCCGTCGTATGCCACTATCATCCTGTATCGCATATACGTATCTTAATGTGTCATAGGGTCTGGTACACCTGTACTCGGTAGATCCGTCTCAGGTACAGGTGTACCAGACCCTATAAAATACTAGGATGACACAAATACTCGTAGTTGGACCTCATCCAGATGATCAGGAACTTGGCATGGGTGGAACAATCGCTAAATTAGTCGACCAAGGGCACGATGTTTTACTTCTTGACATGACCAGTGGCGAGCCCACGCCGCACGGTTCACCAGAAATTCGCGCAATCGAATCAGCCGCCGCAGCCGAGATTCTCGGCGTGAAGCGCGTATCGGTTAACCTTCCCAACAGATATGTCGAACATTCAATTCCTGCTCGCCATGCTGTTGCTGCAGTTATTCGCGAACACCAAGCTGAAATAGTTTTTACGCCATATTTTGAAGACGCACATCCAGACCACATTGCAACTACAAAAATAGTTGAAGATGCTCGGTTTGATGCAAAATTGACAAAGATTGACTTGGCGGGCGACCCAATTTATCCTACTTGGTTGTTTTATTATTATTGCACCCATCTTCGAATCGTTCCAAACCCGAGCTTCTTAGTAGATACCACTGGCTTTGCGAAACAAAAAAGAGATTCGATAGTTGCTTATGAATCACAATTTGTTATTCCAGAAAATAATCGCCCGATTGTAGATTGGGTTGAAGCCCAAGATGCATATTTCGGAGGCCGATTACGAACAGAAACAGCAGAGCCGTTCTTTACTCGCGAACCAATTGGCTTAACGAATATTGACGGTTTGGTTTAACTTCCAGTCGAACCAAATCCACCTGCGCCACGAACCGTATCGTCGAGTTCTTCGACAACTTCAAAAGTTGCTTGCACAACTGGCGCAATTATCATTTGCGCAATTCGCATATTCGGTTCAACGATGAACATTTCTTTGCCGTGATTTATGAGTGGTACGCAACATTCTCCACGGTAATCTGCATCAATCGTTCCGGGTGCATTTGGCAATGTAACACCGAACTTTGAAGCAAGGCCACTTCGAGGGCGAACTTGTGCTTCGAAATGATCTGGTAATGCCATTGCAAAACCCAAAGGTATCATCTCAATTGCTCCGGGAGCAATAGGTATGTTTTCAGTATTGGCTGAATGTAAGTCCATCCCAGCGGCAAGTTTTGATTGGTAGCAGGGGACCACCGCTGTTTCTCGAAGTTTTTTATATTTCACTTTGACATGGTGCATGTGAACATTGTAATTGGCGAAGGCGTATATGATGCAAGAGATGGAGCACGAACACATACCAAATTGGGCAATACATCGCCGGCTCTACGTATGGGTATTGAGTTTTGCAGCAAAATCAATAGCGCCATTTGTCTTATTTGGCATCGCATTTGTTGAAGCGTTCATGCCATTTGTTCCTCCAGACGCGTTGCTCATCCCGATGTGTCTTGAACAAAGGCGTAAATCTGGACTTTTCGCCATGATTGCAGTTGTGGGAAGCGTGGCGGGCGCGATGGTTGGTTATTTTGTCATCGCATCACTTATTGCCAACGGAACAGAATGGGTATTCGGAGCCGAAGCAATTGAACATATTGTTTCGGAATTCGACAAACGGGGCATTTCGTACGTTTTTATAGCAGCGCTTACTCCAGTTCCATTTTTTGCCCTCACTACAGCAGCAGGTGTCGCAAAATTAAACTTCGCAATGTTCCTTGCAGCATGCGTCATTGGCCGTTCACTTAGGTATGGAATTGAAGCTGGAATCGTCTGGTGGATTGGCGAACGGGCAAAAACATTCATCGAAAAATGGTTCAATCTCATTACAATTGTTGCTGGAATTGTAGTCATCGCAGGTTGGGCAATTTTACAATTACTGTAAGTGGTAAATTAACCGCCGATTGTGCTCATAGTTTTTAAGGGACGTTTAAAATCATCTCTGTTCATGCCGTGCCCCGCAGATTTCGCCCAGACAGCATCTTGAAAAAATGTTCTCAACTTGTCATCGCTAGCGCCACTACGAAGTAGCGAGCGGATGCACCATTCATCATCACTAAATAAGCACGGCCGAACAGTCCCATCTGCCATGATACGCATGCGATCGCAACCATGGCAAAAAGATTCAGAAACAGAAGCGATGAAACCGATTCGACCACCACCGGAGGTAAAACGGTAGTTCATAGATGTACTCGAAGGCGAATCGTCTTCTTTTATGAGCGTGTGTTCTTTCTCGATGCGGTGCTTCATTTCTTTAGCAGTGACAACGTCCTCGCGTTTCCATGTATGCCCTGCGTCAAGTGCCATAAATTCGATAAGTCGCATATCAATGGAATGATCTTTTGCAAATTGCGCAAAGTCCGCAACTTCATCATCGTTCACACCTCGCAAAATGACAGCATTTACTTTGACGGGCGAAAGCCCGACATCATTTGCAATATCGATTGAAGCGATGACATTTTTCAGCGTTGTGTGCGACCGTGTAATTGCATCTTTTCGACTTGGTTTCAACGTATCTAAGCTAACGGTTACACGATGTAAGCCGGAATCTTTCCACAATTGAGCCTTTTCACGTGTTAGGGTTGAACCATTTGTGGTGAGGGCGATATCCCGCAAGCCCAATTTTCCTACTCGTTGAATGAATTCGTCAAGTTTTGGAAAGAGGGTTGGCTCTCCGCCGGTGATTCGAAGTTTGTCTATTCCAAGGGACATTGCAACTTCAACAATGCGAACGTATTCGTCAGCGGTTAACAAATCCATTTTTGGCAAATATTTTACATCTGGTTCCATGCAATACACGCATCGGAAATTACATCGGTCTGTTACAGACAAACGCAAATCTTTGATTTGTCGCCCGTGCGAATCAAATAGTTTTCCAATTTGCAGGGCTTCAGGCGGTGCAGATGTGGGTGAGTCAATATCCAAAAGTGTAAGTGAAACATTCACGGTTTACATGATACCTATAAAAATCGAACGAAATTCCGCAGTTGTTTTTGGATGTTGTAATTATCGAGATATGCTCCCTTGAATGAAAATATACCTAGTATCGTTGTGCTTTTCTTCAGTCGTAATCGCGGGTGACTTTTGGTATGTCCCAAGAGATTGCGAAACTATTCAAGCTGCTATTGATGTAGCAAATGATGGTGATGAAATTGTAGTGTCGCGTGGTGTTTGGAAAGAAACCATCCAGCTTACTTCCAAGCGTGTGTATCTTAGAAGTGAGGATGGGGCTGAAGAAACTGTAATTCAGGGAAATCAAATGGGGACGGTTGTTTCATGCACCGCTAATGCAAACAGCACAATTGAGGGATTTACGATTCGCGGAGGTAAAGCTGATCTTGGCGGCGGGATATTTATTGAAGGGTCTTCGACGCTGTTTCGTTTATGCATGATTGATTTCAACATAGCAAGACAGGGAGGAGGAGTGTATGTTCGAAATGGCACCCCGATTTTTTACCAGTGCGTTTTTTCTTTCAACGAAGCAGAAGATGGAGATGGAATTTGGAGTAAAAACGCAAGGCCAGAATTAACTGCATGTATTTTTGCAGGGGATGCAATTGGTTGGGAGAGTGGCGAATTGGTTACGGTGCGAGATACGAACAGCCCAGCGGGTGCATGTTGTATTCGTGATGTATGTATTCAAACAGCGTCGGTTGCATGTTGGGAAGCAGGCGGACTGTATCGTGGCGAAAATTCAACTTGTTTAAAGGCATGCGATCCCATTTGTGATGAGGATGTCACTGGCGATGGTGTTGTGAACGTAACAGATGTTTTACGCGTCATTTCCGCTTTTGGGTTCTGTCCTTGAAATCGTAATTCCAGTTGTGTTCGCATTGATTTTTGCAAGCATATGATTAATGTCAATGTCCATCAATTCAAGGACGGATTTGCCACGCTTCGATAAATCTGCAACAGACCATGGGGGTTCCCATACAAGTTCTACTTTAACATTCGTAACACCTTCAACTGTTGAAACAACTTCAAATACTTGAGTTGGCATTAAGTCGGCAACGGGGCAGTTTGGTGTTGTGAGTGTCATAGAAATGTGCACAGCACCATTTTCAATGTCAAGTTTTCGAATTAATCCAAGGTCATAAATGTTAATTGGTAGTTCTGGGTCTTTTACCGTTTTTATCGCGGTGATGATTTGTTCTTGTAATTCGCTCATTCGGTTGTCACATCTTCTACGCCATCAAGAGCGGCGATAACGGTGTGCCATGCGAGAGTTGCACACTTGACACGCATTGGAAATTCTCGAACTCCAGAAAACACAGCTAATTTATTAGGCAAGTTGTCAGAGGTTCCTTCGCCAGTAACGAGTTCATGAAACCCTTTAAATATTTTTTTTGCCTCTTCAACTGATTTGCCAATGAGTACCTCAGCCATTAAGTCTGCGGACGCGGTTGAGATTGCACACCCTTCGCCATCAAATTTCACGCTTTCAATGGTTCTATTATGAAGTTGAACGGTGACAACAACCTTGTCGCCACATACCGGATTATTTCCAGTGCCAATACAATCGTACGGGTTGGCTTTGCCACGATGTCGCGGATTCTTCGCATGGTCGGTAACCATCTCTAAATACAATTCGCGTAAATCAGACATTACCCGAGCATCCTTATTGCTTCTTGCACTGCGCTTCCAAGATGGTCAAGGTCTTTGCTCGTGTTGTAGACTGAAATCGATGCGCGACAGGTCGCGGAAAGATTAAATCTTCTCATGAGTGGTTCAGCGCAGTGATTCCCAGTACGAATCGCAACGCCTTCGTGATCCAAAATAGTTCCAACATCATGCGGGTGGACGCCGGCAACTGTGAACGCAATAACACCTGCGTTGTGTTCTGATGCGCCAATAAGTGTAACACCTTCAATAGATTGCAAAACATCTCGGCCATACGCAAGGAGTTCTTGTTCGTGTTGAACCATCGCGTCGTAACCAAATGATTCAATCCATTTCACCGCTGCGCCAAGTCCAATGGCACCAGCAATGTTTGGTGTTCCCGCTTCAAATTTGAACGGCACATTGTTCCAAGTTGTTTCTTCGAACGAGACAGATAAAATCATATCCCCACCACCTTGCCATGGTTCCATCTCCTCAAGCAATGCATGTTTACCGTAAAGACAGCCGATGCCTGTTGGTCCAAACATTTTATGACCTGAGGTTGCGTAGAAATCGCAATCTACATCAGACATAGAAACTGGAATATGACCAACTGCTTGTGCTCCATCGACGACTGAGATTGCGCCAACTTCACGAGCAAGCGCACACATTTCTCTGATTGGGTTTATTGTGCCAATGGCATTTGAAACATGTGCAAACGCAACAATAGTTGTATCTTTAGTGAGTAATTCTTTGAATGAATCTATATTTAACGATCCATCATCATTAACTTTCGCAACTTTCAATGAAGCGCCAGTTTGTTCGCAGACAAGTTGCCACGGAACGATGTTGGAGTGGTGCTCCATTTCGGTAATTAAAATTTCATCGCCCACAGAAAGTATCGGTCGAGCAAATGCCTGTGCTACTAAGTTGATTGCTTCGGTTGCACCACGTACAAATATGATTTCTTCTTTACGGCTCGCTTGAAGTAAGGATGCAACACTTTGACGAGCATTTTCATACGCCTTTGTCGCTCGCATCGAAAGCGTGTGCACACCTCGGTGAATATTTGCGTTGTCATGTTCGTAATAGGATGTAATGGCATCTATGACACATTGTGGTTTTTGAGTGGTCGCAGCAGAATCAAGATAGACCAATCGCTTGTCACCAATTGTTTGGTGCAATGCTGGAAATGAATCCGCAATAATCTGAGTGTTACTCATTTACAGTGTCCTAATGAAATCTCCACCGGGCATTGCTGAAAGCAACTCATCGGTAAGTGTTTTCCTAAAACCATCGTCAGCCAAATGATCTAAACTTTCGTTTAAGAAAGCATACATGAGTAAGGCCTCTGCAGCATCAGCTGGAATACCTCTCGAACGAAGATAGAGTTTTGCTTCTTCGTCTATCTCGCCAGTTGTTGCACCATGTGTGCACGCAACTTCATCGTTGTAGATTTCAAGTTGCGGACGAGCAATAGCATTGGCGTCATCGCTTAGCAAAATATTTTGATTCGTTTGTTTAGCATCGGTATCGGTTGCACCTTCTTTGACATATATGCGACCAGTAAAAACGGATTTTGCATTACCGTCAAGAATGCCTTTGTAAAATTCTCGGCTGTTGCAATTTGGATAATTGTGTTCAATGCGAAGGTGGTTGTCTACTTGTTGATCTTGACCAAGCATGTACATGCCATCAAAATTAGATTCAATGTGTTCGCCGTCCAAGTAGGCAGAAACTTCGTTTCGAGATACCTTGCTCGCAAGCGTAATCGTGTGGGTTTGCACTTCGCTGGAGTCGAGCTGGCAAACATGCAGTTGTCCTAATTGGTACGCGGTGTTTGAACCACGAATCGCACGGACTAAAGTTACATTTGAGTTTTTCTCAGCCATGATTTCAGTGAGTGGCATAAACAGGTGACCGCTGTCACCAAGGCAAACGTGCGTTTCAGCAACAGAGATGGATTCACCTTCTTTTGCGTGAATGAAAACGCTACCACTGGCAGCAGTTGCGCAGTCCCCAGTAACTAATTGCAAAATGTGAATGGTTTTCTCTTGATTATTTGTAATAGTAACTGTGTCGCATTCGAAACTTGGAATAAAACTGTCACCACGGCTCGCAATTGTTCCTGCAAGTTCGTAGGCGGCATTTATTTCGATGCCATCGCTAAGGCGCGATGCTTCTTCGTTAAAGACGCCGTTGATTAAAACGATAAAACTATTTGCAGGGGTAACGTCGAACCCATGGATGATTTGTTCGTCTACAAATGTCGTGCTCAAAGCAAAATCTATTTTCGCAAGAGCTGAAACATTTGTGTACATCCACGCTTCGGTTTTATGTAGTTTTTCAAAACATTTATTGTCAAAAGTCATGGTGGTCATCCGCAGCAACATCCTGTATCGCAATTTTCAAATGCGACGTACCCTTTTTCTTCAAGTTCAAGCGCAAGTTCCTTGCCGCCGCTTTTGACTATTTTTCCGTCGATTAAAACATGAACAAAGTCAGGGACAATGTGGTCGAGTAATCGTTGGTAATGCGTGATAACTACAAAGCCACGTTCAGAAGAACGAAGTTTGTTCACGCCATCGGAAACAATACGAAGTGCATCAATGTCAAGACCAGAATCGGTCTCGTCTAGAACGCATAATTTTGGATCAAGCATTGCCATTTGGAAAATTTCTGCACGTTTCTTTTCACCACCAGAGAAGCCTTCGTTAACGCCTCGGTCGAGCAAGTCGGTGTTTAGTTTTACTGACGCTGCTTTTTCTTCGACTAAATCGAGGAAGTCCATAGCATCCAGTTCTTCTTCGCCGCGATATTTACGCATTGCGTTGACTGCAGCTTTCAAAAAGAATTTCGTTGATACACCAGGTATTTCTACAGGGTATTGGAATGCTAAGAAAATGCCAGCACATGCGCGATGGTCAGCGTCCAGTTCCAAAAGGTCTTGTCCCATGAAGTAAATTTCACCTTCAGTGACTTCATACGCTTCGTGTCCGGCAAGAACACACGCAAGGGTACTTTTACCAGAACCGTTTGGTCCCATGATGGAATGTACTTCGCCTAGATGTACGGTGAGGTTCACACCCTTAAGGATGTCATGGCCTTCAACATTGGCGTGCAAATTTTTTATTTCAAGTAATGGTGTTGTCATAATTTCTTTCTTCAGAGCGTTTATCCAACGCTTGCTTCTAAACTCACTTCAAGAAGACGCCGCGCTTCGACGGCGAACTCCATAGGTAATTCTCTAAATACTTCCTTGCAAAATCCATTAACAATCATATTGATTGCGTCTTCAGTTGAGATTCCGCGTTGATTGCAATAGAAGAGTTGGTCTTCGCCAATCTTCGAGGTGGATGCTTCGTGTTCTGCTTTTGCACTGCTATTTTTTACTTCAATGTATGGGAACGTATGCGCGCCGCATTCGTCGCCCATTAACATCGAGTCGCATTGTGTGTAATTTCGCGCATTCTCTGCGCCCTTTTGGATTTTCACAAGCCCACGGTAAATGTTTTGCCCGTGACCCGCACTGATGCCTTTGCTGACAATTGTACTTCGTGTATTTTTGCCAATGTGAATCATCTTTGTGCCGGTGTCTGCTTGTTGGTAATTGTTTGTCAGTGCGACCGAATAAAATTCGCCGACTGAATCGTCGCCAAGCAAAATGCACGAAGGGTATTTCCAAGTAACCGCGGAACCCGTTTCAACTTGCGTCCATGTGATGCGGCTGCTTTTACCTTGGCATTTACCACGTTTGGTTACGAAGTTATAGATACCACCCACGCCGTTTTCGTCGCCGGGATACCAGTTTTGTACCGTTGAATATTTAATGCTTGCATTGTCAAGGGTAATAAGTTCAACGACTGCTGCATGCAATTGATTTTCATCTCGCATTGGCGCGGTGCAACCTTCAAGGTAAGACACGCTTGCGCCTTCTTCAGCAATAATGAGTGTTCGTTCAAATTGCCCAGACGATTTCGCGTTGATGCGGAAATACGTGGATAAATCCATCGGGCACTTCACGCCTTTGGGGATGTACACAAACGAACCATCGGTAAAGACAGCACTGTTTAATGTTGCGTAATAATTGTCAGAGTAGGGAACGACGGTGCCAAGATACTTTTTGACTAGTTCAGGGTGCTCGCGAACTGCTTCTGACATTGGGCAAAAGATGATGCCAATTTCTGCGAGTTTATCTTGGTAGGTTGTGCCAACACTTACAGAGTCAAACACTGCATCGACGGCAACACCTGCAAGGGCGGCGTGTTCAGCGAGCGGGATGCCAAGTTTTTTGTATGTTTCTAAAAGCGCCGGATCGACTTCATCAAGTGACTTGGGTCCATCTGTAAGTGATTTCGGAGCCGAGTAGAAAATGATCTCATCGTAGTTTGGTTTGTTGTATGTAAGGTGTGGCCAATTTGGTTCTTCCATGGTGAGCCAATGCTTGTACGCTTTGAGTCGCCAATCAAGGAGCCACTGCGGTTCTTCCTTCTTCGCTGAAATAAACGCAATTGTTGATTCGTCCAATCCGGGTGGTGCAGAGTCCGCTTCAATGTCTGTAACAAAACCCCATTTGTACTTTTCGTTGAAGGTTTCTTTAAGCAGTTGCGTATCTTCTGCAGCGGTATTGGATGAACTTAAAAGCGTGCCCGCGTCGGGCATATCTGCGAGGCGTTTAATCTCTTCTGAGCGCTTTTTTGTGTCGTTAGCCATGTTTTTGTCTTCTTCCATGAGAATGAGTATCAATAACCCGTTTATGTAGTATAACAGAAAACTAGCAAAATCAAACAATTTTATGTGTTCAGGGTCTGGTACAGACGTACAAGACCCTTAGACCCTAAGAAGGCTCAAATCAGGTGCACGCTCAGGTAATCAACGATATCCCTTGATTGCGAGTGTTATTGACGGCTTTGTCAACAGCGTGCCACGAAAGGGTGTTTAGGTGACCATCAAATGATTCAGTATCGAGCCAAGAGTCAACAACTATTTCGGTACCAAATACTAGTGGCATGCGGTGGTGCAATTGAGTCATGGTATCGCTTGCAGGTACAGTGATGATGGTGCAGGACGCGGGGATGTCATCTCGAGCTGGTTCGTATAAGCCACCAAAAAACAGGGGGGCTGAAGCATCGCAATTCTTTACAAAGTACGGTTGCTTGCCGTTTTCGGTTTTCTGCCATTCGTAGTATCCGATTGCGGGGACAACGCAGCGCCGTCCAGCACTCCACGCACCACGGAACGTCGCCTTTTCGGAAACGGTTTCACTGCGAGCATTGAACGTCGCAAACTTCGATGAAATATCCGATGCATCCTTCACCCACGGCCCAATCATCCCCCAGCGTGCTGCTAACCATTTACGCCCGTCGTTTCCATTTAAACTATCTGCTGTCAGAACCGGAATCATCTGCGTCGGCGCAATGTTGTACCCAAGCACAATTTCTTCCCGTACGCTGATTGGCATTGGAACATCGAAGTACTCGTCCCATGCCGCAACACTCTCTTGTTGATTTGCAAATCGTCCGCACATGGTGTGATTGTAAACAAATCAATTCCAAGACTTGTAAAAAATTTGTTTGCAATATTCGGTTTTGTAGCCCTAGAACGAGGCATGTACGGCGTTACTGGTTGTTTGGGGTGGTTTCTGGAAGTTTGAAGAGGTTACTTTTTTACTTGCCTATCGCTGTTTGTGGGCTAGAATAAACCTATGGCAGTAAGGGAAATACGAAGATGGTTGGTGGTTTGTATTGCATGCGTACCATGCGTTGCGTGCGCTTCGTTCGCATTTGCTTTGGGTACCTCACCTTCATTACCATTCACCTCGGTTACTGGTAATGGCAGTACATATATTCTTTCACAAGTTGATGGCGGAAATAGCGCCGCGTGTGAACAAGTAAACTCTGTGTCACTGAGTTTGAAACAATTACTTGCTGGTATTACTTACAGTACTTCGTGCATAACAGCTGATGGAATTGCAACGGCCAACATCGATGCATACATTCAGATGACCACAACAGGCATTGAAGCGTGGGCGACAGGTACGGGCGAAGCGAATGCAGACGGTGGCGCGAGTGCTTTTAGTAAACATGATTATTATGGACGTATTGAATTTGATTCGACGATTGTTCGTCGCGTAAAAATTGACATGGCGATGCAAGCGAGTGGACTGAGCACTGTGTACGTCAAGTTGCAGCGTATTGGAAATGTGGGTGGAGGGGGTGCACCTTCGCCATCAACAATTGCTGAAGAATTAAATTCGTATATCAATCCCATGACGCTTGATGGTGCGTGGGTACTCACACTGCCTATTGGTCGCTGGAAACTGTATGCATATACCGCACAACAGTGTCAAAGTACGACTGCTGGATTTGAATTCGGTGATACGAACTTGGAGTTTAGTGTCAATGTCGTTAGCGACGGTGATGTTGACGGGAACGGCGTCGTCAATACCGCAGACATTCTTGCAGTCATCGGCGCGTGGGGAAGTTGTTCTGGATGTGCTGAAGATCTTGACGGCGATGGTCTTGTCGGCGTCAGTGATGTGTTAACAGTTATTGGTTCGTGGTAACTTCTTTTTTAGATTGCTCCACCTTTCGGTGACTCAACAACCAATCAATGACTCTCGGCCCAAACGTCGCATTGAATATAGGAATATGTCCAGCACCGTGGATTGTCCAAAGCTCAGCGATTGCGGTGTTTGTTTCAGCACCGGTTGGTTCATAGCGTAACTCGGTCGTGTCATCATCGACAACATTCCTGACAAAATCCGCCGTTCCAGATTGAATCGGAACCATGTTGCACTTGTTAAACTTCGCCCACATCTCAACACTTTTGCGAGCACTTGGGTAACACCCGTAATCCCAACACCCTCCATCAAATTTGATTGTTTTGTCTTCAGTGCCGTGGATTTGTAATACATTCACCGGTTCACTTGGCGTGTGCTCACTCGCTTCAATAAACATTGAGCCCGCCAAACTTGCAATGGATGCAATTTTGTTCGCATGTTCACAAGCCATTCTAAAAGACATAAATCCTCCGTTGGAGTGCCCATAAAAATGTATGCTTTGTGGATCAACCGAATATTGCGATTCAATTTGTTCAACAAGTGACAGCAAATAGCCAGAATCATCGACTCCAACTTTTTCTAAATCACAGCACGCTTCCGTGGCGTTCCAAAACTGTTTGCCTTGAGAATTTTTCGTTCCGTTAGGAATGCATAACAAAAATTGTTTTTCGTCGACAAATTTTGTAAAACCCCAATACCGTTCTATGACATCGCTGTTTGAAGTGTATCCATGCAACGCAACAAGAAGTGGAAGTGGCTTATTTTTGTCGTACGCATCTGGAATATGTAACGCGACTTCCCCGCGATTGCTAGCTATTGTGACTCTTGTAGCGCAGAAAGCAGTTGTTGAGTTGGCGAATACTGCGATTCCAACCAATGTCGTAAATATGTAATTCATAGCGATAGGATACACAAGCGAGACAACATGCTGTTGATGAAGTAGGTACGATTCAGTGATGGAACGTCGTGAATTTTTGAAATCTTCAAGTGCGGTTGCCATCGCATCACAATTGCCATGGTTTGTTGCAAGTGGTTGTGCTGGTCGCATGCGAGGAGATCGTGTTGTTGAGCACGCCAACGGAATCCTCGTCAATGACGCACATGCTGCGATGAACGAGACATGGGTTCGTGAAATACAAAAACCAGAAACGGTTGAAGCGTTGCAAAATAATGTGCGAGATGCAGTTTTGAAAAACATGAACGTTTCTATTTCAGGTGGCAGGCATGCACTTGGCACGCAACAATTCGCAACAGATTCGATGTTGATTGATACAACCTCTTTGAATAAGGTAATCGGTCTTGATCCAAACAACGGTCTTGTGAAAGTGGAAGCGGGTATCCGCTGGCCCGAACTGATGGAAGTGTTGCGAACATGGCAGCAAGGCGAAACAAACCCGTGGGTGATTCGGCAAAAGCAAGGTGGTTCCGATGAAATTTGTTTAGGTGGAACGCTTAGTGCAAACGCGCATGGCAGGGGTCTTGGCATGAAACCGATTGTCGACGATATCGAGTTTTTTGAACTTGTCAACGCAGCTGGCGAGTTGGTCTTTTGTAGCCGAACGCAAAACCCCGAATTATTCAATCTTGCAATTGGTGGGTATGGGTTGTTCGGTGTCATCTATTCCGTGGGGCTGCGCCTCATGCGTCGGGAGAAACTGCGTCGGGTGGTGCAAGTCGTGGACATTGCAGAGGTTGTCCCGCTACTTGAGAAAGCAACAGCAGAAGGATGTCGATACGGCGATTTTCAATATGACATCGATGAGCAATCGCCGTCATTTATGAAGAAGGGTATTTGTACTTGGTACGCACAGGAAAGCGATACGGATGCGGTTCCAGTTGAAAGGGAACAACTTAGCACGGACACATGGCTGAACTTATTATATTTGGCGTGTACGGACCGAAGGAAAGGGTTTGATGCGTACACCGAATTCTTTCAATCAACGCATGGACAACTCTATTGGTCTGACACGAGTCAATTAAGCACCTACAACAAAGGATATCGAGATTTTATCAACGCGAAGATAGAATTCGATTCACCGGTAAGTTTGATGTTGAGTGAGTTGTATGTGCCACGCGAAAGACTACCGCAGTTCATGGCAAAAGCCGCCGACATTTTGCGAGCGAGCGGGATTCCAAACATCTACGGAACCATCCGGATGATTGAGAAAGACGATGAAACGTTTTTGCCCTGGGCAAAAGAAAACTATGCGTGTGTTATTTTTAACTTGCTCGTGACGAATTCAGGGTTGGGCAAGTTAGCTGCGGCAGACACGTTTAGGGCGCTGATCGACGCGTCGATTGATCTTGGTGGCAGTTACTATTTGACGTATCACAAGTGGGCACGAAAGGACCAAGTGCTTGCGTGCTACCCGCAGATGCTGGCGTTCTTTGAAGAGAAGGCGAAGTACGACCCGAACCTTGTCTTCCAGAGCGACTGGTACAGGCACCAATACGAGCTACTTTCGTAGCGTTGTTCGTTTTTCTATGCTTCAGGGGGCGTGTTGCAATAAAGAAGTTGCATGTTGCCCTTCCGTGTATAGAATGAAAACATGCTCCTTGTACTTCCAACATTGTTTCATGTTGCGACTATTGCGATTGCTGCGCCCTTTATGCCGACAAACGCCGGTGGTAGCACCTATGTCTTTACGATAACGGGACCGTGGGGCACACCGACTTGTCAAATATCCAATTCACAGGTGCTTGGGTTGGAAGAGATCCTTGCCGTCTTTCAAGACGAAGCAACTTGTGACGATGGCATATCGTCAACCCATGCGTTTACCGCAGGGCAGATTGCGATTACCGAAACAGGACTCGCCGCATTTGTCGATGGTGGCGGCTATGCGTATGACGGCAATGGTACAGATGCCTTTAGTAGGCATGACTACTTGGCGACCGTTGATGTAGATTCAGAGATAGATCGTCGTATCCGTATTGACTGGTCGCTCTATGCAAGTGGACTTGGTTCGGTGTTCACCACCGTGAAACGGCTAGGAAATATTGGTGGACCCAGCGACCCTTCGGAACCCATTTTTGACATTGCAGTCAACGCGTACATCTTTCCGATTATCGACGAAGGCATCGAGGTCTTGCGGATGCCCGCCGGCAGGTGGCGGTGCACGATCATGTCGACGCACCAGTCCCACTCTGGCAAAAAAGGGTTTCAGCAAGGTGTTGCGCAACTAGAGCATAGCGTGACGGTGGTTGCGCTGGGCGATGTCGATGGGAGCGGCGTGGTCGACATAACCGATTTGCTTGCAGTGATTGGCGCATGGGGTGCATGTAACACGTGCCTTGAAGATCTTGATGGGGACGGGCTGGTAGGGGTGGGCGATATTCTGCAGGTCATCGCCGATTGGTAGCAAAGCAAATTGCTCCGCGAACAGTTATTTATATTTCAGTTTTCCCCAAAAGCAAATTGCTGCACGGATGTGCAGCAATTTTCGGAAGAGATGGAATGGAGCCGGGGAGAATCGAACTCCCGTCCCGATACAGTCAACAATACACGTCTACGCAAGTAGTCAGATGTTCAATTTCGGTACTACGTCACTACATCTGACAAACTGACGCGTACCACAGCAAACTAAGTTTCTCATTCCTCCGCGGCTTGCAAGCACTTTGGAACCAGCCCGAGTTTTGCACACCGCGCTGTATCAGGCGTCGAGAACG
>JYMV01036166.1_pt1 | contig 64673 bp, 49 predicted proteins | sample 338911 | NCBI WGS metagenome assembly JYMV01 (sample SAMN03354496, study PRJNA234377) | hydrothermal vent metagenome | biome: Deep sea; feature: Hydrothermal plumes at the Eastern Lau Spreading Center, Western Pacific Ocean; material: Seawater | place: Tonga | collected 2009 | depth 2000 m m | reverse complement strand
ACGGCGAGACTCGATGACAGCGATCGAGGTGGCCCTGCTCCTCGATACTCTTCTCCTGGCGTGCCTTTCCGCGGCGCTGGCGACGATCGTGGGGGGCAGTTTTGCCCTTCTTCTCACCTCCTACAGGGTGCCCGCTCCTCGACTCCTGCAGCTGCTCCTCTCCCTTCCCTTCCTGCTGCCTGCGGTGGTCCTGACCACGGAATTGCAGGCCCTGCTGGGAGCAACGGCCCTGCAGCCTCTCCTGCGCGGGATGACAGGGGTGGTCTTCATCGAGGGAATGCGCTGGGCGCCACTGGTGATGTGGGGCGCCCTGGCGGCGATATCGGCGCTCCCCGCAGAGGAGGAGAGAGCGTTGCGCCTGCTTCCACCCGGGAGTGCTGCCCTGCGCACCCGGGCAGCCCGTGTTCGCGGGGTATTGCTCAGGATGGGAGCGCTGGTGGCGATCTTCTCGATGACGATGACGGAGGTTGCCGGCTATGCCTCGGTGGAGACGATCGGCACCCGGATCGTCGCACGGATGACACTCGGCGAGGATCTCCAGGCGTGGTGGCTGGCGTGCGGGCTGGTGGTGGTGTCGCTGCCATTGTTGCTGGTGGTCGTAAGCAAGCTGCTGCAGCCGGGGGCTCTCGCCGTGCCGACGGTGGATGGCCGCGCTGGGCTCGCCACCGACAGCAGGGTGAACTTCTTGCTGTGGGTCTTCGGGAGTTTTCCCGCCCTGCTTCTCATCGCCATCGCAGTGACCGCAGTTCCGGAAGCGAGCACATCTCGTGAGGCGCTGGTCGAAATGGGTCGTTCCCTCGGTGGTGTCGCCATCGAATTTCCCAGAGTGCTCCTCGTCGGTGCCCTCGTCACCCTCATCGGCTGGCGGCTGGCCGACGGCGGGCACTTGTGGTTCGCTGCTCTGTTGTTGATCCCCGCTCTCCTCCCTGCGAGTGTCGTTGGCATCGTCCTCGTCGAACGGGTCCAGCCCCTCTTGCCCGCATCTCTCGACCGCTGGCCGATCCTGATGACCCTCGCCGGGATTCTCCGTTTCGCGGCGGTCGGAGTGGTGGTCGGCTTCATCGCCAGGGTGAGTCTTCCTGCCGCCGAGGAAAACGCTGCTCGGTTGCTGAAGCCGGCCGCTGGTCGCTGGTGTGTCCGGGGCCCGCGGGCGTTTACTCTGCTGGCGGCTGGAGTGCTGATCGTCGCCCTGCTGGCCCTCGGTGAGGTGGAGAGTGGTTTGCTGTTGATCCCCGCCGGACACCCCTCACCCGCCCTCGAGTTGCACCAGCTGCTGCACTTCAGGCAGGATGAGCAGGCTGGGCGACTTTCTCTGGCCCTCGCCATCGGCGGTGGGGGGTTGGCGCTGGTCCTGGTGCCACTGGCATCGAGGAGGAAGAGATGACAGCGGAGCGCCTGGCCGTGAAGGGGCTCATCGTCCGGCGCGGCAATTTCATCGTTGGCCCCGTCGATCTCCATCTGACGGCGGGAACTGTCGGTGTGGTGGTCGGCGACAATGGCAGCGGCAAGTCGACGCTGCTGCTCGCCCTGGCGGGGCTCATCACCGTCGAGGAGGGGATCGTTACCCTCGATGGCAGCATCGTCGAGGGCGCGGGGAGTCGCGTCGATCCCTGGCGCAGAGGGATCGCCATCCTGCAGCAGAGCAGTGGCCTGTGGCCGCACCTCTCCCTGCGTCAGCAGTGCCGACTGGTCGCCGGAAGTGACGGCTTCGACGGGGCTGGAATCACCGCCTGCGCCGACAGGCTGGCCCTCGTCGATCTTCTCGATCGAAAGCCGACCGACCTCTCGGGAGGAGAAGCGCAGAGGGGGGAACTGCTGCGGACCCTCGCCTCGGGGGCGAGGTTGATCCTCGCTGATGAGCCTTTCAGTGGCCAGCACCCCGCTGGGGTCGAGAAGATGGAGGATGAGTTCCGTCGAGCCACTGCGGCAGGTCGCAGCGTGTTGATCGCTTCTCACCGGGATGATGGCGATCGGGTCCTGCTCCGCCTCGGAGGTCCTCGACGGCAGGATCGCGAGTTCAGTTCTCCTGGTCCTTGACGAAGCGGCCGTCGACCATCGTCAGCCGGCGGTCGGCGCGAGCGGCCAGGTAGGGATCATGGGTGACCGTCAGGATCGTTGTTCCGAGGGTCTTGCTGAGGGTTTTGAAGAGTCGATGAATCTTCTCGCTCGTCACCGAGTCGAGGTTGCCGCTCGGTTCATCGCAGAGCAGCAATGCCGGGTCGTTCATCAGGCCCCGAGCGATGGCGACCCGCTGCCGCTCACCCCCGGAGAGTGTGTTGGGGGCCTGCTTCTCCCGGCCCGTGAGGCCGACATGTTCGATCAACTCCCTGGCCCGTGCCTCCAGCTGCCTTCGTTCCCTGCGGAAATCGGAGGAGGAGCGGGAGACCATCGCCGGAAGAAGAACATTTTCGAGCAGATCGAGATCGGGCAGGAGGTGGAAGAACTGGAAAACAAAACCGATGAATCGACTTCTGAGAGCCGCCCGTTCGTTTTCCGTCAGGGTGCTCGCCTCGATGACACGATCTTCTGTGTGGTAGAAGATCTTCCCCGCCGAAGGGGTGTCGAGGAGGCCGAGGAGATTCAGCAGGGTGCTCTTGCCGACACCCGAGAGGCCGAGAACGGCGACCATCTCGCCTTTCTCGACGTGCAGATCGATGCCCCGGAGGACCTTCAGCTCGACACCCTGGCTGCTGAAGTGGCGGTGCAGCCCGGTTGCCTCGATGACGGTGGGTTTCTCATTCATGGTGCAACGCCTCGATCGGGTCTCGCTTTGCTGCCCACATCGCAGGAATTATGCTGCCGAGGAATCCAAAGGAGAGGGTCGGCACCAGCACCAGCAGGTAGTCCTGCCATGAGAGAACGGCGGGGATTTTGCTGAGATAGTAGACGTCGGGTGGGAAGAGCCGCCGGCCGGTCAAGTCGTAGATCCCGTCGTGGACGGCGTTGATGTTCTCGACCAGCAACCAGCCCAGGGTCGATCCGAGGAGGACGCCACTGACGCACAGCAGCAGCCCCTGCCCGAGAAAGAGCCGGATGACGCCGTTGCGTGTCGCCCCCAGCGATCGAAGAACGCCGATGTCACGGGTCTTCTCGATTCCCATCAGGGTCAGGATGAGGAAGATCATGCCGCTGGCAAAGGCGATCACCAGCATCATCATCGTCGCGACGATGCGTTTCTCGATGTCGACCGCCTGCAGGAGCGTCGATCGTTGCTGCTCCCATGTCATGACGAGGATTGGCCGGTCGGGAAGTATCTCTGCCCCCGGGTTATCACGGTCATCGGCGATTCTCTTCCGGATCCTCTTGTCGATCAGATCACTGACCCCAGAGGCGTTGCGGTAGTCATCGATCTTGACCGCGATCCCCGAGATTCGAGAATCGCCCGTCTCGTCCTCCCACAGATCGAGGAACTCCTGGACCGCACGGATGTCGGCGTAGATCCAGCGCAGGTCCTGTTCGTAGGTGCCGCTCTGGAAGGCACCGGTGACGATGAAGTTCTGGACCACAGGCTCCAGGGTGACGGGGGAGTAGGAGGAGAGCTGAACCACCTCACCGAGTTGCAGTCGGTAGTGGCGTAGGGCTTCGATGCCAACGATCAGAGCCTGCGGGGGGGACTCGCCGGAGAATCCACTTTCGTCTGTCCCGTTGCCCAGTCGGCGGAGCATTTGCCGTCTGCGGTGGATGGAGAAGAACTCGCTGACCTCCGAGGAGAGCATCGGCTCGCGGTCGTCGGGCAACGAGGCGAAGGAATTGGCACGCAGATTCCTGATTTCGCTGTCGCGAAGAACGTAACGCTGGAATTCCCCCACCTCGCACTCCAGTTCCGGGACGATCCCGCGCAACTGGCAGTAGTCGAGGCCCTGGGACTTGTAGATGGCGAGGCTCTCGATGAAGGGCGCCGAGGCCTCGACGTGATCGACCGCTCCGATCTCATCGAGGAGCAGATCCTCGCCAACCATTCCCTGTTGGGGACCACCGACCACCGTGATGTGGGAGAGGGAACCACGAATCCGTTCGCGCATCTCGTCCTTGAATCCTCCCATCACCGCCAGAACGGAGATCAGCGCGAAGACACCGAAAGCGACACCGAGTACCGCGGCGTATGGGATCACGCGCCTTAACAGGTACCTACGGGTGAGGAATGGGTGGTATCGCACAATCGTTCCGATCTGGGTGGACGTGGATCCGACTGGAGAGTGTACCTATCCTCAATGGTGTGAGGATGCAAGGATTGACAACTCCCCCTTCGGGGTCGCGGTATTCTCACAACCCATTTATTCTCACGAACTTGGGGGAGTGCTTATTTTCCTGTCATTCCGTTGAGAGGTTGCGCCTGAGTTACGGAATCGCTGTCGAAAGTAGGGATCCCTCGATAAAATAGGGGCGCCGGGTCGAGAGAACTGGCCAGCGAGTCCACGGTCCCAGAAGTTTTTGATCCCGATCGAAAGATCCGGCCTTCCAGGCCCTTGAAGCCTCTTCAGAACAAGGGCTTTCGAGTCGATGCCTGCCTGGACTGAACCCCTTTTTAGACCCGAATCACGGGAGAGGGAGTGCCGATGCAAATCCGAGAGATTTCCGTCGAAGACTACGAGAAGGTTGTCGTCGCAGAGGACAAACCCTCCGGCCTGCACGCCATCATCGCGATTCACGACACCACTCTCGGCCCTGCTCTCGGGGGTCTGAGGATGTGGAATTACGCCGATGAGGAAGAGGCGCTCAACGACGTCCTGCGCCTGGCCAAGGGGATGACCTACAAGAGCGCCTGTGCGAACACCGGCCTGGGCGGCGGCAAGGCGGTGATCATCGGGGATCCCAACAACGACAAAACAGAGGAGAGATTTCGCGCCATGGGGCGCTTTGTCGAGAGCCTTGGCGGCAAGTACATCACTGCAGAGGATGTGGGGGTTCGAATCGAGGAACTCGAGTGGATCCGCTCCGAGACGCGCTACGTGACCGGACTCTCTCGCAAGTCCGGATCGAGCGGGAATCCGTCTCCCTTCACCGCCAGAGGCGTCATGAGGGGGTTGCGGGCCTGCGTCGAGGAGGCGTTCGGAACCAGCCGCCTCGACAACTTCCACTACGCGGTCCAGGGTCTCGGCCAGGTGGGCGGCGACGTCGCCCGGGGGCTCTCGATGCTCGGTGCCTGGGTCACCGTCACCGACATCGATGAGAATAAACTCGAGGAGTACACCGCCCTGCCAGGGATCGAGAGTGTCCCTCTCGATGAGATCTACGATGTCGATTGCGATGTTTTCATGCCCTGCGCCCTCGGGGGTATTCTCGATGGGGAGACGATCCCCCGCCTGAAAGCCAAGGTCGTCGCCGGTTGTGCCAACAACCAGCTCCTCGGGTCCGAGGATGGGGATCATCTCCATAAACGGGGCATCCTCTACGCCCCTGATTTCGTGATCAACGCCGGTGGAATTATCAACGTCTCGATGGAAATCCGTCCGAACGGGTACGACGAGCGACTGGCAGTGGCCCAGATCGAGAACATCTACACCGCGCTCAAGGTGATTTTCGAAACCTCCCGTCGCGATGAAGTGACGCCGACGATTGCTGCTGAGAGAGTTGCCGAAAAACGCCTGAGGGAAGCACGCGAGCGCAACGGCAAACCGGTGGCAGATTCGGCCCCGACGCCGTGAACCCGCCGGCGTCTCCAGCGGGGGAGTCCCTGCCACGTGGGGCCCGGCTGCTCAACAGAAACGACTTCCGGCATGTCTTCCGCGGCGGTCGGAGGTGTCGATCCTCCCACCTTCATCTGGTTCTTCTGGAGAACTCCCTGGGGTATTCCCGCATCGGGCTGGCGGTCAGCCGCAAGGTCGGCGGGTCGGTCGTTCGAAATCTCATCAAGCGTCGCCTTCGAGAGCTGTTCAGGAGGAACCGCGAGCTGCTGAAGAAGGGCACCGATGTCGTCGTGATTCCCCAGCCGGGGGTCGATGGTCTGACCTTCCAGCAACTCGCCGATGATTTTCTCGGACTGCTCTCGAGGACGTTTGCGGCGGAATCTTCCCACCCCCGGGGGGAGCCCACCCGGTGACCGGGGTTCCGCCGTCGGTTTCTCTCGCCGCCCGGGCTCTGATCGCCCTTGTCAGCGTCTATCGTCGCTTGATCTCGCCCCTCCTTCCGCCCCTCTGCCGCTTCCAGCCGAGTTGTTCCGAGTATGCTCTCGAGGCTCTGCGCCTCAGAGGAGCGGGTAAGGGGCTGATCCTGACGATCTGGCGCCTTCTCCGCTGCCACCCTTTCAGCCGCGGCGGCCACGACCCGGTTCCTCCCCCTCAGCACTGAATTTCGTCGCCTTCGGGGAACACGCCATTGCCTGGCTCCGTTATGCTATGTAAAGTATAAAGTACATCAGCGGAGACGCCCGCACGAGAGGTCGGAAAGTGAGAAGGAAAGCATTTTCAGGAGCCCTGCTGGGGGCTGCGCCGGGGGGAGAGATGGCGATGGTTCCGGAGAAAGAGGTCGACCGCTCCTCCCCCGTCCCGCGCAAGCTCTACAAGACCGGGGAGATCATGGCTCACACCGGGATTTCCCGGCAGACCCTCCACAACTACACCCTCTTTGGCCTGATCAGGGAAGAGGAGCGGACCCCTTCGGGGCATCGTCTCTACGCTGAGGAGGTCTTCATCCGTCTGGCGAAGATCAACGACCTGAAGGAAAAACTCAGCCTCAGGGAGATCAAAGAGATGGTCGAGAAGGGGAGAATCTGATGGAAATACTCGACTCAGGCTTGACCACGCTTCTTCTCATCCTCGCCCTTCTGTGCTTCCTGATCCCGCAACGCAATCGCAGAAAAAGCCCCGTCCAGGGGGTCTCCACCCCTCGTTCTCCTGGCTTCGGAGTCAGACGAGACAGCGAATCGAGGGGGAGTTGACCCTCACCACTTCTTCCCCTCGCAAGCCGTGGGGGTTTTCAGCAATTGAAGGAGACGGACGATGACGACAATCGACCCGCGTGATGATGCGAGAAGGCTCCGCGACGGATTGCGGCGCCAGAGAGAGATCTACAGCGAACTCTACAACCTCTTCGAACAGACGCTCCTGGAGGGCGCCGATGACCTCTTGAACTGGGTGTTCGCCAGCGAGGACGTGGTCAATCGGGCAGCAGTCGTCGACGCAGAGATCGACGAGGTCAAGGAGCGCTGGGAGACCCAGAGGAAAGATGTTCCCGACGCCCTCATCGCCGAGGTCCGTCTCGAGCGCGACCTTCTCCACCAGAACCTCCAGGACCTCCAGCGGATGCAAGAAAAGCAGTTGCAGCGCATATCGATGGGTTTCGAGGAGAAGAGCGAGAGGGTCAGAAAGGCCGAGGGACAGCGTCGGATCCAGGAGGTCTACGGTGCCTCTCCGGCGGTTTCAAACCGGTTCAGCGGCCACCTCGACTGAGTCCGTGGGAACCAGGGTGTGGCTGCCAACCCCGGAGTATCTTGCAAATGCCAGTGTGCTACCCTTCCCAGCCTGACTGACTCGCATGGCTCGACCTGGCACTGGACCTGCCAGAGGTTTCGCGGGAAGGAAGTTCTCGAAATGAGCGTTGAACCCAATCCCGGAGATAACCTCTGGGAATCGATGGGCAAGGTCGGGTTCAGGAGCGGTCCCGACGCGGCTTCTTCCGGGCCAGATCTCGAGATTCTCCCCGACGGCGGGTCCCTCGAGGGCCATCCCTACCGCAGTTTTCTCCATCGCCTTGAACGGCCGGCGAGATACACGGGGGGAGAGCTCGGAGCGGTCGAGAAGGACCGCGCCGATCTCTCGTTCCTGCTGGCGTTCCCGGACGTCTACGAGATTGGCATGAGCCACCTCGGGTTCAAGATCCTCTATAGCCATCTCAACCAGGCCGAGGGGGTTCGGGCAGAACGGATGTATGCTCCCTGGCTCGATCTCGAGCAGGAACTCCGTTCGCGCCAATTGCCCCTCGTCAGCCTCGAGAGCTGGAGCCCGATGACAGCCTTCGATGTGGTCGGTTTTTCCCTCCAGTACGAGCTCACCTTCACCAACGTGCTGACGATGCTTGACCTCGGCGGAGTCCCCCTCAGGAGCGCTGACCGCGATGAAGATGCCCCGCTTGTGATGGCTGGCGGGCCATCAGCATTCCAGCCGGAGCCGATCGCTCCCTTCATCGACGCCTTCCTCATCGGCGATGGAGAGGGGTATTTCCTGGAGACGGTCCGGGAGTGGAAGCGCCTCGAGAATGAAGGTCTGTCACGTCGGGAACGCCTCATCGCCATCAGCCAGCTCGATGGTATTTACGTCCCGGCTCTCTACAGTCTGCGCCTCGAAGAGCTCACCGGCGTGCAGGTGGTCGACCGTCCCGTCGATGAGAGAGTGCCGGAGAGGATCGCGAGAGCTCATGTTGCCGACATCAACGATTTCCCTTTCCCCACCGATGGTCCCGTCCCCAACACCGAAGTCGTCTTCGACCGCTCCTCGATAGAGATTGCACGGGGTTGCACCGAGGGCTGCCGCTTCTGTCAGGCGGGAATGATCTATCGGCCGGTCCGGGAACGGAATCCCGAGGATATCAAGACGGCAGTGCGCGACTCGCTCAAGTGCGGAGGCTTCGATGAGGTCTCATTGACCAGCCTCTCGACAGCAGACTACTCGGCGATCCAGCCGCTGGTGAGCGACATCATGCCGGAATTGAGGGACCAGCGCGTGGCGCTATCGGTCTCTTCTCTCCGGGCCTACGGTCTCACCGATAAGATGCTCGATGAGATGGCTTCGGTCAGGAACACGTCTCTCACCTTCGCACCGGAGGCGGGAACTCAGCGGATGAGAGACGTCGTCAACAAGAACATCTCGGAGGAGGATATCGCCAAGAGCGCCCACCGCATCTTCTCGCGCGGTTGGCGGAAGATGAAACTCTACTTCATGATCGGTCTGCCGTCAGAAACGGATGAAGATGTCATCGGAATTGCCGATCTCGGCAAGCGGATGCTCGACATCGCTCTCGAATACCTTCCCCGCGGCAGAGCGAAGGTGACCATCTCCGTTTCCAGCCACGTCCCCAAACCATTCACGCCCTTCCAGTGGGCAGCTCAGGACAACAGCGAGGAGATCGAACGCAAGCACGACATCCTCCGCCGCACGACGCGAGTCAAGGGGTTGGAACTGCGCTGGCACGATCCGAACACCTCCTTCCTCGAAGGGGTTCTCGGGCGAGGTGACAGGGTCCTCGCCGATGTGATCGAACTGGCCTGGAGAAAAGGGTGTCGATTCGATGGGTGGTCCGATCGCCTTCGTTTCGAACTCTGGCTCGAGGCGCTCGAGGAGTGCGGTATCGAGTACGAAAAATACCTTGGAACCATCCCGGTCGATGCGAGGCTTCCATGGGACCACATCGACTGCGGAGTGGAGATGGGTTTCCTTCTCAAGGAGTACCGCAGGTCACTCAAGGATCGCACCAGCCCTCCCTGCGGAAAGCCGTTCAGAAAACTGACCCACCACACCACGCTGGAGGACGCTCTCGAGGAGAAGAAGCGTCTCGTATGCTTCGACTGCGGAATCTCTTGCGACATGACCCGGATGAAAGAGGAACGCATCGGTTTCCTCGAAAAACTCGGGTCCCATCGCTCGGGGGATCGATCCAGGACGATTACCGAGGATACCCTCGACGATGTCCGCGCGGCTGGCCACAACCGCCGGAACGAGAGAGGGACCGGAGGCAAAGCGGTTCCCTCCCACGTGGACTTCCAGGATCGTCCCTACTTCAGGTACCGCCTGAGGTTCGCAAAGTTCGGGCAGGGGCGATTCATCAGCCATCTCGACCTCAACCGGATGGTGCCTCGAGCCCTCAGGCGAGCGGGGTTCGCCCCCGCATACTCCCAGGGGTTTCATCCGATTCCCAAGCTCTCCTTCGGTCCTCCCTTAAAACTTGGGCTGGCCGGATTCTCCGAAATGGTCGAGGTCAGAATCCACGATCAGGTCGATCCATCCCAGCTGGTCGAGGCGCTCAACAGAAATCTACCCGAAGGAATCCTGATCCGTGGAGCGCACTCTGTCGGTGAGGCGGCGCCGAAACTCTCCCGCATCACCTCGTGGGCGGACTACCTCGCCTTCATTCCCGCAGACCTCGCTTCACGGATCGGCGACGATGCTCTCGGGGAGTTGCTTGCTCTCGGGGAGATCTTGATCGAGAGAACCGACAAGAAGGGACGACTGAAAAAGGTCGATTTACGTCCAGGTATTTCGGAAATTCGCTGGCTCGACGGTATGCCTGCAGATCTCGAAGACCTCGCCGAACTGGGGAAAGATCGAAGGTTGTTGCAACTTCGCCTGGCCCTGGAGGGAATGCTGCTGGCGCGACCACAAGAGGTGCTGGCTCTTTTCCTCGACGCCCCCCTCTGCGAGGGGATAGAAATCGTAAGGCGAAGGCTGATGCCCGCTCCTGCTGCTATCGAGGTGACCTAGAGGCCCGAATCTACAGGAGGATATTACCCGCAATCATTTCCGATCGCTTCGACGGGACATTCCTCCATCGCCTGTTCGCAGAGCTCTTCTTCCTCAGGATTTTTGGGCTGCTTGAAAACGTATGAATAACCCTCGTCCTCGTTCGCTCGGAAATTGTCGGGCGCGGTCGTGCGACAGAGGTCGCAATCGATGCATTCATGGTCCACGTACCATTTACCCTCGACATTTGATTCGACCTTGTTTTCAGGATCAGCCATCATGATTCTCCCGGAGTTGTCGACAGTCCGTGGCCCTCTCTGCAGCGATCTCTCCTCGCGGGCGATTGCCAGGAGGTCCGAGATAGAGAACCAGGTGGTCGAGAGTATAGAGGGGGATGACCATCTGGCAAGGGCTGCAAGGAAGGGAATCGGTTCCCATCGGTTGGTCTCGGTGGCGGACAGTTCCTCCCTTGGGTATCTTCGCACCTCGCGCTCGAATTGGGACCGGTTCAAAGGTCGATAGAGAAGGACTCCGATGAAGGTCACCATCGCACATAGCCCCGATTCCGATGACGCGTTCATGCACTTCGCCATCGGCGAGGGAAAAATCGATACCGGCGAATACCAGTTCGAACATCTGCTGAAGGACATCGAATCCCTCAACCTCGCGGCTCGGGAGGGAATCTACGAGGTCACTGCGATCTCGATTCATGCTTATGCCCATCTTGCCGACCGTTACGCGCTTCTCAACCACGGAGCGAGTATGGGTGAGGGGTACGGCCCCGTGGTGGTGGCGTCTCGACCCTTGACTCGCGATGATCTCGAGGGGCGAACGATTGCCATCCCCGGGGAGTGGACCAGCGCTGCCCTGTGCCTGAAGTTGTGGCTTCCGGAGGCGAAGACGATTCCTGTTGCCTTCGATGAGATCATTCCGACGATTCAGCGGGGGGACGTCGATGCTGGGGTGATCATCCACGAGAGCCAGCTCACCTACGGAGATGAGGGCATGCACGCGATCGTTGACCTGGGAGTCTGGTGGGCAGAGGGGAACGAGGGCCTACCTCTCCCCCTGGGAGGAAATGCGATCCGTCGCGATCTCGGGGAGCACCACATCGGTAACATCTCGAGGATTTTGCGCGAGTCGATCGTCTATGCCCTCGAGCATCGGGATGAAGCCCTCGAGTACGCAGAGTGTTTCAACCGTGGGCTCACCCGGGAGCAGACGGATCGTTTCGTTGGCATGTATGTGAACCGACGGACCCTCGACTATCGGGAAGACGGTCGCGAGGCTGTGCGTCGTTTCCTTCGCCTAGGTGTTGCCCAGGGACTGGTCCCGGAAGTGGCGGCACCGGAGTTCATCGACTAGCACGTCCCTTGTGCTGGAGAGGCCCGATGGCTGAGAGTGAGCCTCCCCCGACCGGCTGCACGACCACCTTCTGGGGGTGGGGTGGAGTCTCCCGTGGGGAGAGTTTCTTTCATGACCAGCTGGCAGCGGAAGTCCTCTGCCAGCTGGTGAGGGAAGTGCCCACTGCCAGTTGGTTGCCGCGAGGCGCAGGGTGTAGTTACGGCGATGCAGCCCTCAACAGTTCCGGCACCCTCCTTCGTCTCCTGGGCAGCGAGAGAATCGAACTCGACAGCGATGCCGGGCAGGTTCGCGTCGGGGCGGGAATGCGCCTCGGAGATCTCCTTTCCCGGTTGGTCCCCCTCGGCTGGTGGGTCGGAGGGGTTCCCGGGTTTCTCGACGTCACAGTCGGCGGGATCGCTGCCGCCGACGCCCACGGCAAGGATCATCTCGGTTCCGGTTCCTTCGGTGACCAGATCGAGGAGATCGATCTGGTCACCGCCGATGGCTCCCGGAGTCGAATCAGTCGAAATCGCGATGGCGAGCTCTTCGCTGCGACGATCGGCGGGATGGGGCTCACTGGCCAGATCACCCGGCTTCTCCTGCGCCTCCAGAAGTTGCCTTCTGCCTGGATGGTGCAGACGAAGAGGAGGACGGAGACCCTGACGGAGACCTTCGACAGGCTCGAAGAGATGCTCGCTGAACACAGCCATGTCGCCGCGTGGATCGATGGGATGGAGAGGGGTAAAAATCTCGGAAGGGGGGTCGTCTCCGGGGCCAATTTTGCAGAACGGTCGCTGCTCTCCTCGATCGGTTCAGCACGCCATTTCAGGTGGCAGCCGACTCGACCGTTCCCGCTGGTCCCCGCCCTCTCGAGTGTGTTCACGGCACGAACGGTCCGCTGTTTCAATTCCCTCAGATGGAGTTTCTCTCCATCCGAAAAGAGAGAGGGTCTCCGCCCCATCGCCCAGGCTCTCTTCCCTCTCGAGTCCCTCAAGAGATGGAACCGACTCTACGGAGAGGCGGGCTTGTTCCAGCACCAGTGTGTTTTACCGAGGGAGGTCGCCCCAGAGGGGGTCGAGGAGATCCTGCGCACCCTTCATGAGAGCAAAAACCCGCCTTTCCTGGTGGTTCTGAAGCGTCTTGGTACCGGCACCTTCCCCCTCTCCTTCCCCCTCGATGGCTGGACTCTCAGCTGTGATCTTGCCGCCTCTCCTTCGAGCGAGGCAGTGCTCCGAGTTCTCGATGAAAGGGTTGCCGCCCTGGGAGGAAGGGTCTATCTCGCCAAGGACTCGACACTGACTCCCGCACTTCTGGAGAGGATGTACCCTCGCCTCGGAGAGTTGCGTGAGGTCAGGAGAAGGGTCGATCCCGAGGGGAGGCTCGCCAGCGACCTCTCCCGCAGGCTGCGAATCTGAGGTCGAAACAGCCGAACCCCCGGGGTCAGAAAGTCACCGAGACTCCGAAGAAATGACCGTCGAGGTCGAGGTCGACCCTTGCCGGGGAGTTTTCGACCACCCCATCGAAGAACAGACCGATGCGCCGCGTGCCGATGATGAGTTCGCTGTTTTCGTTGATGCTCCATTGGGCGGTGAGTTCCACGTCGACCAAGCCGATCTCGTAGTCGGTCACGCTGTCGAGAACGGGAATGGAGACCTCTGCCCCGACTCGGGTTCCCAGCGGCAGATCGATGTCTCCCCTGGCTCCGATGACAGGAACGGGCAGCAACTCATCAAGTTCACGAAACGCATCGGATCCGGTGGTGTCATCGACGCGCAGATTGACGAGGAAGGTGTTCAACCCAACGACGACCGCAACGCGGACATGTTCGCTGCTGAGGAGATCGAAGCCGAGTGTTCCCCGGATGCTTCTGAGGTCGAGATCCGAAGCGATATCCCCGGTGAACTCTGTTCCCAGGAAATTTCCGGTGAAGGAGCCCGGGGAACTGGTGTTGTAGTCGAAGGCGGTCAGGCGCAATTCGAGTGGCGCGATTCCAGCGGAGAATTTCAGGTAGGGGAGGTTCTTGTTGCCCGTAATCCCACCTTCATTTCCGAAGTGGAAAACACTGCTGATGGGCAAAGTGGAAGTGGCCTCGGTGTCGGCAGTTCCCTCGAAGTTGAAGTGGGAGTGGACAACGGCTGCCTCGGCGTGGAGCCCGATCCAGGGGGAGTCGCCAGGTAGGCTGCAGGAGCAACAGAGGAACGGCAGGAAGATGATCGCCAGCAGCGGAAAACGCCTGGTTTTCATCGAACCTCCCGGGTGTTGGATCGCGAATCGAGGGAGCGCTCCTTCTAACCCAGGGAAGCGCCAAACGCCACCTCCCAGGGTGCTGGGCGGTGGCCTCGAGAACGCCAAGGGGCTAGGATGAGTGGATACCAAGGGGAGGATCGCCGTCGATGATTCAACAGGCTGAATTCGGGCCCGCCAGCCTGTGGGCAGGCCTCCTTATCCTCAACTTCCTGGTCACGCCGAACTCGATCGATGCTGGCGAGGAACAATACGAACAATTCGAGCGCGAAGTGCGCCCCCTCTTCGTCGAGCATTGTTACCGCTGTCACAGCCTCAGCTCCGGAAAGCAGAAGGGGGGATTGCTCCTCGATTCCCGCGATTCCCTCCGCAACGGAGGAGACAGCGGTTCTGCCATCGTCGAAGGAGACCCCGCCGCCAGTCTGCTGATCAAGGCGGTCAAGCAGTTGGACCCGGACCTGTCGATGCCTCCTGAAGCCAAACTTGCCCCATCTGAAATCGTCGCGCTGGAACGCTGGATTCTCTCCGGTGCTCCTGATCCGCGGGACGAGTCAGCGGCAGTGGTGGTGAAGAAGGAGATCGACTGGCAAAAGGCTCGCGAGCACTGGGCTTTCCAGAAGATGGCAGACCCCCAGCCGCCGTCCCTCGCCGCCGACGAATGGTCCCGTGACGCTATCGATCAGTTCGTTCTCGCACGGCTGAGAGAAAAGGGACTTGCTCCTGCTCCGGGTGCCAATCGGCGGACCTTGATCCGCAGGGCGACCTTTGATCTGGCGGGGCTGCCTCCAACTCCCGAGGAGATCGATCATTTCCTCGCAGATGACCAGCCTGGAGCGTTCGAGCGCATCGTCGACCGCCTGCTCGCTTCTCCCCGCTACGGCGAGCGCTGGGCGCGCCTCTGGCTCGATGTAGTCCGCTACGCAGATTCCAACGGCCTCGACGAGAACCTCGCTTATGGCAACGCCTGGAGGTACCGGGACTACGTCATCAACGCCTTCTCCAGCGATATTCCCTTCGACCGATTGGTGCTGGAGCAACTCGCAGGAGACCTTCTGCCGGTTCCCGATGACATCGAACGCTGGAAGGGTCAGCTGATTGCGACCGGGTTTCTCGCCATGGGCCCGAAAATGCTCGCAGAACAGGACAAGGAAAAGTTAGCCATCGACATCGTCGATGAGCAACTCGACGTGACGGCGACAGCATTCCTCGGCATGACTGTCGGATGCGCTCGTTGCCATGATCACAAATATGATCCGATTCCGACCCGTGACTACTACGCTCTCGCCGGTATCTTTCGCTCTACCAGCACGATGGAGAACTTCAACCACGTCTCGCGCTGGCGGGAACTCTCCCTGGCGACGGCGGATGAGGTCGAGGTGCGCAAGAAGTGGCAAGTCGAGATCGATGTCGCCCGCAAGAGAGCCAAGGAAATCGAAGCGGACCTGGCGGCAGGACAGCTGGGGCGCTGGCGCAAGCATGCCGCTCAGGACCTGCTCGCTGCCTCGAAGGGACGCAAGAGCGCGGTTTACTTCGAGGCGGAGAGTGCAGAGAAGACAAACCTTCACATCGATTCGAGCCACTGGGGTTCACCGGAAGTCACCATTCTTCACACCACCAAGGGGGGTGAGCAGTTTGCCCGCTGGTCGGTGGAGATCCCCCACTCGCGGCGCTGGCGCCTCGATATTCGCTATGCATCCAAGGAGAGTCGCCCGATGCGCCTGTTCATCGATGGCGAGCAGATTGGTGATCCGGTTCTGGGGTCGAAGACAGGAGATTTCTTTCCCAAGGGTCAGCGCTGGGAGCAGGTCGCGACACTCGACCTCAGCAGCGGTATCCACCAGCTGGAATTGAAGGGAACAGGGGCTTCGATACCCCATCTCGATCGCCTCCGGTTCGTCCCCGCCGGCGAGAAGGACGCCACGACCTGGCTCCCTTCTGACACCGGCTCCAGCCCGCCGGCGGTTGTGGCGGGCTGGATCGATTTCCTCGATCGATCCTCACGCCAGAAGGACCCGCTCTTTGGCACCTGGTTGCGCTTCCTGCAGCTGGAAGAGGGTGGATTCGTCGATGGGGCTCGGGAAATCTGTGACGATGTCTCCGCCGAGCTGGCGGCTGGCAGCGATGGGGTCTCTCCCCTTCTTCGGCTGGTCGTCGATGGCCTGCCTCCCGAGAGCCTGCGAGAGGCCGCGGGGCGCTTTCAGGGGGTCCTCTCTGCCCTCGACCTGGCCTCGGAGAAGCGGCCAGTTGGCAAGGATGGAAAGAAGGCAGCAACCCTTCAGGACCCCGAACTGGAACGACTGAACGGCCAATTAATCGCGCCAGGGGGTCCCTTCGGGGAACCTCTCGCCCTCGGAGAGAAGGCGATCCCGGCTGAGATGAGGCAACCGCTCGAAGAGGTGCGTGGGGAGATCACTCTTCTGGAAGAATCGGAGCCCGATCCCATCTCGACGGCGCTCGGGGTTGCCGACGGTAAGGTTGGCGACCTGCCGGTGCACATTCGTGGGAACCACTTGAACCTGGCGAAGGAAGTGACGCCGCGGGGTGTGCTCGAGATTATCTCCCACTGCGTCCCCACACCGGTCTTCGGAGGGGAGGAGAGCGGTCGACTGGAACTTGCTAGATGGATAGTTCACGAGGAGAACCCCCTGACCGCCAGAGTCATCGTCAACCGGATCTGGCAGGGCCATTTCGGCACCGGAATCGTCGAGACTCCATCGAACTTCGGATTCCGTGGTGGGACCCCCAGCCACCCGCTCCTTCTCGATCGCCTCGCTCGCGATTTCATCTCCGATGGTTGGTCCCTCAAGAGACTGCACAGGAGGATCTTGCTCTCTGCCACGTGGCAGCAGGAGACTCGGGTGAACGAGCGCGCCAGAGAAATCGACCCCGGGAACCGTCTCCTCTGGAGCCAGAATCGTCGTCGACTCGAGGCGGAACTGGTTCGTGACGCGCTGCTCGCCATCACTGGTGACCTCGATCTGGCGATGGGCGGCACTCTCCTGCCAACAGCCAATCGTGGCTACGTCACAAACGATCAGTCGGGAAACCAGGCCAGGTACGACGCCCCCCGAAGGGCGATCTACTTGCCGATCATTCGCAACGCCATGTTCGACCTCTTCAGTTCCTTCGATTTCAATGACCCATCCGCGCCGATGGCACGTCGCCCCTCCACCATCATCGCCCACCAGGCGCTCTTCTTCCTCAACAGTCCTCTGGTCCTCAGTACCAGCGAACGTCTCGCGAAGGAATTGCTCGGCCTGGAAATTTTGGACGCAGCCGAGCGCATCGATTGGCTCTCGGAAAGATTGCTCGGGAGGCGAGCGACGGCAGAAGAAAAGCAACGGGCCGAACTGTATCTCGCGGCTGCGAGAGCGGCCCTTCTCGGTGAGGCAGGCGAAGAGGAGGAGAAAGTGGATCTCTCTCTCTGGCAGAGTTACTGCCAGGCGGTCCTCGCTTCCAATGAGTTCATCTACTTCGACTGATTGGATGTGTTCAGTGCCAGGACAGTCCTGCGGGTGTGAAATCAGCCGAAGAGAACTTCTCCGCAGGGGGAGCGCGGGCTTCGGGATGCTCGCTCTCTCTGGCCTCATCGGGGAAAGCATGCTCGCCGATGAGGGACTGATCTCTCCCCCCCATCACCCGGCGAGGGCGAAGAGGGTGATCTTCCTCTTCATGCATGGCGGGCCGTCCCAGGTCGATACCTTCGACTACAAACCCCTCCTCGAGCGGGACAACGGCAAGCCCCTGCCATTCTCCAAGCCGCGGGTCACCTTTGCCAAGACCGGAAACCTGCTGAAATCTCCTTGGGAATTCCGTCAGTACGGTGAATCGGGAATGTGGGTGAGCGACCTCTTCCCCAACGTCGCCACCTGTGTCGATGACATTTGTTTCCTCAAGAGTCTTCATGGCACCAACGATGCCCACGGTGGAGCTTTGCTCGCCCTGCACACCGGTTCGGATACCTTCGTTCGCCCAAGCATGGGGTCCTGGGCCATCTACGGTCTCGGAAGCGAGAATGAAAACCTCCCCGGTTTCATCACCATCTGCCCGACTCTGGGGCATGGCGGGGTCAACAACTGGTCTTCCGCCTTCCTCCCCGCGAGTTTCCAGGGGACGCCGATCGGGCATGCTGGTATTCCCGCAAGGAACGCAACCATCAACCATCTGAGCAACAAGCACTGGCATCCGGATGTCCAGAAACTCCAGCTGGGCCTGATGCAGGACATCAATCTGGAACACCTCGGGAGCAAGGGGACAGATGACGCCCTCGAGGCTCGCATCCGTTCCTTCGAGATGGCTTTCCGGATGCAGGCAGAGGCTCCGATGGTGATGGATCTGTCTGGCGAGACGAAGGAAACACTGGAACTCTACGGAATCGATGATTCGAAGACCGAGAATTTCGGGCGGCAGTGCTTGATGGCCCGTCGCTTCGCCGAATCAGGGGTGCGTTTTATTCAATGCACTCACAGTTACAAGTGGGACCAGCACTCCAACCTCAAGAGCGGACATCAGAACAACGCTCTCGAAGTGGACAGGCCGATCGCGGGCCTGCTCAAGGATCTCAAGTCCCGTGGCCTCCTCGAAGACACCCTCGTTCTGTGGGGAGGGGAGTTTGGTCGAACTCCGACCGCTCAGGACGGCAACGGACGTGATCACAACCCCCATGGGTTCACGATGTGGATGGCTGGAGGCGGGGTTCGTGGAGGTAATAGTTACGGAGAGACCGACGACTACGGTTATTATGCTTCGAGAGACAAGGTGCACGTCAACGACCTCCACGCGACTCTTCTGCATCTGCTTGGAATCGATCATGAGAAACTGACCTTCCGTCACGCTGGCCGGGATTTCCGGCTTACCGACGTTGCCGGGGAAGTTGTTCACGACATCATCGCTTGATCGTGGAGATCAAGGGTATGAAACGGAATCGATGAGAACACAGGAGGCGAAAAACGAGTGCGGGAGAGTCCAGGCATTCTCTTGTGCCCTGCTGGTAGCCATGGCGATGAGCGGAAGTGCTCAGGCCGGGCAACCCGAGGTAGATGGTCCCAATCTCCAGCCTGGTCTCATCTACGAGGGCTACAACATCGGTGAGGAGCTGACTCGTCTTCCCCGCCTCATCCCGGGGCAGAAACCCAATACCGCCAGGATCGTTTCCACCGTCAACTTCCTCGGAGCGGAAGATGGCAATAACTTCAAACCTCTCATCGACAAGTTGTTCAACCGGGTGTACGGATTCATGAAAATCCGCCGCACTGGGAATGTCATCTTTCGTCTGAAGTGCGATGACGGCGGGATCCTGTTCGTCGATGGGGAGATGATTGTCAACAACGATGGTAAGCACGACTCCCAGGGCGTCGATGGGGTGCTTTCCCTGCGTCGTGGAGTTCACGAAATTCGAATCGAGCACTTCGATGGGGAGGGCGAGGATTCCCTGATCCTGGAGTGGCAACCTCCCGGTGCGAAGGCGTTTCAGATCGCTCCTGCGGGGCTGTTCTTCCACGACGGGGACGTGGACCTGAGCACCGAAGTGGGACTGAAGAAGGTCGAGAAGATAAACCCGACCGAGGGGTTCTCGAGGGAAGAGGCGGTCGAGTACGCCATCGAATTGGGGGTCCAGTACCTCCTCTCCGAAGAGGCCCGCTCCATCGGCCCCGCCGAGGGACGTCATCGCCTCGGCCACCCCGCCGTCGAGACCTACGCTCTGATCGTTTCCGGGGTGTCTGCGGGCCACCCACAGATCCTGGCGAATTTCGCCTACCTCGACCGGTTTCTGAAGAGTGACCCCCACACCTATGCCCTCGCCTGCACCATCATGGCCTATGACGCAGCGATCGCTCAGCTGGAGCAGGACCGGATTCTGATGAATCCCCAGGGGGATCCAGCGGATTGGCTGGGGAACGTCAATCTCGCCCGGTCTCATTACAAGCAGATCGGGGATATCGGCAAGCTCCTCCTCAACAACCAGAACCCCGGAGGGGGCTGGCGTTACGCTCCCAGGGAGGGTGGAGGTGACATCTCCTGCACTCAATTCGCAGTTCTCGGCCTCGCCGCCGCCTCCAAACGAGGATTCAAGGTCCCCTTCAAGACCTGGGAAGAGGTCGCGGGTTTCATTTCGAGAATGCAGATCGACAGCGGCCCCGCCACCAGCAAAAGGGTCAGACTGGAGAAGATCGCCGAGCGAGCAGACTCGAAGAAAGCCGGAGCCCCCGGGTCGCGAAAGGCTGGCCGCAGAGGCGGGACAACCATCGCGCCTGAAGAGGTTCCCTCCCAGGTTCCCATCGCGGGTGTCGGCGAGGTGCTGTCGCGGCGTTACGGCTACACCGGGCCTCAGAAGACAAACGATGGTGTGCGGAGCTGGAACCGGACATGTGCGGGTGTTTCCAGCCTTGCTATCATCGACCATCTCGTCGGCGCTCGATTCGACATCGAAGTGAGGAAGAAGCTCGCCAAAGCCTCTCGTGATGGTTGTGGCTGGATGATGGAGAACTGGGCTCCTTTTGGTTGCTACTACGGGATCTACAGCCTCGAGAAGGTCGGCGACACTGGCGGAATCAGGCTCTTCAACGGAATCGATTGGTACCACGAAGCGGTCGACTGGCTCCTCGAGAAACAGGAACCCCGGGGTAACTGGACCTCGACATCGATGTGGGGTGAGAACGAGAGAACCACCACGGCTCTGGCGCTTCTGGTACTCAATCGCGCCACCTCCTATCTGACCCGCAATCCCGCCGACAGAATTATCGCGACAGGTCAGCAGCGCAGAGAGGGTTCAGCGGACCGCCTGTGGGTCTACATGGAGGAGTTCGACCGGAGCATCTTTGTTCCACAGCTTCTCCGTACCCTCCGTTACCGCCCGCAGAAGAAGATCATGGAGTTCTTCGCTCGGGTTTGCTCCAGTTATCCGGAGTATTGGCGCCCTGAACTGGTCGAGCCCCTGCTCAGGTTGCGCGTCTCCTGCGATGACAAGCAGATGGCCGCGATCATCCAGGACCTTCTCGACTTCGTTTGCGGGGTCGATCTCGGCTCCGACAAGAACTATCGCGAGTGGCTCAGGATGTGGGTGCGGGCGAAGGAGATCGGGGATATGGAGGATCTCTACGCTCACGCCGAACTCCTCGACATCTATTCTGCCGCTGCTGACTCCGGGCCGTTGAAAGCTGCAACGGTTCGTTCTGCACTGAGAGTCAATTCCCGCGAGATTCTTCCCCTGCTGCTCGAGGATCTGCTCTCCCCTGTGGCTGAGATTCGCGTGGTTGCTGCCAGGGGAGTGGATGGCCTCTTTGTAGATCCCGCTCCCTTTTTTGACTGGGCCCTCGAAGTTTCCGAGTTGCAGGAGGCCGCAGCGATGCTGAAACGCTGGGCACTCGAGCAGTCGAAAAAGGTTTCGAGCGAGTGAGCCCAGCGGCAAGGAATGGTAGTTGCTGATGTCCCCCGTCTTCCTGTGTGTGGTGCTGCTCTTCCCTCCAGTTGCTGTCGATCCCCCGGAACCGATCGAGCCGTTGCCGTCTGCAAATCAACTGGCCTGGCAAGCGATGGATTACAACGCTTTCGTCCACTTCAACATCAACACCTTTACCGATCTGGAGTGGGGGCACGGAACCGAGGACCCCGACACATTTGCTCCACAATCACTCGACTGCCGGCAGTGGTGTCGCATCTTCAAGGAGGCGGGGATGAAAGGGGTGATCATCACGGCGAAGCACCACGATGGTTTCTGCCTGTGGCCCTCTGAATATTCCGAGCACACCGTGGCCAGGAGTCCCTGGCGAGATGGCAAGGGGGATCTCCTCCAGGAACTCTCCGATGCCTGCAGTGAGTTCGGTCTGAAGTTTGGGGTCTACCTCTCCCCATGGGATCGTAATCACCCGGCATACGGCGATTCTCCCCGGTACAACGAGGTGTTCCGGAACCAGTTGGAAGAGGTCCTCAGCCGCTACGGGGAGGTCTTCGAGGTGTGGTTCGACGGCGCCTGTGGTGAAGGCCCCAATGGCAAGAGGCAGGTTTACGACTGGCCGTCGTTTCACGAGGTGGTCAAGAGGCTCCAGCCGGGGGCTGTGATCTTCAGCGATGCCGGGCCCGGGTGCCGATGGGTGGGGAACGAACGCGGCTTCGCTGGTGAGACGAACTGGTCGATGCTGAGGAGAGATGAGTTCTTCCCCGGAACACCGCGCTACCGGGAGTTGACAGAGGGGCACAGGGACGGCACCCACTGGCTCCCCGCTGAGTGCGATGTTTCGATTCGACCGGGATGGTATTACCACCAGGAGCAGGATGAAAAGGTCAAGAGTCTCGAGGAACTGATCGAGATCTGGTTCAGGTCGGTCGGTCGTAATGGGTTGTTGCTGCTCAACATTCCCGTCGATCGTCGCGGCCTCGTCCACGAGAACGATGCGGTACGGCTTCAGGAATTTCGAGACGCCAGGGAGGCCATATTCGAAAACCGGGCCGCTGGCGCCTCGGTCAGGGCAAGCAATGTGCGGGGAAAGTCTCCACGCTTCTCAGAAAAAATGATGATAGATGGCGATCCCGAGACTTACTGGGCGACCGATGATGATCTGGAGCGAGCCCAGGTGATGGTGGAGCTTCCTGCTCCTTCTCTGGTCAGCATGGTCACCATCCGTGAGCCGATCGCCCTCGGACAGAGGATTGCAAGCTTCCTGATCGACGTTCGTGAATCAGGCACCCTCGTCCGAGTGGCGAGTGGGACGACGGTGGGGAACAGGCGGATCATCCGCTTTCCTCCACGGGTAACGGATGCGATCCGGCTCACCATCGTCGAGTCCCGGGGGTGCCCTGCGATCTCCGAGATAGAGGTGGGAGCCCTACCGCCACGGGTCGAGATCGTGACCGGGGCCACCCATCTTTCCTCGCCCACCGAGGTGACCCTGCGATCGGAGACTCCTGGAGCCCGGATTCGCTATACCGTGGATGGCAGCGAGCCGGGAACCGCCTCCCCCCTCTACGAGAGCCCGCTGGTCATCGATGGTGATCTGGAGCTGAGAGCGGTCGCTTTCCATCAAGGCCGCCGGGGCATCTTCGAGGCGAGGCAGCGCTTCGAATTTTACAACCAGGATGAATTTCTTCCGGCGATCCGGTTCATCCGGGCTCCCGAGAGAGGCCTCAACTGGCAGGCCTTCGAAGGAGAGTTCCGCAGCGTTTCGGAACTGGCAGATCGGGAACCAGTTGCCACCGGAGAGTGCGAGAAGCCGGAACTCTCGGTGGCCCCACGGTCCGAGCACTTCGGGCTCGTCTTCGGTGGTTTCCTTGAGGTGCCACGGGATGGTATCTATGCCTTCGAACTTTCGAGTGACGATGGGAGTCGACTCTGGCTCCACGATCGGCTGCTGGTCGATGGAGATGGATTGCACGGACCCGAGGTCAGGGGGGGCGCAGTCGGTCTTCGTGCCGGCTGGCACCCGCTACGCATCGCTTATTTCAATGCAACGGGCGAAGCGACCCTCGAACTGAGGTGGAACGGTCCAGGCCTCAGAGGCAAGGTCCCTTCGCGTTTCTTCGGGCGTTGAATCCCTGATCCACCCCGGGGGGTCGGTGCATCGCTCAGACGAAGATAAATGCCAGGATTTTGTAGAAGAACATCGCAAGGAATGCCCCCGCGGGAACGGTGATGACCCATGAGACGCCGATGTCCCTGACGGTGTGGAGGTTGAGGGCCCCCATTCCACGGGCGAGACCGACCCCGACAACCGCCCCGACCAGGGTGTGAGTGGTCGAGATCGGCAGGCCGAGTTTCGTTGCCAGGACGATGGTTGCTGCCGCCGAGAATTCTGCGGTAAACCCCCTTGATGGCGTCAACTCGGTGATCTTGCGGCCGATCGTTTCCATGACACGCCAGCCCCAGGTCGCCAGCCCGGCGACGATTCCCAGCCCGCCGAGGGCGAGAGCCCACAGCGGCACCGCCGACTGCATATCGACCGTACCCTCTCTCACTGTCTGGACGACGGCGGAGAGAGGGCCGATGGCGTTGGCCACATCGTTGGATCCGTGGGCGAAGGCGACGAAACAAGCGCTCAGGATCTGCAGGTAAACGAAGATGCGTTCCACCTTGTTGAGGGCTGGACTGTCGGTCGGTCCCTTCTCGGCGGCGAGCTGGGCGCCGAGATTCTCGGTGTGCTTCAAGAGCTCGGAGACCTCGGCCTGGACCTCGCCATCGGAGACCGCTTGTACCCGTCTCAGGTGCTTTTTGGCCCTGGCAAGGGAAGACGCCAGGTACTGGCTCCTCATCGCGTTTCCAGTCGGTGTGTCATCGTCGACCTGGATCCTTCGGACCAGGAACCGGGTAACGATGGCGGCAACGAGCCCGACAGGAATGGCTATGGCGAGAGCATTGAAGAAAGAGAGGTCCAGATGCCAGTTCTTCAGTCCCTTGAAAACCATCGTCAGCGTCAAGATGGTCAAGACGATGAAGGCGAGCACAGGCGCCAGCTGCTTGGTTGCCTTGAGCGGATTGGGTTGGTAAAAGATTTTTCTGAGGAGCAGACGGAACGTGAAGTAGGCGATGGTTGCGCTCAAGAGCGGGGAGATCAGCCAGCTCGACAGAATCTCACCTACCTTGGGCCAGTGGACCGCATCGAGGCCGCCGTAGAGGACTCCGAATCCGATGATGGCACCGACGATGGAGTGGGTGGTCGATACCGGCCAGCCGAAGTAGGAGGCGATCTGGAGCCATGCGCCGGCGGCGAGAAGGGCAGCGAGCATGCCACAGACAAAGGCGGTCGGATCCCCGGCGAAGAGGCTGGAATCGACGATCCCCTTGCGAACCGTCTCGGAGACGGGCGAGCCGGCCATGAATGCCCCGCCAAATTCGAGGACAGCGGCGACCAGGACCGCTCTTCTGAGGGTCAGAGCGCCCGATCCCACCGAGGTTCCCATGGCGTTGGCGACGTCGTTGGCACCGATGTTCCAGGCCATGTAGAAGCCGAAGATACCCGCGAGTGTTAATAGAATGGTTCCGTCGGCCATGATTATTTCAACTCGAGAGTTGTGCGAACCTTGTCTGCCAGGTTCTCGCTGAGATCGGAGATCTGGGCTATCTCGGCAAGGATTCCGAGCCACAGGTGGAACTCGCTATACGGCAATTGGTCCTCGAGATTGAAAATGACGCGCAGCAAGCTGCGCTGGCAAAGGTCGACCTCATGTTCCTTGACGGCGACCTCGTGGACGATCTCCCGGACTCTTTCTGCTTCTGCGCCTCCAAAGCCGCTCTCCAGAAGTTCATCGAGTTCCTCGATGATTCTGGAGGTGAGCTGGAAACAATCTGTGCTCTTGGCGCAAAATTCGTTGAACAAGTCCTTCATCGGTTCGGGGACGGTGAGGTTTTTCAGAGTGCAGAGAACCGCCACGTTTTCGGCGGTGTCTGCAATTTCATCCTGGGTGGAGAGAATCTCGAGAATCTTCCCGCGGTCTACGGCAAGGAAGAGTCCTCTCGGCAGATGGTTTCTGATGTCGTTTTTGACCAGATCTGCTTCGTGTTCGGACTTGGAAATTTTTCGGGCGAGTTCGGCGATCATCGGATGGTCGCCTGCGAGGAACGCCTTGAACAATCCACCCAGTTCATCTACGCATTCTCCCACTTTCCGCATGTGGGACTGAAGCGGCACGAAAGGTGATTTTCCGAACAGGCTTGCAAAGGTGCGCATCAATTTTCCTCTGGTTCTTCTCGAGATTCATTCCCGGGCCTGGATCAATTCGGCTACTCACCATTCGCCGGGAAGGATGGCAATTTATCAAAATATGTGAAGGTATTTCTTTTTCCCTGAATCCCTCGAGGGCAGCGAATGCGAATAGGGGGCTAGAAAGGCATTTCAGGGGGGGCGCCCCGGAGAATCGACATCCGGAAAATTAAAAGAGCGCCCCGCGGGATTCCCGCAGGGCGCTCTTCTGGGGGGCGAAAAAACCGCTGCTTCTACCAGTTCCAGCCTAGAGAGATTCCGACCGACTGGCGGTCGAAAGCCTTGTCGTCGTAAATACAGCTGCGGTAATCGAAACCGATGTGAGCATTGTCCCCGAGATGGATGTAGCCGCCACCGTGGAAATAGAAACCCGTTTCCGATGCATCGACTCCGTTGTTGGTCGAGTCGAGCAGAGCGATTCCACCACCGCCAAAAGCTGAGAAGGGAGTGAAGGGGAAGTTGGCGGTGACCCGTCCACCCGCGACGAACTCAGCGAAGCGTAGTTCGATCGGCCCATCCTTTTCCCCGACCACGTTCACTCCCACCTCAGGGGCGAGGTACCATTCGCTCTTGCGAGCGCTGACCATCACGCCACCACCATCGACCGACTTGTAAATGTTCAGATCCGAATTGGTGCCATAGTCATAGACTGCGCTGTGGAAACTCACTGTCCCGCTGTAGGGGGACAGGTTCGGCTGTTCGACGCCGGAGAAGGGCGATTTTGCTTCCGGGCGGAAGCGCACGAAATCTTCGTCAACGGCACAACCCGCGCAGAGGAGCAACAGGCAGAGCATCAATGGGACTCGCATCGTCCGCTGGCCTTTCTCAGGGTTCACCTTCCGATGAACCGTTGGAATGGGGGAAGCGGGAGAATCGAACTCCCGCTGGCCGGTGGTGCCGATCCCACCCTCGACAGCAGTGTCGGGAGGGAAGAAACGGGTGCACCCCAGGCACGCTTCATTCTTTCACCGAGTCGGGATTCTAGTCAGGACAGCCCGCCGCGGCAAGGTAGCCGCTGAGGTCCGCGGGGGACCCGGTTCCACTCCGACCCGCCCTCTTCCCGGTCCCAAGCCTCGGTTCGGGGGCTTCCTCGGATCGAGCACTGGGTTCCCTTGAGAGGGGATCGGCGAATTCGAGCTCGAGTTGCGGCCCTCGAGGAGGGTCTGGCCAGCGGACGGTCCCAAGGGAGAGCGAGCCCCTTCCCGGGTGAATTCCCACCATCCTCGCCGACTGAGTTCGCAGAATGATTCAGTTTCTTCCGGTTGAAGCCTGATCTTCACCCCGATGATGGGGACCACGGCGGTGGTTGTCCTCCTCTACTGGCGGTCCCACGGGGGCGGCCAATGCCACCGGGGGGATCCTGGCAAATGGGGCCACCCGAGGGGGCCGAAGGGGCGGACGGCTGATCCTGAAGCGCTGTCGCAAGCGTCACTCCCTGGTGGACTTCCGCTGACAAAAGGGGGCAAATGAGGGCTGCCCATCCCTTGACACCGATGGGGTATCGCGTAGGATTTCATCGTCCTCTTCCTTCAAGGAGAGGGTGAAGCAAGAGTCTGTATTCACGGCTCCCTGGGTCGGTTCAGCTGTCGGGAGTCGTGGTGTCGGGGAGAATCGCAGGTCGCCCCCATTTCCAGTTCTCCTGATCGTCTCCTGCGTCCGATACAGCAGATCGGGGTCCGGAAAGAGACATTCTGCGAGCGCTCCTCCTGTTAGGTCGGGTGTTCAGGGGAAGTCTGAAGAAAAGACTGTCGAGCGCCTGGGAATTCGTGTTCCCGGGGGTTCGTGCTTTTCCGGGAACTCATGTTTCCGGGGAACCAAATTCGGGGATCAGATTCATGGAATTCGGCAGGCACCTGTCGCGGGGAGTTCCGGCCCAGCCAGCGCCCGACGTTCATTCAGTACCTGCTCACCCCGAGAGGTCAGTTACGCGTGCCGGGGTTTTGCCCAGATCTCGAAGTGCAATGTCTCGAGATTGTGTCCCGGAACTGTCCTGGTACAGACAGCCGGATCGGAGGTACAGGGCGTGAGCAAGTCGATCGGCCAAATCCTGAAGGAAAAGGGTTGGGTCACCGAAGAGGGGATCCAGAAGGGCCTCGAGTATCAGAACGCGAACTCCTGCAAACTCGGTGACGCCCTGGTGAGACTCGGCATCTGCAGCCAGGAGCAGGTGACTCGATCGCTGGCGCTCCATTTTCAGATGCCGTTCGCCAACCTGTCGAAACACGCAATCCCTCAGGAATTGATCGACATGGTGCCGAAGGATGTCGCCCTCGAGCACAAGATTGTTCCTGTCGCCAAGAAGGGTCGAAGCCTGGTGATCGCTCTCAGCGATCCCCTCGATTTCTTCACGATGGACAACCTCAGATTCATCCTCTCGACCGAGGTGGAGCCCGCCCTGGCGACACCAGCGGCGGTGGACGAGGCCCTCGACGAGTACTACCGTCTCACCGGCGGCTACGACTCCGTTCTGGGCGGTGATGCGGCCGAGGCCGACGTCGAGTTCGGCCGCGGAGATTACTCCGGAGATGACGCTGAGGCCAACGATGCGCCGGTGATCAAACTGGTGCACATGCTCATCGCCAACGCCCTCAAGGAGCGCGCCTCCGATATCCACATCGAACCGATGGAGAAGGAACTCCAGGTCCGGTACCGGGTCGACGGCATCTTGCACATCAAGGACTCGCCGCCGAAGAAACTCCAGGGCCCGGTGATCTCGAGGATCAAGATCATGTCCCAGATGGACATGGCAGAGAAACGTCGCCCGCAGGATGGCCGCATCAAGTTGCGCCTGCACGGCAGGGAGATCGACCTCCGTGTTTCGATCCTGCCATCGGTGCATGGCGAGAGCGTCGTAATGAGGATTCTCGACAAGGAGAAGGGGCTCGTCGATCTGGAGGTCCTCGGCTTCCATGAATCCGACCTCGATCGGTTCAACCGAATCATCAAGCGGCCCAACGGAATCTTCCTCGTCACCGGCCCAACCGGTAGCGGAAAGACGACCACCCTCTACGCCGCTCTCAAGACGTTGAACCAGCCGAACGTGAAAATCATCACCGCCGAGAACCCCATCGAATACAACATCACCGGAATCAACCAGTCGGAAGTGAGACACGGGATCGGTCTCGACTTCTCGCGGATTTTGCGTGCGATGATGCGTCAGGCACCCAACATCATCCTGGTTGGAGAAATTCGTGACCGTGAAACAGCGGACATCGCCGTTCAAGCGGCGCTTACGGGGCACCTCGTCTTCTCCACCCTTCACACCAACGATGCACCATCTGCACTGACGCGTTTGATCGACATGGGCGTCAAGCCGTTCCTGGTTGCTTCGGCTGTGATGGCGATCATGGGCCAGCGCCTGCTGAGAACCCTGTGCTCGAATTGCAAGGAACCATACGATCCGACAGACACCGAACTCCGCCAGATTGGCCTGACGCGGGGAGATCTGGGAGAATCGAACGTCTGCCGTCCAGTCGGCTGCAACCAGTGCAGCGAAGGATACTTCGGTCGACGCGGAATCTACGAACTCCTGGAAATGTCCGGCGATCTCCGGGAACTGACTTTCAATAAGACCCCGACGAAGGACATCCGAACTAAGGCGATCAACGAGGGTATGGTCACGCTACAACAGGACGCGGTTCGAAAGCTCCTGGCTGGCCAGACCACGATCGAAGAAATCCTGCGGGTGACCCACTCGTCCGAATTCGCAAATTAGACGACCATTTCTCCGGGTGCAGGCCCGGATCAAGGTGAGGTGAACGATGATCCTGACCGGCCAACCACTCGGTCAGATCCTGAAGGAGATGGAACTGGTGTCGGAGTTCGACATCCAGGAGGCTCTTCAGGTACAGAAGGAAAAAGGCGGAGCGATCGGCCGGATCCTCGTCGAAAAAGGACTGATCAGCGAGAAAGATCTCACCTCGGCGATTGGTCGCCAGGCCGGCATGGATTCTGTGGATCTCGAGACCGCCACAATCACATCGGAACTGATCGATATGGTCCCGGTGAACATCGCCGAGACCTACCAGGTGGTTCCTGTCGAGTTCGACGGAAGCACGCTAACTCTGGCTCTGTCCGACCCCCAGAACATCAGCGTCCTCGACGATCTGAAGTTCATGCTAAACCTCGAGGTCAAGGGTGCTCTCGCCGACCGTGATCAGCTCGAGAAGACCCTGGAGGCACACTACGCCGGCAAGTCTGAGTCGATGGAGTCGATCATCGGGTCGATGAAGGGCGATGACTTCGAAATCGTCGATGATGGCCGTGAGAAGATGATGGACATGGAGCAGCTGGAGAAGGATGTGAACGCAGCTCCGGTGGTGAAGCTGCTGAACATGGTCCTGCTGACCGCCATCAAAGACAGAGGCTCCGACATTCACCTCGAGCCGTTCGAGAACGAGTTCAAGATCCGATACCGGGTTGACGGCGTCCTCTACGAGATGATGCCGCCCCCCATCCAGCTCGCCCGAGCCGTCATCTCCAGGGTGAAAGTGATGGCGAACCTCGACATCGCCGAGACAAGGCTTCCGCAGGACGGTCGTATCGAGCTGAACATCGGCGGTCGCCCCGTCGATCTTCGCGTCTCGACCCTTCCGACGATGTACGGCGAGTCTGTTGTGATGAGGGTGCTCGATCGCGCCAACGTCTCCCTCGATCTGGAGCAGGTGGGGTTGAGAGCAAATGACCTCGAAATTGTCCGCGCCATGATCGCCAAGCCCAACGGCATCGTCCTGGTCACCGGGCCGACGGGCTCGGGAAAAACCACCACCCTTTACTCGTGCCTCAACGAGGCGAACAACCCCGAGATCAAGATCATCACCACAGAGGATCCGGTCGAATACAACCTCCACGGCATCGTCCAGGTGCCGATCAGCGAGGAAATCGGGGTCACCTTTGCGGCTTGCCTCAGGAGCATCCTCCGTCAGGACCCCGACAAGATTCTGGTCGGGGAAATCCGTGACCTCGAGACGGCGCAGATCGCAGTGGAAGCGAGTCTCACCGGCCACGTCGTCTTCACCACCCTTCACACCAACGACGCGCCCTCTTCAGTCATCCGTTTGGTCGACCTGGGCCTCGAGCCCTTCCTGATCACCGCCACCCTCGAAGCGGTCATCGCCCAGCGACTGGTGCGCAGGATTTGCCTCGACTGCAAGGTCGAGTACGAACCGACCGATGAGATGTTGATGGAACTGGAACTCTCTAGGTCCGAGGTTGCGGGGCGGGTCTTTTACTACGGCAAGGGCTGCAAGAAGTGCAACGGATCGGGGTACAAGGGGCGAATAGCCCTCTTCGAAATCATGGTGCTGAGCGACCGAATGAGGGACAAGATCATGACCGGGTCTTCCACCCAGGAGCTGAGGGCCGGCGCCAGGGAGGATGGAATGCGAACATTGCGGGATTCTGGCCTCTTGCACATTTTCGATGGTGTTACCACCATCGAGGAAGTCGTCAAAGAGACGATCGTTTCCTGACGAAACGAACCGGGGGGAACTCCCGGTAACGAGCGACAGCTAGCCACACTAATGAGAGGTGTGGGTTAGCGAGGACCGAAGGAGCCGAGATGGCTGTTTTCGAGTATGAAGCGATCACTCCGAGCGGCAGCAAGGTTCGCCGTTCTGTCGAAGCTGATAATCAGCAGGATGCCCTCAAGAAGATTCGTGGTCAGGGGATGCGTCCCACGAAGATGAAAGAGAAGAAGGGTGCCGCTGGGATCGCTGGCGCCGGTGGAGACATCGAGAAGAAGAAATTCCGGATTGGGGCAATCTTCGACCGCATCAAACAACAGGACATTGTTCAATTCACCCAACAGATGGCGACACTCCAGGATGCAGGACTCCCCATCGTCCGGTCATTGAAGATCCTCTCCGGTCAGATGAGGCAAGGCAGGTTCCGCTCCCAACTCGAAAAGGTCACCGATGACGTCGAAAGTGGTAGCACCTTTTCCGAGGCGCTCGCGAAGTTCCCGAGGACTTTCAACAACCTCTTTGTCGCCATGATCAAAGCCGGGGAAGCCGGCGGTGTCCTTGATCTGATTCTGCAGCGGCTCTCTGATTTCCAGGAGAAATCGATGAAGTTGAGGAAGAAGGTCAAGGGCGCGATGGTGTACCCGATTGCGGTCATCTGCGTCGCTGCCGGAATCCTGGGCTTCATCATGACCACGGTCATCCCCCAGTTTCAGAAGATGTTCGACGACATGGGAACGACCCTTCCTGCGCCGACCCAGGCACTGCTCGCATTCTCCAATGCCATCTCCACTTACTGGTATCTTGCACCTCTGGTCGTCTTCGGGGTGGTTGGTTTGATCAAGGCGCTGGCTAGAACCGAGAAGGGGGGGCTTGCTCTCGATCGGTTCAAGTTGACCGCACCCATCTTCGGGCAGATCGTCAAGAAATCGACGATTTCGCGCTTCTGCCGGACTCTGGGGACCCTGATCTCTTCTGGCGTACCGATCCTCGAGGCGCTGGACATCGTCCGGCAGGCCGTCGGAAACAAGGTGATCGCCAACGCCATCTCCGATGTTCACGGGTCGATACGAGAAGGGGAGACGATCGCTGAACCTCTCGGCCAGTCGGGGGTCTTCGACCCGCTGCTGGTGAACATGATCGACGTCGGCGAGGAAACGGGCGAACTGGACAAGATGCTCTCGAAGATCGCAGACAACTACGATCTCGATGTCGACGTTCTGGTCGATTCGCTGTCGAGCCTGCTCGAGCCTGTTCTGATCGTGGGTATGGGAATCGCGGTCGGCTTCATCGTCATCGCGCTCTTCATGCCGCTACTCTCGATCATTACCAGCATCTAGGCGGACCACAATCGGCCGAACCAGGGAAGAGTCAATACGCACTCAGAGAAGAGATCGGCAGCAGGGGACGCCCCCGAACTTCCGGTCTCTTTTCGTTGCCGCCCTGCCGTCAGACTTTGAGAGGCTATTTTTTGCAATCCGATCGTAGTTACGAGCTGGAAAAACAACTTCGCACCTTCTTCAGTGGGAGAGATTACCGCCCAGTTCAGATTCCAGAGTTACTTGAGGTCATCGGCGCCAAGGAGAAGGAGCGCTCCGATCTCGAGGCGATCCTCGATCGTCTCGAAGAGCAGGGGGTTGTGGTCCCTCTTGAGGGGCGTGGTTGGTTCAGTACGAAGGGTGAGGGTTGGGCGGTGGGCACCCTCACCATCGCCCGTGGAGGATTCGGATTCGTCCGGTCGCTGGTGGAGGATCCTCTCGGCGATGTCTTTGTCCCCGAGAGGAAGATCAGCGATGGCCACCACGGTGACCGTGTCGTCGTCAAGCTGATGAAGCCAAGGAGCGGAGCTCCGCGCAGTGCCCGCGAGGGGCGCCATGGGCGGATTGTCACGGTTCTCCAGAGGAGCCCCCGGGTTTTCCTCGGGATTCTTCGCGACGGCCATGGCAACTTCTCGACCGTCGAGCCCCTGCTCCACGAGAGTGTCCGGGAGGTTCACATCTCTACCGATCAGCGAGCGGGTGCTGTAGACGGTGATCGGGTCCTGGCACAGCTCCTCGAGGGCCCCACCGTCGGTGGCCTCCCCCCTGGAAGGGTGATCGAGGTCGCCGAGGAGGAGGGATCCTGGAAGGGCGATCTGCAGCGAGTAGCAGCGGAGCACGGACTTCCACGGAATTTTTCCGAAGCTGCCCAGGAGCAGGCGGTCGCCTTTTCCCGCGAGATCTCCGAGAAGGAGATCTCACGCCGTAGCGATCTGCGCGACCTGCCCTTTTTCACCATCGATCCGGCAGATGCCAAGGACTTCGACGATGCGGTGATGCTCGAGGGGAAGGGTGATGGGAGCTGGCGTGTTGCTGTTGCGATTGCCGACGTCAGCCATTTCGTCGCCGAGGGGAGCGAGATCGATCTCGAGGCCCACCGTCGTGGGACCTCGGTTTATCTGCCGGGGCTGACGATCCCGATGCTTCCCGAGAGGCTTTCCTGTGACCTCTGTTCGTTGAGGCCCGGGGAGGATCGGCTGGCGATGGTGGTCTGGATGGATATCGACGAGGCAGGTGAACTCACCTCCTGGAAGGTGGAGAAGGCGGTGATCCGAAGCGTCCGGCGCTTCCAGTACTCGGAAGTCCAGGCGATTCTCGATGGTGAGGGAGAAGTGGCGGAGGAAGATCCTCTCGCCTCGACTCTCGATGGGCTGAATGAGTTGCGCGACCGTCTCAGGAGGATGCGGATCCGCCGGGGATCTCTCGACCTCGACCTCGAGGAGATGCAACTGATCCTCGACGATCACGGCGAAGTCCTCGACGTCCGTGGTCGCTCCCGTGACGTCGCCCACAACCTGATCGAGGAGTTGATGCTGATCGCCAACGAAGCGGTTGCGCGAACCGCCAGCGAGGCGTCGATCGCTGTGCTCCGGCGGATCCACGATCAGCCTGCGACCGAGGACATCGACCGTTTCATCCGCTTCTGTCGCGTCATCGCTCCCTGGGCGCAGGTGGGCGGCGTCGACCACCTCCAGGGCGTGGTCGAGGCGGTCAAGGGCTCACCGGTGGAAGCGGTGATCAACTACGCGCTGCTTCGCACTTTGACCCAGGCGCGATACCAGGTTGGAAAATCACTCCATTTCGCCCTCGCCACCGACGAGTACTGCCACTTCACGTCGCCGATCAGGCGCTATCCCGATCTCCAGGTCCACCGCGCTCTCGATCGGTTCCTCTTCGCTGACGCCAGAGATCTCCCCGAGTCGATGGAGGTACGGTCCGCCAGTCTCCAGGAACTGGCCGAGCACTGCTCCACGAAGGAGCGGGAGGCTGAGGACGCCGAGCGCGAGATGAAAAAGTTGCGGGCAATCTCGTGGCTCTGCCAGCGGGTCGGGGAACGCTTCACCGGGCTGATCAGTTCAGTCAGCGATCATGGTTTCTTCGTTCGCCTCGACGGTTGTCTCATCGAAGGAATGGTCCATGTCCGGAGCCTCAGGGATGACCTCTACATCCACAACGAGGAGCAATTTGCCCTCAGAGGGCGAAACAAGGGCAGGACCTTCCGGCTCGGAGACCCTGTCGAAGTCCTCCTCGAGGGAGCAGATTCCCTCCACCGTCATATCGATCTGCGATACCTTCACCATCGTCAGGGAGGGGAAGCCCCACTCGGTGGTGGCAGCGGCCCTCTCAGGAGGGTCTTGCAGAAGAAACCTCGCAAGAAGGTCAGCACATCGGCCGGATCCCCCGGAAAGAGGTCGAAAGGACGCCGCCGGGGCAAGGGGCCTCGTCGGGGCAGGAGGAGATGATGATCGAGGTCTACACCGATGGGGCCTGCCGGGGCAATCCTGGACCGGGAGGCTGGGCAGCAGTCGTTCGTGACGCAGATGGGTCCCGCGAGTTGACGGGCTTCGATCCCTCGACCACCAACAACCGGATGGAACTGACTGCGGCGATCGAGGCTCTCGCCACCTTGCCGCCTGACTCCCAAGTCCGTGTGCTCTCCGATTCGAAGTATGTCATCGATGGAATCACCAACTGGTGCTCAGCCTGGATTCGAAGGGGCTGGCGAAAGTCCGATGGCAAGCCGGTCCTGAACCGTGAGTTGTGGCAGCGGCTGATCGAAGAAACGAGCCGCATGAAGGTGGATTGGCGCTGGGTTGAAGGTCACTCCGGCCAGGAGGAGAATGAGCGCTGCGATCTCCTGGCCAACATGGCGATCGATCACGCCGGGCCGGTCCCGGGTAACAACTGATCACGGGCCCTGTCGGGGGCCCGGGCGAGAGAGAGGATGGACGATGTCCAGCTGGAATCGAGGGTTCTCGGCGACGATTTGCGCCTGTTGTCTTGTTGGAGGGATGGCACTGGGAGCTTCGGCACTCCAGGACTACTCCAGCCTTCCTCCCGAGCCGGCCGTTGTCCACGCGCGGCTCAACTCTTCAGCAGTGACCCTTCTCGATGCGATCAAGGTCGCCGAGGAAACCACGGGAGGCCTCAGTGCCATGGCGTCAGCCTCTTCCGGTGGCGATCTCGCCTACGAGGTGGTCTGCTACAACAAGGTCCGGGGAACGAAGGTGATCATCGACAAGGAAGGACTCGTCGTGAGCATGGAAGAGATGGTGCGATTCCCGGGAGACCCCTTCACTAGTGAGATTCAGACGACCGAAAGCGGATTGCAGTACGCCGAGATCGTCGAGGGAACCGGCGAATCGCCGGAGCCGACCCAAACCGTCATGGTTCATTACAGCGGCTGGCTGGTCGACGGCACTCAGTTCGACAGTTCCGTGAAGCGCGGAAACCCTACGACCTTCCCTCTCGACCAGGTGATTCCTGGCTGGACCGAAGGTGTTGGGGGGATGAAGGTGGGAGGCAAACGCAAGCTGATCATCCCGTACCAGCTGGCATACGGCGAAAGAGGGAGACCACCGTCGATCCCCGCCAAGGCGACCCTGATCTTCGATGTGGAACTGCTCGAGGTCGTCCCCAAGAACTGACGGGGAGGCCAGTTCCTGGGTGGAATCGCTGCTGATGGGGTTCCTGACCGGCCCATTGGGGTCGTCGGCTCTCTTCCTGGCATCGTATCCTCAAGGGAGAGCCCGGTTTCTCCCCCCCAGGCTGTGATCGCCTGGCTGGGGGAAGGTTGCCCCGGAGGGGCGCCCTGCCTAGAATCCCGGGACCGTCAGGAAATGCCCCTGACAGAAGGGGTTGCGCTAAAACAAGAGACCTTTTCCGGGGAGACGAGAGATGGCAAAAGGGTTTTTCAAAGACAATGAAAAAGTGCTGATGACGCTGCTCTTGCTGTTCATCGCTCCGACCTTTGCGCTCACCGGGCTGACGACCTGGTGGCTCGGCTACGCAGGGGGTGACGCCGCCTACGAGATCTTCGGGGAGAGCGTCAGTTACGCCCAGGTTCTCGAGAAGCGCACCGAACTTGCCAACACCCTCTGGCTTCAGGGAGTGCTGCAGTACGGTTGGTACGGCGCGAGGCAGCCTCGGCGGGCAAGCGATGAGGATGTCCTGCAGGCGTTCATGTTCGAACATGAACTCGAGGAGCTCGATCTCGAACTGAGTGACGGTGAGTATCAAGAAGCCTTGCGCCAGGCGGCGCTCTCGATGATCGCCTGGCATCAGGTGCTGGAAAATACAGGGGGGTTCGGGGCATTCCAGGATAACTTCACCCTGTACAACAGCATTCGACCGTCGGTGACATTCAATGGTGATCGATACCTCCGGGCCATCCAGGATCCCGACATGGGATTGGGACTCAGCATTCAGGAGTTCGAAGCGGGGGTGATCAAGGCCAACCGCACCGCCAAGCTGATCGAATCTGTCACATCCGCTGCAATTGTCACCGAGAAGGAAATTTACGACGAATTCCTCCTGGGCCAGCAGAAGCGAGTCTTCGAGATCGTCAGTATTGGCGATCAGCAATTTTCAGCGGAGGCGCTCGAACAACTGGATCAGGACTACTTCCGGCAGGTTTACGACAACTCACCCGAGGACTACAAATCGCCGACTCGAATCCAGCTCGAGGTTGCCCGTGTGGTGCTGGCAAACCTGAGAGATGATGACTACCAGCCGGCTACTGAAGAGATAGAGGCTTACTACGAGGCGAACAAGGACCCCGGATGGAGAATCAAGCGCCCGGTGAACTATGTTCCTCCCGAAAACGCCCAGCCTGAAGACGACTTCCGTCCGATCACCGATGTCTTCGAGGGGATCATCTCCAGGATTCGCCAGGAGAGAGCCAAGGCAAGGGAGGGCGAGATTCTCGAGGCGGCCCTCGCCGAAGGCCAGGCGAAGAGTGCTGCCGGTGGAAACTTCGAGATGCCAGATCTCTTCGGGGATGCCAAGGAGTTCGTCGAGGTCCACACTACCGAGCCCTTCGGCAACACCGAGTACTCCAGGATCGAGCCATGGATGCGGAATGCTGCTCACCTGTCGCCCCTCTTCGTTGACCTTCGCCTCGATCCAGAGTTGTTCAAGCCCGGAACGATGTCCAAGGCGATCGTTCCGGGGACCCAGGGAAGTTACATCTACCGCCTGGTGGAAGTATTCCCCGAGTCGACGATGACCTTCGAGGAGGCACTCGACAAGGTGATGGAAAAGGCAGAGAAGGAGAAGGCGAAAGAACTCGCCTCCAAATTCATCAGCGACTGGATCACGAGCGCTACAGAGGAGGAGCCCGTCTCTCTGGAGTCATTTGCCTCGGAGCAGAACCTCACTGTCCACACCAGTGATGCTGTCGGTCGGAACGAGGCCTGGAGGCTGCGCCTCGATACCAGAGCTCCACTTGCAAACCTGGAAATTCTTAGCGAAGGATTCGCATTGCTCGAGGAAGGGCAGGTCGGCGGCCCGGTGACCAACGACAGGGATACCAACGTCTACGCCCTCAGCCTCAAGACGATCGAATCTCCGGAAATAATCCTCTTCAACATCTACCGCAATTCGATCGACGCGCAGATTCGACGGAACAAGCAGCAGGCCATCCTCGAACAGTACAGGGCAGATCTCAGCCGCAAGGCGGATGTCCGGGTCTACACCAGCCGATCTTCCGATCCGTCGCCGCTTCCGGAGTTTGGAGCGACGAGTCAGCCGGCGAGTTAGAGACGGCTCGGGATCAGAGGTTGAAATCAGCGGGGCCGGGGTCGATCAGACCCCGGCCCCGCTGTGAATTTGGCTGCCAGGGAGAGTGATCACCCCTCGCTCGGAGTCCGATCGATTTTTTCTACTCGTCGACGGTGGCGGCCGCCCTCGAACTCGGTATCGAGGAAAACTCCCAGCAATTCGATCGCTTTTTCGGTGCCGATCACTCTCTCTCCGAAGCAGGCGAGGTTGGCGTCGTTGTGGGCACGGGCCATCTTGCAGGTGAACTCGTCGGTGACAACCGCAGCCCTGATGCCGAGGTGACGATTGGCGGCCATCGCCATCCCCTGGCCGGTCCCACAGATCAGCACTCCAACACTTGCCGCACCTGAAGCCACGTCGGCGGCTACTCGGTGGGAGATATCGGGATAGTCTACAGATTCCGCATCTGCCGGGCCGTGTTCCTCGACCTCGAATCCCCGTTCGCGAAGCAGCGACGCGGCAGCGGCCCGTGTCTCGACTCCGGCATGGTCCGATCCGATAGTTGCCCTCATCGGTTCAAGATCCTTTCCAGCCATTGCTCGACGACTGCGCTCTCGATTTCATCAGCACAGCGACGATACGTATCCATGTCCCCTCCTATGGGATCGCTGATCCCGGTATCATTGATCAGGAAGACTCTGCCCTCCAGGGTTCCGTTCCATTCCAGGATCTGCGAACGATGGCTCTCACTCATGGCGATGATCAGATCAGAAATCCCGGATACCTCCTGGCTGATCGGATTTGACTGGTGTTCCGCCAGTGATCCGCCGAGTTCCTCGATCGTCAGCCTTGCGTTTTCGCTGGCGAATCCACCACAGAAGGCAGCAATTCCGGCGGAGCGAACGACGTAGCCGCGCTCGGGGAGTTCGTCGACTTCACACTGAAGTCGCTGGGCGAGATGCCGTTTCAACAGCGCCTCTGCCATCGGGCTGCGACAGGAGTTCCCTGTGCAGACGAAAAGAATCTGTTTTTTTCCGAGGGCAATCGAGATCATCTCCTCGCTGATCGATCCTTCCCGTAGAATTTCCAGGTTGTCGCCCTCACCGAGTCTGACGATCGTCGATGCCTGCCCCCCGACCGCCATTCCGCTATCGATGACCCCATCGATCCTGTCCTGAAAAGAGGAGAGAACTTCACCGGCGTCGATGGCCGGTGCTTCGCCACTGATGTTGGCGCTCGAAGCGAAGACGGGAGCCCCACTCCTGGCGATCAATTCCCTGGCGACCGGATGGGAAGGGAATCGGACTCCCGTTGGAGCACCGTCTCCGGGAAAGATGATCGTCAATGGTCCGGGCCAGAATGATGAGATCAATTTCTGGGCGGAGGGTGGCACCTCGGTCACCCACTCCTGGAACTGGGCCAGCGAAGCGACGTGCAGGGTGAATGGTTTTCCCTCGGGCCTGCCCTTCAATTCCCCGAGGCGGGCGATCGCCTCCGGTTTGCTGACGCTGGCTGCGATCCCGTAGACGGTTTCTGTGGGGAACGCGACCAGCCCTCCTTCGGCGATCATCTGGGCCGCATCGGCGACCTCTTCAGGTTGAAAGGAGCCAGCGTCGATGGGGAAGACGCGAGTCTTCAAGGTTCCTCCTGAAACTGTCTTTCAGATGATGCTGTCGAAGCGGGACGACCCCGGTTGAGGAGGGATCACTTCACGCGAGGTTGCGATAGTTTTCCCTTCCACGGCGGTCATGATGCCTCCCTCTTCTGGACGGGTCAAACCGTGGATCGGGCCTGTCAAACGGAGGCATGGTAGGAGGATCGAACCAGAGGTCCTGATTCCACCTTTTCGAAGCCCAGTTCCCTGGCAAATGCCCCGAGAGCATCGAATTCCCGGGGAGGGTAGTACTTCTTCACCGGGATGTGCTTCTCGCTGGGAGCGAGGTACTGGCCGAGGTTCAGCCTTCTGACCCCGATGCGGTACAGATCCGCGATCGCCACCTCGAGTTCCTCCTTCCTCTCACCGAGCCCGAGGATGAGGCTACTCTTGACCCGTGATCCGCCAATTTGGACCACAGCTCCTTCCAGCAGGGAGAGGGAGAGGTCGTAGTCGGAGCCGGGTCTGGCGGCAGGGTAGAGGCGTCTGACTGTTTCCAGATTGTGGGAGAAGATGGTTGGATCGGCGGCGAGGACAATCCCGAGGGCAGTGTCGGGGTCTGGCCTGAAGTCGGGAACAAGGACTTCAGTGGTGGTCTCAGGAACCAAGGATCGCAGAGCCTCGATACAGCGGGAGAATTGCCGGGCACCTCCATCGCTGAGGTCATCTCTGTCGACCGAAGTGATCACGACATGCTGCAATCCCAGTTCGGAAACCGTGCTGGCGAGTTGCTGTGGCTCATCGGGGTCAACGGGGGTCGGGATCCCCTTGCTGACGGCGCAGAAGCCACACTTCCGGGTGCAGATTTCACCGAGAATCAGAAAGGTGGCGGTCCCCATCGCCCAGCATTCGTGGATGTTGGGGCAATGGGCCTCCTGGCACACGGTGTGCAGTCCACCGCGGTCCATCAACTGGGTGACCTTTTGCAGCGCGTCCCCGGAGGGAACCCTGATGCGCAGCCACTGGGGTCTGGGGAGTGGCTCCTTACCCCTGGTCCCTCCTCGTGCTCCGCCGTTGACGGGCTGTTTCTGTGCTTTGATGGTCATCGTTTCAACTCTCTGGAGAATCGCCTCGCCAACTCCCGAGCGATCTCCTCCTCGATCCACTCGCGGTCAGGGACCTCCGCCAGTTCCCTTTCGATGGAGGTCACCGGGCATCCCCGGATTCCGCACGGGATGATCCACTCAAAGGGGGTCAGGTCACCCTCGACGATGAGTGCAAAACCATGGCCGCTGACCCAGCGTCTGACCGAGATTCCGATCGATGCGATCTTCCGATCTTCCACCCAGACTCCGGTGCGCCCCTTTTCCCGGTGTCCGTCGATGCCGAGCTGGGAGAGGACCTCGATCAGACTCTCCTCTATCGCCCTGGGGAGCAGGTGGAGGTCTCTCTCCTCCTCGCCGAGGCGAAGGAGCAGGTAGCCGACCACTTGCCCAGGACCGTGATAGGTGGCCTCTCCGCCGCGGTCGACCTTACGGACAGAAACATCTCGCTTCTCCAGTTCCCGGCGGGAAAGGAGCAGCGCTGCCTCCTGGCTGGCACTGCCAAGAGTGACCGTTTTATCGGGTTCGAAGAGGATCAGATGTTCGAGGGATTCTGTCGGTTCCGAGGCGAGCCGCTTCTGCAGATCGAGCATTCTCCGGTGGGCGTTACCGAAGGACGTCCGGCCGAGACGTTCGAGGAGCAACACACCCTCACAGGTGCCGGGGCCCTCTACCTCGGGCAGTGGTGCGGCTTTCTCGAGCCTAGGAAAGGGTGGTGTCATCCCACTTCTCGAGGTTTAGTTTCACCTGGGCCATGAACTGATCGGCGAGAGCTCCATCGACGAGTCGATGGTCGTAAGAGAGGCACATGTAGACCATGTCGCGAATGGCGATGGAATCGCCATTGACGACCACCGGTCGTTTCTCTATTCCGCCGATTCCAAGGATTGCCACCTGAGGCTGATTGATGATGGGAATTCCGAAGAGGCCTCCGAACTGTCCCGGGTTTGTGATGGTGAAGGTGCCACCGGCAACCTCGTCGGGAAGCAAGCCCTTGCTCCGGGAGCGATTGGCGAGATCAGTGACCGATTTCTGTAGGCCGAGAAGGTTCTTTTCCTCGGCGTTTCTCACCACAGGGACGATCAGACCATTTTCAAGGGCAACTGCGATTCCGATGTTTACGGACCGATGGAGGATGATCTGGTCGCCGTCGAGTGAGGCGTTGACGTAGGGGAATTTGCGCAGGGCATCGACGCAAGCCTTGATGAAGAAAGGCATGAAGGTGAGTTTCAGCCCGTTCTGTTCCTCGAAGTTCTTCTTATTGCTCTCGCGAATTTCAACAATCCGCGACATGTCAACCTCGAAGACCGAGTTGACATGAGCCGATGTATTCCGCGAGTGGATCATGTGTTCGGCGATCTTCTTGCGCATCACCGACATCTGCTCGACGTCGACTCCCTCCCGAGAGATCCCAATGGTCGGGAGAGCATCGACAGCTCCGCTGGCGGGACTCGGGACAGCGGGAGGGCCGCTCTTGCCCTCGATGTAGGCGACGATGTCTCTCTTGGTGACGCGACCTCCTGCCCCGCTACCGGCGATCACAGAGAGGTCGGTGATCCCGTTTTCGCGGGCGATTCTGCGGACGAGGGGGGAAGACCGGACCTTGCTGGCGTCCTCTACGGGAGGGGCGGCGGCGACGATCGGCTCTGGCGAGGCAGGTGTCGGCGCAGGATCGGAGGGGGCACTTGAAGGAGCGGCGGGGGCTTCTGGCTCCTCTGTTTCCTTCGCCTTCTTTTCTGGGGGAGGAGCGGCGTCCTGGGAGCTGGCGAGGAGAGCGACGACGGTGTTCACCTCGACGGTCATCCCTTCTTCGATGAGGATCTCCTGAAGCACACCGTCAGCAGGTGCAGGGATCTCGGCGTCGACCTTGTCGGTAGAGATTTCGAAGAGGGGCTCGTCTCGCTCGACAGTATCCCCCGGTTTCTTGAACCAGCGAGTCAGGGTGCCTTCTGCAATTGACTCGCCCATCTGAGGCATCTTGACCTCGGTCGGCATCGTTCCTGCTCCTTCAGCGATCTATTCAAAGGGGGCTCTCGACAGGACTTGCCCTCCAGAGCGACATCGAGTCTACCCCAGCGTTGATGAGGGGGGAAGCAAACCTGCAATGGCCCTACCAGGCGGCCAGTTGGTGCGCTGCTTCGGTGATGTCCTGGACCTGGGGAAGTGCGGCATTCTCCAGGATCCCCGAGTATGGAATGGGAACATCAAGTGCTGCAAGGCGCCGGACTGGCGCGTCGAGGTCCTCGAAACCGTGCTCGGCGATGAAGGCGGCGATCTCGCCGCCGGCTCCACCCGTCAGGTTGTCCTCGTGGATGACCAGGATCTTGCCGGTCTTTCTTGTGGTTTCGAGGATGGCACTGCGGTCGAGTGGATTGAGTGACCGCAAGTCGAGCACATCGCATTCGACACCTTCTCCGGAGAGGACTTCCGCCGCTTCGAGGACTCGATGGACCATCGCACCGTAGCTGATCATCGAGACGTTCTGACCTTCACGTCGCAACGCTGCAATACCCGGTGGAAGGGAAGAGACACTCTCGTCGAGCGGGGCTTTGAGGGTGCGGTAGAGGCTCTTCTGTTCGAAAAAGAGAACGGGGTCGGGATCCTCGATGGCTCCGAGGATCATCCGGTAGACATCTTCCACGGTCGCCGGGATGACGATCTTGAGGCCGGGTGTGTTGAGGAAGTGTGATTCGACGTTCTGGGAGTGGAAGGGGCCTGCATGGACGCCTCCGCCCGATGGCCCTCGAACCACGATCGGCACCCCGGCACCCCAGCGGAAGTGGCAGGTTGCAGCGAAGTTGGTCAACTGATTGAAAGCACAGGAGATGAAGTCGATGAACTGAATCTCGACGACAGGGCGCATCCCGGCCATCGCCGCGCCGATTGCGGCGCCGATGAGACCGGTTTCGACGATGGGGGTGTCGATGATCCGCTCCTCGCCGAACTCCCCGGCGAATCCCTCGGTCAGTTTGAAGGCGCCGCCGTAACGGCCGATGTCCTGTCCGAGGAGGAAAACTCGCTCATTTTCGCCCAGGGCCCGGGAAAGACCCCTGCGCAGAGCTTCCAGATAGGTGATCGTCTCGGCCATGTGCAACTCCTCCAGTCACATGTGGATGGGGCTGCCGACCAGACCGTGGGCTGCTTCCATCATTCCCTCTCCCAGGCTCGGGTGGGGGTGGATGATGTGGGCGAGGTCAGCAGCGGTTCCCTCGAGACCGAGGATGGCACAGCCCTCGCTGATTAGGTCTGTCGCGTGGGGACCGATGATATGGACGCCGAGGATCTCACCGTACTTCTCGTCGGCGATGATCTTGAAGAACCCGGGGACCGCCTTGCCGATGATGCCAGATTTCCCGAGAGCCGAGAGAGGGAACTTCGAGACCTTCACATCGAGCCCCTCCTCCTTCGCGGCCTCTTCGGTGAGGCCAACGGAGGCGACCTCTGGATGGCAATAGGTCGCATTGGGGACCCTGTCGTTGCGGATCGGTTGGGGCGTCATGCCGGCTACCGCTTCGACGGCGATGATCCCCTCGGCACTGGCCACGTGAGCCAGCTGGGGGCTGCTTGCGACGATGTCCCCGATGGCGAAGACGTTGGGTCTGACGGTGCTCTGGTCGGGATTGACGGCCACGAATCCATTTTCTGTGTGGATCCCGACCTTCTCGAGGCCGAGCCCATCGGTGACCGGTTTGCGGCCGACGGCACAGAGAAGAATGTCGGTCTGGACCTTTTCAGCCGCTCCTTTCTCGGTGGCGAGGAGGACCTCGATGCCATCCTTGCCAGGTTCGGCTTTCTCCAACTTGGTCGAGATGCGCGACTCGATGCCGCGTTTCTTGAATGAACGGAACAGTTCGGCGGAGCAATCCCCATCTTCGACGGGAAGGAGGCGGTCGAGGAGTTCGACGAGAAGAACTTCCGATCCGAAGGAGCGAAAGATCGACGCGAACTCGCAGCCGACTGCTCCAGCTCCCAGGATGGTTACATGACGGGGGATCTCGTCGAGGCGCAGTGCCTCATCGCTGGTGATGATTCGAGAATCCTTGAAATCGAGGAACCCTGGCCTGGCGGGAACGGAACCGGTCGCCAGAACGATGTTGTCAGCGTCGACCACCACCTCGGTCTCTTCGGGAGTGATCACCCGCACCTGTGTCGGTCCATCGAGCCGGCCGGTCCCCTCGACCATCTCGACCTTGTTCTTCTTGAGGAGGAGCTGGACTCCCTTTGCGTTCCTGTCGACCACCTTCTTCTGGAAACTGAGCACGCCGTCGAGGTCGACCTGGGGATTCTCGATCTGGATCCCGAAATAGGAACTCTCCCTGGCGAGATCGATCACGTGAGCGCTCTGAAGCAGCGCCTTTGTCGGGATGCAGCCCCGGTGCAAGCAGGTGCCCCCTGGCGCCGGGTCCTTCTCGATGAGTACCGTCTTCAACCCGAGTTGGGAGGCGCGGATCGCCGCGACATAGCCCCCGGGTCCACCACCGATTATTGCGACATCGAATTTGCCGATCTTCTCTACCACTGAGGGGTCCTTCCCTGTCCAGGCCTTCAACTGGGAACTGGCCCGAGGGTCCGGGTGCAAGGGGACGAAGCACGGAAACCGCCGCGCGAAGCGGCGCCCGGGTCAGGCTTCTGCGGAGGAAAGGAGGGCCCCCTCGCGACGCTTCTCCGCTGCGGACGATACCCCGCCCATGGCGCCAAATCCAGCGAAGCAGGGCCCTACCCGGCTACAGAAGTTGCGCACTCCCTCGGCCCTCCATTACAATGCCCCTCCGCAGCGACGCCCCTCCCTCGAGGGAAGCGTCGCGGTCTCGGTGCGGATCAGGAGGAACCGCCCCAGTGGCCCAGACGCACGCACTTCGAGACCTCACCCGACGACCAAACCATGGCAGGATTCCGAGATGACGACGCGCAGCCGCAAGCCTTCCAGAAACACCTCCAAGGGGAGTGAGAAGAGAAAAACCAGCAAGAAGCCGGTGGCCACGGGGAAGCGCAAGGGATCGGCGAGCCGCAGCAAATCTGCTTACCCTTCGAAAGCGAGCGGCAAGAAAACCAGCGCTGCTTCCAAGGCTGGTCTCGACCGGGATCAACTCCTGGCCATCTACCGCAACATGTTTCTCAGCAGGGAGATCGATGAGGAGGAGATCCGCCTCAAGGCGAAGGGGCAGATCTTCTTCCAGATCAACGGCTGCGGTCACGAGGCGGTGTGCACTGCAGCGGCGATGGCGTTACGGCCAGGCTACGACTGGTTCTTTCCCTACTATCGAGACCGGGCACTGGTTCTTCAGCTTGGCCTCACGCCGACCGAGATGTTCAAGACTGGGACTGCTGCCGCTGATGAACCTGCAGGGGCTGGTCGCCAGATGCCGAGCCACTGGGGGAGTGTAGCGCTCAACATCGTCAATCAATCGAGCTGTACCGGTAGTCAGGTCCTCCATGCAGTCGGTTGCGCAGAAGCCTGGAGCAAGGGGCACCAGATCCCCGAACTGCAGGAGAAGATCCGGGGCTGGAGGAAGGATGAGATCGCCTACGTTTCCATCGGAGATGGGGGTACCAGCGAGGGGGAGGTGTGGGAGGCGTTGAGTTCCGCCTGCATCTTGCGCTTGCCGGTTCTCTTCCTGGTCGAGGACAACGACTACGCCATCAGCGTACCCGTCGAGGTGAACACCCCTGGTGGGTCGATTTCGAACCTGCTCGAGGGGTACCACGGTCTCACCGTTCACGAGGTGGACGGCTGTGACCCGGTCGCCAGTTACCAGTTATTCAGTGAGGTGGTCGAGGGGCTTCGCTCCGGGGGTGGTCCGGTCCTCGTCCATGCCCATGTTGTCAGACCATACTCCCATTCCCTCTCCGATGATGAGCGCGCCTACCGAACCGAGAAGGAACGTCAGGAAGAATTCCGGAGGGATCCTCTCGCCTCCTTCCCGAAACGTCTCATCGAGGAAAAATACGCCACAGAGGAGGAACTCGAAGCGATCCGGGGGGAGGTTCGTGCGCAAGTGAGGGAGGCGAGCGAAGTGGCAGTGGTTGCCATCCAGCCCGATCCCAGCACAGTCCTGGAGAACATCTACTCCCCTGATTTCGACCCCACCGATCGGTCCCTCGAGTCGGTGGCTGAACCTCGCGGGGAGGCTCAGCAGGCAACCATGGTGGACCTGATCAACTCCTGTCTGCGCGAGGAGATGCGGCGCGATCCAGAGATCGTCATCTTCGGTGAGGATGTCGCTGATGCCAGCCGCGAAGACGCACTCGAAGAGTGCAAGGGCAAGGGGGGTGTCTTCAAGGTTACCCATGGATTGCAAAGGGAGTTCGGCAACCACCGTGTTTACAACTCGCCGCTGGCGGAAGCCAATATCGTCGGTCGGGCGATAGGGATGGCATTGCGTGGAATGAAACCGGTGGTCGAGGTGCAGTTTCTCGATTACATCTGGCCCGCCTACCATCAGATTCGTTCGGAACTGGCCCTGATGAGGTGGCGATCGAATGGGGCTAACAGTTGCCCGACGGTGATTCGAGTCGCATGTGGTGGGTACCTCAGAGGTGGCTCGATTTACCACAGCCAGTCTGCAGAGAGTCTCTTCACTCACATTCCCGGACTTCGAGTGGTGATGCCGTCGAATGCCGTCGATGCCAATGGGCTGTTGCGTACGGCGATCCGCTGCGACGATCCCGTCATATTCATGGAGCACAAGCACCTCTACAGGCAGACCTACAACAAGGGGACAGACCCGGGTCCTGAATTCACCGTGCCCTTCGGCAAGGCGGCCACGGTCCGGCAAGGAGATGCCCTCACCATCATCACCTATGGGGCCCTCGTCCAGCGTTCTCTCATCGCCGCCAAGGCGCTTGCAAAGGAGGGGATCGAGGTGGAGATTCTCGATCTCCGGTCCCTGTCTCCCTACGACTGGGAATCGATCGAGGAGAGTGTCTTGAGGACCAGCAAGGCGATCGTCGTCCATGAAGACTCGGTCTCGTGGGGATACGGTGCCGAAATTGCTGCAAGAATTTCCGATGAACTCTTCGCACATTTGGACGCGCCCGTTCGCCGCCTGGGAGCACTCGATTGCTTCGTCGCATACGCCCCTGATCTCGAGGAGGCGATCCTCCCGCAATCACAGCAGGTACAGGAGGCTGTCAGGCAACTTGCCAGCTATTGAGGTGGCAGATCTTCCTCCGGGAACCGTTCTTCCTGCTGCTTCGTTCGTGTACTCTGGGGGAGGACCGCCGCTTACGGTCACCTCCCTGCGAGGCCCTGAAGCCGTTGAAAGTACAAGGAGAAGATGGAAGAGAGACCGAAAGACCACCACGACGGGGACAGCGAAGGCCCTCCTGAAGCACCCCGCTGGACCCAGCGCCCCTGGTTCTGGTTCATGGTTCTGTTGCTGCTCGTCATGACAGTGATGAACTACATCGGCAGCGATATCGAGAGGTCCTCTTCTGAGGGAAATTTCACCCTCCTGGTCGAGCAGATCCGTAACGGAAACGTCGAGCAGATCAAGGAACTGGAGTCGAGCTACTTCCTGGCGAAGTTGCGTCAGGAGATACAGATTCCCGTTCAGGGTGATTTCGACGGGGAGGAACTCATTTCAGCGAGTTCGATTCGGGTGGTGATCAAGGGAGACGCCCTGCTCGAGAAGATCTCGAATGCCTGCGATGAGAAGAATACCCCTCTCGAATTACGGAGCACTGCCAGCGAATTCTGGGCGGTGATCTTTGGCAGTCTCCTGCCGATCCTTATCCTTGTTCTCTTCTTCTGGTTCATTAGCAGCCGGGTCCGCAGGCAGATGGGGCCGGGGATCTTCGGGAAGTTCTCAGGGAACCGAGCGAAGAGATTCGACGCCGACGGGGATCTGGTCACCTTTGAAGAGGTTGCTGGATTGCGCAACGTCAAGAAGGAACTCCAGGAGATTGTTGACTTCCTCCGGACCCCGGAAAAATACACCCGATTGGGGGCGAAGATTCCCAAGGGGGTGTTGCTGATCGGACCACCGGGGACTGGGAAGACACTTCTCGCCCGGGCCGTTGCAGGAGAAGCGGGGGTTCCCTTCTTTTCCATATCGGGATCGGAGTTCATCGAACTGTTCGTTGGCGTCGGTGCCTCTCGAGTCAGAGAACTCTTCGAGGAGGCGAAGAAGAACGCTCCCTGCATTATCTTCATCGATGAGATCGATGCTGTTGGAAGGTCGAGAGGTGCGGGTCTCGGTGGCGGTCACGACGAACGTGAGCAGACTCTCAACCAGATACTTTCGGAGATGGATGGTTTCGAGACCCATCAGGCGGTGATCGTACTGGCGGCGACCAATCGCCCCGATGTCCTCGATGCTGCTCTTGTCAGACCTGGCCGATTCGACCGTCAAGTGGTTGTCGAACGCCCGCAAAAAGAGGGCCGCCGTGCGATTCTGAAGGTCCACACCCGCCAGATTCCTCTCCATGATGACGTCGACCTGGAAGCGGTTGCCAGGGGGACGATTGGATTCTCGGGGGCAGACCTCGAGAACCTTGCCAATGAAGCGGCGCTGAATGCAGCCCGAGAAAACAAGAACATCATCACCAAGGAAGATTTCGACACGGCGAAGGACAAGATTCTCCTCGGGACCCTTCGCGATGAGACTCTCAGCGAGAAGGAACGCAAACTCACCGCCTTCCACGAGGCGGGGCATGCGCTCCTCGCCATGCTTCTGCCAGGCGCTGACCCTGTTCATTCAGTCACCATCGTCCCACGAGGGCGGGCGCTCGGGGTAACTCAGCAACTTCCAGCCGAGGAGATCCACAGTTATTCGCGGACCTATCTGATGAATCGGATCGTAATTCTCCTCGGAGGCCGTGCTGCGGAGGAGATCGTCTTCAATGAGTCGACCACCGGTGCCGAGAACGATCTCGAGCAAGCAACGAAGCTGATCGAGCGGATGATCTGCCGCTGGGGCATGAGTGAGAAGGTCGGTCCCATCTCCTATCGCCGTGGGGAGGAGCAGGTCTTCCTCGGCCGGGAGATCGGCGAGGGGCGGCATCTCAGCGAGCAAACATCGAACCTGATCGATGAGGAGATTCGCGCTTTCATGGAGAAAGGGCACCAGGAGGCGCTGAAATTGCTGCGAGGGGAACGAGAGCGCCTCGACAAGCTGGCGAACGAGCTCCTCGAAAAAGAGGTCCTCACCGACAGGGAGATCTACCAACTCCTCGAGATCGAGTTGCCTCCATCTCTGGCAGAGGAAGAGGGGGAAGGGTCTCCATCAACAGAGGGTGGCAAATCCACGGAATCCTCGGCTGAAAAGGAGGTTGACCCCTCCGCTGCCGACGAGGGGCTCGATCCGGGCATGCTGGGCCTCGAGGGGGCATAGAGGGGAGACCCCCTTTTCATATGGGCGCTCCTGTTGTCACAATGGCGGCGGGAGAGGCAGGGCCGTGGCGACGGTTGTTGCGGATCCGCCTCGGGGTGACATGATCGGCCGATTCTCACCTCTACCGGATGGCGAGCGACCACGATCTCACGTGGCCCCAAGCCGCCGAACCGGCTCGTTTTCCGAAGACGATCCGCCTTCACCGTCTCAACAACGAGATTCAGATTGCAGGCGTCGTTGCCTCGGGATGATGAAACTCGATGGACTCCTCCAACAAAGGGCCCTGGGAGAAGTCAACCCGACCGAGAGCATTTCTCTGCTCAGATGCCTCGACCGCCTCGGCACGGAGCCTGTCGATGGGTGGTCCTTGCTCCTCCCGGGAGGGGTTCATTCCCTGTTGCGTGGATTCGTTCGCCTGACCCATCTGCTCTCGAGCCTCCACGCAGGTGGGGTACCGGTGGTCGCACTTCTCCCGCGAGCGGTCAGGGTTCGTTCGGGAGGTGAACTCGATCTTGACGCCGAACAGCTGGAGAGGGTGATTCCGAGGGACCTCGATCAGGCGGCACCCTCCCTCGCGCCGGAGGTCCTTCTCGATCCTCGGGGGGGACATCTCGGAGAACCCCAGGCGGTCTATGCCGTCGCTGCGTTGCTCCACCGTTGTCTCGCAGGAACTCCACCCTGGGGGGGACGGAATGCGGCGGAAGTCGCCGATCGAATTCTCACCGGGTCTCCACCCAGCGATTCCTTTTCCGCAGGCAATCTCCCCCCGGGCCTGGGCCCATTGCTCAGGGATGCGTTGCACCTCGACCCTGCTGCCCGACCGGCAACCCTGCGCGGCTTTGCATCGATGCTCGAATCGGTGACGATGGGAGGTCGACCACGGGCGGAGGTCGCCCGTCGCCTGACGAACCAGCGCCAGCCCCACGCTCCCTGGGGTCCGATCCTGCTCGTGGCGGCGATCCTCATCTTCGCTCTGGCAGCCTTTCGCCGCTCATCTGTCGAGGATGAGATCCACCGGGTTGCCGACCGGCTGTGGTCGGTGATGGCTGTCCGGCCCCTGCCGATGCTGGGAGAAGATCCTCCGACCCATGCCCTGGCCGGAGTGGTTCTGCGCTCCGAAGAACACCATATCGGGGCTCTCGGCGATGATCCCCGCCTGCTCCTCTCTCTCGCCTGGGCGCAGATCAGGGCTGGGCACTACGAGAGCGCCGTCAGGAGCGCCCGACGTGTTCTCCTCTACGGCCCACGGGCTGCCGGAGCCTGGGTGACCATCGGAATCGCTCGCCTGGAGATGGGGGATGAGGGTGGGTTGATGGAGTTGAGGCGAGGTCTGGGCATGACCGCAGAGGGCGAGGAGCAGCGCTGGTTGCAGGTCGCGGGGCACTTCTACCTTCTCGAGTTCGATGCTGCTGCAGCGGGCTTCGAGCGCTGGACCCGCGACCACCCGAGGGACTTTTCCGGCTGGCTCCACCTTGCACTCTCGACCTATCGAGCGGGGAGGGTGGAGAGCGCCAGCAAGGCTCTGACCCAAGCGCAGCGCCTGCGTCCCCATGACCCCTGGGTTGAGTGGTTGAGGGCGGAGATCCTCCTGGCCACCGGCGATGCGCCAGGGGCCATCCTGGTGGTCGATCGCAGCAAGACAGCCTGGGTCCGGCAACCCGCGCTTCTCCTGCGAGGTGGGGACCTCCTTCGCCGTCTCGGGGAGGAGGAGGGGGGAGAGGACTGGATTCAGCGTGCTATCGAGGAGTACGGAGATCCCGAAGCAAGCCACTGGTTGGAGGAAAAAGCCTCGAAACCGCCGTTTTCTGCGCCCTCTCCCCCTCTCGAAGAAGTTCCTGAACATCCGGCGAATAGAAGCGTCTCGGATCCGTAGGTTGAGTTGAGGGACGGGGACGACCGCGCGGCGTCCTGGACTGTCCCTCCTCGACAGAAAGGAAACCGAGATGAAATTCCTGAGAACCCTGTTCCTTCTCGTTTCTGGTGGCCTGCTGGTCACCGCCCCGGGCACCGTCGAAGGCGCTCCTGGGAACTCGGCGGGGCGAGACAAAAAGGCCGCTGTGGAAAAGGTGTCCCTGTTGCGGAGCGTCAGGGGGGTGACTCCTCTGCGCACGACCGCTGTGACCCGGAACAAGCGGGCGGTGACCCCCCGGCGCGTGGTGACGAAGACGCGCTCCAAGAGGACCGTTGTTCCGCTCTCGACGAGGCATTTCCGAGGCAGTATCGATCGTGTTGGCACGGTTCGCTGCAGGCGTAACAATCACGTACATGAGTTCCTGCAGGGTGTCAGATTCTTCAATCGTGGCCTCCAGTGCTTCCGAAGGCTCTCCTGCGGGCGGGTGGAGTTTTATCTGCCCGGCCACTACGAGATGGTTTCGCGGGAAATCATCGAGCCTGGTCGCTGGAAGTACCTGAATACCCGGGTTGCTTTGCCGGTATTCGGCTGTTTCCCGGGCCTTCTGCGGACACAGCGAAATAGGGTCTGGATCGCGCCGAGAATCCGTGTGGTGACCGAACGCTGCTGGGTTCCGGGAGCCTGGGTCGAAACCCACTCCCTCCATGTTTCCTGAGAAGCTGGGGCCGTGTCTCCTGTGCGCGCGGCCCCAGCCCTTTTGCAGAAGCCCTTGATCCAGATCATGGGATCTCATAGGCTGCCGACGCAACGCGGGGCGCCAGGCCGAAGTACGCCGCCTGTCTGGGGTCTCGAAAGGGGAATGGGTCTCGGGTTCTCCGCACCTTGTTGTTCCACCTCGCCTCTCGTGGATCCGAAATCACCGAAAATCTGAATTCAGGCAGCGCCTCAGTTTTGCGTGTTGCCTCAAGTGGTGCATCCTGGCCAGGGGGGAATGGGGATGGCAGGAGACCCGATCTGGACCGCTCCCACCCCGTCCACAATTGAAATCAAGGAGCCAATGGCCTGTCCGTCCCTACGCTTTCCATGGGCAGGTTCCTCCATTTCCTCGTTTATTTCAGACCCAAACTCCTCCTCACCGAGTAGGGACGGTGAGGAGATTTTCGTAGGCAATAGGGGCCGTTCGGCAGTCAGCTGGGGAGACCGTCCAGGCGCCCTCGGCGGCGTTACAACGCTCCCTCGCCTCAGGACAGCGCCTCTTCCGTAACCTCTCCCCTTCCCGCAACTTTTCTTTACACCCCCAATTGGCCGCGCTAGTATTACCGTCACGAATCAATACGGTTTATTGGAAGTGAGGAGGTTTCGTGGGGATGACCCGTGAGGAACCGATCGACATGACACCGCAGGATGCTGAGGATCGGGGCCTCTCACCCGACCGGAACGAGATCCTCGATGAACTCGAGGATCTGATCCGCTGCGCTCTCCTCGCCGAGAGAGGCCAGGGAAGCGGCGTTGCCCTTGTCCTGGTTCGTGGTGCCAGTGGCCAGGGGAAAAGCCGCCTCGTCGAGGACCTCCTCGAACGCCTCGGAGATGAACGTCCTCTCTTCCAGGAGGTGGAGTGTCACGAGCGCCAGGGGATTCCCTTCCTGCCGGTGCTCCGTTTGATCAAGAACCTCATCGTATCCAGTCTCGCCCCGCGGGAGTTGTGGAGAAAATACGCTCACGTTCTGACCCGGGTATTCCCTGAACTGGTGGAGCAACTCGGAGGAGCCATGCCCCCCGATCCTCTGCCCGGGGAGGATGGTCGGATCCAGTTCCATCAGGCTCTCACCAGTATCCTCCTCGAGTTGGCTGCGGAGAGACCGCTTCTACTGGCGATCCACGACATCCATCGCTGTGATCGGGGGACGATCGAGTTCATCACATTTCTCGCTCGCAACGTGTTCCTCTCGACCGGCGGCCAACGCTCCGAGGTCGATGCGTCCGCTGGTTCAGAGGAGGGTTCCCGGGAGTGGAAGCAAATTCACACCCGTGAAGGTCGCGATGGGAAATCGGTCTCGGAGTTCCTCGAATCGGATGAGGGCTCCACCTCCGAGGGGTCTCCGGGTGCCAGGATCCAGATCGTCGTCAATTACACCTCAAAGGACAGCGCTGCTCGCCTCGCCGGGGAAACGGACGAGGTCCTCGCCTCCCTCGGGCGCCTGGCAAAGGAGCCCTTCTCGCGGCATTTTGATCTGCCTCCCCTGATGCCTGGCGATCTGGCACAGATGGTCGAGACGGAGGTCGAAGCCCGCTGCGAGCCGGGACAGATCGAGAGGGTGTACGAGGCCACCGGAGGCAACCCGCTGCGCGCCCTCGACCTCTGTCGTCTGGTGTCGGAGAGTGGCGGGAACTGGCGGCTTCTCGACGACATCTTGCCGGCGATACTCCCGAAAGGAGCGAGTTCTGCTCAGGAGCAGCTGGGGCGTGGCGTCTTCATGAGGCGTCTTGCCTCCTTGCCTGCCCTACAGGTGATGGTGCTTCGTTACCTGGCGCTTCTCCGTCGCCCCGCCGATGCCGTCTTCATCGGTGAGGCCTGTCAAAGTGACCCCCAGATCCTCGATGAAGCCTTGCTGGAACTGACCGATCGAGGGTTCATCCGCTCGCGTCAGGTTCGCAACCTGTCTCGCTTTCACATCGGACATGAGGACCATCTGCGCTGGATTCGCAGAGGGATCGAGCCCTCCGAAGCCCGACGCTTACAGGGAGATCTGGGACGGATTCTGGCGGAAGATCCACGCGCGAGTGAGCCGGTCAGATCGTTCGAGATCTACGAGCAGTTGCGGGCTGCAGGTCAACTCGAGGAGTGTAGGGGCCATGGGTTTTCGGCGTTCCGCTTCTTCTCCAGCGCTTACGCCGAGCACCTCGCAATCCGGGTTGGCCGTGAACTGATCGACTCCCTCGGGGCCGACGGTGATCCGGAGATGCGTCACGACGTGCTGATGGAACTCATCGAGCTGGAGATGGGGACCGGCCAGCAGGAACTTGCCAAGGCCCACGCCAAGTCCCTCATCGAGGATCCAGAACTGCCGGCTGGCCCGCGTCTCGAGGGGCTGCTCCTCCTCGCCGAGATTTACTGCCAGCTGGGTGAACCCCTCAAGGGGATCAAGGCCCTCAACCGAGTGCCACGGGAGACGGTGGCGACGGTGGGGGGGCTCTCCGAGGCGCGCATCACAACAAAGCGCGCACGTCTCCGCCTCGAGCGCCGGGATTTCAAGCGTGCGATCAGCCTCTGCCTGCGGGGCCTCAAGGAACTCGAAGGCACCGCTGAAGAGCCAGTTCATCTCTCATTGCGTGCCGATCTTCTCGAGTTCCTTTCCGAGGCGCACCTTCGTCGAGGAGAGACCGTCTCGGCCCTGAACCACTACCAGTCCCTGCTCGAACTGGTCGAGGGGCTCGGAGATGATGTCCGCCTCTCCTCGGTGCTGAGGACCCTGAGCCGGGTCTACTACGATCGAGGAAATCATTTCCGCTCCGCTCGATACCTCTTCCGTGCACTCGAGGTGATCGAGCGCACACGCGATTTCCGCGCTCTGGCCTCCACCTACGAACTCCTCGGCAAGGTCTACCGGAATTCAGGCGATTTCCCTCGCAGCCTGGAACACTTCCGACTCAGCTTGCGCCTCCGGGAAAAGATTGGTGATGCGAAACTTCTGTCACCGACGCTCAATTCCATCGGCAGTCTGCATTCCCACAACGGTGATTACGCTCGTGCCATCCGCTATTTCAAGCGCAGCGTGACCAACAGCGAACGGTTCGGCAGCACCGATGGAATCGTCCGCTCCTTCCTCCATCTTGGCTGGGTCTTTCACGAGTTGGGCGAACGCAAGCAACTGGAGAGTCTTTGCCGACAGGTGCTGATTCTCTCCCAGGAGTTCGATCTCCTCGATCTGGAAGCAGAAGGCCACCGGCTCGCAGGAAGCCTCGCCTTCCTCAGGGGGGACTTGAAGAACTCCGAGAAGGAATTCCGGCGCTCCCTGGAAATCGCCCAGAAGAGAGGAATGACCAAACTCGCAGCTGCCAGCCACCTCGACCTGGCTGCCCTCGAGCAGAAGCGCGAGCGATACGAAGCTGCCCTCAAACTGGTCAGCCGGGGAATACTCCAGGCTGAAGAGATCCAGTCGATCCCGTTCCAGGTCAGGGGATTGCTTCTCAAGGGAGAGATTTCCCGCCATCTCCGCGGTGGCAGCCCAGAACGGACCCGGGAGTGCTACGAGAAGGCGGTCACCCTGGTCTCCGGGGAGACGCTGATGCCGTTGCAGTGGTCCCTCTTCTATGCCATGGCTCGCCTCCACCAGACGACGATGGAGGTTGCCGAAGCGCGGCGCTCTTATGACCGTGCGGATCAGATCATCGAACGCATCTCTTCTCGTCTTCCCGAGGATATGCGGGTCGTCTTCAGAGACGATCGCCGCAGGAAGAACTTCTTCACCGACCTCCAGAGGTTCCGCAAGGAGTCGAGCGAACTGGTCACGGTGGAGACCATTTCTCAGGAAGGAAAGGAGGTGACCGGAGAGCGGCCACTCTCTGACTCCGCCGCTGGGCCGGATGGCGATGGCCTCCTCGTTCGGTTCTTGCCGGTGATCGACCGCCTGGCGATCGCTGAGGATCTGGCGACCTTCTTCCACAGTCTTCTCGAAGAAGCGCGTCGGCTGGTTCCCTCTCCTCGGGGTTTCATCCTCGAGAGGATCGGTTCGCGCTGGAAGGTGTTTTCCGAGATCGACATGGGTCAGAAGGAGTCGTGGGCGGTCGATGACAGCTTGCCCGGGGCAATCTCTCTCCTCACCATCGACCGGGATCAGGTGCTTCGTTCCGGTGGCGAGGAGTGGATGAAACTGGTCGAGGACTCCCAGGAAGGGTCCAGTTACAAGGGCCGCTCGATGATGGCGATCCCGGTTAAGTTGCCCGACAGGTTTTCAGGGGTTCTTGTTCTGGAGCGTCCCACCGCTGGCAACCCCTTCCAGGAAGAGGACGGAGATCACCTTCTACAGCTGCTCCGGGTGCTCGGAGGGCAGTTTCGTGCCCTCGTAGCCGGTGACAGTCTCGCTCGCTTCGAGCGGACCTCCATCCTCACTCCGAGTGGCTTCGAGGCGAACCTCGGTTACCTCCTCGAGAAGCAGAAGCGCGACAAGGTCCCCCTGGGAGCGATCGAGATGGTGATCCCGGGGTTGGATCATTTGATACGCCAGCGCACCGGAGAAGAAATCGTCGACAGGTTCAGCGATCTGGCCGGACCTGGTGTCGTTCATTGCCTCCGTCCAGCGGGAGACCGATACGTCTTCCTTTATCTGGGGCGAAGCCTCGAAGACCTCCAGCAGAAATCCCGGGATCTGGGCCACAGGATCTCCGAACTTCGGGAAGGTGTGGGTCTGGCCGATCGTTGCGAGATCGACATTTTTGTACACCACATGCCCCTGGACGACAGCGGTCTCGATGGGCTCCGCCGGGCCGGTGCGGGGTATTTCTGTTCGGGCGAGGTCCCACAGATCGAGAGCGAAGTCGCGACCCTCACCGGCGGGGGTATCTCATTGAAAGAAGCGAAAAGGGCCCTGGAGAAGCGTTACATCGTCTCCGCCCTGCACAAGAGCGAAGGTAACGTCACCCATGCTGCCGAGGCGTTGGGGATGCACCGCCCGCAGCTTTCCAACCTGTTGAAACGCCATGGCATTCGCAGGGAAGACTTCGAGCGCTCCTGAGGAACTTCCCAAGAAACCAGGGTGCCCCGAGATGGCCAGAGGGCCCGGGTGCGCGCAAGCGCCCGGACCCTTCAGCCCTGGTCTCAATTTGCCGTCGAGTCAGTTGCAGTTGAAATCGTGTGCGCGGACGGTCTTGCGACCGTTGGCGCCGGCACGGCTTGCAGCCTGCTGGATGTACCAGTGGATGACTTCGTTGAGACCGTCAAGGGCGTCACCACCCACGTTGACCCCGTGACCCTTGAGGGCAGCCTTGGCCTTGCTGCCGACCAGGAGCATCTCCTTCGTCTGAGTGTTCATAAGGACAGAATCCTTCCGAAAATCGACTCCCGGACCCAACTCGAGTCCGGCGGAGCGCCCCGTAGCCCTCCAGTCCTTCGTACCTCGAGGCTGCCTGGCATGGTGCCGCGGTACCTCGGCCCATTACGGGTTCGGGCCAGGAAACGCAGCAGGCGGCCTCTCGGGCTCATGACGCGTCCGATTGTGACAGTATTACCTCCCAGGGAAAGATCAATTTTGCCCCAGACTGCCCACAGGAGCCCATCAGAGGTGAAACCGTACTCGGTCGGGGAGGCCTCGGGGTCAGTTTCGAGCAGCCAAGAATGCCTTCTTTATTAGGCCTAAGCCTTTTTGAAGAAATGAGTTAAGGCTATCTCTCCTGGGTTTCTCCCGGTCCACCTGGGCTCAGGAGTGAATGAAGGGAGCAGGATGGCGAGGTCCCTTCTCGAGGAAGTTCTGGATTCCGATATTCATATCTCGAGTGGCGCAGACTTCGCCGAACATCCGGGCCTCGAATGCGATCCCTTCCTTCAGAGGTAGGCGGCACCCCTCGAGGATCGCCCTCGAGAGGATCCCATCGACCATTCGACTGAGGTGTCCCAGGTCGACCTCCGGAAGCATCTCGGGAACCTGGATCGGGCCCTTCTGGATCTCTGGAAGCGGAGTTTCTCCCGCCACGGCCGCTCTGACCATGTCGATCCCGGTCGAGAGCAACTGCTCCTTGCTGCCCGGGACCTCCCGTTCGATCAGGCCGATTCGGAGCGCTTCTGAGCTGGAAACGGGTCGTCCGGTGCGCATCAACTCGGAAGCCTTCTCGATGCCGACCCAGCGCGGGAGGCGCTGTGTTCCGCCTCCACCTGGGATGATACCGAGGTTTACCTCGGGTTGGCCGGCGAGGACCTTCAATCCCTCCCGGGCAATCCGGGCATTGCACGCCAGTGCGATCTCGTTCCCACCTCCGAGAGCGAGGCCGTTGAAGGCGCAGACGACAGGTTTGGGACAGTCCTCGATTGCCTGGATCGAGAGTTGGGAACCGGATGAAGTTTTCTCCCCCATCTCCTTGCTGTCGATTTTTGCAAGGAACCCGACATCTGCCCCGGAGGCGAAAGCCTTCACCCCGTAGCCGGTCAGGACCGCGCCGATGACGCTGTCATCGGCAGCGATGTCGAGGAAATGCTGCTTAATCTCCTCGAAGGTGGCTTCATTGAGAGCGTTGAGGGCTCGCGGGCGCCGAATGCAGACGATGGCCACCTCTTCCCGATCCCACCTGAAAACGGTTGCGATGGGAAACGGTTCACCGAGCCCTGCCTGCTCCACGAGGCAAAGTGGGACCGAGAACCCCGGGTTTTTCGCTGCGTAGTTTTCGACCAGTCCCAGAGATTTCTCGAGGCCGATGCGATTCATCAGGCGGAAAGGGGCGTGCATGTCGAGGGCAATCTCAACCGCCATGTCGAGGTCTGCCACGCTGGAGATGCCGCTGTCGACGATTTCACCGACGATGCCGAAGTAAGCTCCCAGGAGTGATTCCGAGATCAGTGCGGATCTCTCCGGCTCCACCTCGACCCCTTCTCCCCGAGCCGGGACCTCCCATCGGCTCTGATTCTTGACGGCATCCTTGAGAATCTGTGGCGAGCGGTACCAGGGCATGATCCTCGATGTGTAGTTCCCAAGCCCGACGTCGGTGATCGGATTTCCTCCGGTGAGATTCATCGCTGTGAAGGGGCCGACGGTGTATCCGAGAGTCTTGCAGGCGACCGCGTCGACCTCCTTCGATGTACCTTTGCCCTCCTCTACGAGGAGCGCCGAAGCGAGGAAGAGTCCCTCGAAGATGGGGTCGATCGCGTATCCGTAACGACTTCCCACCTCGATGGGGAACTTGCCGATCTCCTCGTAGAAACCCATCACCGCCCTCCCCAGGCCCGGGTCGCTTCCCGCCCCAGATACCACCTCAACCACGGGATTGCGCTCCGCCGGGAAGAAGTAGTGCACTACCAGCGATCGGGAGGGGTCCTCGAGGCCACCGAAGATCACTTCCGGCTCGAGGTGAGAGGAATTCGAGCACAGGATTGCTCCGTCGGAGACGATCGCTGTCAACTGATTGAAGATTTTCCCCTTGAGGTTGCTGTCCTCGGTGGCCGCCTCGACCACGAGATCTGTGCCGGCGAGTTGCTGGTAGTCGTCGGTGAAAGTGACGTTCCCCTTCATCGCCTCGCCGGCATCGACGGTGAACGCACCAGATTCCACACCCTTGTCGACCTTTCTGTCGAGCTTCTTCCTGCCATTCTCGAGCGCCTCTCGGCTGACGTCGACGACGATGACAGGCACTCCCTGGGGCGTGAAGACCTTGCTGAAATGGAGAGCGATGTCAGGGCCGATCTGGCCTGACCCGATGACCCCGATCTTGGTGATCGGCCGATCGAGAATTTGCAGCGTCATTTCTTTTCTCCACGAGTACTTTCGGTTCCCTGAGACTGGGATTGTAATGGAGCCATTCCGTGCGGGAAGTCTGCCTTCAGGATTTCTCGGCGATGACGAAGAGAATGCGTCCGAAGAGTGCGGCCCCCGACAGGGTCCAGCGACAGTGTTGGCGGTATACCTCCCCCTGTTTTCTCGCTTTCTTTCCAATCCCTCGCAGTTTCATCGCCAGCACCAGGAAGGGAAATACAGGCGCTAGCAGGAGTGAGGACAGACGGAGGTGATTTGTGGCAACTTCTTTGATCTGGCCGCCGTGGCGGCAGACGTAGTACTGAAAGTGCTGGATCCCCAGGCAGTTGAGATGCTGCTCACCGCTTTCCCTCTGGGGGTCGAATGGGCGCCGTGCGCCGTCGGTCGTCCCGTGGAGGAGATAGTGGGCCCTGGAGGCGAGCCCCTGGATGTTGGGGGTGGTGAAGAGTGCCCGACCGCCCGGTCTCAGCACCCGGAAGATTTCCTCGAAATATCGGTTGTGATTCTCAATGTGTTCGGCGACTTCGATAGAGACCGTGCAGTCGAAGCTTGCATCGGGGAAAGGCAATCCCTGGTTCAGGTCACAGCCGTGGAAGGGGACCGTGTCGACCTGGAAGACCTGCTCAGGAAGGTCGCATGCGTTGATGTCGCGATAGCCTTCATTCAGCATCTTGCGGCAGAAGAAGCCCGAGCCCGCTCCGACGTCGAGAATCCTGGAATCAGGATCGGTCGGCAGGAAAGGCAGGAGCCTGTTGTAGATGTCGGGTTGAAAGGTATTCCCTTTCAAAACCGCGCTGGTGGTGTTCAAGCCTCGCCTCTCATCGCACTCAACTCCCTGTCAGTGGCCCACCGAGCTTCCCCGGATGTGAGACTCCCCAGTTCGATGGCTCCGATCCGAACGCGGACCAGCCACTCTACCTCACTGCCGAGGGACTTCGCCATTCTACGCACCTGCCGGTTTCTCCCCTCGCTGATGATGATTCGGATTACTCCACTGCGTCTGGAAATTTTTTCCAGTTCGACCCTCGCCGGGGCGGTCCGGGATTTATCCCCGATGTCGACCCCAGCGCGCAACTGCTCGATCTGGTCTTCGCTGGGGCAGGGGCGGAACTTTGCCCGGTATTCCTTTTCGACGTGTCGCTCGGGAGAGAGGATCTGATCGGAGAGATCGTTGTCATCGGTGAGGAGGAGCAAGCCTGCGCTCGCTCGATCGAGTCTTCCGACGGCACGCAATGACGGATCGGTGCGGAATTCCTCCGGTAACTGGTCTCCGAGGCAAGGCCTTCCCTCGGGGTCCCTCACGGTGGTAATGACACCGCGTGGTTTGTTGTAGATCAGCAAGCGCGAGTCGCAACGGGTTACCACTCGATTTCCATCGAGAGTGACCCTGTCGACCTCCGGGTCGATCCATTGCTCTGCGTTTGAGATCACCTCGCCGTTGACGCGGACCCGTCCCTCCAGGACGAGGCGACGTGCTCCCGTCCGGCTGGCGACCCCGCAACGCGAGAGATAGCGATCGATGGTTCTCATGGGAATGCCAGAGCTCAGTGGGCTTCCTTTCGAAGCCGGGCGGTGAGCCAGCGGCCGATATCGGTGATCTCCTCGGGGTGGACGGAATGGGGGCAGGGGTAACTGTGCCACTGGACCTCGTGTCCCAGCTCCCTCAATCGGTTTGCCGACGATTCGCCAAGAGCTCGAGGGACGACCGGATCCCAGTCGCCATGGCAGGCGAGTATCGGGGTCTCCCGATTGGCATCTGAAGCTTCGGCTTCGATTTTTTCGGGGAGAGGCAGGTAGGCGGAAAGAACGATGATGCCGGCGAGAGGCCGGGGGTACCTGAGCCCGACATGGCATGCCATTGCGCCACCCTGGGAAAAACCAGCGAGCACGATCGCGTCTTCGGAAATCCCCCCCTTGTGAACCTGATCTTCGATGAGAGTTACGATCATCTCGGCGCTCGCCAGGATCCCCTTCTCGTCGACGCGGCGGTCGTTGCTGACCTCGAGGATGTCGTACCATGCGGGCATCACCATGCCGTTGTTGATGGTGACGGCTCTGGAGGGAGCATGTGGAAATACGAACCTCACCGCCAGATCTTCAGGAAGCCCGAGGTGGGGTACTATCGGCTCGAAGTCGTGGCCATCAGCACCGAGGCCGTGGAGCCAGATCACAGCACAATCGGGTTCTGCTGCCGTTTCGATCACCACCGCTGGTAGGGGCTGCTGGGTCATCGGGTCATTTTCTCGACAGGATCTGGTCGAGTACCAGGAGCAGTTCCCCCAGGTGAGTGATGGTGTGGTCTCCTTCAGGAACGAAGCGCTCCTGCCAGTGCTGTTCCTCGCCATTGTCGAACCAGACGGTGGTCATCCCTTGTTGCTTTGCCCCGGGGAGTTCTTCGGAGTTGCCATCTCCGACATAAACGCAACTGGATCCGTCGATCTGGAGTTTTTCCAGGGCGTGTTGATACATCTTCGGATGGGGTTTTCGCACCCCCAGATGCGCGGAGCATGACCGGACAGGAAAGTATTTTCCGAGGGGTGTTTCGTCGAGGATCGTTGGGGCGAGAGTCGAGCAGTCGGTTATCAGGGCGAGCTGGAACCCTCGCGCCAGAAGTTGATCGAGGAGTTCAGTTGTTCCTGGTCTCGGGATAATGGCAGAGCGCAGCAACTCGCGGTGGACCCCGGCTGCGCTGACCGTCGATCCAGAAGGAGGGGTGTGCTGGAGTGCCTCCAGCACCGCTTCGAATTGACCTTCCCCGTCGGGGATCTCCCCCTCCATCCGTTGGCGGAAGAAATGTCCCCAGGCGTTGGAAAAACTGACCGGGTCGAGATCGAGATGGCGGGCCATCTCCTCCGCGGCGCTCTGCCAGCGATCGATGGGAAGATTGGGGACCAGGGTCCCGAAGAGATCAAAGAAAATTGCCTGCACGAACCCTCCTCAGCAAGGCCAGCATGATGGGGGGAGGTGGCTGTGTCGGCAAGGTAGGGGTGGTGATTGGTGAGGGTGGAACAGGAATTGGCCTTGGATCCCGAGGCGGGATCCAAGGCCAATAATTATTCGCCGTTTCCGGACCGCGGCGGGAAAATCACCCTGAAAGAGGTGACTCCTTCACGCTTATTTCAGGGGCAGTTCGAAACTGCGCAGTCTTGCGGCAGGCCGACATTTCCGCATCCGGGAAATGGGGCGCTCGGGGCGGGGCCCTCGAGGAGCAGGTACAGGAATGTCCCCACCGCATCAGCAGTGTCGACAGCGCCACTTCCGTTGAAGTCGGCGGAATCGACGCAGGGAGGAACCACTCCTCCCAGGAAAAGGTATCGAAGGGTCCAGATACCGTCGGCCAGGTCGGTATAACCATCGCCGTTGGAATCGCTTCGAATGAAACTCACTGCCGTGACGGTGGTCATGGTCCCGGATTCCGTCGCTGGTGCCAGGGAGGAACCCTCGACGACGATTGTGATGGAGACCGGAGGAGATCCGAGGGTCGAGCACAGATCGACGGTCGTCGACGAACCTGCTGCACCCAGAATTTGATAGGAGGGCCTCACCAGTTCGTAGTCGGCTCCCAAAGGTAGGGTGGCCGCGCCGAAGAGGTTGATGACCACTCCCATCGTGAATCCGCCGATCTCGGTGTTGAGGGCGAGGAAGGCGGGTTCATCACCGTTGTTCACTATGGCTGCAGTCGATCCCAGTTCGATGGTTTCGAGAGTCAGAGCTGCGGTGTCATGGCATGCGCCGAAGGACCAGCCCTGAACCTCTCCATCGCCGTTGTCGAGGAGAATGCTGAGACTCGTCGACGATCCCTGGGCTCCACTACCGTCGGTCACGGTGAGAATAGATTGGCCTGGCAGGGGTCCTGTGAAGATAAATAGCGCGAGAAGGAGAGTTAAAAGACGCATTTCATCGTGTCCTATACGGCTGGAGGTGTGTGCTTCCTGAAAAATATCCTTACGGTCCAAGTCCCCTGCCTGATCCCCCGGGACTATCTGGGGAATAGTCGCAAACTCATCTCTGGGGGACGCTTCGGCAATCAGCATTCACCCCAGAGGCCGATCCACATCTCACGCTGTTTAACAGGTCGTGTCATTGCTATCGCAAACCGGCAACTCGTCATCGGTCGTCGGGTCGGGGCCGTCGTCGTAGGGGCCCGGAGCCGGAGGCTCAGGAC
>JYMV01023142.1_pt1 | contig 65409 bp, 62 predicted proteins | sample 338911 | NCBI WGS metagenome assembly JYMV01 (sample SAMN03354496, study PRJNA234377) | hydrothermal vent metagenome | biome: Deep sea; feature: Hydrothermal plumes at the Eastern Lau Spreading Center, Western Pacific Ocean; material: Seawater | place: Tonga | collected 2009 | depth 2000 m m | reverse complement strand
AAGTAGTTTTTTAAACGGTGATATGAATGAATAAGGTGCCTCAGCAGATTGTTCTTAGTTCAAATTTAACTGTTAAACCTAATGTTATCGTGGGTCTATTGAGTTATTTAGCGCGCTGGCTTTATTTATTGCGTGTAAGTGCGAAAATGTTATCCATTCGTTCATTTGATCTGTTCGTTGCTGCAATGGCATTGCTTATATTGGCGCCATTATTGTTAATAGTGGTGTGTTGTATTTTTATCGATTCACCAGGGGCAATTTTTTATTCTCAGAAACGAGTGGGGATTAATGGGCGGATATTCAATTTTTGGAAATTTAGGTCTATGGTCGTGAATGCAGAGCAACAAAAAGATGCTTTAATCAGTGATAGGGGCGTTGCTGATTCGGTACGGTTTAAGATGAAACAAGATCCGAGAATTACGCGTGTGGGTAGGTTTATTCGTAAATACTCGATTGATGAATTGCCTCAACTATGGAATGTTCTTAAAGGCGATATGTCACTGGTTGGCCCTAGACCGCCGGTACCTAAGGAAGTTAATGTTTATTCCTCTTCAGACCGAAGGCGTATGCGAATTATTCCAGGAATAACCTGTATATGGCAGGTATCAGGGCGTTCTGAAATTCCATTTGAAGAGCAAGTTAGACTGGATGAAGATTATATTTTGAGTGTCTCTTTTTGGACTAATGTTAAATTGTTATTAAGAACTATACCGGCGGTTTTGTTTGGAAAAGGAGCTTATTAGTGGCGGGCAAAAAAAAGTGTAATGAAAAAGTACTTCCACAGGTGGTCATTAAAATAGAGGCAGAATACCCCGCATTAGAACCCTTGTTATTAAATTCGCCTAGCGCTCTATTGCCATTGGTTTCAAGGCCATTTTTAAGTTGTTTGTTGGAGTTATTGTCGCGGGTGGGCGTTAAGCAGGTATTTTTATGGGGAAGCCCTTCAAGCGTTACATTGATCATTAGAGCGTTACGTAGCCAGAGTTTTTCAGGTATCAAGTTAAGGCCTTTTTATTACCCTGATATACCTAGCAATGAGCCCGTTAGTGTTTTCCGATCAGATGTGTTTTACGATTTTAGTGTTCAAAAGTTAATGTTCGATTGTCAGGAAAATGGCAAAAATAAGATTCATTACTTTGAGGCTAAGGCTGTTTTTTATCAGGCTAATAATAAGGATGCTTGTTTTGATGTGTTGCATAATAAACCGTCCATACAAAGCTGGAGTCGTGAGATGATAACTTTAGGTCAGGTGTATTTATTAGATTCACCCAAGGTTTTTTTTGAACTGTCAATGCGATTGCTTAATAATAAATTAACGCATTTTTCTGTCGATTATTTCCAGCAAGGGAATCAGTTAGTAAAAGGGATAAATGTGGCTGTTAAAAAAAGCAGTCTGAATCAACGAATGGCTTATCTGGGCGATAATACATCCATTCATAGCAGTTCTCAATTGCGGGGAGATGTAGTCTTATGCCAAGATGTATTGGTTGATAAGAATACGACCATCGAGGACTCAATCATTTTTCCTAATACCTATTTAGGCCGGAATCTAATGATTAAAAAGGCTATTGTTTTAAATAATAAAGTGTTGTTTCTTGATCAAGATGAACTTATTGATTTTTCTGATAATGCTATGATCAGTCCACTCCGAAAGAAAACGAGGCGGACAGTTTTTTGGATTTAAAATTTGTGTCTTGAGGTTAAGTCTTTACAGTGAGCAAAATGATGGTTTTAAGCCAGAGGATTATAGATGCAAAATAAAGATGCTCCAATAGTCTTGTTGATCGAAGACAGCCCCTCACTGGCGCTAGTCTATAAGAATTATTTAACAGGACAAGCTTGTCAGGTTATTCATTGTGAGGATGGTGGACAGGGTTTAGACTTTATTGAAAAAAATCCTCCGGAAGTGATCTTACTTGATTTGAATCTTCCTGATATGAGCGGTCTTGAAATTTTAAAATTCCTCAAAGAAAAGAATTTAACTTGTAGCGTTATTGTGGTTACGTCAAACGGTTCAGTGACAGTGGCTGTGGAGGCCATGAACTTAGGCGCATTTGACTTTTTAGAGAAGCCCTTTGATGCCGAACGGTTGATTGTTACGGTGAACAATGCTTTAGAGCATCAGCGTCTAACAAATGTAATAGACATCTACAAAAATAAATTAGGGCGTGATAGCTTTCACGGTTATTTGGGGGCCTCATTAGCTATGCAAGCGGTTTACCAAATTATTAAAAGTGCGGCAGCGAGTAAAGCCAGTGTTTTCCTGATGGGTGAGAGTGGAACGGGTAAGGAAGTGGCTGCACAAGCTATACATCAAGAAGGACAGCGTAGTGAACAGCCAATGATTGTACTCAATTGCGCAGCCATACCGCATGCGTTAATGGAGAGTGAGATTTTCGGTCATGTTAAAGGGGCATTTACCGGCGCAGTAAATAATCGCGATGGCGCTGCTTCATTAGCTGATGGTGGCATTCTCTTTCTAGATGAAATTTGTGAAATGGATTTGTTGCTACAAAGTAAATTGTTACGTTTTATTCAGACGGGCACATTTCAGCGTGTGGGCGGGACTAAGTTAGAAGTAGTGGATATTCGTTTTGTATGCGCAACAAACAAAGACCCTGTCAAAGAAGTTAAGGAAGGGCGTTTTCGTGAAGATCTTTTTTATCGGCTACATGTTATTCCTATTGAGTTACCCCCGCTTAGAGAACGAGGTCAGGATATTTTATTGATTGCGAATAAATTTTTGCTTGATTTTGCGGTGGAAGAAGAAAAATTATTTACCTGTTTTGATCATAATGCCAGACAACTATTATTGCATTATGCTTGGCCGGGTAATGTCAGGGAATTACAGAATGTAATTAGAAATTTGGTGGTTTTAAATGATGGCGAACAAGTGATGCCAGGGATGTTGCCAAAATCGTTGCAATGGCAAAATGGTTCGGATCTTTCAGCAGTACCGGCACCGCCATCAGGTGCTGTGAATGAATCAAGCCCATCGGGAGAGGTTATGCCGTTATGGTTAGTTGAAAAGGCAGCGATTGAAGCGGCGATTGTGCGCTGTGATGGTAATATTCCGAAGGCAGCGGCACTTCTGGATGTGAGTCCTTCAACGTTGTACCGAAAAAAACAAACTTGGGAAGAATGAGTCACCGAGAGTAAGTGAAAAGAGTGCGCTGGAATGTTTTTCTGATCGGAAGAGGTACCAATTGCGCGGTGTAAATAGCGTATAATTGAGTTCTTTTTATTTAGGAAATTGTATGGACAGTAAATTACTTGAAATACTGGCTTGCCCCTTGTGTAAAAGTCCTTTGCTTTATAACAAGCAGACTCAAGAATTGATTTGTAAGGCAGACCGTTTGGCGTACCCTATTCAGGATGATATTCCAGTAATGTTAGAAGACGCGGCCCGAAAGATTTTAGATGAAGAGTACCAGGCTTTGTCCTGATTTTTTATGAGCATAAAGTTCAAAGTCGTTATTCCTGCACGGTATGGTTCTACGCGACTGCCGGGTAAGCCACTGCAATGCATTGCTGGTAAACCAATGATTAATCATGTTTGTGAACAGGCTTTAAAGGCTGAGGCTGACGAAGTCGTGGTTGCAACGGATGATCAGCGAATCTTCGACCGTGTGGCGCAAAGGGGTTTTGAGGTCATGATGACCCGAGAAGATCATAATAGCGGCACTGAAAGGCTGTTTGAGGTTGCAGAATCTTATGGTTGGAGTGATGAGACTATTGTTGTCAATCTTCAAGGCGATGAGCCGTTGATTCCACCGGATTATATTCGTTTGGTGGCTGAGCAATTGGCATCTCAAACAAGTGCGAGTATTGCCACGTTAGCCGCACCGGTAACCCATGCAGAAGAGTTATTTAATCCCAATGCAGTTAAGGTGGTCCTTAATAAAGGAGGCTATGCCCTTTATTTTAGTCGTGCCCCAATTCCTTGGGATCGAGATAAATTCCCTAATAACTACGATAATGAGTTTTTACCAGAATCATCTTTTAGGCATATTGGTCTTTATGCGTATTCGGTTGGTTTTTTAAGGCGCTATATTGCTTGGGAGCAATCCCCCCTTGAAACTATAGAAAGTTTGGAGCAATTACGGATTTTATGGCAAGGTGAGGCGATTAAGGTGGGTACGGTCGAACAAATGCCCGATGCGGGTGTTGATACCCTAGAAGATCTGCAGCGGGTTGAGCAACTGTTGTTGCAAGGTGGTTTTAAACATTAACTAAGAGGCGTACACTTAGAAGGCAGAGATAAAGAGTACTTCTATGAGGAGGTTGCTTGTGTTGATGGTCATAAAACTGTGTTATGGTTGATTTGTTCAAATCACTGTTAACCTATATTGCGAATAATCGTGGCTTTTGCTGTATTTTATTGATTTTTTTTATCGCCATTGCTGGATTGTTACGATTACAGTTCCGGACTCAGGTCGATGATAATTGGGATGTGTTCAAGGTCGAACATCATTGCCAAGTTGTTAAAAGTAAAGGCGGCAATAATATTCAGAGTAGTTGGCTTTGTGATGATGGAAATGAATATTATCGCTGGCGTCAACAGCGATAATATTAACCTATTTACTTAGCTGTAGTAACGAGGTGTCACGCAATGCTCTGTGTCGTGATCGGCTTAAGTGTGTTTGTTAGATACAGAAACTAGAAATGGGACAATCTTATCTAAAGCGATAAAACGGTTTTCTGAGTCTGTGCGGGCACGATATTCAACTTGATTGGCATCTAAGCTTTTATCACCGATAACAATACGGTGTGGAATGCCAATCAGTTCCATGTCTGAGAACATAAAGCCAGCACGTACTTTGCGATCGTCAAATAAAACATCAATGCCGGCGGCCAGTAGCGCGTGGTAAAGTTTTTCGGCTGCCTCTTTAAGCCGTACTGATTTATGCATATTCATCGGGCATAAAGCCACTTGGAAGGGCGCTAATTGCTCAGACCAGAGAATGCCTTTATCATCGTGGGCTTGTTCAACGGCAGCGGCGACAATACGGGAAATTCCTATACCGTAACACCCCATGGTCATTATTTGATTTTTACCCGCTTCATTACTGGCGCTTGCTTTCATGGCCTCACTGTATTTGGTGCCTAGTTGGAAAATATGGCCGACTTCAATGCCGCGTGCTAGCGTTAAAGACCCTTGCCCGTCAGGACTAGGATCGCCTTCAACAACGGTTCTTAGGTCTTCAACGCGTTCAGGTAAAGGAAGATCACGTTCCCAGTTGACATGGCAAAAATGTTTGCCGGTTTCATTGGCACCACAAACAAAATCAGCTAATACTGTAGCGCTGCGGTCAACAATGGTGAGCATATCTAGGTTAAGAGGGCCAATAGAACCGGGTTCAGCGTCGGTAGCTTGTTTGATTTCTTCTGTGGTAGCAAATGTTAACGGGCTGGCAATACCTGCAATTTTTTCTGCTTTAACTGGATTTAGTTCGTGATCACCACGTAAGAGTAGGGCTACCAGAGTATCATCGTCACCTTTGACAATTAGTGTTTTTAAACAGTCTCGGGGACCGATCTCGAAAAAGGTACTGATTTCTTCGATGGTTTGTTGATTTGGAGTGTTAATTAAGCTAATTTCTGAAAATTTTGGTTTTGGTCGGGGTGATGATGGGGCAATGGCTTCAGCTAATTCTACATTGGCAGCAAAGTCACTTTCAGTTGAAAAGGCAATGGCATCTTCACCCGAATCGGCTAACACATGAAATTCATGAGAGAGGTTGCCGCCAATGGCTCCGGAGTCTGCTAGAACGGCGCGAAATTTCAGACCCAGACGGGTGAAGATATTACTGTACGCTTGATACATACGGTCGTAGGTTTTTTGTAACGAATCATCACTCAGGTGGAAAGAGTAGGCATCTTTCATGATAAATTCACGTGAGCGCATAATGCCAAAACGGGGTCTTATTTCATCACGAAATTTTGTTTGAATTTGGTAATAAGTGATGGGGAGTTGTTTGTAACTTTTTATTTCGTTTCGGACCAGATCAGTTATGATTTCTTCATGTGTAGGTCCTAAGCAAAAGTCCCGACCGTGTCGGTCTTGTAGGCGTGCAAGTTCAGGTCCGTAATGTTCCCAGCGTCCTGATTCCTGCCATAATTCAGCCGGTTGCAGGGCTGGCATAAGGACTTCAAGGGCGCCGGCTTTTTCCATTTCTTCCCGAGTGATTTGCTCTACTTTTCGCAGGACTCTGATGCCGAGCGGAAGCCATGTGTAGAGTCCAGCGGCTAATTTGCGAATGAGCCCCGCCCGAATCATGAGTTTGTGGCTCGCTATTTCAGCATCTGAGGGCGTTTCTTTAACGGTGTTTAATGGAAATTGGGAAGTGCGCATGTGATGTCAGTTTTAAGTGAATACAATAAAAGGGATAGTGTACCGATTACCGGCAACAATAGTCACGGATTAATCTTTCTATCAGTTGCCTTTAGGATGAGTGGAGTTTGGAGCGTCAGCAGCATTAAAGACGGATAAATCAATTTCATCTTCGCCGCGCGCGACAATAACGGTCACCGTAGCATCGCCAGTAACATTGACAGCCGTACGAACCATATCTAAAAGGCGATCGACACCCAGAATAAGACCTATACCTTCAACGGGTAAGCCAACTTGGTTAAAGACCATGGCCAGCATGATAAGTCCTACGCCCGGGACGCCGGCGGTACCAATGGATGCCAGAATGGACATGGCGATAATGGTTAGGTATTGCACGAACGAAAGGTCAATGCCGTAAACGTTGGCGATAAAAACCGTGGCAACACCTTGCATAATGGCGGTGCCATCCATATTAACCGTGGCGCCGAGTGGGATGGTAAAAGCAGCTGTAGAACGATTAACGCCGAGTTGTTGCTCAACAGTTTTTAAGGTGACTGGAATGGTAGCGTTAGAACTGGCCGTACTAAAAGCAAAAATCTGTGCCGAGCGCATTTTTTTAAGAAAGGTCAGTGGATTAACCCGCGCAAACAGCAATAATAAGACGCTGTAGATGCCAAGACTATGGATCAACAGGCAACTTACAACAACAACAAAATAACCGATCATGGGTATTATTAAACCTATACCTTGTTCAGCAAAGGTTTTACCCATCAGGCAGAAAACGCCGATAGGTGCAAATCGCATGACCAGCATGACCACTTGCATCATGACCTCATTGAGTTTCTCTGCACCTTGCGCTAATTGTTTGCCAATTTCACCCGTCATCAGCATGGCAATCGCAAATAAAATAACAAAAAAGATAATTTGCAGCATATTCCCTTCGGCAAAAGCCTGTATCGGGTTGCTGGGTATAATATTAATAAACACGTCAGTGAGGGGTGGTGACGGTTTGGGTGTGAATTCTGAGAGCAGTGCTGTGTTTTTCTGAAAGCCTTGCCCAGGGCTGATCAGGATAGCCATAATAAGCGCTAAGGAAACGGCTAGTCCTGTGGTTATTAGGTATAAGCCAAAGGCTTTAAATCCGACCCGTCCCAATAAGGCAATATCTCCCATGCCGCAGACGCCACAAATCAGTGAAAAAGTCACGAGTGGGACGACTAGCATTTTAAGGGCATTGACAAACCCTGAGCCGATAACATGAAAAACGCCTTGTACAATAAATGATTTTATCCATTCATTTGTGTCAGCAAAGGTATTGATTAAGCTACCAATAATAAGACCTATCGCCATCGCAATAAGGATTTGTTGGGTGATCGTTGCGTTTTTATTCATGAGTTCTTAGCGAGTTGTTCTTTTACGGCTTTGAAGGCAAAGGGGTTGAGTTTTTCTGTACGTTGGTGAGCATGACACAGAGCGCCTCTAAATCCTAAGTAATCTGGGTTTAATCGTGTTAAAGACGGGATGTCAGCTAACGATAGAGAACCGGCAAGACCACAGAATAATTGCTGTTGCCGGCATTGACTAATAAAGGACTGTAGCATTTCTTCGCTGATAACCTGACGAAGTGAGCCTGATTCCTTATCAGCCGTATCGATCATGGCACCATAAAAACCGTGTTTTTTTAGTGCGGGAATAAGAGATAGTTCCATCGGTTGGTCGGCAAAAAATACGGCAATGAGTTTTGTGCCTTGTTGCGTGGTGGGTACTAGGCTCTGTAGGGTTGAGAGCGGGTCGCCGTGAGGGAAAAAGCCGATTTTAATGTAGTCAACACCCGTTTTAGCGATACGGTTAACCGTGGCGGTAATGGTCTCAGGCTGGAGCGGTAAGTCGCCAATGGTGGCACTAACTGGGCGCTTGCCATTAATGCGTTTGACAATCGTGGTAATGGTTTCAGGCTCTAAGGCACCTAAGGCGCCGTTTGCAGGTTCTTTAAGATCAATAATATCTACGCCGGCATTTAATACCCAAAGTGCCTCATCTATTGTATTAACGCTGGCCAGCATTCCAGTCATTTTTTAATTTCCTCTGTGGTTTTTTGTCGGAAAAGGGCAATTTCTGTCATTAACCATTCCCAGGCTTGTTGTTCGCGTTCACCGGCGGCTTTTTGGTAACCAATAGTCAGGTACTCTAATTCGGCATCAATTTTTTCTTTTGATAGCATGGTTAATCGGCTAACCAATATAGCGGCCTCGAGCACAGCATATTGCGCGCGATTAAAGCCTAAAAATGGCGCGTGATTACCCCGATGGATTATCTTACACAATAATTTAGGCCGTAGTGTATCTTCTTCAATGCGGATTAATTCGACTTCGTCATGTGCTAATGCATTCTCAAGATAATGCCCCTGAATATGGGAGCAAGGACTGACAGGCCAGTCGCGTCGGCCGGTTAAGCAGCCGGCAAATATTCTGACATCGTCGGTATAATTAATGGTTGCAGAGCCGGTTGCTATCAAATTGCTGAGGGTTGTTGAGGGTTTAAACGGCAAAATGAGTAACCCTTCAGGAACCACATGAATACCCATCGGGGCGATATGAACAGATTTTTGTGCGTCTTGTGTAACAACAATGCTTTCTTGAATCATGGTTTTTTTTGTTTTGCTAAGGTGGTTCCGGCGGGTTTGAAGTCGTGTAAATCAATGGTTATAGTGTTGGTCTCAGTCGCACATCCCCAGGTAAGTGGCTGATCTTGATTAAAACGTTTTCCCAATTGCCAAGCAATTTCAGCCCGTGCTAATTCAACGCCCAAATAAAAAGCATGACCGCTGTCATTAGCTAGGTCGAGCTTAGGGTAAAGGTCAAAAGGGTCCGTCGCGGAATTGAAACCGTCCCGATTGAAAATATGAAGGCCTTCTTGACTAATTTGAATACGGTAGCTGGGATCCGTTATTTGATTAGCCAGTTCTTTTATTTCAGATAAGGTATAGGGAAACGGTGCGGTTTCATGCAGTGCCATTAAATGATCGTTTATATGTTTGGGTAAGGTTTCCGATTGTTTGGCGGCATGCATGATTCGTCGGGCGTAATCAGCTTCTTTTACAGCGCGACGCGCATGAGTGCTAACTTCAGTAGTCAAAATAGCGTCAATGTTAAGTTCGGAGCACAGACCTAATAGTAGCGTGTTAATGCCGAGGGTATCAGCATGGGTGAGTTCTGTTAAATTACCTACCCCTAGCATCATGTTAACGTTAGGGTAGCGTTGTCTGACTTGATGGTATCTAACCAGTGAATCAGCAAAACCAAAATGGATAGGGTCAAGGATTGGGTCAACGATAAAGTCTCGATTTTTTTCTTGCAGGGTGTTAATGCTCAGATAAAGACCATCCAGATGACCGTGTTGTTCAGGAATTAAAATCGGCGTGCTATTGACTTCATCAGCGATCCACAGGGTATTTTCATGTAAGCTAAGCAGATAGTCAGCACCGGCCTGGCCCCCCCGTAATAAGTCATCAGGTTCTAAGGAGTCAATGCTGACTTGATAACCTTCGGCCTTGAGTGCCTTGATAACAGTTTCTAAATGTGGGAAAGGCGTGTCGGGCAAGCAACCAATATCAATAACATCGGCACCTTGTTGGCGGTAATAGGCTGCACGTGCCAATGTTGACGCTACAGAATTGTTAGGGGCATCAACAATTTCTGCAAAAATTTGTAAGCTGTAGTGACTTAAATCGTGTTTGATCGAAGACTTTCCAAAATAGAGGGGTAAATCTTTGAGTTCTTCAGGACCTCGCTCAAAAGGAATGTTGAATTTTTCAGAGAGCATATTAAGATTGCCTCGACATCGTCCGGGTATAATGATGCGGTCGGCATTAAAGGTATCGGTTAAACGCCGGCTAATCATCTCAGCGGTGATCAGCGCTGCAACTTTTACACCCAATGAGTGAACAGTGTAGGTGAATTCCGGCTGCATTTGAGTCAGGATTTTATGGAGTTGTTTTTCGGCCAGTCTACCAGTCAAAAATAACAAATGTTCAGGCATGGCGTATTTTGTAACGATGAGTGATGGGGACGTTAGAAGAAATGAATGTTGTTTTTGGGGCTATTTAAACAGTTACATATTGACAAGAACTTGGATTATAGCAAAATCAGACTATTCAGCAGAGATAAGGGAGTAATAATTTTGAATTTAACAGCATTTGAAAAGCCACTGTTAATGGGTATCTTAAATGTTACTCCTGATAGTTTTTCTGATGGGGGGTGTTACCGCTCGACAGACTTGGCTTTGCAACATGCGGAACAAATGGTTAAAGAGGGTGTGGATTGGATTGATATTGGCGGTGAATCTACAAGGCCCGGTTCAGAGTCGGTTGAACCAGACGTACAAATTGAACGCGTGGTTCCGGTTATAAAAGCGATCAGGGATAACCTTTCTGCCACCATTCACGTGAGTATCGATACTACGCAATCAATAGTCGCCCAAGCGGCCATTGAGGCGGGGGCAACGGTTATTAATGACGTTTCGGCAGGCCGTGATGATGCGGCAATGTTTACTTGTGCAGTAACGTATCAAACACCGATTATCTTAATGCATATGCAGGGGCAACCTAAAGATATGCAGGAGAACCCTAGTTATAGTCATGTTGTCGAGGAAGTACTTGCTTTTTTACTGCAAAGAGCTGAAGTAGCACAGCAAGCGGGCATTTCTGTTAATAATATTATTCTTGATCCGGGCATCGGCTTTGGCAAGCGAAAGCAAGATAATCTGTTGTTGATGGCCCATTTGAAGGTCTTAGTTGATTTAGGCTATCCGGTGTTATTAGGGGCTAGTCGTAAGCGTTTTATGGGCTCGGTGTGCCAGGTAACAGAGCCCAGTGAATTGGCTGTGGCGACAGCGGTGACAACGGCATTGGGTGTGATGGCGGGTGTTAAATTATTTCGGGTACACGATGTGGTGGAAAATCGTCAGGCTTTGGATGTTAGTTGGGCCATTAGGGCTGCGAAAATAGTCGATGCAGGAATGGGTAGTGTTGGATAGCCGTCTATTAGCAGTAGAAAATCAGTTGGAAAAATCAACTTTAGAGAAGGTTAATGATCCTTTTTTACAGGCTGCCGGAGTCAATTTGTGGATCAAACGTGATGACCGGCTACATCCGATTATTTCAGGGAATAAATGGCGTAAATTAAAATATAGTTTAAAGCATGCCTTATCGGTTCAGGCACGCTGTTTAATCAGCATGGGTGGTCAGTATTCTAATCATTTACATGCCTTGGCGTTTGTGGGGAAGCAACTGGAGTTACCAACAGTCGCTTGGATTCGTGGTGACCCCCCGCTTGAATTTAATAGGACACTCAAGGACCTTGCTGACTGGGGGATGGAACTGCATTTTATTTCCCGCAGTGAATATCGGGAATTGCGTAAGATTAAAGATTATGATGGCTTGCCGGAAAAGTATGGAACGGGTTACTGGCTCAGTGAAGGAGGCGCTAACCCTCTGGCATTGAAGGGAGTTGCTGAATTGGTTGCCGAAATCAGTGAGCCCTGTGATTACTTTTGTCTTCCTTGTGGCACTGGAACCACACTGGCCGGTGTTGCATCAACAGTCACCGGTGATTTTACCGTCTTGGGTTTTGTTGCCTTCAAAGGCGGGGCATACCTTGAGAATGAAATTTCAGCGTTATTACCACATCAAGTTGCGCGGCAGTCGTGGCAATTGAATTTGGATTATCATTTTGGGGGGTTTGCCAAAACATCACCTCAGTTACTCGCATTTGTGGATGATTTTAGTGCGACAACAGGGATCATGATTGAGCCGACCTATACGGGTAAAATGCTTTACGGTATTTATGACTTGGTTAAACAAAAGCATTTTAAAAAGGGCCAGAGCATTATTGCGTTACATACCGGCGGTTTGCAATCGATAAGGGGGCCGGCATGAAACGCAAGACTGAACCGGAGTTAATGGAAGATGAAACCCAGGTGCTAGCGTATGCTAAGGCTGATTTTTCTGTGGCACATGATCACTTTATTACCTTGATTAAGGCGCAGTGTGTCGCTGGCAGAATGCCTGAAACCGTGTTGGAGTTAGGGTGCGGGCCCGGGGATATAACGCAGCGGTTTGCGCATGCCTTTCCAGATTGTGTTATTGATGCTGTTGATGGCTCCCAGCCGATGCTGGATTCTGCACAGAATATGCTGCCTCAGTACTTACGTCAGCGGATTAACTTTTATCGGCTGTTATTGCCGGCAATACAGTTTCCACGGCCACGGTACCATGTGGTTTTCAGTAATAGTCTTTTGCATCATTTGCATGACCCTTATACACTGTGGGAGACCCTTAAACAGGTCGTTTGCCCCGGAGGAATGGTCTTTATTATGGATTTAATCAGGCCGCATTCCATTTCAGAGGCAAAACAGTTACTCTATGACTATGCCTCTGGAGAACCAGAGGTTTTAAAAAATGATTTTTATAATTCTTTACTGGCCGCATTTTCTATTTCAGAAATACGTCAGCAATTGCACAGTGCAGGACTGAAGTTGTTGGTTGAGCAAGTAACGGATCGACATGTTTTTATAACAGGAAAAATCTAATTGATAAGCCATGAGTGAGCAGCAAGAAGATCAATCGTTATTGTATTTTAATCGGGAGATTAGTCTTCTAGAATTTAATAGCCGCGTTTTGAGTCAGGCTACCTTTAGTTCAATCCCACTATTAGAGCGACTAAATTATCTGTGTATTTCGTGCTCAAATCTGGATGAGTTCTATGAGATCCGGGTGGCTGGTTTATTGCAATTAGCCGAGGTCGATTCACCTCTTATCAGTAGTGATGGCTTGACGGTCGACCAACAGTTGGAACTCATTAAAGTAAGGTCACATGAACTGGTCGCAGAACAATACCGGGTTTTGAATGAGGTGTTGTTGCCACTGTTAGCCGTTGAAAACATTAATTTTTTGAGGCGGGTTGACTGGTCAGAAAAGCAACATCAATGGTTGTCAGACTATTTTTTTCAACACTTACGACCCATTCTCACACCGGTCGGTTTGGATTCGGCGCACCCGTTTCCTCGAATTTTAAATAAAAGTCTGAACTTTATTATTGCATTGTCGGGTAAAGATGCCTTTGGTCGTAATAGTGAACGCGCAATTTTGCAGGCGCCGAGATCGATGCCACGGATTATTCAACTCCCTAAAGATGAGACTGATAGTGGGGATTATGACTTTGTCTTTCTTACCTCTATTATTCATGAGTTCGTTAATGATTTATTTCATGGGATGACTGTTGTCGGCTGTCATCAGTTTAGAGTGACTCGAAACAGTGACTTTTTTGTTGATGAAGAAGCGACCGATGATTTAATGAATGCCATGAAAGGCGAATTAGCATTACGTAATTACGGCGATGAGGTGCGTCTTGAAATTGATACCAATTGCCCTGAGTTAACGGTTGATTTTTTAATGGCGCGTTTTGAATTAACAAGTGATCGTTTATTCTTAGCCGATGGTCCGGTAAATATTGTCAGGTTACAGCAGATTTATAAATTAATTGACCGTCCTGATTTAAAATTTCCAAAGTATACTCCGAAGGTTCCTGCAAAACTTTCCAGCAAAAATAATTATTTTGACGTGATCAGGAAAAATGATGTGTTATTGCATCATCCTTTTGAATCTTTTGCGCCGGTAGTTGAATTTTTACGGCAGGCAGCAAAAGATCCTGACGTTGTTGCGATTAAACAGACCCTGTATCGAACGGGTGCCAAGTCACCGATTGTTGAGGCCTTGGTGAATGCCGCAAGGACAGGTAAAGAAGTCACTGTCGTTATTGAGTTGCGGGCGCGGTTTGACGAACAGGATAATATCGATTTAGCGAATCGTTTGCAAAAAGAGGCGGTACATGTGGTGTATGGGGTCGTTGGATACAAGACGCATGCAAAAATGTGTTTGGTGCTTCGACGAGAAGAAAAAACATTTCGTTATTATATGCATATGGGGACTGGGAATTATCATCCCCAAACGGCTTGTCTCTATACGGATTATGGCTTGTTTACCAGCGACCCTAAATTGGGGGAAGACATTCAGCGTGTGTTTGTCCAGTTAACCAGTTTAGGAAAAGTAGCTAAATTGAATAAGCTATTACAATCTCCTTTTACGCTCCATAAGGGAGTTTTGGATAGGATTGATAAAGAAATAGAACACGCAGAATCTGGCAAAAAAGCGCGTATTATTTTCAAGGTGAATTCACTGGTTGAAGAGAAAATTATTCAGGCTTTATATAAGGCTTCACAGGCGGGGGTCAAAGTTCAATTGATTGTTCGTGGTGTTTGTTGTCTAAAACCGGGTGTTCCCGGTATTTCAGAGAATATTGACGTGCGTTCGATTATTGGTCGATTTCTGGAGCATACGAGGGTTTATGCCTTTAGAAATAAAGGCGAGTATGAGGTGTTGGCATCCAGTGCTGATTTTATGGTCCGGAATATGTTTAGCCGCGTTGAGATTAGTTTTCCAATTACCAGTAAAGTGTTACATGATAGAGTACTAAAAGAACTTGATTGTTACCTGAAAGATAATACCCAAGCTTGGGTATTACAAAGCGATGGTCGTTATCAACAAGCCGTGCCGGGGGATGAGTCTAAACCATATAGTGCGCAAGTCGAGTTAATGAAAAAATTAACTAAATAGCGTGTACTTTAACTAAGGTGCAGTTAAATTAAATCAGCATTGTGACTATAAGCGGTAAACTGTTTTGGGGTGGATCTACTATTTTTTTGAAATTATTTAAAGTTTTTGGGTTAGTGGCAGTATTATTGTCGGGTTCTGTCTTTGCGCATGGTAATGCGCCAGGAGCGCCTGATCCGCACTGTTCTTTTAAGGTGGCCGAAGCGGTCTTTTATTTAAATGCTCATCTTAAGGGTAGTACGCATCAGAATCGCCATTTTTGTCATTTTTACCCACGCTTAGGTGAGGTAGCGTTTTCATTGACCGATAAGTCCGGTGCTGCAGCGCCCTTGCTGTTACAGTTATTATCTTTTAGCAGTGCTTTAGCTGAGATAGTTTTAGATGGAACGGTAGAAAGCCGACCGGCAGCATCACCGGCGCAATTGAGTAAGGTATTTACTGAACGGGGTCTTTATATGTTGCGTATTAATGCCCAACAAAATAAAGAAAGCGGCCTCGATTCAACTTATATTTGGTTGGCCGTTGGGCTTCCGATAGCAGAAATTTTTCTGGGATTAGCAGGCTTCTTTTTAATATTGATAATTTACTACGCGATCGTACCCAATAAGAATAAGTTAGAACCGTAATGTAAGGTGTGGCTTAGGGGAGATTCTTCAGTGGTATAGCCTTTGGGTTGAATGGAGTGAATATATGAATTTTTTATATACTTTTTTATTTACCTTGGCGGTGCCGTTTATTTTATTGCGGTTATATTGGCGAGGCTTTAAGGCACCTGATTACCGGCGCCGTTGGGCTGAACGGTTTGGTTTTTATCAGGGGACCGCGCAAACATCGGTGTTGTGGATTCATGCCGTTTCCGTGGGTGAGGTGGAAGCCGTCGCCCCGGTAGTGCACCATTTCCTAGAGCAGACCAGTCCCACAAAAATATTATTGACCACCACAACGCCAACAGGGTCGGCACGGGTAACCGCATTGTTTGCGGGGCGCGTTGAACACGTTTACTTACCGTATGATTTGCCAGGTGTGGTCAGTCGTTTTTTTAAACATTTTCAGCCGAAAATAGCGATTATTGTAGAAACAGAAATTTGGCCTAATTTATATGCGGGTTGCGGTAAAAATAATATTCCACTCGTGATTATTAATGGTCGTTTAAGCGAGTCGTCTGTAGCGGGTTATCGAAAAATTCGGTCATTGGTTAAAAAGACGTTATCGAATGTTTCAGTGATTGCCTCGCAAACAGAACAAGACAGTGCTCGGTTTCTGGAAATAGGTGCGGCTACCGATCAAATTCGGACGACCGGGAATATTAAATTTGATTTAGCGGTGTCAGAAATAGTGCTTCTGGAAGGCGAGTTGTTGAAGGAAGTAGTGTTCGCTAATCGTTTTGTTTTTCTTGCCGCGAGTACCCATAGCGGGGAAGAAGAAATTTTACTTAAAATCTATGTGCGTATTAAAAAACGTTACCCAAATTTATTGTTAGTTTTGGTCCCTCGTCATCCAGAGCGTTTTAATGCCGTTGCTCAATTATCTCAAAAATATAACTTAAAGACGCTGAAGCGTTCAGATGGACAATTATGCGATCAAAGTACTGACGTTTATGTGGCTGACACGATGGGTGAGTTGAGAATGATTTATGCCGGAGCAGATATTGCTTTTATTGGCGGTAGTTTGGTGCCTCACGGTGGGCAAAATGCGTTAGAGTCTGCGGTGGTAGGAACCCCCATCCTATTGGGGCCTTATACGATGAACTTTAGGGAAATCACAGCGGGCTTACTGGCGGTTGACGGTGCGATACAATGTTCAGATGAAGCGGACGTTGAGGATCAGTTGTGCCGCCTGATTGATGATGCAGAAAAACGCCATGAGATGGTGAAACAAGCCAAGCATTTTGTGACAAAAAACCAAGGTGCACTGGCATTAATAACTACGTTAGTCGCGGGGCTGTTGTCGTCTAAAGGGGAGTGCTAACAAATAAAGCCAACCCAGTTTTTCAACTGCTCTGAGTTGGGGAAGTCCAAGCGGTAAATGCGCTAAAGGTTGCGCTACCTTAGCGGTGTAGGTTCGGCACAATTTGTCCCACCAACAAATAGAAAAGCCGTAATTACTGTCTGTTTCTACGCGTTTCATCGAATGATGAATACGGTGTAAGTCAGGGGTGATCATGACGTGGCGCAAACGGGATTCAATGCCTGTAGGGATCGCAATATTACTATGGTTGAAAAGAGCGCAACCATTAAGAATAATTTCAAAAATAAAGACCGTGAGGGCGCTGGGACCAATAAGGAAAATACACAGGCTTTTGTAGATCATAGAGATTATTATTTCTCCTGGGTGAAAGCGAACAGCTGTGCTCGCATCAATTTCTAGATCGGAATGATGAACGCAATGAAAACGCCAGAGCCAACGCCATTTATGGGAGGCAATGTGTTGCAGATAAATGGCAAAATCAAGTAAAAAATAGCCGAGCAGGAGTGTTGCCCAATGCTCAGTGCTAAAAAAATTATTTATAAGCCCCCAGTGGTTTTCTTGTGCGATGAGCGCGCTTTGTATTGCGAGGCCACCCAGTGTGACTTTCAACAATAAGTTATTAAATAATCCCAACCCGATATTAATTGTCCAGTGCTTGAGTCTTTTTTGGGTGTGCTTTCTTTTTGGACGGTAGTTTTCAAGAACGACCATCAAGGTGAAAATACCCACAGAAAATCCGATGCGAATTAACGACTCCAAAATAAACCTGACTGGTAGAGTTTATTTAATTTGGTGGTCGGGGTGCCTGAACAGAACAGGAGTCGTAACCACCACATGAGCAGAATCGTTTTGATGCAACCGTATTGTTCCCAACGGCGTCCCGAACTGATGACTTTATTCCGGCTACAGAAAGGTTTGGCGACTGAGCGCATTTTTTTACTGAGGGCAATATCTTCCATCAGTTCAATAACAGGGTAGTGACCTATAGCGGCAAATGTCTGTCGAGTCATAAAGATGGCTTGATCGCCAGTGGCAATACCGGTGAGGCGTGAACGATAATTGATTAATAGAGAAATCACGGGCAGTAGCCGTGGTTTTCCAGTGAGATGAATATCAAACCGTCCCCAGCAATAGCCTTGTGACAGCGCCTGTTGAATAATGACAGCGACATTTTGCGGTAGGTAACTATCGGCATGTAAAAAAAGGAAGGTGTCTCCTAGGGCCTGTTGGGCACCGGCATTCATTTGAATGGCGCGTCCGGGTGTGCTTTTTATGATACGATCAACGTAAGGTGAGGCTTTGAAGACGGTATTATCAATGCTGTCCCCATCTACGATAATGAGTTCGCAATGTTCCCGTAGCGCTTGCAATGGCTTGAGTGTGTTGACAATGATTTCAGCTTCATTGCGGGTCGGTATAATAATGGATAACAACATGGTTTATTAGGTTAGCAACAAGGCAGTGTAGGCGGCGCGCTGTGTTCACTTCCTTTCGATTCGGCTGCGGCTCGTACCGTGCCGGGCGGTGCACACCAGGGTTGAGCGGGTTTTAACAGCGTGGGGGGAATGCCAATAAAATTATCCTGATAAGTGCCACTGGTTAACATGTGGAAGGTTCTTTCGCAGGTGGCTATACGTTGGCCGCGCGGGTAGATATGACCTTCATCGTCATAAACTTCACTAAAAGGACCGCGATAAATAACCGCATGTCCCCTGTCTAGACAAGGCGTTTGCGCTGGTTTTATCGCGGTAACGGTTGTTGAGCGAAACTCAATATTTTCTACCACCTGCCAGGGCGTACTGGACCAGGTATCTAGTTTGACCGCTTGAAAGCCCGCTTTAATAAAAGAGTGTAAAAAGTCATGTTCTTGCAGTGCGCCAGAAATACAGCCACTCCATAACTGTGGGTCTGATTTCATTGCTTCTGATACCGGTTCATCACTGACAATATCGGCAATAGCAATGCGTCCGCCGGGTTTAATCACACGAAAGATCTCATGGATCATTTTTTGTTTGTCGCTCTCATTAACTAAGTTGAGTACACAATTCGAAATAACCAGATCAATAGTATTGTCAGCAATTAATGGCATTTCAAGGCGTTGTTGTTCTTGCCAGATGCGACATGCCACCAGATCTTCTGTTGATTGAATAGGGTGCTTGACTAAATAGTTATCTAGCGCTGTACAATCAAGAGCGAGGTCTTGGATCTGACCTTTAATAAATTGCACTCGGTCGCTGCCTAATTTATCGGCCATTTCTGGTTGGTATTTTCGAGCCAGTGCCAGCATGTCATCATTCATATCAATGCCGATTATTTTTCCACCCGTGCCAACCAGTTGTGCTGCAATATAGCAGATCTTGCCGGACCCAGAGCCTAAATCAAGGACAATATCGTTTTTCTGAACGTAGCGAGAGGGGTCGCCGCAACCATAATCTTTGTCAATGATTTCTTGGGGTAATTGTTTCAGTAAGGTGGTGTCATAATCGACCGGACAACACAACTCGGGCTGGACTGCCTTGGCACCTTCGGAATAGCGCTTCAGAACGCTGTTTTCTTGGCTCATGGTTTTCCCTTAACGGAGATGGTTATTAACATTAATAATAAAGTAATTAAGGCGGCACAGTGTCTTTATTTCAGGGCGCCGCCACAACTACTGCCTTGCCCCGCTGTGCAGCCAAAACAATGCTCATCTACGGTAATGGGTTGTTGGGTTAAGGCATTTAGGTCAATGTCGGTAATATGGCAGGGCGATCGGTGCGCTGCCCCTAAAGGTAATTGGAGCATTTGATTAAAGTCGCAATCATAAAGAAAGCCTTGCCAGTCAACACTGAGGGTGCTTTTGCACATGAGTGAATTCAAATTGTCGTGCTGGTAATGGGCTTTTAATAATGCTAGGTAGGGGGTTAATTGTCCTTGGTGTTTTAGGCCATTTCTGAACCGGTTGATGGGCATATTAGTGACCACGAACAATTGATTAAAGTCAATATTAAAGTGTTCTTTAAGGTGCTTTTTATAAGCGCTTTCAAGTGCTGATTGTTCCGGTGGGAGTGTTGGACCTTGTGGGTTAAAAACCAGATTGAGCGTGCGGTTATGGTGGGCTTGGCCGTATCCCAGTTTATTTAGTTTTTGTAAGGCGTTGATGCTGTGGTTAAAAACACCTTTTCCCCTTTGGGCATCGACATTATCTTCCAGATAACATGGCAGTGAGGCGGTAATTTCAACACCGTGATCAGCGAGGAAGGCTGCCAAATCTTCCTGTCCCGGTTCTTCTAAGATAACAAGGTTGCAACGATCGATCACAGTAACGCCTAAGGAGCGAGCGGCCATGACCAGAAAGCGGAATTGGGGGTGCATTTCAGGGGCGCCGCCGGTTAAGTCGAGTGTTTTAATGCCGCTTTCTTTAAGGACGGAAATGACGCTGTTAAGGGTGTCTTGATCCATTAATTCTGTCCGTTTAGGGCCTGCGTTAACATGGCAGTGTCGACAGCTTAAATTACATAAATAGCCAAGGTTTACTTGTAAGATATCTAACCGGTCCCGTGTTATTGACGGAAAGTCTGAGATAACGGGATCTTTTTGGATTGTCGTCATGGTCGTTAGTATTATCGATTAGGTGTTTTAAAACGCAGGGTATAGCGTTTGATGACTAATGGCGCGAGAGCTAACAGCCCTAAGAGGCTAAGGGCTAAGAATATTTCAGTTGAAAGGAGTGTATCTAATGATTCGATACGATTCAGTGATTGACCTAAATTTGCAAATACAAAACTGCCTGGAATAATACCTAAAAAGGTTGTTAGGGTATAAGTGGAAAGTGATATACCGGTTACTGCAGGAACGAGATTAACGAGCCAAAAAGGAAATAACGGGACTAAGCGTAGGAATAATAAGTAATGGCTGGCATGGTATTGAAAGCCGGTGATCATTCGGCTCGATAAGGGGTGTTGGTAGAGTCGCTGCATCGCCCAGTCGGCTAATAAGTGCCGCGCAATTAAGAAAACGAATACAGCGCCCAGAGTCGCTGAGAACACGATGACAGCGGTACCCAGCCAGCGGCCGTATAAGAAACCTATTAATAATGACAGTAATGAACAGCCCGGAAAGCTTAAGGCGGTCGCTAAAGTATAGAGTAAGCTACAGATAATAAGACTGAACCAGAAGTGTTTCTCGATGAATTGGCGTAATTGTTCGGTGTGATTTTGTATTTGGTCAAGGCTCAGCCACGCGTTGCTAAAAATCAATGCTATGAAGGCAAAAATAAAAGCTGCCAGTAACAGGAATACTTTGCGTTGTTGGCTTTTGGGGAGTGTTGTTAAATTAAGCATGTGGCGGGGGTGGTTTAGAGTGAACGTGTGTCCTAAATGGAGATTAAATCAATTGCCTTGTAACCGAAAAATCCATTTTAATAGCTTTCGGGTCGTAGGGGTAAGGGAAGTTTTTAAATGTTGGTCAGCAACACGGCGGTTAATCTGTGACAATGTGGGGTAAATATGAATAGTCTTGCTGATTGCCGACAGGTTAAGTCCTTGTTTTAATGCCAGTACAAATTCGCCAATTAATTCACCTGCCTGCGGGCCGACAATGTGTGCTCCTAATAATTTTCCTGTAGGTGAACAGATAACTTTAGCAAAACCAATGGTATTGTTGTCGGTAATAGCGCGGTCAATCTGATTAAAAGGAACAGTATAACTGCGGTGTTTAGTGCCGTTGTATATCGCTGCGTGTTCGGTAAGACCGACAGAGGCCAGTTCAGGATCGGTAAAGGTACAGTGTGGGATAACCTGTTGTTCCACTTTTGCCGGCCAGTGGAATAAGGCATTTTTTAAAACGACGCCGGCTTGATGTTCGGCCATATGAGTGAATTTATAGGGGCTGACTAAATCGCCGCAGGCATAAATATTCTTTTGGCTAGTGCGAAGTCGCCGGTCAACTATGATTTGTTGCTTTTCTATTTTAAGACCAATAGTCGCAAGATTAAGCCCGGTTATATTGGGTTGGCGTCCCGTTGCAATAAGGAGATGGCTGCCATCAAGGTGGTTGGTTTGTTGGGAGGCATCTGTGAACGCAAGGTTTACCTTATTTTCCGCAGTGAAAATTCGCTGTATCGTGCTATTAAGATAAAGTTGGATGCCCTCATCGATCAATTGTTGTTGGAGTACAGCACTCAAGTCGGTGTCTTCGTTAGGCAGTAGGTGCTGTGATGAACTCAGCAGGCTGATTTGAACCCCTAATCGGGCATAACTTTGGGCCAATTCACAACCGACAGGACCGGCGCCTATAATCATTAAGTGAGAAAAAGGTTCGGTTGTTTTAAAGATCGTTTCATTGGTCAGGTAAGGCGTGTTTTCAAGTCCTGCTATCGCTGGAATAAAAGGTGAGGTTCCGGTTGCTAACACAAAGTTTTTAGCCTTTATACTGAGGTTATTTATTTGAAATTCGTGGTTAGTTATAAATTGGCCCTGCCCAAAAATGACTTCAACACCTAATTTTCTGAAACGTTCAGGGCTATCGTTAGGTTCTATTTGTTTAATAACCTTTTCAAGGTGCGCGGTGATTTTTTCAGGGCTGTTCAGTGCTGCGGCATCGGTCTTGTTTAAGGACGATGAGATTTTAGCTAAATGAATGAGCGTTTTGCTGGGAATACAACCGGAATAAAGGCAGTCTCCTCCTAAGGCATTTTTTTCAATCAGGACGACTTTGGCGCCGAGTGTGGCAGCACCGGCAGCGGTCGTTAAGCCGGCAGCACCGCCGCCAATCACGCACAGGTCGTAAGGAGGATTTTTCTTCATGCTTTTCAGGGTAGCTGAATGGTATTGATGTGCCTGATATTAATTCAGTTTTAGGGCTAAATAAAGGGATGCTTTATTTAATAACAAATAGGGACTAGAAATTAATCCTATTGATAGGCTATAATCACGCTTCTTCCAAAGGTAGCACCTAAGCCTCGGTGGCGAAATTGGTAGACGCAAGGGACTTAAAATCCCTCGGTGGTAACACCGTGCCAGTTCGATTCTGGCCCGAGGCACCATTCAAATCACGAAGGTATTGATAATTAAGATGATTGATGGGTTGTATGCCGACCTGAAAAAATCTTTACCATTTCTCCTTACGTTTCTGTAGTAGCGTCGGTAAACGTATTTATTTTGTAGTTCCTTTGAAAAAATCAGATGCAGACGATGAATCGATCCACTTTTAGATGGTTAAAAGGAATGATCAGCGCGGGTCAGTGGGCATTTTCGTTGTGATTTTTTACTCGGGAATTAATAGGCTGATCGACTGAGTTTCATTTTCTATTAAGGTTTGTGTTTTTTCAGCTTTTGTCTTATCAACTTCCGGACCAACTCTGACGCGAAAGGCATCTTTTGAAAATTCAATGTAGGCGGTAAACTTTTGCTGCCTTAATTGATCTCGGAGTTTGATAGCCTCGGATTCATTATCATAATTGCCTGCTTCAATAATCCAGTGGGAGAGTTGAGAGGCGTGTTTAGGCAGTGTCGGCGGGGCTATTCGTTGTAAATTATCACCGCGGCTTGGTGCGGGTGGGCTAATGTTTTCTTCGGGTAACCATTTTTTTGTTAAGGCGATCGATTTAACACCGGTTCCTAAGGCTCCATCCGGTAATTCAGGGACATTTAATTCATTGAGTGATCGTCGATGAATTTCAACGGGATTGTCCAAGAACATAGGAATAAAGGTAATGAGTAAAATGGTGATGATAGTTGCGCCAATCAGGCGTTGGTTCAAATTGTCAGTCATTTTTTCACTTAAATTATATTCAGGCCAATAGTCTTACGTTGCAAATATAACAATTATATTGTTACAAAGTACAGAAAGATGCGGCTTTGTGCTTAAATTAAGGCACAATTTCCTTAATTTTTCACAAGGCATCGCTATGAACGTATTGAGAAAAATCAGAGTAGGTCTGGCTGAGTGTAAATTTGGCGGTGAAAAAGCTATTGGTAAATAACTGCTAGTAATATAGTTTGGGGTCTGGGTTTACGCCTTATTGTTAAAAATAAGGCCGGACATATTATCGATATTTTGCATGATTCTTAATATTTCTTCGGGCGGTATTTGGCGAATTAACGCCCCTGTATTGCGGTCTATAACCTTAACGACGCGTTTTCCGGTAGCCTCATCGGTGACAAACTGAAGGTCGCGGTTAAATTTTTGAATTTGATCATTAAGCTGCTGAATGGAATGGGATAATTCTTCACGAGATAGTTTTTGCTGCTCGTTAAGTTTAACGCTCTCTTGAACGACCTGAGGTTTTTTAGGGTCAACGGCAGTTTCCTGCTGGTTCTGAGCGACTTGTTGGTTTTGTATGTTAAATGCCTGTGCATTCTGAATCGGAGCGGCATTGTTGATTGTATTGTTCATGTTTTTTTTAACTCATTAGCTATGACACTGAGTCTGATTGAATGGTTCCTTACTGTTTAAGAATAATATTTGTAATGCTTGGTAGTGTCGTTTTTTATCAGAAAATGGTGTTGTGACCGGTGCTTTTCCGTTGGATTTTAAATGTAGGCTGAATGATTAGGTTTTTTTGAATTAACAGTTCTTGGTGTTGATAGTGAAAAACTATATTATGGATGAAATGATTATTTGATTTTAGGTGACTTAAATGGGTTGGTATATAGCGGTTTTAAAGAAATATGCTGTTTTTAATGGTCGAGCACGCCGGAAAGAATATTGGTATTTCATCTTGTGTAATTTTTTGTTGAGTTTTGCTATTGGCTTTGTTGACACGCTGACCGGAAACTTTAATTCAGAAACAGGGATGGGACTGTTCAGCATGTTTTATGCGGTATTGATGTTGATACCGAGTATTGCAGTGGGTGTGCGTCGCTTACACGATACGGGGCGCAGTGGGTGGTGGATGTTTTTGGCTTTAATTCCTATTTTAGGCAGTTTGGTGTTGATTTATTTTTTTACAATTGACAGTGAGACGGGTGATAATTCGTTTGGACAGAACCCAAAAGAACCACCGTCAGGTGGGTTAATTGTTTGATTGTTAGCGTGCGTAGAAAGTTTTGATGTGGTGGTGAGTTTTTTGCGGTGCTTGTTTATTGAGGGGGTGTTATGAAGAAAATAACGAGAAAAGAACTTGATGATATGGTCGCTCAGATAGTAAAACAGCGAGAAAAAATAGAACCTTATGTTTCTAAATATCAGCAGGAGATTGCACCAAAAATAAAAGAATATGTGGAGAAAGCCGTTAATGAATACCATGCAAAAGCGGCGCCAAAAATTTTGCAACATAAAAAGATCATGATGACGCTATTCTATATGTATACCAATACCACTGTTTATAAGTCCAGTAAGCAACGATTAAATTGGCAGGCAGTTGTTGGGCGAGTGAAACGTTAGTGTTTTTAGATTGTTGAACACCAAGGCGGTGATGATTAACCAATAAGAGTGTGAGTCTTTTATAATAAGGGTCACGGCCTGGAACGCTGTAAAATTCAAAATAGGGTCCGCTCTTTATGGTTACGGAGCGAGTAAAAAAACAGTTAATAACGGCGTTTAGCTGGAGCAAAGGAAACCGTGTATTTTCACGAATTATGCAAATATTTTTAGTATCAGTGGGTAATAAAATGCCGGGATGGGTCACGCAAGGTTATCAGGCGTATGCGCGGCGATTGCCGCGTGAATGTCAATTGGTGCTCAAAGAAGTTGCGCCCGGTAAACGTTCTAAAAATTCGAGTATTGAACGATTGGTTACAGAAGAAGGCGATAAAATGGCAGCTAAAATACCAGCTGGGGTACACCGTGTCGCCTTGGATTTAAGTGGGCGCCCGTGGAGCACACCAGAGTTAGCCGCCGCCTTGAATCGATGGCAGACCTTGGGGAAAAATGTTGCGTTATTAGTGGGCGGTCCTGATGGTTTGGCCGAACCGGTCTTAGCGAGTGCGAACGAGTCTTGGTGTTTATCTAATTTGACTTTTCCTCATCCGTTAGTGCGAATTGTTGTGGCAGAGCAAATTTATCGCGCTTGGAGCCTATCTAGAAATCACCCTTATCACCGTTAATGACGGCTGAAATTATTTTAGCGTCAGCCTCTCCGCGTCGTCGTGAGCTCCTAGAGCAGATGGGGCTTGCGTATTTGGTGCGTGTCGCTGAGGTTGATGAAAGTGTGTTAGTTTCTGAGCCACCGGTAGATTATGTGCGTCGGGTGGCAGCTAAAAAATCACAGCAAGTCTGGCAGTCGAGTGATCATTGCCTTCCCGTATTATCAGCTGATACCAGCGTAGTCTTAAATGGTATGATTATGGGCAAACCTAAAGATCAGGTGGATGCCTTAATAATGTTAGAGGCATTGTCAGGTGTGACTCATCAGGTGTTGACAGCCGTTTCTTTACGATACGGTCAGCATTGGCAGGCGTTGAGCATTTCAGAGGTCACTTTTCGGGTATTGTCGGCGCAGGAGATCCGCGACTACTGGGCTACCGGAGAACCTGTTGATAAGGCTGGCGGTTATGCTATTCAAGGACTGGGGGCAATGTTTGTTGAACGTTGTTCGGGAAGTTATTCAGGGATTGTAGGGCTACCGCTCTTTGAAACCATGAGTTTGTTAGAAAACGTTGGAGTAAAGGTGTTGAAACAGGCATGAGTGAAGAAATTCTGATTAATGTAACGCCGCCCGAAACGCGTGTGGCGGTGATTGAGAACGGCGTGTTGCAGGAAATTGTCATTGAGCGAATAAGTCAACAGGAATTGCTGGGCAATATTTATATCGGTGAGGTTTGTCGGGTTCTGCCGGGCATGCAAGCAGCCTTTGTCGATATAGGCTTACCTAAAGCCGGTTTTTTACATATTGGTGACCTTTGTCAGCGTGACCTTGATGCCAAGGGCACTGAAAATATTGAGGATTATTTATACCAGAGTAAACGGCTGGTTGTTCAGGTTATTAAGGATCCTATTGGCAGTAAGGGAGCACGATTGAGTGCGGAAATCTCTATTCCTTCGCGTTATCAGGTTTATATGCCTTATGCGAGTAATATCGGTATTTCACAACGTATTGAGTGTGAAGAAGAGCGGGTTCGATTAAGAGCCTGTCTTGAAACTTTTCAAAGTGAGCATGAAACCGGTGGGTTTATTGCAAGAACGGCCGCTGAAGGAGAGGAAGAAAGTGTTTTAGAAGCTGACTTGATGTTTCTTCATAAATTATGGCGAGCGGTTGCAACTAAAATAACAACAGCAAAAAGTAAAACCTTGGTCTATCAGGATTCGCCTTTAAGCGTACGAGCCTTGCGTGATCTGTACCGTGAGGGTTTAGATCGGGTCCGGGTGGATTCTCGCGAGACCCATATTAAATTGGTTCAGTTTGCACAAGAATTTGTACCTGAATTATTACCTATCATCGAACACTATGGCGGCGATCGGCCGCTTTTTGATATTTATCGTATTGAAGATGAAATTACCCGTGCCCTTGATCGTAAAGTCAGTCTGAAGTCTGGCGGGCACCTGGTGTTTGACCAAACTGAGGCGATGACTACGGTAGATGTTAATACCGGTGGCTATGTGGGTGGGCGGAATCTCGAAGAGACCATTTTCAAAACAAATTTGGAAGCAACGCTGGCGATAGCAAGGCAACTGCGATTGAGGAATTTAGGCGGCATTATCATTATCGATTTTATTGATATGAAGAGTGAGGAGCATCGAAAGCAGGTGCTCTTGGCCTTAGAGAAGAATTTAGCAAAAGACCATGCGAAAACGCAGATTTCAGAGGTTTCATCGTTAGGATTGGTTGAAATGACGCGTAAACGGACTCGTGAAAGTCTGGAGCATATTCTTTGTGAGCCCTGTAGCACTTGCAGCGGTCGAGGTGTTTTAAGGACAGCAGAAACCATTTGTCTGGAAATTTTCAGAGAGATCTTTCGTGAGGTTAGACAATACAATGTTCAGCGATTATTGATTTTAGGTTCCAATGATGTGGTTGACAGGTTATTGGATGAGGAAGCGCATATGTTGGCTGAGTTAGAATCGTTTTTGGGTGTACAAGTTAAGTTCAGAGCTGAGTCGAGTTATACACAAGAACAATATGATGTGGTTTTGCTGTAGTTTTTTGTGAGTGCGTTGTCTCGCTAATTTATCATAGAAGGCAGGGTTGGTTTTTTGAGGACTGTTTTGACAATTCAATGGCACACGGTTGTGAATAAAATGCGCAGTGTTTTGAAATGGCTAGCCGTTGTGCTGGTGAGTTTTGTTTTAGTTGTACAGCTATTCACTCTCAATATAGAACGATATAAATCAGCGTTGGAAACTGCTATTGGTGAGGCGGCTGGGGTGACGGTTCGCATTGGTCAGTTGCGCTCTAAAAACAGAGGCTGGTTCCCTGAACTAATTCTTGATGATGTGGAAATAGTGCCGGCAGACAGTCGTCAGGATTCGGTTGTTTTTAAGCAAGTACGGTTAGGGTTAGATGGGTGGGCACTCATTAAGACCCAGAGTTTAATTTCAGCAAGTCATGTTCAATTGCTGGGTGCAGATATTTCGGTTACCCGAAATCAACACGGTGCTATTCAAATTACCGGATTCAATAGCCAAGGTGATCAGCCGTTGTGGTTGTTGCAGGTGGGTGCTGTTGATGTCTTCGAGAGTCAGGTGGTTTTTCAAGACGAGATGACGGGGGGACCTGTACTGAGGTTTGAAAATATTAAGTTATGGCTTAATAATCGTCAGCAACCCGGACATGAAATTCGGATGCAATTTGATTTGCCAAGGAATCTTGGTCATACCGCTATCGTAGCGATTCAACTACAAGGCAGTGGCTTTTCTTCACAAGAATTGACCGGGAACTTTTATGTCAGGAGTGACCAAGTGAATGTTTCGACATTGACTCATCTCACTAGCTTACTTGATGGCCAAGGCGTTTTTCTCTCAGGTTTGGGGGGGCTTGAGGTTTGGGGCGATTTTAAACGATCCGTGCTTACCCGGCTATCCGGACGCGTTGACCTTTCACACTTAAATGTTTTTGACAATACTCACCATCAGGCTTATCTGAAATCGGTTGCGAGTTGGTTTCAGTGGCGGCAGACGGCAGGCGGTTCTTATCTTGATTTCAGACAATTGACAGTAGACAATGGCATAAAGTCATGGCCCGAGAATAATTTGTCAGTCAGATGGTCTGAAGATACGCAGATGGGTGGCTATCAGGTGGGCTTGTCGTTGGCCCAAATGCCGTTGGCAAAACTAAGTGAGAGCAGTGATTTTCTAGGGGCTTTGAAACTTCATTCATACCCGCAGTTAAAGAAGTGGGCATTATCGGGAATTATTCAAGAACTCAATTTAGATTATCACACAATTTCTGAGGCTGTTAGTGTTGAGGGACGCCTTGATGACGTTGGTTTTTTACCGATCGATAATTACCCTGGGCTTAAACATTTAAGTGCACATTTTTCCGGGACCGAGCAGCACATACAGATTAATGTTGACTCTCAAGGGGTTCGGTATTTCGACCGGAATGTTTTTGCAAAACCGGTGGCTATTCAATCACTGACAGGAGTCGTTGACTTGCGCTCGGAAGCCAAGCGTTGGGTTTTATCCAGTGATGACGTTGCCCTAACAATAGACCTGGGTGTTTTTCATAACCGATTTCAGTTAATTGTGCCTAAGGCAGGTGATGAGACATTTTTGAGTTTTCAGAGCCAAATTAAAGCAGTTCAGGCTCAAAAGATAGCCGGTTATTTACCTGTAGGTCTTTTAGATGGCGATTTGACCACCTGGTTACAGCAGGCTTTTTTAGCAGGGGAACTTGAACAAGCGGATTTTTTATTTCACGGTCCAGTAGCGGCCTACCCTTTTTTAAAGGGCGACGGAGTGTTAGAAGCGTTATTGGATATCAACGGTCTGGGTTTACAGTATGAACCGCAATGGCCGGTGTTTACCGGCATTGATGCCAGAATTTTATTTGTTAACGATGCGATGTACGGCGTTGCTGACCAGTGGTTATTGAATGGCTCTGCCGTGCTGGATAGTGAATTTCTAATTCCTTCTTTAACGCAAAGTGATCATGTGTGGGTGAAAGGAGAAGTGGTTGGAAAGGTTGAGAAAACCATAGGTTTTTTGGTGGAAACCCCTCTGAAGCCTATTGTTAAGCCGTTGGTGGATAGGTTTTCAGTGCAGGGAAAAAACCATCTTTTTCTTGATATGAAAATCCCGATAGTACTGTCGGCCGATGCGCATGTTAATGGCTTGGCGCGGCTCACTGATACGTCATTAGCGTTGTCATCCGTTAATTTTGTGGTGCAAAAAATTAACGGTGAATTAGGGTTTAGTGGACAGGGTCTTTATACGCCGGGCGCGCCACTTAAAGGTGAGGCTTTGGGTTTTCCGGTGTCAGCCGAGGTTAAAAATTTATCGGAAGCAACGCAGGTCGTTTTGAAAGGGTATACCGATGTTAATCATTTGGATGCTTTTTTTCCGAGTAAAGGGTGGTCGTTGATTAAGGGTGGCTCAGATTATCAATTGGCGATTGTTATTCCAAACGAACCCCAGAGAGCGACGCAATTGCGATTATTCTCAAATTTAACGGGAATGCAGGAGCAATTTTCTGATCAAAAGGCACCGCTGGATGCTGATTTTCAGGCGGTAGTTAAATTGGACCAAGCATCTGTGTATGAAGCACAGTTGAGTTATGGTGCGCAATTAAAAGCAGCCCTGTTGATTGATGCGCAAACGCAGCAGTTGAACGCCGCTCATGTCATGGTCGGTGAGGGGATACCGGATAGACCAACGCAGCCGGGTTTTGTGGTTACAGTTAAAAAAGAGCAATTGGACTTAGAACGGTGGTTAGGGGTGGCTCAACGGCTAGAAGGGAGCCACGCGCTTAACTGGAATACACTTAATTTACTCACCGTGGAGGTGGGTAAATTAACGTTAAAGAGCGGTGAACTAGCGCCGGTAGCGTTATCATTGAACCAGCAAGATGGCCTATTGTTAGGCGATTTTAAAGCCGGTAACACGCAAGGGACTTTGCGATGGCCGGTTAATTTAGCGGTTGATGAAACGATTAATTTAGACCTAAAGACCTTTGATATTCTAGAAGTTAATGACTTTTACCAACAATTAGAGGGGGGGGCGGCGTATTTTAGGGGATTTCCACGATTACAGTTAACCAGTGAACAGTTCTTTTGGCGTGGCATTGATCTGGGGCAATTTAGGCTTAAAACCACGACCTTGGCTGACCGGCTGATTATTAATAAATTAAGTTTAGTCTCTGATAGTCATCGATTGCGATTAAAGGGGCGTTGGTCTTTTTTAGATAACCAGACCGATCTGGTGGGACAATTTCATGGGGATGATTTTGGACTGTTATTGACTGAAATGGCGATTACCGATGAATTGTTAGGGGGGGTAGCGGATCTTGATTTCACCTTGAATTGGGACGGTCGGCCGACTACAGTGGCGATTGCTAAATTGAATGGTTTCGTTCGGGGGACTCTCGGTAAAGGGAGTTTATTAGGCATTGAGCCGGGTATTGGACGTATTTTAGGGTTTTTTGATCTGTCAGAATGGCGCCGGCGCCTAGAGCTTGATTTCAGCGATATGTTTGGCAAAGGATTGGCTTTTAATCAAGTGAACGGCAGTTTTCATCTGTACAGGGGCGTGGCGCACACGCAAGATTTAGTGATTGACGGTGTTTCGGCGAAAATAAAAGTAGTGGGGAAGGTTGATTTAGCGCAGAAAAATGTTCGGCAAGTGATTACCTTAACGCCTAAAAGCACAGCGTTAATACCATTTGCTGGTACAATTGCCGGTAAGGTGGTTGAGAGTATTACTGGGAGTCACCCGGACGAATTGACGCAGTTGCAATATTTTATTGAAGGTCCGTGGTTGCAACCTGAAGTGATTAGAGTTTATGAGAATGATGGGTTGTTGCAGAAATTCTGGACCGAATTGGTTAATTTCACTGAGGAAGTGCGATAGTCGTCTAAAGACTAAAAGTTGTCGTATTTTAAAGGGTTTAAGATAATTACTATGTATAAATTTGCAGCCATTCAAATGGCATCGGGTCCCAGCGTTGGAGCCAACTTATTAGAAGCTGATAAATTAATTGCTGAAGCGGCCCAAGCCGGCGCCCGTGTGGTTGCATTGCCTGAGAATTTTGCAATCATGGGCGAGTCTGAGCTAGATAAGGTTCATATTCGCGAAGTAGATGGCTCCGGTCCGATACAGACATTTCTTTCTGAGGCTGCAAAAAAATACGGTGTTTGGGTCGTCGGTGGCACAACGCCCTTGGTGGCCGAAGATGATAATAAAATAAGAGCGGCGTGTTTGACGTTTAATGATCAGGGTGAGCGTATCAATCGTTACGATAAAGTACATTTGTTTGACGTCAGTGTTCCGGGGACGGATGAAGAATACCGTGAATCCAATTCGATTGAAGCCGGTGACATCGAACAAGTAGCAGACAGTCCTTTTGGGAAATTGGGTTTTTCTATTTGTTATGACTTACGGTTTCCGGAGTATTTTCGCCGTATGGTCCGTCAAGGGGCGCAAGTGATTTTTGTGCCATCGGCATTTACCTCTAAGACCGGTGCGGCACACTGGGAAGTCTTGCTGCGAGCGCGGGCGATTGAAAATCTGTGTTATATCGTAGCGCCGAATCAGGGCGGTTTTCACACCAATGGTCGGCAAACCTATGGGCACAGTATGATTATTGACCCTTGGGGCGGTGTCTTAGATTGTCATAAGGCCGGTAAAGGTTTTGCGATTGCCGATATTGATATAGAACGGTTAAGTCAAACCCGTGCGTCCTTCCCGGTTTTATCGCATCGGAAATTCTATGTGGGTGAGCATCATGGCAGTTAGTGCGTTATCGTTGGCAAAAGAGAGTATTTTGGGGCCGGCAAATTTATTAGAACATGATATTGATCAAATTATGGGGTGTTTGTTGGGTGCGCAAGTGGATGCCGCCGATATTTATTTTCAATCCAGTCGTTATGAATCCTGGGTCTTGGAAGATGGTATTATTAAGCAAGGCACACATAACAGCGAGCAAGGTGCCGGTGTTCGGGCTATTTCCGGTGAGAAAACCGGTTTTGCCTACAGCGACCAATTAGTGTTACCGGCTCTGTTAGAGGCGGCCCATAATGTTAAGGCCATTACCCGTCAGGGGCAGCAACGCCGAGTACAGGTAGCGTCGGCTGCGGCGAGTCCGGCACTTTATTTACCGGTTAATCCATTGCACTCTATAACTGATCAGGAAAAGGTCGATTTATTGCATCGGGTCGACAGAGAAACCCGCAAGTTAGATGAGCGTATTGAACAGGTGATTGTGAGTTTAATCGGCGTGCATGACAGTATTCTGATCGCAGACCAAGACGGTCAATTAGCCGGCGATGTTCGCCCGTTAATCCGAATGAATGTCACGGTGATTATTGAACAAGCAGGACGACGTGAGCAGGGTAGTATGGGCGGCGGTGCCCGTGCTGATTATGGTTATTTTCTGGATGCTGACAAAGGGCTTGAGTACGGCCGTCAAGCCGTTCATCAAGCGGTTATTAATCTTGAGGCCACAGAAGCACCAGCCGGTGCAATGACGGTCGTTTTGGGTCCCGGATGGCCAGGCATCTTATTGCATGAAGCCATTGGCCATGGTCTGGAGGGCGATTTTAACCGTAAAGGAACTTCAGCGTTTAGTGGCCGGCTGGGTGAGCGTGTGGGCTCTGAATTATGCACCATTGTTGATGACGGTACTTTAACCGGGCGTCGTGGTTCTTTGTCGATTGATGATGAAGGGACCCCGACTGAAAATACCATGCTGATTGAGAACGGTATTTTAAAAGGGTATATGCAAGATAAACTCAATGCGCGGCTCATGGGCGTTAAGGCAACCGGTAACGGACGCCGTGAATCCTATGCGCATTTACCGATGCCGCGCATGACCAACACCTATATGTTACCCGGGGACAGTGACCCGGGCGAAATTATAGCGTCGGTGGAGAAGGGGCTTTATGCCAGTAATTTTGGCGGTGGCCAAGTGGATATTACCTCCGGTAAATTTGTCTTTTCGGCCAGTGAGGCTTATCTGATTGAAAATGGCAAGATCACCCGACCGGTTAAAGGAGCCACCCTGATTGGTAATGGCCCTGATGTGCTAACCCGGGTATCGATGGTGGGGAATGACTTAGAATTAGATAGCGGTGTGGGTACCTGTGGCAAGGAAGGTCAGAGTGTTCCGGTCGGGGTGGGGCAACCCACTATTAAGATCGACTCGTTAACCGTGGGTGGAACCAGTCTTTAATACAGTTTGAGTTAGGGTACTATTTTGCAAAATAAGGTAGAAATAGCACGCTTGGAGACGATTGTCACCAACGTGTTGGAAGAAGCTAAAAACCAAGGCGCCAGTGCGGCTGAAGTGGGGTTATCGATTGAACGTGGTTTATCGGTCACCTGTCGGCTAGGCGCGGTTGAAACGATTGAACATCACCGTGATCAGGGATTAGGCATTACTGTTTTTTTTGGCCAGCAAAAAGGCTCGGCCAGTTTGACCGATTTAACCGACGATTCAATTAAAGACGGTGTGAAAGCCGCTTGCAGTATCGCACGGTTTTCAGGCGAGGATCGTTTTTCAGGTCTGCCTGATTCCGACCGGTTGGCCACACAGTTTCCCGATTTAGATGTTTGTCATCCTTGGGAATTGTCAGCCGATCAAGCGATTACCTTGGCGTTAGATTGTGAAACCGTTGCCAGAGAGTTGGATCCTCTCATTACCAATTCGGAAGGGGCGACGGTTAATAGTCATCAGGGAATTAGTGTTTTGGGTAATTCACTGGGTTTTTTAAACGGTTATGAAAGTACGCGGCATTCACTCAGTTGTTCGGTTATTGGTCAACAGGGCGATGATATGCAGCGTGATTACTGGTATACCGTCGCCCGTAACGCCCATGACCTGGAGTCTTCAAGAAGTGTAGGTGTGATGGCGGCAGAACGGGCTGTGCGGCGTTTAGGCGCTCAGAGCTTAAGTTCTCGGCAATGTCCGGTACTTTACGCGCCAGAAGTGGCAGCCAGTTTATTAGGGCATTTTATCGGCGCTATCAGCGGCGGGAGTTTATATCGTAAATCCTCGTTTTTGCTGGATGCGCTAGAGACTCGGGTTTTCCCTGAATTTATCAGAATTCATGAGCAACCTTTTTTGCCGAAAGCCTTAGGGAGTTCAGCCTACGATGGAGAAGGCGTTGCGGCCAGGGCACACGATATTGTGACCGACGGTATTTTGGCCAGTTATGTGCTTGGTAGTTATTCGGCGAGAAAATTAGGGATGGAGTCGACCGGGAATGCCGGCGGTGTTCATAATTTAACCATTGAACCCGGCGATCAAGACCAACAGGGGTTATTAGCAACCATGGATACCGGTTTGTTAGTGACGGAATTAATCGGCCAGGGGGTCAATCAAGTCACTGGCGATTATTCGCGTGGGGCGACCGGTTTTTGGGTCGAGGGCGGCGTGATTCAATACCCGGTTGAAGAGATTACCATTGCCGGTAATCTTAAAGACATGTATCAAAATATTGTCGCGGTGGGTAATGATGTTGATCTGCGGCGCAATACCCGTACCGGCTCTATTTTAGTCGCTCAAATGACCGTTGCCGGCAGTACCGATTAGCGGGTCTTGATGTCTTTTCGGGCCTTTAACAGTGCTCCGATCAGGGCCGGTCCTTTATAGATGAGGCCGCTGTAGAGTTGCACTAAGACTGCGCCGGCGGCGTGTTTTTCGCCGGCATCGGCGGCGGTTAAAATGCCGCCGGCGGCAATCACCGGAATTTTTCCACCCAGTTGTTGGTTGAGACGTTTGATGACTGTCGTGGCAGCGGTTCGTACCGGCGCTCCACTTAGGCCGCCCGCCTCGTTAGCTGCCGGGTGTCCGGCAACCTTGGTACGGCTGAGAGTGGTGTTGGTGGCGATCACGCCATCGAGGTTAAATTCAAGCAGGAGTGCGGCGATATGGTCAATTTCTTCAGTCGATAAATCCGGAGCAATTTTTAATACCAAGGGAACGTGTTTTTTATGCTTGAGGTTAAGGGCTTGTTGTTCTTTGGATAATGCGGCAAGGAGCTGTCTGATGTCATCGCCTTGCTGGAGTTGCCGTAAGTCCTGGGTGTTTGGGGAGGAAATATTAACCGTCACATAACTGGCGTACGGGTAAACCTTTTTTAAGCAAATTAAATAATCTGTCGCTGCTTTTTCAATCGGGGTGTCGGCATTTTTGCCGATATTTATCCCGATAATTCCTTTGAATTGTGCTTTTTTAACGTTTTCAATCAGCCGGTCTACCCCTACGTTATTAAAGCCCATGCGGTTGATAATGGCTTCGTGTTCAACGAGACGAAATAAACGGGGTTTGGGGTTCCCCGGTTGTGGGCGTGGTGTTACGGTACCGATTTCAATAAAACCAAACCCTAAAGCAGCCAGTGAGTCGATATGGGCGCCATTTTTATCCAGTCCGGCGGCCAGTCCGACGGTATTTTTAAAGCTCAGCCCCATGACGGTTGAGGGAGGCGTTTTGACGGTCGGAAAGATTATTGTGGTGAGTTTAAAAAAATGTAGCCAGTCCAGTAGCGTGAGGGTAAAGGTATGGGCTGTTTCAGGGTCCAGTCTAAACAGCAGCGGTCTTGCGAGGGAGTATAAGTTCATAGGGTTTGTGCGTTAAGTTGATAGGGGTTGGGGTCAACGATCGGAGTGCGTTGACAAATTAAATCGGTTAACAAGCGCGCTGATGCCGGCGCCATGATCAGGCCGCTACGGCCATGACCGCAGTTGATGCTCAGGTTGTTAATGGTTGGGTGTAAGCCAATAATAGGAATGCCATTGGGGGAGCCCGGGCGAAGGCCGGCCCAGTGGTGGGTGATCGGCCATGGCTTTAAGTCCGGTAGTAAATTTAAAGCAAAGTCCGTTAAGGCCGCTTTGGCTGGTGTGGTCGTGGTTTTGTCAAAACCCATTTTCTCGACGGTGCTGCCGGCCAGTATTTTACCGTCTTTTCGCGGTATTAAGTAGCGATCGCCGGCTAAAATCATCGGCGCTAACAGTCCTGGGGGGGCATCAAAAATCAGCATTTGGCCTTTAAGGGGTTGGACCTTGAGCGTAGTAGGGCCGGCGCTGGGCCAAAGCGTTTGCCACAGTTTCCCAGACCAGGCGCCGGTGGTTAAGGCGAGATGATTAACCGGTAAGGCACCTTGGCTGGTGGTAAGGACGGTGATCCGATTGTTTTTACAGCGCACACCTTGTAGGACGCAATCTTCGATTAAGGTGACCTTTTTTGCGTGTAAATCGGCTGTCAGGGCTTTGATGAAAAGGGGGTTACGAAGCTGTGCGATGTCAGGAAGCCATAAGGGGTGGTCAAACGGACCGTTCAATCGGGACAAGAGTGATTCGGGTGCAGATTCCACCGGGGTGTGATTACGTTGGCACCACTGCTGGGCGGCCTGGTAATCAGGGTTTTCGGTAATGAGCAAACCTGAGGTTAAATACTCAGGGTCAATACCGGTCGCACCGTGCAGCGTTTCGGTCAGGGCGGGGTAAAGCGTTAAGCTGGCATTGACGAGCGTGGTAATAGAGGCGTCTTGGCGCCAAGGGTATAAGGGCAGCATGATGCCGCCGCCGGCCCAGGAGGCTTCCCGGCCAATTTTCTGGCGCTCAAGAACCGTTACGGTCAGGCCGGCCAAGGCGAGTTCGCGGGCGCTTAACAGCCCCATGATGCCGCCGCCAATCAGGGTGATATCGGGTGTACCTTGCATGAAAAAATAGCATATGGTTAATTTAAGGGGGTTATTTTACCTTAAAAAGCATGTCTTTCGGGTTTCGATTGTCGGGAGGTTAGCGGCGGCTGATGCCTTGTTGTATTTGTAAGTGACACTGCTGGCACCGGCTATAAAGTGTTGCGAGCTGGGGTGTCAGGGTGGAGGCGTTAATTAATTGTTCAAAAGCGCAGTCCGGGGTCAAAAGGGCTGGCAGTTCAACGGAGACCTCATGGCTATGGATGCCGTGTTTTTGAGCGACCAGTAGATAATACAAATAATGCAGTGCACGAATAATCAGCTGTGGGTTATTAAAAACATCGGCAATAGCGCCTAAAAGAGCGATTTGAAAAGAGCGTGAACGGTTATCCAGAGTGAGTTCGCTGCCCTTAACCGTGCAGATCACCGGTAAGACTTTTGCAGTGGTGGCATCACTAAAGTCTAAAGTAGGCAAGGGTTGTTCAGGTTTTGGGCGTTGTTGTTTTTGGGTAATAGCATGTGCGTAATACCAACTCATGCTGGTAGCGACCGGATCATCGGTGGGCGCGGTTTCAGGGTTTGCGAAGGCAGTGAGTACCGGGACCAATTGGCGGCTGAGGTCAGTCAGTGACGTGTCGTTCGGGTCCGCATCTAAGACCCTATGCGCTAAGCCGCCGATCAGGATGAGTCGGGATAAGGGGTCAAACTGTGCTGTTTGTGCCAGTAATCGGCGGATGGCAGGGGCTTCTAGCGCCGTTGTGGTCCACGCCAAAAAGGCAATTACATTGCCCAGAATATACGGGTTTTCTTGTTGTTGCGCACAGTTTAAGAGTTGTTTGATAAAGCTGTCGGTCAGGGTGTCGGTAAAATTATCACCGGCGAGACGAAAGATGCGGGTAGGAAAGGCGCTCAGGCCTAACCGTTCAAAATGGCGGTTTTGAAGGCAGGTGACAAAAAATTGGGCCAGTAAAAAATCTTGCCATTGCTGATGCATAAAGCGAAATTGCACGCTGTCGGTGGGAATAAAAACACTGTTTTCTAACAGTGTCAGGCAACTCGCTGGGTGTTCAATAATACTGAGGCTGGTGAGAAGATCGCACCTATGGGGTTCAATTTGACGGTAATACCAATCGCTGTTGGTTGTTTTGCTGTGTTCAAAAAAGGCTTCCCAGTTTTTCCGGTGGGTTTTAGCGTCATGGCTCAGGGCGGTACTGTTACTGGTGCCGCGCGAGGCGACAAAAAAAAGCCAGGCGATAAAAGCTAAGGCTTGGGCTAGGTGGGTTACGGTGATAAATTGCTGGGTTTGAGTTAAGGTGCCGACCAGTGGATTGCGGGCTAACAGACCGCGCAGCGTTTGGCAAAAAATACTGCTTTGGGTGGGGGTTTCAGGGCGTCCCAGCTGGCAGCCGGGGTCGGGTTGGTAATTGGCTAAAATGGCTGGGGTTAATACCTGTTCCAATAAATGTGGGTTATCTGCCAACGTGGCGACCCAATCACGGCAGGCCGGGAAAAGGGCTTGGGCCTGATCGGCCGTCAGCGCTTGAATTTCAAAAATATCGTCTCGAGAGCGGGTAAGCCGTTCGAGGCCGTGGGTGGAACTTCGCAGGCTAATCAGCACGGTGAGCCGGGTGTTATTGGCGTAGCGTTGATTAAAAAGGTGTAACAGGGTCTGGATTTGGGCAATGCCTAAATTAGCATGATTACTGAGAAAATCATCCAAACCGTCCAGAATCAAGGTGGTGGGTTTTTTCAGTAAGGTCTCTTCCAGCCAATTTCGGTCACAGTTCAGCTCCGGCGAGAGTGTTTCGCACCGCTGGAGCCACCATTGCCACAGGCGTTCCCAGTCAAATTCTTGGGTGGTATGGTCCTCAAAAGTAACTTGTTGCAGCGGGATGAACAGCACTAAGGGGTTGGGTGGGGCCGGTGTGGAAAGGTAATTACACCCTAAGTGCCAGGCAATCATGCGGCAGACAAACGATTTTCCCACTCCCGCCTTACCGGTAATCACCAGTTGCCGGGGGCGCTCATCGCTGCGTTGGACTGATTGGGTGACCTGATTGACGATGTGTTGTTGGCTGCCAACATGGGCGCCGTTGATAGCGGGCAACGGGGTTGCTGTGATGTCGTCGGTCTGCTCGATCAGCTGTGTACAGGCGGATTTTTGGTTCACTTGGACAATTCTTTTGAGAGTTTCATCGACCAGCATCGGCCCTAAGTCTTGGGCTTGCAGGCGCACGATGTCGGCGGCAATACTGACAATCGGGGCGTTAATGCGTTTAGGGATTTTAATCGATTTATGGGTCCCGCGAAAAAAGATATGGCGCGCAGGGCCGTCTGTCTGATAACGCACAGACAGGTCCGATTTAGCACCGATATCCTGCACTTTGGGGTAGGGCAGGTGGGCGAGTTTACAACGGCGTTGTTGCTGCAGAAATTCGGCCTCCCAGTGGCGAAGCTCTTTATTCTTACAATAAATACTGGCGATCAGGTCGTTTTTGCCAAAATCTTTTTTCCCTTGGGTTAGTAATCGGGTCAGTGCGAGTGCCGGCCAGGCGAGCGGGTACAGCCCTTGATAGGCAAAATGACCCAGACTGCCGGTTAAGGGGTCGCCGCCCTGGTGCGGGACGGCAATGTTCAGCACTCGGCGGGTTTTAAACCACAGCGATTCATTGCTGGGGTAGTCAAGGCTTTGGTGGTCAAGCCCGGTTTCAATATGGGCGGCAAAGGCATTACTTAAGAGTTGTTTGACCACCAGTCCGCCGGTGCTGTGGGTAATAAAAATTAAATGGCGGTGGTCGTTAAATTCATTGTCCAGCCATACGGCTAAATCATCGGCTGCTTGTTCGAGGCTGCTACGCTCCCAAGGCTTTGAGGGGTAGTCAAAGGAGATGACATCGCAGTTAACCCCCGCCTTGGTGAGCACCCATTCGGGCATTTTGCCCCAGGTTTTTAAGCTGTCGCCAAACAGGCCGTGGACAAACACCACTAAACAGCGGCTATTGGCAGCCTTTGCAGGAGTTGTGGTGCGGTGAATGGCACCGTAGCGGCAGGTTTCCGTCCAAAAGGATGACGCCATGGTCTTTACAGTTAACTAGTGAGGTCTAAGGGTATAAGGCATTTAATTAATTTAACACGATTGCTTAAGATTGCCTTAACTTTAAGGTTTTAAGGGCCTGTGTGCGTGGATTTTAGGCGTTAAAGCGCGGTTATGACTTTTATGCGCGGTTTGAGCGTCGTTTGAGGTATTAAAAGGGTTAGAAAATCCCATTTTAGGAGGGGTTAAGGGCTGCATGCGGTGTGGCGTAACAGCAACAGTTAATAATTAAATTTAACTAATATTTATAAGGCATTGATTTTAAAAGTAAATAGCGCTAATAAAAAAACAACTAAAGGCTTGAAATATTGCCTGAGAGTTGCTAATATGCAAACCGTAGCATTAGCCATTGTTGTAACCGGCGATTAAGTGTTGCAACAGAGATAAAAATGTGAAAAAAAATTCTTTTAAGGGGGAATAAATGAAAAAAACACAACTAGCCGCAGCGATTGCCTTAGCAGTCTCAGGCGCAGTGATCGCACCGCAAGCCACAGCGGGCGACCATACAAGCATGCAGGCGCAAATCAATGCGTTATCGGGCATGATGAAATCAATGCAAAAAGAACTGAAACGCGTTAAATCAGCGGGCGGTGCACAATCGTTGCAAGAATGGGAAAATACCGTTAATGCGGTGAAAGTATTGAAGCAAAAGAAAAACCGAGTCTCGTTCAGAGGCGGTTTTGCACGGATGGATAACAGCCGTATTGGCGATATTCTAACTGACGCTAATTGGGATGGCAGTGGTGGCGGAATTAACATTGGTGGGTTAGGCGTTAATACTGCAGATTTAACAGGAAATGATCCGAATGGTGACCGGGATGGTTGGTATTTTGGTGCCGCTCTAGATCATCATATCAATAGCGACTTGTTTGGTATTTCGGATTTAATCGGTGTGCCGGCTGAAGTGTTGGCTGAAATCATGTTTGAATACAAAGAATTTGATCGTGCAAGTTTGAATCGTGCGCCATTACCGACTGCGGCTAATGATTCAGTAAATGCTATTATTCAAAATGGTGGAATGGATTCATTAGCTGCAGCTGTTTGTAGTACAGATGCACTAAGTACCGCAGGGTTGGGTCTCACTGCGGGTGATGTTGGTCCTTATGGTGCTTGTGCAAATACTGTTACGGTTACACAGTTTACTTTAAGTGCTTCACCTAAAATCAAGTTCATGGAAGGCAGTAATTTTCGCCCTTGGGTCATCCCAGCAGGTTTTGCATTCCACGTGATCAGTCCTCCATCTGATGGGGTTACAGTGAGTACAGTCGGTGTGCAATTTGCAGTCGGTGCCGATTATAAAATCTGGAAAGACATTTATGCCGGTGGTGATATCCGTTATCACCTAACCAGTAATGCGACCGACGGCGTTAACGTTGACGGCATGACAGCCGGTGGTTATGTCAGTTTAGGCTTCTAAGTTGACGTAAAAAAAACCGCTTTCGGTTAATAAAAAGGCAAGGGTTAAATCTTGCCTTTTTTTATGCCGGTAGTTTTTTGCATTAGGGTTATTAAAATAATCAAAAAAAGACTTTTTGTTTCTTCAAAAGAGGTTGTGGTTTTTTTTGGGTTCTTAAAGTAAGCCCTCTTGTCAGAAAAGTTAAGGCACTAAATCTAACATTTCACAAATGTCGGTGTAAGGAACGCCGATGCTTTCATTGATTGGTTCAACGGCCTCAGTGTTGCCGGCCTCAAACAGGCTGGTGAGGGGACGTCTTCGGGAAAGGAGTTACTGCAAATGTGGCTTATCGGCGCACCGTTTTCGGTCATGGTTTGACGGGTCGCGATCACCTTTTGTTGCACCTCGGCGAGTTGCTCTAAGGTAATGCCCGGGAGTTAGCGTTTTACGGCGTAGGTCGTCATCAGCATTTTATCCAATTTTGTAGTTAATGGTCACTATCAGACTTGTACCATCATTGCTTGTTCAGTTTAGGTTGGTAATTCACCGCGATATTGTTAGCATAGCCCCCCTATGCGAACACTTTACCCAGACCTTGCCCCGTTTAAGACCTTTCATCTGGCCGTAACGGCGGGTCATGCCCTTTATGTCGAGCAATCGGGGAACGCCTCTGGTATTCCGGTGCTTTTCCTGCACGGCGGCCCGTGTTCAGGGACAAGACCTTCTCACCGTCAGTTTTTTAATCCCGATTTTTTTCATATCATCTTGTTCGACCAACGCGGCTGCGGACAATCAAAACCTTTTGGGAAAATCCAAGGCAATACTACTGCTGATTTAATTACCGATTTGGAAACGATTCGAAAACATCTTAGCATTGACACTTGGGTGCTCTTTGGCGGCTCTTGGGGGGCGGCTTTAGCCTTGTTGTATGCACAACAATATAAAGAGCGGGTTGATGCGTTAGTGCTTCGGGGCGTTTTTTTAGCGCGTCGCCAAGATATGGACTGGTTTATAGTAGAGGGTGCCAATAAAATTTACCCCGAATTGTTTGAGGATTTGCTCGCCGCCTTGCCAGAACATGCTGTTAACGAGCGCGTCGAGAGTCTTTACAAGACCGTATTCGGGACCGATCATCAGGCAGCAATCAAGGCGGCCAAAGCGTGGGCGCTGTGGGGCAATCAATTAGCCTTGGGGGCGGATTATAGCGCCGATGATGAAGGCGTTGATGCGGAAAAGTTACTAGCCCAAGTTAAAATGGAGCTTCACTATGCCAAAAACCATTACTTTATTGAAGAGAATCAAATTCTAAATCAATGCGGTACACTGACTGATATACCGGTGGTCATTATTCATGGGCGCCAGGATTTAGTTTGTCCACTGGAGGCAGGCTGGCAGTTGGCCCGTGCCTTACCGCAGGCTGATTTTAAAGTGTTACCGGCAGCCGGCCATATTGCTCAAGGGGAGGCCATGGTCGATGCCTTGGTCACGGCGATGGATGATTTTAAAAAAGAACCTAATAGGTAAAAGGAAAACAACGTTTTGGAAAAACCTAAGAAAAAAAGAATTATTATCGCGATGACCGGCGCGACTGGCGCCGTTTACGGCTATCGCATGTTGGCGATTTTAAAAGAGATGCCTGATTTTGAAACCCATTTGATTATTTCCGATGCCGGGGTGTTAAATATTAAGCACGAATTGGATTTAAAGCGTAAAGACCTGTATGCCTTGGCCGATGTTGGTCACGACATTAACGATATTGCCGCCTGTGTCGCCAGTGGCGCGTTTAAAACCGATGCGATGATCATCGCCCCGTGTTCGATGAAAACCTTAGCAGCCATCGCGCACGGCTTTGGCGATAACTTAATCTCAAGAGCGGCGGATGTGTCTTTAAAAGAACGACGCCGGTTGGTGGTGGTGCCCCGTGAAACGCCGTTGAATTTAGCTCACATTCGTAATATGGGCTTAGTGACGGAAATGGGCGGCATTATTTTCCCGCCGCTCCCGGCCTTTTACGGCAAGGCGAAAACCTTAGCACAACTCATTGACGAAAGTGTCGGGCGGATACTGGAGACTGCCGGGGTACAAACCCAAGGCTTGTATCAGCCTTGGGAAGGTTTACATTAAAAAAGTTTGAACGGCGCGGCGAGTTTAAAGATCAATTACTGATGTTTTTAGAGTTCTTGCTATTTCTAAAAACCAAGGGTACTTCAATCGTTTGCTCAGCACTGGCCATAGCTTGGTCGATGGCCGCTTGCACCAGATGTTTATTCGGCGATTTACTGCATACCGGGTCGGTGTTATACATATCGCCAGTCAGTAAATAGGCCTGACAACGGCAACCGCCAAAGTCTTGGGCTTTCTCAGAACAACTCCGACACGGCTCTTTCATCCAGTCATCGCCGCGGAAAAAATTAAACGCTTTTGAGTCGTTCCAGATGGCATCGATACTGAAATCGGTGACATTGGGGCAATCAAGACCTGGGAGTTCGCGTGCGGAATGACAGGGCAGTGCAACGCCGTCAGGCGCTACCGTTAAAAAGGTGGTGCCCCAGCCATTCATACAGGCTTTCGGGCGATCCTCATAATAGTCTGGCACCACATAGTAAATTTTCATTTTGCCTTTGACGGTTTCTTTGTAGTCTTGGGCAATTTTTTCAGCGGTTTCAAATTGCTCACGGCTGGGCAGGAGTAAGTCGCGGTTTTTATGGGCCCAGCCGTAGTACTGGGTGTTGGCTAATTCTAAGTAATCGGCACCTAATTCAGAGGCCATTTTTAGAATGTCCGCCATTTGGTGAATGTTTTTCCGGTGAATCACCACGCACAGCACCATCGGGTAGCCGTGTTTTTTAACCAGCCGGGCCACGTCTTGCTTGTGGCTGTAGGACTTGGTGCCGGCAATGTGATCGTTAAGTTCTTGGGTGCTGGCCTGAATGCTGACTTGAATGTGGTCGAGGCCGGCTTCTTTAAGTTCCACAATGCGCGCTTCAGTGAGGCCGTAGCCGGAGGTGATCAGGTTAGAGTAATAGCCTAAACCGCTGGCATGGCGGACAATTTCGGCCAAATCGGTGCGGGTCAAGGGTTCGCCGCCCGACAGCCCCAACTGTACGGCACCCATTTTTCGGGCCTCAGTTAAGACCCGTTTCCAGTCCTCAGTACTCAGCTCCGTGGGGTAGTTACTGTAATCCACAGGGTTAGAGCAATAAGGGCATTGCAATGGGCAGGCATAGGTTAGCTCTGCCAGTAACCAGCGCGGTTTATGGGGGTTAGTGTTCGGTGATCCAGCCATTGTTCAGTGCTACTTCTAAAAATTGGGAAATGTCATGTTTAAGACCGTGCGCTTGAAATTTTTCTTCCAAGTCGGTGACAATTTTATCAAGATTTCGGCTCCCATCACACAGTTTAAGGATTTCAGCCGAACTTTGGTTCAGTTCAACCATGCCTTCGGGGTATAAAATAACGTCTTTTTGTTGCGCCTCTTCCCACTGCAGGCGGTGCATGGGTGAGAAAGCCCATAAGCTGTCGGGGTTTAGTGCCATGAGGTGTGTCCTTTACGCATCTTCGATATTAAAATAGGGCGGTGTCTCATGGACATAGGCCATGGTCATGGCATCGAGCATGGTCCACAGTACATTGAGTTTAAACTTGAGGATGGTTAGCATTCTTTCCTGTTGTTCACGGGTTTTATACCAATCCAGCGTGATTTCAAGGCCGTGGTTCACATCGCGCCGCGCCTCGGTCAGGCGTTTTTTAAAGTATTGATAGCCGCGCATATCTATCCAGGGGTAATGCTCTGGCCAGTTGTTAAGGCGTTGTTGATGGATTTTAGGCGCAAAGAGCTCAGTGAGGGATGAACTGGCGGCTTCATGCCAGTCAGCACGCCGGGCAAAATTAATGTAAGCGTCGACCGCAAAGCGGACGCCGGGCAGTACGTGTTCTTGTGAGACCACTTCGTCGCGGGTTAAACCCACCGCTTCACCCAGTTGAATCCATGCTTCAATGCCGCCGGGATCATCGCCCTGGCCGTCGTGGTCAAGAATCCGTTGTACCCATTGCGAACGGGTCGCTTGATCGGGGCAATTAGCCATGATATTGGCATCTTTAATAGGAATACTAACCTGATAATAAAAACGGTTAGCCACCCAGCCCTGAATTTGTTTTCGGGTGAGCTCGCCATTATTCATCATCACATGGTAGGGATGATGAATGTGGTAGTAGCGCTCCATGGCGCGAATTTGGGCTTCAAAGGCTCCACGACTTAAAGGATCTTGAGCGGTCATAGGTTTTGTTCCGTTACAGTTCTATTTCAAGACCGTCGTAGGCCACTTCAATACCGGCTTGATCCAGAATTTGTCGTTGCTCTGAATCTTCATCTAAAATCGGGTTGGTATTGTTGATATGAATCAATATTTTTCGGGTATTGTCGATCGTATTGAGGGTTTCGAGCATGCCGCCGGGGCCTGATTGTGCCAAATGGCCCATATCTTGTGCGCGTTTAATACCGGCTTTCTGGCAGATCATTTCGTCATCGGTCCAAAAAGTCCCGTCTACTAACAGACAGTCAGCCGCTTCCATCGCGCGCATGACGTGCGGTTCAAATGCCCCTAAGCCCGGTGAATAGTAAACCTTTTTTCCCGTTGAAATTTGTTCAATAATCACCCCGACATTGTCGCCGTCATGCGGGTCGTGGCGGTGCGGTGAATACGGCGGTGCTTTACTTTTTAAGGCGTGGGTATAAAAACGTAAATCATCAATGCCGGCAATTTCAAAGCCACTGCCATCGACCGGAATCGGGTGGTGATTAACGGTGCAATAGTCAGCCAGCATATTAAAGAGCGGGAAGCCGGTGGTGAGATCTTGTCGGACCATTTCGCTACAGTAAATATCTAAAGGTTCCCCTTCGCGTAAGATGAGCAAACCGGTGGTATGGTCAATCTGACTGTCCATGAGCATGATCGCTTTAATACCGGTGTCGCGGATACCTTGTTTGGGTTGTATTGCAGGAAAGGTTTCTAACTGCGTGCGAATATCCGGAGAAGCATTAATCAGGAGCCAGTTAGTGTCATCGGTACTGACAGCAATTGATGACTGGGTACGGGCTTTGGCGTTGATATCGTTGTGTCGCAACCGACGGCAATTATCGCAGTTGCAGTTCCATTGAGGAAAACCGCCGCCGGCGCCGGAACCTAATACTCTTATTTTCATATTTTAAATCCTAAATAAATGCGATGGGTCAGTCAATGTAGAGGCTGAATGATACTATGGGGAGGGTTAAAGAATAAAGAGAGCAATAAAAAAAGGGGCTCACGGAGCCCCTTTTTAACAAGCCGTTAATCGATTAACGGTTGTTGATATACATAGTCACTTCGAAACCAAAACGAAGATCTGTGTAACTTGGTGTTTCCCATTTCATGGTATATACCTCCAAAATTTTTATTATTTAAGCTAGCTTGATCAAGAAAGCTACCCGTGAGTATACGATGAAAAAATTGAGAACGCAATGTTGAGTTAGGACGATTACTCCGCTTGTTGTCGGTTTAAGAGTTAAGGGTCGGCGATGGTTTTGTGCTTTCAGTGAAGTCATTGATTGTTTTTTATAATATAACACTTGAAGTATTAGGGCTAGTCAGGTTATAGTTCCGCGGATATAATTTTTTGGAGTTTTTATAGATGTTCGGTGAGGTTATTTTTGTAACGCTGGCTATGTTTTTAGCCGCTTTTGTTATTTGTATCCCGTTTGGTTTTTTTATCTACGCTTTTGAAAAAGACCCGAAACAACCGTTTGGTGAGGTGCACGGTGCCAGTCACGGGATGGGACCGGTACTCGCTAAGATTGATCCTTTTTTACAAAAATGGTTAGCGCAGAAAAAAAACGGCTGAATACGTCGTGGCTCCACAATAAGGTCATGCCTAAGCTGTCAGCGTTGACTACAGGTTGGGCACAGTGGGTTCTTCTTTAGGGTCAGGCTATTCCATTCCATGGTTAAGCCATCAAGCAATAATAGCCGACCGGTCACGGTTTTCCCGATTCCGACAATCACTTTAAGGGCTTCTAAGGCCTGCATGGATCCGATGATACCGGTGATGGGGGCGATGACCCCATGGGTGGCGCAGTTTTGTTGTTCGTCGTCGGACTCCTGATACAGGCAGTTATAACACGGACTTTCAGCATGCCCCGGAGTAAAGACTGACAGTTGCCCTTCAAAGCGAATAGCAGCGCCGGAAATAAGCGGTGTCTGGTGCTTGACACAGGCTCTGTTAATCGCAAAACGAGTCTTAAAGTTATCGCTGCAATCGAGTACGATATCTGCCTTTTTAACTTCTTCCAGTAACTGATTGCCCGCCAATCGTTCATTTTTAGCGATAACTTGTGTTTCAGGATTTAAGCTTTTCAGTGTTTGTGCACTTGAAAAAACCTTATCAGTCCCAATATCTTCAGTATGGTGAGTAATTTGGCGTTGGAGGTTGGACAGATCGACAACATCATCGTCATACAGGGTGATGTGACCCACTCCCGCGGCAGCCAGATAAAGGGTGGCAGGGCAACCCAAGCCACCGGCACCAATCGTGAGTATGCGGCTGTTTAGGATGCGTTGTTGGCCGTCAATATCGATTTGCGGCAACATGATCTGGCGGCTATAACGTAATAATTGCTGGTCATTCATGATCGGGTGATTGGCTAAAGAGAGAGCCCAAATAATGCCAAAATACTTGACAGACTGCAAAAGATAGTTATTATTAGCACTCATTGATGTCGAGTGCTAATTGCATTTGAAGCTAAAAAGTAATTGTTTAATTTTAATTAGGAGAAGTTGATGGGAATACGTCCGTTACACGACAGAGTAATTGTCAAACGTGTTGAAGAAGAAACAACCTCAGCAGGAGGCATTGTGCTTCCAGGTTCAGCAGCAGAGAAGCCCAGTGAAGGCACTGTGTTGGCTGTAGGCAATGGTAAAGTTCTTGATAATGGCGACGTTCGTGCACTTGATGTAAAAGTTGGCGATAGAGTGTTGTTTGGAAAATACTCCGGCAACGAAGTCAAAGTTGATGGCGATGATCTAATCGTTATGCGTGAAGAAGACATCATGGGTGTTTTGGACTAAGTGTCGCGCTTGATTTACCTGATAAGAATATTAATTAATCGTTTATAGGATATAAAATGGCAGCAAAAGATGTAATTTTCGGCGATGAAGCCCGTAATAAAATCGCTGCAGGTGTCAATGTTTTGGCAAATGCAGTAAAAGTAACTTTGGGCCCTAAAGGGCGTAATGCCGTACTCGACAAAAGTTTTGGTGCACCGACTATGACTAAAGATGGTGTGTCGGTTGCAAAAGAAATCGAATTAAAAGATAAATTCGAAAATATGGGCGCGCAAATGGTTAAAGAAGTCGCATCCCATACTTCTGATGCGGCCGGTGACGGTACTACAACCGCGACTGTTTTAGCACAATCAATTGTCAATGAAGGTTTGAAAGCGGTTGCAGCGGGCATGAACCCCATGGATCTGAAACGTGGTATTGACCAAGCGGTCATTGTTGCTGTGAAGTCCATTGAAGAATTAGCCGTACCGTGTATTGATGGTAATGCGATTGCTCAAGTCGGTACTATTTCAGCGAATTCAGACGTGTCAGTGGGTCAGATCATTGCCGATGCCATGGGCAAAGTCGGTAAAGAAGGCGTGATTACGGTTGAAGAAGGCAGCGGTCTGGACAATGAGTTAGATGTGGTTGAAGGCATGCAGTTTGACCGTGGTTACCTATCACCTTACTTCATTAACAATCAAGACAGCATGAGTGTTGAGTTGGAGAACCCATTCATTTTGATTTTCGATAAGAAAATTTCTAATATCAGAGATTTATTGCCTATTCTTGAGAATGTGGCTAAAGCCAGCCGTCCGTTATTGATTGTCGCTGAAGACGTTGAAGGCGAAGCTCTGGCAACGTTAGTGGTTAATAACATGCGTGGTATCGTTAAAGTCGCGGCTGTTAAAGCGCCGGGTTTTGGTGATCGTCGTAAAGCGATGTTGGAAGATATCGCTATCTTGACCGGTGGTGTGGTTATTTCTGAAGAAGTCGGTTTGTCTTTGGAAAAAGCAGAGCTGGATCAACTCGGAACTGCGAAAAAAGTACAAATCACTAAAGATAATACCACTGTGATTGACGGTGCGGGTGCTGAAGACCAAATTACCGGTCGTGTGGCGCAAATTCGTGCACAAGCAGAAGATGCAACGTCAGACTACGACAAAGAAAAACTACAAGAGCGTTTGGCTAAATTAGCCGGCGGTGTTGCAGTTATTAAAGTCGGTGCAGCGACTGAAATGGAAATGAAAGAGAAAAAAGCCCGTGTTGAAGATGCTTTACATTCAACAAGAGCGGCCGTTGAAGAAGGTGTTGTACCGGGCGGTGGTACTGCTTTGGTTCGTGCCATCAGTAGCCTTGAGGGTTTAGATGCTGCTAATAATGATCAGTCAGTCGGTATTGCTATTTTACGTCGTGCGATGGAAGAGCCTTTGCGTCAGATTGTTGCTAATGCGGGTGCTGAAGCATCGGTTGTTTTGAACGATGTTAAAAACGGTGAAGGTAACTATGGTTACGACGCCGCTTCGGGTGAATACGGTGATATGGTCGCGCTGGGTATTTTAGATCCGGCTAAAGTCACACGTTCAGCACTACAAAATGCAGCGTCTATCGCAGGTTTAATGATCACGACCGAAGTTATGGTTGCAGATCAACCGGATGATAGCGCTTCAGCATCTGCGATGCCTGATATGGGCGGCATGGGTGGTATGGGTGGTATGGGCGGCATGATGTAATGTCAGTCCGTCAGTCTTTGGGTGATTAGTAAGTAATCTGAACGACAGACTGTTCTACTTTAAAGAAGCAGTGCGAGAAAATCGAATGATTTTTGCGCGCTGCTTTTTTTATGTCCGATAGTTAATGACGGGGTGTTATTGGTCGTGACAAACTTAAGATGATCAACGTAGATAAGTGCGGTGAAAAAAGTGACACCTTATCGTGATGGAAAAAATAACAGGGTGATTTTTTATTCATTGCCACCGATGGTTCTCAAATTTTAAAAGGTTTCTTTAAGATCTTTGTTTAATGGATAGGAGTGGTTTATGAAAAAGCAATTAGCGGCTTTGTTCTTAATGATGGTGATGATGGGGCCAGCAGGGACGGCCGTTGCCGGCGGTCATTCTAACGTTATCGTTTCTACTGCCGTCGGCATGGTGAAACTGCCTTTTAAGATAGTGGGCGGTGTGGTGGGCGGTCTTGTCGGCGCCATAACGGGAGGTTCTCAAGGTGTTGTGGATGTCTGGTCATCAATTAACGAAGAACATGCGACCAATCCTTTGTTGGTACTGCCTGTCGGTGTCATTGGTCTTGTTTATGCGGTTCCTGTCGGGTTGGCAACCGGTGCGCCCTCGGGTGCGATAGAAACGGCTCAAGTCGGTTTTAACTGGATGTAACGTAACGATCTGAAAATTGCATTAACAGTCAGAGTCGCTCCAGTCGGTAACGGTTGGAGGCTTTTTTATAGCCAAAGACACTGTTTTTCGGTGCTCGTGGGATTAATGTTAAGCGATGTCTTTGGCCTGCAAGTCAGCATGATAGGAAGACCGTACTAACGGTGCACTGGCGACCTGAGCGAAGCCCAGTTGCCGGGCATAGTTGCCAAATTGTTCAAATTCTTCCGGCGTGTAATAGCGCTGTACAGCCAAGTGGTCGGGGCTGGGTTGAAGGTATTGACCCAAGGTCAGCATGGAGCAACCATGATCCAGCAGATCGGTCATCACTTGATGGACTTCTTCCGGTATTTCGCCAAGGCCCAGCATAAGGCCTGATTTAGTGACAATGCTCGGGTGTTGTTGTCGGTGTAATTGCAGCAGTTTTAACGAGTCCTGATAGTCGGCACCGGGGCGAGATTGTTTGTAAAGCCTTGGGACGGTTTCTAAATTATGATTAAACACGTCGCAAGGGTGGGCGGCTAATTTTTCCAGGGCAACGTCTATGCGGCCTCGAAAATCAGGGACCAGAATTTCTATTTTTGTAGTCGGTGTTGTTTCACGAATAGCACGAATACAGGCGGCAAAATGACTGGCGCCACCGTCTCTTAAGTCGTCACGATCAACGGAGGTAATGACCACGTATTTAAGATCCATGGCTTCGATGGATTCAGCAAGGTGCAGGGGTTCACCTAGGTCTAAGGGTAACGGTTTGCCATGGGCCACATCACAAAAGGGACAGCGACGGGTACACAAATCGCCCATGATCATAAACGTAGCAGTACCGTGTTGAAAACATTCGGCTAGGTTAGGGCACGCGGCCTCTTCACAAACGCTGTGTAATTGTTTTTCGCGTAAAATCTTTTTTATTTGATTAACCTTATTACCAACCGGTATTTTGACTCGAATCCAATCGGGTTTGCGCAGGGTTTCGATCGTTTTATCAACTTTGACCGGAATACGGGCCAGTTTGCTGTCATTGCGTTGATGGCTGTCTGGGGTGGCTCTTGAGGGCGCTTGGAAAGGGGCTTTTGAGGTCATGATAATTGTTGGTAAATAGAGTGAACTAACGGGATAGCCAGTTCATCGTTATTGATTGAAACATTGTGATTGATGAGTTGTGTCATTTCAAGGTTTTTAAAACCACAGGGGTTAATAGCGGTGAACGGTGTCAGATCCATATTATTATTAAGGCTTAAACCGTGATAACTACATCCGTTGCGAATTCTTAAACCCACGGAGCCTATTTTTTTTTGGTTGATATAAGTGCCGGGCGCCTCAGCTTTGGCATAGGCTAAAAGACCGTATTGTTTGAGCGTGTCGATCATGGCGGTTTCCAGCAAGGTGACCAGGGATCGAACACCCATGTTATGGCGGGTCAGGTCGATAAGGGTATAAACAACTAATTGTCCCGGACCATGGTAGGTGACTTGACCACCGCGGTCGGTGGTAATCACGGGAATGGCGGTCGGTTTTAACAGATGTTCTCGTTTGCCATTGAGTCCTAGCGTGTAAACAGGCGGGTGTTCAACAATCCAGAGCTCATCAGCCGTTTCAGCGCACCGGTTTTGGGTGAAGTCGCACATGGCCTGAAAACTGTCGTTATAGTCTTGAAGTCCTAAGTTTCGAACAATAGGCTGTTGTTCGGTCATTTAAAGCGCCATTACAATAGCATCACAGTCGGTGAGGTCGTGGTAAATAGCATCAAGTTGCACTTGGCTGGTGGCCACGATCGTTACGGTCAGTGCGGTGTATTTGCCGTTTTTGCTGGGTCGAGATTTGACCGTGCTTTTATCAATTTCTGCGACATGGTTTTGGATGATAGTTAAGACGGTGTCTTTAAGTGTTGGGCTAGAATGACCAACGACCTTAAGTGCAAAGGAGCAAGGAAAATCCAGTAAGCTTGTGTGTTCAGTCATGTTTTTTTTTCTCTTGAAAGAGGCTGTTGATGGTGTGCCATAAAGGACCAATAGTACCGGTACCCACCAAGAGTGAATCAAGCTCTGTGACTGGAATGATTTCCCGGGTTGAACTGGATAACCAAATTTCATCGGCTTGCTGAAGTGTTTCAGTCGTTATTGCCGTTTCTTGAAAAGGAATGTTTTGGTGTTGGATTAATTCAATGATTACTTTACGGGTGATGCCGGGCAGAATATTGCTGTTTTGGGGAGGGGTTAAAATAACACCGTTTTTAACCACAAAAATATTGCTTGCAGCGCCTTCAAGAACCAGATCATTTTTAATTAAAATGGCTTCGGCACACTGTTGGTCCAGTGCTTCTTGCCGCAGTAAAATATTGGCAAGTAGTGTCGTTGCTTTAACATGGCATAAGTTCCAGCGGGTATCTTCGATGGTGAGAGCCTTACTGCCGCAAGGTAAATGTTCAGTTAGTGCCATCTCAGCACTCATGGCAAAAATAGTCGGTACCAGATCGTTTGAAAAACCATGGTCACGTTTTGGCGTGACCCCGCGGGTAATTTGTAAATAGATATATTGATTTTTGTTAGGGTCTAACAAGGGTTGGAAGATTTCAAGCCACTGCTGTTTGCTATGCGGTTGAATCATCCGAATGCTTTCAAGGCTTCTTTTAAGGCGGTTTAAGTGGTCATCAAGAGAGAAGAGCCTGCCTTGATAACTGGGAATAACTTCATAGACGCCATCACCAAATAAAAACCCCCGATCTAAAACAGATATTTTTGCATCACACAGGGGTTGGTAATGGCCGTTTAAATAAACGAGAGATTGATCCAGTGGCATCATTGTTTATTGCGTTTTCAACAGTACGGTATCGTAGAGTTTTTGAAAAATACTGCCGATCGCAATAGGGCTTAAGGCGACCAGTGGTTTTTGAATGATGGTTTCATCTTGTAAGGTAATAGCGATAGAACCAAAAGTCTGGCCGGCGCCCACGGGTGCAATGATTCTTGAATCAACTGACATGACAGCTTTTAGGTCATCGTAATGACGTCTTGGAACCGTGACATAGAGATCATCGTTTATGCCTAAGGGCAAAGTGTTAGTTTCGCCCTTCCAAACTTTGACTTCGGTGAGTTTTTGATGCGCGTCGTAGAGTTTATGCGTTTCAAAAAATCGAAAGCCATAATTTAATAGGTTCTGATTTTCACGGGCTCTGGCATTTTGATTGTGGGTGCCCATGACCACTGAAATTAAGCGCATTGTGTTGCGCTTCGCAGAGGCGACAAGGCAATAACCTGCTCTTTCGGTATAACCGGTTTTAATGCCATCGACAGAGTCATCGCGCCACAGTAGTCTGTTACGATTATTTTGTTTTATATTGTTAAAAGTAAAGTCTTTTTCTTTGAACCACTGGTAGTAGTCTGGAAATTCACGGATTAATGCCTGACTTAAAATAGCCAAGTCATGCGCAGTTGTATAGTGGTTCTTGGCGGGTAGTCCGGTGCTGTTATGGAAATTACTATTGATCATGCCCAGTCGTTTGGCGTGTTGGTTCATTAACCGGGCAAAGGTTTCTTCGTCGCCTGCGACATGCTCAGCTAAGGCAACACTGGCATCATTACCGGATTGAATAATGATACCTTTAAGTAGGTCTTCTACACTGACATGCTTGTTGACCTCGACAAACATTTTTGATCCCGGTGTTTTCCAGGCTTTTTTGCTGATGATGACGGGTTCATCAAGCGTTAATTGGCCGGCTTGTAATTCCTGAAAAATAACATAAGTAGACATTATTTTAGTCAGGCTGGCCGGAGCCAGACGATCATCTGCATTTTTCTCAGTAAGAATTTGGCCGCTGTCAAAGTCCATGAGGAAATAACCGCGAGCAGCAATCCTAGGGCTGGCGGGGATGATCAGGTTGTTAGCCGCCAGTAAAGGAGTCGGTAAAAAAGACAGCAGCAGGTAAAGGGCCAAGGATTTACCTGACGAAAAAACTCGGTTTGTTATAAATAGCATAAGCGTAAAAGTTTTTAAGGTAAAAAAAGGGATAAATTAATAGCGTTAGCTTGGGGTTTTATTAATTTAAAGGTTAGGTTTCTAAGGTGGCAATTATAACATGAGCCGATTATTGAAAGTTACTCAGTTATAAAATGGAGTGCGGAATAACCGATTTTGCTGAGTCGTTGCATGAGTCGGTCGGCTTCATTGACAGAGACAATAGGGCCAAACTGAAGTTTATGTATTATTAACCCTTGAGACTTCGACGTGGTTACGATACGTGATTTGGGTAAGTGTTTGTGGCTTAATTTTTGTTGTAGGTTTTGAGCATTCTCTAAGTGTTGAAAAGCACCGACTTGGAGATAAACGTTATTTTTTTTATCTCCAAGTCTGGAGGGGCGAGGTAAGTAAATGCTAGGTTTGGCGGTATTGATGGACTGAATTCTAACAAATCCGGTTCCTTTTTTTAAAATGTCAAGTTTAGCCGCTGCGGTGTATGACAAGTCGATAAGACGGTTATCATGAAAAGGACCACGATCATTGATACGAAGAATAACCGAGCGTTTATTGACCAGATTCGTGACTTTTACATAAGAAGGGATTGGCAGTGTTTTATGGGCTGCTGTCATCGCAAACATGTCATAAGTCTCACCATTCGCTGTTTTTTTGCCATGAAATTTTGTGCCATACCAGGAAGCAACGCCTAAGGCCTGATAATTGTGACTGTGACCAAGGGTACGATAGCGTTTACCAAGGACTTCATATTCAGGCGGGTTGCCGGCACGCGTTCGGGGTTCAAACCGTGGCGTGGCATTGGGTATAGCCATAATATTGGCAGGTATAAAATCAGGCGGTTGGTCTGGCTCTGATAACAGTGGTACGGTGCAGCTATTAAGCGATAATAACATCGCCCCAGTGACCAGTTGGCTTGCTTTAGTCATGGGGTGTTTTGAGTGTGTTGATTGCTTCACTGAGTTGGAAAACAGCCATCGCATAGAGCGGACTATGGTTGTAACGGGTAATGGCATAAAAGTTTTGTAATCCTAACCATAAATCAATCGTTTCTTTTTGTTGAAAGCGCAGTAATTTAACGCGATCAGTAAAATTGAGTTGTTCAGGGAAGGCCAGATGGAGATTCATATCTTTGAGTGCGGCAACAGTGGTATCGGGCCTTAGACCTTTTGAAAGGGCACGGTTAAAGGCATTGGTTTTATATTGAATTTTAAAAGCGACCGGTTGGTCGGATTGCCAGTGGTGACGAATGAAATAATTGGCAATACTGGCAAAAACATCGCCGTAATTGGACCAGATATTTCGTTTATTATCGCCATCAAAATCAGCGGCATAACTGATGAAACTGCTCGGCATAAATTGCGGGATGCCCATTGCGCCGGCATAGGATCCTGTGGGTATTAAGGGGTCGATTGCTTCATCGCGACATAAAATAAGGAATTGTTGTAATTCGTTAGTGAAGAATTTTTCTCGTTTAGGGTAGCCAAAGGCTATCGTGGCGAGTGCGTCAATGACGCGATGCTCGCCGGTAATTTTGCCGTAAAAGGTTTCGACACCGATGATGGCGACAATGATTTTTGCAGAAACACCGTATTTTTGTTCAACACGGCTGAGTTCAGATTCATGTTTTTCCCAGAAGGAGACGCCTTGCTGAATTCTTTTAGGAGTTAAGAAAATTTCTTTATATTGATGCCAGACTAGACGTTTCTCAGCCGGTTTAGAAATGGCTTTAAGAATGGGTGCTTTTATTGCTACTGTTTGAAAGAGGACTTCAAGCGCTGTGCGGTTAAAGGCATGCTCTGTTACCATGTTGTCAATAAAGGCATTGATTTTAGCGGTAAGCGAAGGGGGGGCTGGGTTGGTGTTTTTAAGCGTGGTTTTATGGCGCTTTTGAGTCAGGTAAATAATATCTCCGGGGTGGACTTTATTGAGGTCTTTTATTTGCGGGTTATTGGTCAAAATAGTGGCCCAGACGTGATTGGGGAGGTTGAGTTTTTTGAATGCCCCCCATAAAGTATCGCCCTGAGCAATAATATATTGTGTAGGTAACGTCTTTTCAAGGGTATCAGGGTTTTTTTCAGCCGAGCAAGGTGTTAGCACGAAAGCACTGAGGAAGCCAATAAAAAACTTGATAACACGGTATCTTTTTTGAAGAGTCATAGGTATAGGGATGATAGGTCTGTAAGAGCAGTGGTTAATGAGACAGTAAATTTTTATGGGTATGAATAGACATAAGAATACCGAATCCGATCAGTAGTGTCACCATCGAAGTGCCACCATAACTAATTAACGGTAAGGGTACGCCCACAACCGGTAAAATACCAATAACCATACCGATGTTGACAAAGACATAAACAAAGAAGGTGACGGATAAACTACCGGCTAAAAGTCGGCAAAAGGTATCTTGGGCATTAACAGCAATGTAAAGTGAACGCATGGTGATGAGTAAATATAAGAATAATAAACTGACGCAACCCAGTAGTCCAAATTCTTCGGCGAAAACGGCAAAGATAAAATCAGTTGAGCGTTCAGGGAGGAAATCTAATTTGGCCTGCGTGCTTTCAAGCCAGCCTTTACCGTAAAGTCCACCGGAGCCAATGGCTATTTTTGATTGGATGATATGGTAGCCTCTTCCGATGGGGTCGCTCTCAGGATTGAGGAAGGTGATAACACGGGCCCGTTGATAATCATGCATGAAATGCCATAAAACCGGTGTAAGCGCTATCAGGCTAACTACAGAGGAAAGCATGATTCGCCATGAAATCCCTGCGAAAAAAAAGACGGCGGTTCCTGAGCTGGCAATTAAAATGGCGGTGCCCAGATCGGGTTGTTTTGCGATCAGGAAAGTCGGAATGGCAACCAGCAGTAGGGCGATAAATAATTCTTTCCAGCGTGGTGGTAACGCGTGCTCTGAAAAATACCAGGCAATTGCAGCAGGTGTGGTTATTTTGATCATTTCAGACGGTTGAAAGCGGAAAAACCCTAAATCAAGCCAGCGCTGAGCTCCTTTTCCCATCTCACCGATTACCAGTACTGCGAGTAACAAAAGGATGCCAATGATATATAAATTCACAGCATATCTTTTTATTTGATTCGGGGGGATTTGTGCGATAAACAGCATAATAAAAAAAGCGATAGCGATGCGTGTGGTTTGGCGTAATAAGGTCTCTAAATGTTGACCGCTGGTACTGTATAAAATGAGAAAGCTGAGTAAGGAAAGCAGAATTAGGCCGGCTAGTAGCAGACTGTCAAGATGAATACGACTTAAAAAACGGCCGATAGCTGAGTTATTCTGGAAGTGTTCAGAGCGTGTTTCGTTAATCATGATGGGATGCTTTTTTTAAATACTGAGCAATTATTTTTTTGGCAATGGGTGCGGCTGTGGATCCGCCATGGCCCCCATTTTCGACAATGACAGCAACTGCTATTTCAGGTGCATTAGCCGGTGCAAAGGCAATAAATAAAGCGTGATCAAGCAGTTTTTCTTTTAGTTTTTCAGCCTCATATTTTTCTTTTTGTTTGACGGTAAATACTTGTGCCGTTCCGGTTTTACCGGCGATTTTAAAGTTTATATTTTGGCTGAGTTTGTACGCTGTGCCTTTAGGGGTATGTACGACATTAATCATTGAATTAATAATATCACTGAGATAAGCGGGGTCAATATTGATTTTTTCGGCCATAGGTTTTGGTTCGGATGCCGTTGCGGGTTTTATTAAATGTGGGCGAATGCTGATTCCTTGATTGGCTAAGGTAGCGGTTGCAACGGCTAGTTGCAGTGGCGTGGTTTGCATGAATCCTTGGCCAATACCCGTAATTAATGTTTCACCCGGGTACCAAGGTAAATTCTTATTTTGGCGTTTCCAGTTTCTTGACGGCAGTAGACCTGACTTTTCACCGACTAAATCAATGCCGGTTTTTTGACCAAAACCAAATTGTGAAAGGAAGTGATGTATTCGGTCGATGCCCAATGTGCGGGCAAGATCGTAAAAATAAACATCGCATGATTGTACAATGGCATCATTAAGGGTGACGAATCCATGGCCCCAGATTTTCCAGTCACGGTAACGATGACTAACATTAGGAAGTTGGTAATAGCCCGGGCAAAATAACGGTGTATTGATTTGGATCAGAGCGTATTGTAGTCCGGCAAGAGCAATAAAAGGCTTGAGAGTTGAGCCCGGAGGATACTGTCCTTTCAGGGCACGGTCAAATAAAGGTTTGCGGTCAGATTGTTGTAGCAGATTATAAGCCTTAGTTGAAATGCCGGAAGAAAATGGGTTCGGGTCAAATCCGGGGTGGCTGAGCATAGACAAGACATCGCCGGTGGCTATTTCAATAGCAACAGCAGCACCGTTATGATTCTTAAAGGCTTGATAAGCAATGTTTTGTAATTCAATATCCAGCGTCAGGTGTAAGTTTTTTCCCGGTATCGGGGCTTCTGACTTTATGACTCTGATGGGGCGTAGTTGTGCGTTGGTTTCCACCTCGGCATGACCGGGTTTGCCATGGAGTTGTTCTTCATAGGCTTTTTCAATACCGGTTTTACCAATGCTGTGCGTCCCTTTGTAGCGAGTTGCTGAGAGTGTTTTAAGCTCTGTTTCATTAATACGTCCGACATAGCCGACTAAATGAGCCGCCATTTTACCGTAGGGGTAATGACGGATAAGGCGAGCATGAATGTCGACACCGGGGAATTGATGTTGAACAACAGCAAACCGAGCCACAGTCGTATCGTTCATTTGCAGTAATAACGGTATGCTGTCAAAGGAGCGATGACGGGTTAATTGTTTTTTAAATTGCGTGAGCGTTTCTTCTGAAAGGTTCAGTAAGTGTTTTAATTGTGTGAGCGTTTCAGTAATATCGGGTATAAGTTCAGGGGTTAATTCCAAGCTGTATGAGGGAATATTGTCGGCTAATACTTTCCCGTAGCGGTCATAGATTATGCCGCGTGTTGGCGGTAGTGAGGATATTTTAATGCGGTTATTGTTTGCTTGGGAGACGTAGTATTCATGGCCGGTTATTTGCAAATAGATTAACCGTGCAATGATAGCGCCCATCAGTAATAGGATAACAATGAATATAATTACGATGCGACTAAGGAAGAGTCGGTTTTCGGAATAAATATCTTTTAAGGCGAAGCGGCGATGCATGGTGAAAGATTAGCACATAGCTTAAAAAAATTAATGGAACCAGCGTTGGCTGTGGTTTAACAGATATTTTACCAGTGGCCAGCATAGGGCACCGGTCAACGCAGGTAGCCAGAAATTGAGGTCATGAAGTCGTGCGTGTTGAATAGTCTCAGTCCACAGGATGATGGATTGGGTGATGATCAGGATTAAAAAAATAATGAAACATTGTTGTGCTAACCGGACATTTTGTAAGCGCTTGTGTAATTTAAGACAGAGATAGGCGGCAAAGATATAGCCCAGAGGATATTGGCCTAATAAACGTCCGGTGAGTACATCAACCAGTAGGCCGATAAAAAAGGCATTAAAAATACCGATTTTATGGGGTTCTGATAACAGCCAGTAGATTAAAACCAGTAAAACCCAGTCAGGTGCTAAGTTTTGAATTGAGGATGGTGTTGGCAGTATTTTTAGTATTAAAGCCAGACCCAACGTGCCAATGTAAAAAATATAATTGTAGCGGTTAGTCAGGCTCATTGTTTTGGGTGGGTGATGGTTCGGGTGTGTTAAGTAGCGGGATCGGTGTGGTGTTGCTCCAAACAACCAACAGTTCTCGAATACGGTCCAGTTGGGCTTTAGGGGTTGCGGTGATGATGGCAAAGGGTTTATCCGGCTGTGGGGTAACCGCTGTTACCGTAGCAACGGGGTAGCCTGGTGGAAAGGTACCACCCAGTCCTGAGGTAATGAGTAAATCACCGGGTCTAATGTCGCTGTTGTTGGGTAAGTAAGGTAAGTTGAGTTGATTGATTTGACCACTGCCCACGGCAATGGAATATAAACCGTTGCGGTTGATTTGTACAGGAATAGCATGGCTGGGGTCTGAAATGAGTAAAACTTCAGAGCGCATGGGAGTTGAGCGGGTCACTTGACCGACAACACCATTAACATTAATAACCGGTTGGTTTTTGTGGATGCCAAATCGACTGCCTTTGTTTAAGGCAATCGTGTGTTCATAGGGAGCTAGGTTAACGGCTAATAATTCGGCAGTCAGGAGTTGTTCGCCCAATGTAAATGAGTTACCGAGCAGGGCTTGTAATCGAATATTTTCTTTTTCTAATGCGGCGAGTTTGAGGAGTTTGGTTTGGGCAACAAACTGTTGTTCTTTGAGTCGGGTGTTTTCAGTGACGACATCTTGATAAGAACGCAGAGAGTTTGACAGTGTTTGGTTGAGTTGCGGTGGTAGATTAACCAGTCGTTCTATGGGGTAAAGCAGGATGGAAATTACATTGCGGACATTATCTAACAGATTACTTTGACGATCAGTGATCAACAGGGATGCAGATAAAATGACCGTTACCAACAGACGGGTGTTGAGTGAGGCGCCAGTGGTAAATAGTGGTTTTATAGTGGTGCCCTCGGTTGCGTTATTGTAAAAAGTTATTAATGTAACGCCGTGCACTGTTAGCGTATGGCACGGCGTTAATGGTTGTAAAAAAATGAATGACGAGATCTTGACTAGGTGTGATGAGGGTTGTTATTCCAGAGAAAAACCAAGCATGTTGTTATCATCCATCATTTCAAGAATCTTTCCACCGCCACGGGCAACACAGGTTAAGGGATCATTCGCAATCAGGACGGGGAGTCCTGTTTCTTCGGCAATAAGTCGATCAATATCTTTTAACAGGGCACCGCCACCGGTTAGGACAATGCCGCGTTCAGCAACATCGGCGCCTAGTTCGGGTGGCGTTTGTTCCAGTGCAACCTTTACAGCGCCCACGATGCCGGCTAGTGGTTCTTGCAGGGCTTCTAACATTTCATTACTGTTTAGGGTGAAACTTCTAGGAATACCCTCGGCTAAGTTGCGGCCTTTAACTTCAATTTCGGAAATTTCATTGGCAGGGTAGGCTGTGCCGATTTCTTGCTTAATGCGTTCAGCCGTGGCTTCGCCAATTAAGGTGCCGTAGTTACGTCGAACATAATTTATAATGGCTTCATCGAAGCGGTCACCGCCAATACGTACGGAGGCCGAGTAGACGATACCATTTAAGGAAATGACGGCAACCTCAGAGGTACCGCCGCCAATATCAAGAACCATAGAACCTTGTGGTTGATCGACAGGTAGACCTGCGCCGACTGCGGCAGACATGGGTTCTTCAACCAAATAGACTTCGCGAGCACCCGCCATAGACGCTGATTCACGGATAGCGCGGCGTTCAACTTGTGTTGAGCCGCAAGGAACACAGACTAAGATCCGGGGACTGGGGCGTAATAGTTTATTTTCATGTACTTTCTCAATAAAAAACCGCAACATGCGTTCAGTAACGGCAAAATCAGCAATAACACCGTCTTTAAGCGGTCGGATAGCAGTAATGTTTCCCGGAGTCCGGCCTAACATAGCTTTGGCATCAGCCCCCACAGCAGCAATAAATTTATTACCGCGTGCCCGGTCTTCCTTAATGGCGACAACGGACGGCTCATTGAGAACAATTCCTTGTTCTGGAATATAAATAAGCGTATTCGCAGTTCCTAAATCAATTGACAGGTCTGAGGAAAATAGTCCGCGTATGCGTTTGAACATCATGTTCTATCCTTGCTAATAAAATATTACTACTTTAACAATCGAGTGGGTATTTGGGCAAGATATCAAGTATTATATTTGCTAAAAGAGATGATATTTTTAGTTCATGGAGTAGTAAATGGCGTTAACGACAGAAGAAGTTAATAAAATTGCATATTTGGCGCGACTTGGGATTGACGAACAAGATGTGGACAGTTACGCAAAAGAACTTTCTGGAATTTTAAATTTAGTGGAGCAAATGAGTTCAGTGAACACGGAACAGGTAACTCCGATGGCACATCCAATGGATCAAGTTCAACGTCTGAGAGTGGATGAAGTCACAGAAGCAGATCAGCGGGCATTATTTCAGGCCCAAGCGCCTGACGTTGAAGCAGGCCTGTATTTAGTGCCTAAAGTCATTGATTAGTGAGGAGTTTTGGAATTTATGCATAATCAAACGATCGCTGAATTGGCTAAAGGCCTTCAGGCGGGAGAATTCTCGAGTCAGGAATTAACAAAAGCGCACTTGGCGCGAATCAAGCAACACCGTGAGTTGAATTGTTTTATTACGGTGACCGAAGTTGAAGCCATGGCGCAGGCTAAAATGGCTGACCAATTAATTAGCGACGGAACAGCAGGTCCTTTAACGGGTATTCCGCTCGCACATAAGGATATTTTTTGTACGCAGGGAATTAAAACCAGTTGTGGCTCTAAAATGCTGGATAATTTTCAGGCCCCTTATAATGCCACCGTGATTGAGCGATTTAATCAAGCCGGTGCCGTGACTTTAGGCAAATTAAATATGGATGAGTTCGCCATGGGGTCATCCAATGAAACCAGTTTTTTTGGTCCGGTTAAAAACCCTTGGGATCTATCGGCTGTGCCGGGTGGTTCTTCAGGCGGTTCGGCTTGTGCGGTAGCGGCGCGTTTAGCTGTTGGGGCCAGCGGTACTGATACCGGAGGCTCTATTCGTCAACCGGCTGCTTTTTGCGGTATTACCGGTTTGAAGCCGACCTATGGGCGGGTGTCGCGTTACGGCATGATTGCCTTTGCTTCCAGTCTTGATCAAGGCGGTCCCATGACGCGAACAGCAGAGGATGCGGCATTAATGTTGCAAACAATGGCGGGGTTTGATTCGCGGGATTCAACCAGTGTCGATAAACCGGTGCCGGATTATTCTAAGGGCTTAAATGACTCATTGGCAGGGCTTAAGATAGGGCTGCCTAAAGAGTTCTTTGGGGACAACTTGAATGCGCAAATGGCGCAAGTTGTTGAAGAGGCCATTGCTGAATATACACGATTAGGGGCCGAGGTTGTTGACGTGTCCATGCCTAATATTAATTTATCTATTCCGGCTTATTATATTATCGCACCGGCAGAGTGTTCTGCTAACTTATCGCGTTTTGACGGGGTCCGTTACGGTCATCGTTGTGAAGCACCTAAAGATTTAACTGATTTATACATTCGTTCGCGCGGGGAAGGGTTTGGTGCTGAGGTTAAACGTAGAATTTTGATCGGCACCTATGCCTTATCGACCGGTTATTACGATGCTTATTATCTTCAAGCGCAAAAAATTCGTCGTTTGATCAGTGATGATTTTAAAAAGGTATTGTCAGAGGTTGATGTGTTAATGGGGCCGGTGACACCGACGCCGGCTTTTGGCTTGGGTGAAAAAACAGGCGACCCCATTGAAATGTATTTGTCTGATATGTATACCATTGCCGTCAATTTAGCCGGGCTACCAGCGCTTTCGATTCCGGCAGGGTTTGTGGATCAGAAACCGGTAGGGTTGCAAATTATTGGTAACTATTTTGATGAGGCGCGGTTGCTCAATGTGGCTCATCGTTTCCAGCAGGAAACCGATTGGCACCAACAAGCACCAGCGGGTATCGAATAAGAAAGCAGTAGTTTTGAGGTCACTCTTTTCAAGAGTGTATGTAGATAAAAATGGTCAGTGTTACAGAGGCATTTAAATGGAATGGGAAACAGTTATTGGGTTAGAGATTCATGCCCAACTTGCAACAAAATCGAAAATATTTTCGGGCGCATCGACCGCCTATGGCGCTGAGCCAAATACCCAGGCATGTGCGGTTGATTTAGGATTGCCCGGCGTTTTGCCG